>Ga0075433_10004969_pt1 | contig 10411 bp, 9 predicted proteins | sample RhiMethybrSRZTD2_FD_75299 | JGI IMG/M metagenome (GOLD analysis project Ga0075433, IMG submission 75299) | Populus rhizosphere microbial communities from Tennessee, USA - Rhizosphere MetaG P. TD hybrid SRZTD2 | ecosystem: Host-associated > Plants > Roots > Rhizosphere > Soil | place: USA... | reverse complement strand
CGTCGCCGACCGCCCCGAGCGGATCGACGCAGAGGACACCGAGGAGTCTGTCCGGGATCGTCTCGGCGACGTGGAGTGCCAGGTGCCCGCCCCACGAGTGACCCACCACGTACGCCTTGCCCCAGCCGAGCGTGTCGAGGACGCGCCGGGCATCGTCGACGTCGGTCGCCACCGTGTGCGGCCCTTCTTCGGCCGACGGGGGCTGACCTCGCTGCTGGTACCAGGCGACGTCGTTCTCCTCGCCGAGCTCATCGGCGAGATCGCGCAGGTAGTCGAAGCTCATGCCGGGCCCGCCGTGCAAGAGCAGAACCGGCGGCCCGTCGCCCGCGCGTAGGCCGGCGATCCGCGCGCCGTCGTCTCGCGTCGCGAACTCGGTCCATTCCATGGGCACCGATCCTCTCACGCTTACGATGCTCGGATCGCCGAGTTCATCCTCGATACGCCGGTCGTCCGGGCGTTCGTTGCCGAGGTGCAGGCGACGATCGCCGGCGGTTCCTCCCCGAAGGACGCCTGCTTGACGATCGAACCTCGGTTCGCAGAGTTGCTCGCCGACTCGGGGTGGCTTCCGGACGAGTATCAGGCCGCGGCGCCGGAGAGCGGCATGGGTGGCGGGATCGGCCAATGGCTGATCTACCGAGCCGACGACGGCTCCCTGTCGTTGTTTTCGCTGGTCGTGCCGCCCGGCTCGGAGACGCCGATCCACGACCACCTCGCGTGGGGGCTCGTCGGCCTGTATCGCGGGACTCAAGAGGAAGAGATCTACGCGCAGCGCGGCGGGGCGCTCGAGCTAGTCGAGCGGCGTTCGCTCGAGCCCGGCGACTTCTACGTCCTGATCCCGCCGCGCGACGACATCCACCGCGTGCGGACGACGTCCGAGGAAACGTCGGTCTCGATCCATCTGCTGACGAACGACACCGGCTGCGTCTGGCGGCATGCGTGGGATACGGCGTCTGGTGAGGCAAGGCCGTTCCGCTCCGGCTACGTCAACGTGGCTTGCGACGACGACTGATCGCCAGCGGTCAGGTAACGAGCGTCAAGACGACGACCATGTCAAGGCTCCGCCTCCCTCGTTCGAGTGACGCGATCCCCTACAGGAGCTCTGTGCGGCCGCCGAGCTAGGCGGGATGCGCCGCCTGCTTATCATGCTCGCGCTCGCGGGCTCGTTCGCGCACGCGGCCTGGGCACGGGTGTCTCCGATCGGCACGACGCGGAAGTCCGACCCGAAGCCGCTCGCCGGCAGGGTGGTCGAGTTCGCCGAGCATCAGGTCGGAGTTCCGTACCGGTTCGGCGGCATCTCACGCCGGACCGGCTTCGACTGCTCGGGCCTCGTCTACGCGGCCTACCGCTCGATCGGGAGGATGATCCCGCACTCGACTTGGGGTCAGATGACGATGGGGACGCGAGTGCCGTTCGGTGCCTTGCGGCCCGGTGACCTGCTCTTCACCGAGGGCGGCGGCCACGTAGTGCTGGTGGTCTCGCACCGGGTTGCGGTCGAGGCGCCGCATACTGGCGCGCGGGTGAGCTTCGTGCGCCTCTCGTCGCTCCGCGGCCGGTTTGTGACGGCGCGGCGGTTGCTTCACTGAACAGCGCTGTGTGAGTGTCAGGTCAGCAGCACGTTTGCGAGTGGTTCGCCTTGGCCTGATCATCGGGTTTCCTGGTTGATCAGCCAGCGGGTCCTAGCCGTTCGGCCGTTGGTGGGGTCCTGGAATTCACGAGACTGCGAAGGGGGAGATGGGTAGGGATACGTTCATGCTGCTGTTCGTGCTGGGCTCCGCGGCGCTCGCGTTCTGGGTCGCGATCTGCCGGCCAAGGCTCGCGCCGGCGAGCTTCCGCTCCGGCGGGATCCATCTGTTGGCGGCCCTTGTCGTCGGCAGTATCCTCGGGCCCGTTCTGCATGCGATGCCCGGACTGCCGTCGGCGCTCTCGCTGTTCGTCGCTCTGTTTGGGGTCGGCCTACCGGCGATCACGTACATGTTGCTCGTCGGAATGTGGCTCGTACAGCTAGCGGCCGGACACGTTTCAGCGCCGCGCGGCTGATTTCGTCATACAGCCAGCACCACAGCTGATCGAGTCTTCGTCACCGGACGGCCCGTTTTCGGCGTGAATGCAAGGTTTGACGCCAGGGCCGCTGGTGGGCGTTTGAGTGGGCTCGCGAGGGGTAGGCGGACCGCGACGTCTACGAAGGAGGTGTGGTTATGGCAACGATCGAGATTTGGACTTTCGCAGTCGCGACACCACCGAACGTCGACCTGACGGGGTTCAAGGTCGACGCCCGCGACGGCAGCATCGGCAAGGTCGATGAGGCGACCCACGAAGCGGCAGGAAGCTTCATCGTGGTCGATACGGGGCCGTGGATTTTCGGCAAGAAGGTGATGATTCCGGCCGGCGTGATCCGCGACATCGATCCCGACACGGAGACGATCTTCGTCGACCTGACGAAGGACGAGATCAAGGACGCTCCGGAGTTCGACGAGACGACGTACCGCGACCAGACCTATCGGGAAGAGCTCGGCCGCTATTACTCCGACCGCGGCGCCGGCAGATCCGGCATGGGCATCTGACCCGATTCATTCGCTGATTGGGCGAGGCCCCTCATGTTCGGGGCCTCGCCGCCTTGGAACAAGGACGTCACCGGACCGCTGTGTCGTCGGTCCGGTGACGAAGAAGCGGTAACGAACACGCCGAACGGCCGTGGCCGACGGCGCAGGTCATCTCATCGACCGGGCGTCGGCCTTGGCGGCCGGTCGACCGCCCGACGGCGGCGTACGGTCTTCCAGCTCTCCGCCAGCGTGGCCGAGTCGAGGCGCTCGGCGGCGGCGAGCGCCCGGTTGGTGCGCTTTTTCGTCTTGCGCCCGAAGATCCCGCCCAGCACCCACTTGCGCGTCAACCGGACGAGGTGGAGCTTGTGGTCGCTCAGACGGGGCTTGCGCTTCGGATGAAGGTAGAGCTCGATCGCCACTTTCTTGACCAGTGCGGGATCAGCCGGTGTGCCCGTCGCCTGCTCGAGCCGGTACGCCACCAGCGACGACAGCACCTGGATCTCGCGCACGCCAGTTCGGACGGCAAGTCCGACGGCGACGGCGGTCGAGCCGATAAGCACCCAGGGCAGCTTCACGACCCGAGCCCCGCGGGCGAGAGCACGAACGACGGGAACCGCGAGCACGATGATCCGCTGGATGTCGTCCGCGCGCGACTCTGTCTCTTCGTCATTCGCGAGTAGGCGTGTCCCCTCGGCGGCCGAGATGACGCGCTTGTCGCCGAGGAGCATCTCGTCGACCGCCCGGTTCACGAGCCTACCGACGGCACGGACGAGCGCATCTCCCGCCCTGCTCGCGTTAGCACCTGCCTTCTTCCCGGCCCTGACTATGCGCGGAGCGCTGGACATCGCCACGAGCGCCGCCAGCTAACTGCAGCCGGTGTTAGTCCCGCAATCCCTGCACGTGTAGCAGCTACCGGTCCTGACCATCCGACCGCCGCACTTGGCGCACTCGACGGCGTCTTCCCAGTTGTTGAACAGCGCGGTCTGGCCTGGCGGAGCTGCCTCCGAAGCGCCGGCCTCCGCGGGCTTCTCCTCGCCGCCGGCGTATGACGCTGCCAGCCGCGCCCGCACCTCCGGCGACAGGATCCCGACCTCTTCCTGCTGCTCGACGTCCAGGAACTTCTTGCCCATCCACCTGAACACGTAGTCGGGGATCGACTTCGCGATCCGGATGTCGGCGTCGTTCGTCATCCCGCTCGGCTCGAAGCGCATGTGGGCGAACTTCGAGACCCAGACCTCGAGCGGCACGCCGTACTGGAGGCCGATCGAGACGGCGATCATGAAGCAGTTCATCAGGCCGGCGAGTGCGGTGCCCTCCTTGGCGATGTCGACGAAGATGTCGCCGGGCGTCCCGTCGTCGTAGAGCCCGACGTGGATGTAGCCCTCGTGGTCGCCGACGCGGAACTTGCGGCCGACCTCGGTGCGCTCCTCCGGCAGCCGGCGGCGCTGCGTCAGCGGGACCGGCGGAGACGACACGGTAGGCGCCCCCACAGGCAACGTCTGCGACGCGTCGGCCTTGCCCGACAGCGGCTGCGCGACCTTGCAGTTGTCGCGATAGATCGCGATCGCCTTGACGCCGAGCTTCCAGCTCTCGCTGTAGAGCCCCGCCACCTCGTCGACCGTCGCGGTCTCGGGCAGGTTGACCGTCTTCGAGATCGCGCCGGAGATGAACGGCTGAACGGCGCCCATCATCTTCACATGGCCCGTGTAGTGGATCGCGCGGTCGCCGATCGCGCAGTCGAACACCGGGTAGTGCTCGCTCTTCACGTAAGGCGCGCCGACGACCGTGTTGCGCTCGTCGATGAAGGCCTCGATCTCGGAGATCTCGTCCGGCGCGTAGCCGAGCTTGTCGAGCGCCATCGGCACGGTCTTGTTCACGATCGTGATCTCGCCGCCGCCGACGAGCTTCTTCGACTTGACGAGCGAGAAGTCGGGCTCGACCCCGGTCGTGTCGCAATCCATCATGAAGCTGATCGTCCCGGTCGGGGCCAGGACAGTCGCCTGCGCGTTGCGGTAGCCGTGCACCTCGCCGAGGTCGAGGACATCGTCCCAGGCCTTGCGGCAGGCGGCGAGCAGGTCGGCCGGCACCGACTCGGTGTGCTCGATGTTGCCGACGGCCGCTCGGTGCATCGACATGACGCCGAGCATCGGCGCTGCGTTCGGCTGGTGGCCGGCGAAGGCGCCCATCCGCGCTGCGATCTCGGCCGACTTGCGGTAGGCGCGGCCGGTCATCAGCGCTGTGATCGCCGCCGCGTAGGCGCGACCCTCGTCGGAGTCGTAGGGCAGTCCGCGCGACATCAGCAGCGCGCCGAGGTTCGCGTAGCCGAGGCCGAGCTGGCGGTACGCCTTCGCGTTGCGCTCGATCTCAGGCGTCGGGTACGAGGAGTAGCCGACGGCGATCTCCTGCGCGAGGAAGACGACGTCGACCGCGTGCTCGAAGGCCTCGACGTCGAGCTCGCCGTCCTCGCGGCGGAACTTCATCAGGTTCAGCGAGGCGAGGTTGCACGCACTGTCGTCTATGGACATGTACTCAGAGCACGGGTTGGACGCGTTGATCCGCGACGTGTTCGGCAGCGTGTGCCACTTGTTGATCGTCGTGTCGTACTGAACGCCCGGGTCGGCCGACTGCCACGCGGCCTCGGCGATGTCGCGCATCAGCTTCTTCGCGTCGACCGTCTCGACCACGCTGCCGTCGGTGCGCGCGGTCAGGTTCCACTCGGCGCCGTTCTCGACGGCCTCCATGAACGAGTCCGTGACGCGGACCGAGTTGTTCGCGTTCTGGTACTGGATCGAGGCCCAGTCGGGCGAGTCGAGCGACATGTCGTAGCCGGCCTGCTCGAGCACGCGCGCCTTCTGTTCCTCGCGCGCCTTGCACCAGACGAACTCCTCGATATCGGGGTGGTCGACGTCGAGGACGACCATCTTCGCGGCGCGCCGGGTTTTTCCGCCGGACTTGATCGTGCCGGCGGAGGCGTCGGCGCCGCGCATGAAGCTCACCGGGCCGCTCGCGTAGCCGCCCTTTGAGAGCTGCTCCTTGGAGGAACGAAGCTTGGAGAGGTTGACGCCGGAGCCCGAACCACCGCGGAAGATGACGCCCTCGCGGCGGATCCAGTCGAGGATCGACTCCATCGAGTCGTCGATCGAGAGGATGAAGCACGCTGAGCACTGCGGCTTCTCCTCGAAGCCGACGTTGAACCAGACCGGCGAGTTGAACGCGGCGAGCTGGTTGACGAGGATGAACTTGAGCTCGGCTTCGAAGCTCTCGGCCTCTTCCTCGGAGGCGAAGTAGCCGCCCTCGCGGCCCCAGCCGGCGATCGTGTCGACGACGCGGCCGATCATCTGCTTGACGCTCGACTCGCGCTCGGGCGAGGCCATGCGGCCGCGAAAGTACTTCTGCGCCACGATGTTCGTCGCCGTCTGCGACCAGAACTTCGGGAACTCGACGCCCTTCTGCTCGAAGGTCGGCTTGTCTTTGCCGGCGATGAAGGCATCGCGCAGCTCCCATTCGAGCTCCTCGAACGGGTCGCGGCCCGGGATCGTGAAGACGCGCTTGACGGCCGCTCCGGCGGTCTCGTCAGCGACTTTGTTCACGTACTCCTCGGTCGCTGTTGCTGCGTTCTGGGTGCCTTCTGCCGACGCCATCTTCCCCTCCTAAGGTTAGTTGCGGTACGCCGGCTGCCGCATCTGGGCGGCGGTCGAGCGGACCGACTAATTTAGGACGGGGGTCGGACGGAATCGCGTCAACACTGGGCCCGTTTCAGACGACTCACCGATCCAGTTTTCGCGACCGGGGATTAGACGGACGACCCGGCAAAGCCGGGACGTCCTCCAGGTCGGCGTCGCAAGCGAGCGCCTTACGAACGGTCCGCCTGCGGCGCCGCTCGCGTGCGCGGGAAGCGAGCACGCACGCGCTTGATCAGCGGCGGCGAGGCGGCCGCCAGCAACGCCGCGAGTGCGACCGCGCCGAGGATCAGCAGCGGCAGCGGAACCGTGTTGGAGCTCTCCGGGATCGACTCCTGCGTGCCGGCGTGAGGCACGGCGACCTCGGCTCGCTTCTTCGCCACTGCCTCCTTCCGCGCGATGGCGCCCCCGCTGCCCATGTTGTCTGGCCCCGCTCCGTTGTTGAGGCCATTCGTGGGCGGTCCCGAGCCGACCAAGGCGGCGGTGATGTCGTCCTTGATCGATGAGTAGTCCGCGAGGTCCTCCGGGACGCTGCGATAGGCCTGCCGCAGGCAGCGGGCCGAGTAATGGCCGTCGATCTTGCCGTCCTTCGTCCAGTCGCTGATCACGCGCTGGGCGCACGGGGTTGTCGCGTGGGCGACTGAGGGGCTCGCGGCGAGAAGAGCGACGGCGACGGCGAGCCCTGCGAGGAGGAGGCGGGGCATCTGGGAAGTCTTGCGGAGGTGAGTTAGCCGTTTGTTAGGACGGCCAAACCACGCAGATGTTGCGGTAGCCTCGGCCTCGATGCGCACTGCTCTCGAGCACCGGGCGACGGGGCTCGACGTTCCGAGGCGATCCAGCGCGCTCCTCGCTCCCGCGCCTCTGCTCGGCGGCGTTTCTGCTGCGCTCGTCGCCGCCGCGGTGCTCTTCAGCGACGGCTCCTCGGACGACCCGTTGATCTGGATCGGCGGGCTCGCGATCGCCTTCGCGGCTGCGGCGGCGGTCTCGGCGGCCGTGGGCGTTCTCGCCGTGCCCGAGTTGTCCGCACTCGGGCTGGCAACCGTCGGCAGCCTCGGCGGTCTCGTCGTTTGGCAGGGCTTCTCGCTGCTGTGGTCGATCGAGGCCGATCGGACCTGGAACTACGTCAACCGCGGGCTCGTCTACTTCGCGTTCCTGTTGCTAGGGCTGGCGGTGGGAACTGCGCGGCGGTCGCCGCGATTCGCGGCCGGCTGGCTGGCGGTGGTGACGGCGGCCGCGATCGGCTGGGCCCTCGCGACGAAGATCTTCCCCGGCCTCTCTTCGGAGACGGAGCGGGTCGCGCGGCTGAACAGCCCGATCGGCTACTGGAACGTGCTCGCGCTCGTGACCGTGTTCGCGCTGCCGCTTGCCCTGTGGATCGCGGCCCCGCGCTCGCGGCCGGACTGGCTGCGCGCGGTCGCGGTCGTCTATCTCTACGCGGCGCTCGTGGCCCTGCTGCTGACGTTCTCGCGTGGCGGCGTTGCGGTTGGGATCGCCGCGGTTGTGTTGTGGCTGGCGATCGGGGCCCCACGCGTCGAGAGTGCGGCCGCGCTCGGGTTGGCGCTCGTGCCGACGCTCGTCGTCGCGGGCTGGGCGTTCTCCCGGCCCGGGCTGACGAAGGACGCGGAGCCCCACTCGCTGCAGGTGCACGACGGACGCTGGTTCGGGCTTGCGCTCGTGCTCGGTGGCATCGGCGCGTTTGCCGGTGCCTACTGGGTCTCCCGCTACGAGCGGGGTCGGCCGCTCTCGCCGGCGTGGCGGTTTCGGCTCGGCCGAGCCGGTGTGGCCGCGGGTGCCGCCGCAATCGTGATCGGGATCGGCGGACTGATCGCGGCCGGGATCACTCCCTCGAAGGTCTGGCACAAGTTCAACGAGCCCGCGGCCTCGCCGACGGCGGTCAGCGGCCCCTCGCATCTCGGCTCGATCGCCTCGACGAGCCGCTGGAACTGGTGGCAGGAGGCGTGGAAGGCGTGGAAGGCCCACCCGGCGCTCGGGACAGGGGCCGGGTCGTTCGAGCTCACGCACCGGAAGCTGCGAGTGGATGGAACCGTGGCGACCGAGCCGCACAACCTGCCACTGCAGTTTCTGAGCGAGACCGGCGTGATCGGCTTCGTCCTCTTCCTCGGGATCGCGGTGGCCGGGGCGGGGGCTTTGGTCGAGACGCTGCGGCGGCTCGAGGGCGAGGACCGGCTTGCGGCGGCGGCGCTCGTGGTCGCGCTCTTCGCCTACGTCGTCCACGGGGTGGTCGACTTCGACTGGGATTTCGTCGCCGTGACCGGGCCGGCGTTGGTGGCGCTCGGGGTCCTGCTCGCGGCGGGGCGGCCGGCGCGCCGGCGCGTTGGCGCGCGGCACGGGGTGCTCGCGGTCGCGGCGGGTGCGTTCGCGGCAGCAGCCTTGTACTCGCTCGCGTCGCCGTGGCTCGCGGCGCGCCGGGTCGACAACGCGTACACGGCCTTGGCCCGGAACGACGTGGCGGGGGCCGTGGCCGATGCGCGCAGCGCCCACAATCTCAACCCCGTCTCGCTCGACGCGCTCTTGGCCTGGGGCTCGGCGGAGGCCGCGCGCGGGAACGTCGCAGTTGCCGGCCGGCTCTACTCGCAGGCGATCTCGATCCAGCCGGACAACTGGAAGCCCTGGTACTACCGTGCGCGACTGCTCGACAACATCGGCGGCCCGAAGGAGGCGTTGTTCGACGCCCAGGAGGCGGCCGCGCGCGACCCGCGCGGAGTCGCCGGCACGTACGCCGCGTCGCTCGCTACGGCGCCGTAGCGCGCAGCCAGATCTGCGTCCAGAAGAGGCCGAGCGCCCGGTAGACGAACGGCTCCGCGACGTGCGCGGCGATCTCGCGCGGGCTGTTGTTGAACAGGCGCTTGCGGTTGTTGTGGAAGCGGGCAATCTCGACGAAGCCGGCCTCTCGTAGCAGGCGCTTGAGTCGGCGCGGCGAGTAGCCCATCTCGGTGACGCCGTACTCGTGGGTGGCGTCGCGGCCCTGGAAGCGGTGTTTCCAGTTCGGCTCGACGAGGAGGAGCCGGCCGCCGGGGCGGAGGGCCTTTCGGGCCGTCGCGAGCACGAGGTCGGCGCGGCTGCTGTGGTGGAGCGCGTCGTAGAGCAGAGCCGCGTCGAACCGGCGGCCGAGGTCGAGGCTCTCCATGTCGGCGACCTCGAAGGTTGCGTCGACGGTGTCGGCGGCCGCGAGCTCGCGCGCGATCTCGATCATCTCCGGCGAGATGTCGTAGCCGTGGGCGTCGAGGCCGTGGCGCGCCGCGAAGCGGGTCATCCAGCCGGAGCCGCAGCCGAGCTCGACCAGGCTCATGCCGGCGTGGAGGTCGAGGATCTGGAGGATGTGGCCGAAGTCGATCAACAGCCTCGACGTCATCCGCGGGTCGTGGTGGAACGGCTTGTTGCGAAGCCAGGCGCGGCCTTCCTCGCCGACCGCCGCCGGGTAGTCGATCTCGGCTTGCTTGATCGGGTCGGCTTCGGTCACGACGACCGATGATGCACGTAGTAGCGGAGGCCCGCACCGGCGGCGTCTTCGGTGTGGGCGACCGCCGCACCGGCCCTTTCGACCGTGGCGCGGACGTCGGCTTCCGGCAACGCGATCAGCCGCACCGGGTGGAGGCCGGCCGCATGCAGGCGGTGGGGGCCGACCCGGTTGCGGAGCGGTTTGTAGAGGCGCCGCCGTGGCTGAAGCCGCCGCGCGAGCCGCAGTTTGGTCGGCAACTGGAAGACCACGAGCCCGTCCGGGCGGGTCGCCTCGATCAGCCGCCCTATGTAGACGCGCGCGAGAGCCTTGCTCGGCAGGTGCTGGAGGACGAGGTTGGCGACGACGAGGTCGAAGGGGTCTGAGGGCGGTCGCTCGCCGTTCGCGAAGGTCAGGTTCGGTTTGTCCGCGTTCAGGCGCCGCGCGTGCTCGAGCATGCGCTCGGAGACATCGACGCCGATCGCCTCGTCGAAGCGTCCCGCGAGCGCACGGGTCAGGCGCCCGACGCCGCAGCCGAAGTCGAGGGCCCGCTCGCGGAGAGCAGGCCGCTCGAGCTGCGCGGCGGTCGCGAGCATCTGCTCGATGTCGGCCTCACCGGTGGCGAAGAACTCGGTTGGGTCCCAGCCGCCGCCGCGCTTGTCGTCGGCGGCGAGGACGGCCCAGAACGGATCGACGAGCGCAAGATCGTCCCAGTCGCGTGCCTGGGCGGACGC
>Ga0075433_10004966_pt1 | contig 10414 bp, 11 predicted proteins | sample RhiMethybrSRZTD2_FD_75299 | JGI IMG/M metagenome (GOLD analysis project Ga0075433, IMG submission 75299) | Populus rhizosphere microbial communities from Tennessee, USA - Rhizosphere MetaG P. TD hybrid SRZTD2 | ecosystem: Host-associated > Plants > Roots > Rhizosphere > Soil | place: USA... | reverse complement strand
TTCGCCGTGGGGCCGGGTCCCTCTCGTACCATCAAGGACTTTCGAGGGGTCAAGACGGTACTCCTCGTTCTTTATAGCCTTCCTGGGTCGGCCCCGAGGATGGCGACGCTGGCCCGCGCCTACGAGACGCTCCAGGCGCTGGGCACCGAGGTGATCGCGGTGCCGCTGCAGCGGGGCGAGGCGCCGATTGCTCGGCTGGGCGGAGATCCCCCTGTCTACTACCCCGTCGTGACCGAGGGCGCGGAAGAGATCGCGCAGGCCTATGGGCTCTTCCGGCGTAACCTCTCGCCCGAGGGAATGAAGCCGGACCCGTCCATGCCCGCCCACATGGAATTCCTCGTCGATCGCGCCGGCTATCTGCGCGCGCGCTGGATCGCCGGCGAGCCGGGCGCCTCCTGGGCGGAGATCCCCGCGCTGATGGCCGAGATCCAGGCGCTGAATCGCGAGACGCCGGCCCCGCCGCCCGCGGAGCACGTCCACTAGGCCATGCGGCTCTGGCGCGTGGTGCTCCTGCTGAACCTGGCCCTCGGCCTGGGCCTGCTCATGGGCTTTCTCGCGTGGGGGCGGCCGCTGGGCGAGGCGCGCCGCGAGCTCGCCGAGCTGCGCGGCCAGGCGGTGACGCCCGGCGTGGAGCGCGTCTTCCGCGCGCGCGGCGTCGTACGCGCCATCGTGCCCGAGATCAACGTGATCGTGCTCTCCCACGAGGACATCGCGGGCTTCATGCCACCCATGACCATGGGCTTCCGCGCCCAGGACCCGAAGCTCTACGACGGCGTCAAGGTCGGCGACGTGCTGGCGTTCACGCTGCGGGGCGTCCCGCCCAACGTGGTCATCACCGAGCTTCGCAAGGAGGGCATGCTCTGACCCGTCGTCGCGGGGCGCTCCTGGTGCTCGCGCTGCTCGTTCTGCTCGGGGGTCTCGTCGCTTCCGCTCGCGCGGGCCACACGCCGGGCGCCGCCTTCCCCACCCTCCGCTCCGACGCGGTGAAGCGGCTGCTCGACGTCAAGGAGCCCGTGGTCCTGGTGGACATGCGCAAGCCCGCCGAGTATCGGGCCGGCCACCTGCCCGGGGCCATCTCGCTGCCCATGGCCGACCTGGCGCGCCGCTACCGCGAGATCCCGAAGGCGGCGCGCGTGATCCTCTACTGCCAGTGCCCGCTGGAGGAGATGGGCGGCGTCTACAGCTTCCTCTCGGACCTCGGCTACAAGAATCACGTGGTGCTGGAGGACGGGTTCGACGGCTGGTTCCGGAGCCAGTACCCACTGGTCAAGTGAGGGTCACTAGGCTAGCGTCGGGCCCTCTGACCAAATCGGAGGAATGCCCATGCGCGCCATCCTCGTCCCCGGCCTCATCGTTGTCTTCCTGCTCGGCTCCGCTCCCGCCTTCGCGGAAGACGTGGAGGCGCTCCGCCGCGAGGTGGAGCAGCTGCGCAAGCAGCTGCAGAGCGTGACGGAGCGCCTCCTCGCTATCGAGGCGCGTCCCGCGCCGCCGCCCGCCGCGCCCGCGGGCGGGACAGCGCCGGCGCCACCCGTGGCCACCACCCCGGCGCCCCAGGCGGCGCCGCCCGTGGCCACGGCCCCAGCCGCGCCGCAGGCGGGGCCGGCCGTCGCCCCGGCGCCGCCGCCGACGCCCGCGCTCGCCTCGGCGAGCCAGCCGCCCGGCGGCCTCACCCAAGCGACGCAGCCCGCGGCGCCGGCGCCGAGCCTCGGGGACTACGCGCGGCCCCATCAGCCCTTCGCCCTCGCCGAGCGGCGCGGCCCCGGCCAGCTCCTCTTCGACATCGGCCTCTCGGCCGACCTGGTCGCCACGCTCACGCAACGGAACGTCGAGAAGGCGCAGGGCGGCACCTTCCCCGGCGAGGAGAACCGCTTCTTCCCGCGGTCGATCGAGCTGGGGCTCTTCGGCCAGATCGATCCCTACGCGCGCGGGGTCGTACGCATCGAGGTGGGCGAGGAGGCCGAGAATGGGGAGCACGACTTCAAGGTGGACGTCCCGGAGGCGCATCTGACCTTGCTCACGCTGCCCTGGAACACGCAGATCAAGATGGGCCGCATGCTCAACCGCTTCGGCATGCTCAATCAGATTCACGAGGACGATCTCCCCCAGACCGACCGGCCCAACGTGCTCACGCGGTTCCTGGGGCCGGAGGGGCTCATCGAGAACGGCGCGGAGCTCACCTGGGTCGCGCCGCTTCCGTTCTATCTCGAGGCGCTGCTCGGCATCTTCAACGGCGACAACGAGACCGCGTTCGGCCGGGCCAGCCTCCGCGCGCCCCTCGCCACCACGCGGATCCGAACCTTCTTCGAGATCGACGATGCCAACGCGATACAGCTCGGCGTGTCAGCGGCCACCGGCGAGACGACGGAGAAGCACCGCAGCACGCTGGTGGGCGCCGATATCAAGTACAAGCTCGTTCCAGAGGGCTGGCGGCATCCGCTGCTGACGATCGCGGGTGAAGGGCTCGTTTCAACCCGAAAGGTCGACGTGAGTGGCGATCTCGACCGCGACGGCACACGCCTCCGCGGCGGCTGGTACGCCTACGCGGAGGTGCAGCCGTGGCTGCGCTGGGCCTTCGGCGCGCGGTACGATTGGACGCAGTATCCCGTGAACCCGGGCAGCGAGTGGGCGGTGGAGCCGTACATCACGTTCAAGCCGTCGGAGTTCCTGCGCTTCCGCCTCGGGTACAAGCACACGGAGCGGACGAACCGGGTCACCGGCCCGGATGACCGCGGCAGCGCGCGCCTCGTCGACGAGATCTTCTTCCAGGCGTCGTTCATACTCGGCGCGCATCCCACGGACTCGTTCTGATGCGCCGCTTGCTCGGTCTCGCGCTCGCCCTCGCCGCCGTCCTCGCCTGGCCCGGCCCGGCACCGGCCGCTGATCGCATCCGCGTGGTCGCCACGATCAACGACCTGCGCCTCCTCGCCGAGGCGGTGGGCGGCGATCTCGTGGAGGCGGATACGCTCGCTCGTCCCGCCCAGAATCCCGACGATCTCGAGGTGCGCCCCAGCCACATGGCCAAGCTGCGCCGCGCCGATCTGCTCGTCATCAACGGCCTCGACGTGGACGCCTGGGTCGAGGCCATCGTGGTCGGCGCCAACAATCCCAAGGTCGTCCCGGGCGCCCCCGGCCGCGTGGATCTCTCGCTCGGCATTCCCGTGCTGGAGGTGCCGACGGTGCGCGTCGACCGCTCGATGGGCGACGTGCACCCCGCCGGCAATCCGCATTACTACCTCGACCCCGGCCTCACGCCTCAGGTCACCGCCACGCTCGTGGACGCGCTCGCCCGGGTGGCCCCCCAGTACCGCGCGACGTTCGAGGCGCGCCGGCAGCAATTCCTGGACAAAGTGAGCGCGGCCCTCGCGGGCTGGACGCGCACGCTGGCGCCGCTCAAGGGCGCGCCGGTGGTCGTCTACCACAAGGAGTGGGCGTATCTCCTGGCGCGCTTCGACATCCGCCAGGTCGACACGGTGGAGGACCGGCCGGGCATCCCGCCCTCTCCCGGGCACCTCGTCCAGCTCATCCAGCGCATGCGCGACGAGAAGATCAAGGTGATCATCGTGTCGGCGTGGAACGACCGGCGCACCGCCGAGCGGGTGGCCGCGGACGCGGGCGCCAAGGTGTTGCTCCTCGCGCACGGCGCGGGGGCGCTCAAGGGCACCGACAGTTACTTCGATCTCTTCAACTACAACGTCCAGCAGCTCGCGGACGCCCTGACCCCACGTTGATCATCGCTTTGCGAGATCTCGCCGGCTGAGGTATAACGTTCGTCCATGAGGGCTCTCGCGCGCCTGCCCTTCCGGCACCTCACGCTGCTGGCGCTGGTTGCGCTGACCCTGGGCGCGCTCGTTCTGGAGGACGCGCAGCTCCTCCATCTCCACGGCGGCGACCGGCAGGCCGGGGTCTACAACGAGCAGCACGTCCTCGCGACCCTCTTCGCCACGTCGTCGAGCGGCGCGCCCCTGCCCACCGCGGCGGCCGCCGCGCTCCTCGTCGTCCTCGCCGGCTTCATCGCGCTGCCCGAAGACGTCCAGCTCGCCGCGTCGGCGGCGCGCCACGCCTCGCCGCGCGCTCCTCCCGCCCGCTAACGGCACCCCTCGGGACGTCGAGCTTCGCTCGCGCCGTGACCGCGGCGCCGCGACCGCTGTTCCCCCATGCGAGGAGGAGTCGTCCATGCGCGCACTGGTCTGGATATCGCTGCTGTGCCTGTCGCTCCCGCTGGCCCCGTTTGCTGCGGCCGCTCAGGACAAGGATGAGGAGATCGCCGCGCTTCGACGTGAGCTCGAGAACATGCGTAAGACGATGAGTACTTTGGCCGAGCGCCTCCAGACGCTGGAGGGGCAGTCTTCGGCCGCGCCCCGGGCGGCGGCGCCCGCCCCGGCACCCGCAGCGGCGCCCACGACGCCGGCGGCTCAGGCCCCGTCCGGCCAGCCCTATGTGGGCGACGTGGCGCAGGGGCCGCCCGGCGGCGCGCCCTCGCTCACGGATCTCGCGCGGCCCCGCGAGCCGTTCGCGCTCTATCGCCAGCGAGGAGCCGGCCAGCTCCTCTTCGACATGGGGATCACCGGCGACTTCATCGCCAATCTCACCCAGCGCAACGTGGACAAGGCCAACGCCGGCACCTTCGACGGGCGCGAGAACCGCTTCTTCCCCAGGGAGATCGAGGCCTCGTTCTTCGGGCAGATCGATCCCTACGCGCGCGCGGAAGTCCGGATCGAGGCTGGCGAGGAGGACCCGGGGGAGATCACCCTGCATCTCGCCGAGGCCAATCTCACCCTGATGACCTTGCCCTTCAACACGCAGCTCAAGCTCGGGCAGATGCGAAATCGCTTTGGCCTGCTTAACGAGATTCACGAGCACGACCGGCCCCAGATCGACACGCCCAACGTGCTCGTCCGCTTCCTCGGCGACGAGGGGCTGGTGGAGCGAGGCGCGGAGGCGGTGTGGCTGCCTCCCCTGCCCTTCTACCTCCAGGTGATCGGCGGCGTCTTCAACGGCGACAACGAGACCATCTTTGGCCGGGGCAAGCTCAACGAGCCCCTGGTGACGGGACGCATCCGCACCTTCTTCGACTTCGACGAGTGGGGCGCCGTCCAGCTCGGCGCCTCGGTGGCGAGCGGGCCGACCCCGGATCGCCACCAGACGACGATCGTGGGGGTCGACGCCAAGTACAAGTACAAGCCCGAGAACTGGCTGCACCCGCTGATCACCGTCGGCGGCGAGTGGCTCTATCTCTGGAAGCCCTTCATCACCGAGGGCGTCGACGACAACGGCGACGGCATCATCGACCACCCCGCGGAGAAGCGCACGCGCAACAAGTCCGGCTGGTATGCGTGGGTGGACGTGCAGCCCTGGCGGCGCTGGCTCTTCGGCGTGCGTTACGACTGGACCGAGTTCCCCGACGCGCGTGGCCGCGAATGGGCCATCGGCCCCTACGTCGCGTTCATGCCGTCGGAGTTCCTGCGCTTCCGCCTGGGCTACAAGCACACCGAGCGCGACAAGCGCGATCTCTTCGGCGACAACGGCGGGAGCGCCCGCATCGTCGACGAGATCCTGCTCCAGGCCACGTTCATCCTGGGCGCGCACCCCGCGCATCCCTTCTAGCCGTGACGACGAGAGGAGATCACCGCATGCGCCGCTTCGCCGTCCCGATCCTGCTGGTCCTGATCGCATTCGGGGCCCTCGCCCCTCCCGCGCGCGCCGCCGACAAGATCCGCGTCGTGACCACCACCACCGACCTCAAGGCCCTCACCGAAGCGGTGGGCGGCGACCTCGTGGAGGTGGACGCGCTCGCTCGCGGCAACCAGAACCCGCACGACCTCGAGGTGCGCCCGAGCCTCATGGTGAAGGTGCGCCGGGCCGATCTCATCGTGATGAACGGCCTCGAGCTGGACCAGTGGGCCGAGGTGGTCATCCAGGGCGCCAACAACCCCAAGCTCGTGCCCGGCGCGCCGGGGCGGGTAGACGCCTCCGAGGGCATCCTGGTCCTCGAGGTGCCCACGACCAAGGTCGACCGCTCGATGGGCGACGTCCATCCCGTCGGCAACCCGCACTACACGGGGGACCCGGGCATGGCTCCCGCCGTCACCGCAAACATCCTGAACGGCCTCGTCCGGGTCGTCCCCCAGGGGCGGCCCACCTTCGAGAAGAACCGCCAGGCCTTTCTCGCGAAACTCGAGCAGGCGCAGGCGGGGTGGACCGCGGCCATGGCGCCTCTCAAGGGCGCCAAGGTCGTCGTGGATCACAGCTTGTGGGCCTATTTCCTCACCCGCTTCGGTCTGGTCCAGGCGGGCAGCATCGAGGAGCGGCCCGGCATTCCCGCCACTCCGACCCACGTCGCCAAGGTCATCCAGCTCATCAAGGACGAGCGGATCAAGGCCATCATGACGGTGCCCTGGGGCGACGCGAAGCTCGCCGCCAGGATCGCCGAGGAAGGCGGCGCGAAGGTGGTTCCCATGGCGCCGGCGGTCGGGGGCGCGAAGGGGACGAGCGGGTACATCGAGACGGTGGACTACAATGTGAAGATGCTCGCGCAGGCCCTCAAGTAGGGAATGACCATGGCCAACGAGCTCCTCTCGCTGATGTGGGTGCCGTTCCTCATGTGCCTGGTCCTCACCGGCATCCACGCCTACCTCGGCATCCACGTCATCGCGCGCGAGGTCGTCTTCGTGGACATCGCGCTGGCGCAGATCGCCGCGCTGGGAGCGACCACTGCGTTCGTCTTCGGCTGGGAGCTCTCGACCTGGGAGTCGTACGCCTTCGGCCTGACCTTCACCATCCTGGGCGCGCTGGTCCTCGCCCTGAGCCGCACGCGCGAGCGGCACGTGTCCCAGGAGGCCATCATCGGCGTCGTGTACGCCGTGTCCTCGGCCGCCGCGGTGCTGGTGGCGGACCGGACGCCGCACGGCATGGAGCACCTGCGCGGCATGCTCGTGGGCAGCATCCTCAGCGTGTCGGGCGGCGAGGTCCTCAAGGTGGCGCTGCTCTACGCCCTCATCGGGGCCTTTCACTGGCTGTGTCGCGGCCCCTTCTTTCTCATCTCGACCGACCCGGAGAGAGCGTTCCGCGAGGGCCGCTCGGTCCGGATGTGGGATTTCCTCTTCTACGCCTCGTTCGGCATCGTGGTCACCAGCTCGGTACGTATCGGAGGCGTCCTGCTCGTCTTCAGCTACCTCATCGTGCCCGCTCTCGCCGGCATCATCCTTGGCGGGAGCCTGGCCGCGCGCCTGGCCATCGGCTGGGTCTTCGGCACGGCGGTGAGCGTGATCGCGATGGTGGGGTCGGCCGTCCTGGACCTCCCCACCGGCGCGACGGTGGTCTGCGCCTTCGGGGTGAGCCTTGCCGCCCTGGGCGGCTACGCGCGCGTGGCGGGCCGGCGTGCCCGCGTGCTCGGGCCGACCGCGCTCGAGCCCGCCGCCCTCCGCGCCGACTCGCGCGGCGGCCGGGTCGACCGCCACTCGTGAGCGCGCGCGGACGGGCGGCGCTGCTCGTCGCCGCCCTCGTGGCCGGCGGCTGCGACGCCGGCCCGGCGCCCTCCAACCCGGCCGCACCGGCGCGCCCCAGGGTTGTCGCGACTTTCTTCCCGCTCTACGATTTCGCGCGGCAGGTCGCCGGCGACCGCGCCGAGGTGACCTCGCTGGTGCCGACGGGCGTCGAGCCCCATGACTGGGAGCCGTCGCCGCGGGACGTGGCCGACGTGGGCAAGGCCGCGCTCCTCGTCTACAACGGCGCCGGCTTCGAGCCCGCGGTGGACCGCATGCTCCGCGAGATCAAGCCGCCGGGCCCGCTGGCCATCGACACCACCGCGGGGCTACCCCTCCTCGACGCGCGCGGCGCGGGCGGCCGCGAGGACGGTCGGGCGCTCATGCCGGCCAAGGATCCGCACGTGTGGCTGGATCCCGTGCTGGCCCAGCGTCAGGTGGACGCGATCGCCGCGGGGCTCGCCCGCGTCGATCCGGCGGGCGAAACGGGCTACCGGGAGCGCGCCGCGCGCTACAAGGCCGCCCTGGGCGCGCTCGACGACGCCTTCAAGGCCGGCCTCGCGTCGTGCGCGCGGCGCGAGGTGGTCACCTCGCACGCGGCCTTCGGCTATCTCACGCGGCGCTACGGTCTCGAACAGGTGCCGGTGGTGGGCGTGGCGCTCTCCGCCGAGCCGAGCCCCGCGGACCTCGCGCGCCTTGTGCGTTTCGCGCGAAGGTCCGGCGTGCAGGCCGTCTTCTACGAGCCCCTGACGAGCCCGAAGCTCGCCGAGACGCTCGCGCGCGAGGTCGGCGCGCGCACCCTGGTGCTGAATCCCGTCGAGGGCCTCACCGCCGAGGAGGCCGCCGCGGGCAAGGACTATCTCGCCCTCATGCGCGCGAACCTCGAGAGCCTCCGCGCCGGGCTCGGCTGTCGGTAGCATGGGTCGCACCGCGCCGCGGATCTGCTTCGTCACCTGCCTCGCCTGGCCCGACATCTCGGCGAGCGACGCCTTCGTGGCGCGCGCGCTCGAGGCGCGGGGCACCCACGTCACGGGTCTCGCGTGGAACCTGGAGGACGCGCGCTTCGACCGCTTCGACGCGGTGGTGCTTCGCTCGAGCTGGGACTACCATCACGCCCCGGACGCCTATCTCGCCTGGCTCGCGCGCTGGGAGGCGGCGGGCGTCGCCTTCTGGAACACGCCGGCGCTCATCCGGTGGAATCTTTCCAAGGCGTATCTGCTCGACCTCGAGGGCGCGGGCCTGCCGGTCGTCCCCACGCTGATCCTCGGCGACGAGGCGGCGCGCCTGCCCGCGATCATGGCGGAGCGACGCTGGCAGCTCGCGGTGGTGAAGCCCGTGCTGTCCGCCTCCGCGCACGATACGACCCTCGTGCCCGCGGCTGAGGCCTCCGCGGTGGCGCGCGCGATTGGCGAGGGCCGTATCCGCCGGCCGGTAATGCTGCAGCCCTTCGTCGAGGAGATCCGGACCCGCGGCGAGTGGTCGCTGATCTTCATCGACGGCGGGCTCACCCACGCGGTGCTCAAGCACCCAGGAGACGGCGACTTCCGCGTGCAGCCCAGCTTCGGCGGCCGCTCGGCGCGGGCCGAGCCCCCCGCGGCCACCGTCGAGGCGGCCCGCCGCGTGCTCGCCGCGCTGCCGGAGGCGCCGCTCTACGTCCGGATCGACGGGGTGGAGGCCGCCTCCGGGTTCACGATCATGGAGGTGGAGGCGCACGAGCCCGGGCTCTTCTTCAATCTGGCCCCCGAAGCGGCGAATGTCTTCGCCGAAGCGATCCTGCGCCGCGTTCGGGCGCGAAGTTGACACCCCCGCGCGGCGACGAATACACTGCAATCGGTTTCGATCATGCCGTCCGCCGCCGATCCACGCCGCGTGTCCCTCTCCGTTCCCGCTCATCGGCGCCGCCCATGAGCGCGAGCCGCGTCGCCCGCTGGCGGGCGGTGGCCCTCAGCTCCGCCGTGCTCTTCCTGCTGCTCAGCGTGGCGGCCACTCACGGCCCCCTGCCCGGCGATCCCGCCGCGCGCGTCCTCGTGAAGGCGTGGACGACCCCCGCGGTCCTCGCCCTGGCCCACGTGATGAACGTGGGGGGCACGTGGATGGTGCTGCTTCCCGCCACCGCGCTCCTCTTCGTGGTGTCGCGGCACGCGCGCCGGCGCTGGTGGGTGTGGTGCCTCGCCCTTGCGGCGGCGCCCATGATCGAGAACGCATGGAAGGCGCTGATCGCCCGCCCGCGCCCCGTGGGCACGGCGTACGGCTTCCCCAGCGGTCACGCCACCGCCGCCGCCGTCTTCGTGGTCGTCGCCCTCTACCTCTGTATGCGCGCCCAGGTCGGCACAGGACGGCGCGTCGTCCTCGCCGCGCTCGTGGTGCTCGGCCTGGGGGTCGGCGTGGGCGGAGCGCGTCTTGCGCTCGACGCCCACTGGGCCTCCGACGTGCTGGGCGGCTGGCTGCTCGGCGCGATGTGCGGGGGCGGCGCTGCCTGGTGGGACGCGGCGCGGGACAGCGCGCCGACCTCGGCACCCGCCGCCGCGGCCCCACTCACCCGGCGGACGGCGGACTGACATGCGGCCCCTCGTCGAGATCGACAATGTCAGCTTCACCTACGGCGAAGTGTCGGTGCTGGAGGGCATCAACTTCACCGTCGAGGCCGGCGACTTCCTCGGCATCATCGGTCCCAACGGCTCCGGCAAGACCACGCTGCTGCGCCTGATGCTGGGCCTGCTCCAGCCCACGCGCGGCGAGGTGCGGCTCTTCGGGCATCCCCCGGCGGCCTTCACGCAGTGGGGACGCCTGGGCTATGTCCCGCAGAAGGCCACGTTCGATCCCTCCCTGCCCGCGACCGTCCGCGAGGTCGTGGCGAGCGGGCTCGTCGCCACGCTGGGCATGCTCGGGCGCGCGAGCGCAGCCCAGCGGCGGCGGGTGGACGAGGTGCTCGC
>Ga0075433_10004963_pt1 | contig 10417 bp, 9 predicted proteins | sample RhiMethybrSRZTD2_FD_75299 | JGI IMG/M metagenome (GOLD analysis project Ga0075433, IMG submission 75299) | Populus rhizosphere microbial communities from Tennessee, USA - Rhizosphere MetaG P. TD hybrid SRZTD2 | ecosystem: Host-associated > Plants > Roots > Rhizosphere > Soil | place: USA... | reverse complement strand
CACGACTTCACGCTCGAGCCCGAACGGCTCGAAGCCCTGCGCGAGCGGGTGCCGGCTCTGGAAGGGATCGTGGACGGGACGCCGATCTCGCGAGTCCTCGAGCGGCTGACCGCGCCCTAGGACCCCGTCGCGCCGCCGGTCGGTGCGTTGGGTTGCTTCGCGGCCGACTTCGCGGCCTCCAGCGTGTTCACGGACTCGGTATTGCGCTGCAGCGTATTGATGCCGTAGCCCTTCTTCGTGACGAACTCGAAGTCGACCTGCTGGTAGGGCACGGCCTTCGGCAGGAGCTCCCGGCGATAGTGCCAGATCTCCATCGTGTTGTTCGAGCTGTCGAGCGCGTTCCGGTTCGGGCTTCCGAACTTGATGCTTTGCGTGGCGAGCTTGCCGGAGGTCGTGCTCCGAGACGACTTCATGTTCTTCTCGGCGATGCCGGCGTCCTGGGAGCCGACGGTGGACATGCCGGCGTTGTCGTTGGCGTCCTCGCCGGTCCGCAGGGGTTTGCGCCCGGCGTAGGTGGGCGGGCCGAGGAGGATGAAGACCATGCCGCGGTCCGAAAGACTCCCCAGCTGCTCCTCGTCCTGGGCCAGGTTCGCATCCGCGAAGGCCACGCGCTTCTCGAACTCCTTTTTGAACGCCGGATCCCGCGCTCCCCAGAAGGTCTCGACGAAAGCGATGCGGGCGTTGCCGTCCGGCAGCGTCGTCCACATCTGCTTTTCCCCGTCCGTCATGATCCAGCGCATCGGGCCCTCTCCCCACAAAGGATCGGCCGGATCGCGCTGCCTCGATTCCGCCGGCGGTTGGAACTCCTTGTAAGCCTCCGCCAGCGAGGGCGAACGGTCGGTCGCGGCCTTTTGCGCCCTCTCGAACGCCGCGATCGCCTTCTTCGAGTACATCGTCTTGTCGATCTCGGCGTTGGGCTGGAGCTTCAGATACGCTCCGAACTCTTCGACAGCCTTGTCCGTGTTGCCGAGGTTCGAGTCGCAGACGCCGCGGTAGAAGGCGATGGGGCCCTCGAGTTGCTTGCGCGCCGCTTCGTTGCCGGGCTTGGAGGATTCCGAATCCAGCGCGTCCAGAGTCTTCAGCGCGTCCGCCCATGACCCGGCCTTGATCTGGTCCTTCAGATTTCCGAAGAGCTCCGGCAATGACTGGGCCAGGCAAAGGGTCACCGAGAGCAGAAGACAGAGAAAGAGTGCGGTCTTCTTCATGGCATCCCCCGCGCGAAGTCTACGACGCGTTGGACCGTTTCGCATTGGTCTTCGCAGCCTCCAGGGTGGTCACCACCGGAGGCTCACGCTGGAGCGTGTTGACTCCATAGCCCTGCCGGTGACGAACTCGAAGTCGACCTGCGGGTAGGGCACGCCCCTCACGATCGCGGCGAGGCCTTGACCTGTTTCCCGACGGTCTTCGCGGCTTCGAGTGTGTTGAGGGGTTCCGTGCTGCGTTGCAGGACATTCACGCCGTAGTCCTTGCGCGTGATGAATTCGAAGTCGACCTGCTGGTAGGGCACGCCCTTGGGAAGAAGCTCCCTGCGATAGTGCCAGATCTCCATCGTGTTGTTCGACGAGTCGAGGGCGTTGCGGTTGGGGCTGCTGAATTTCGTGCTCGTCTGGGAGACTTTTGCTCCCGACGGCTTGCCCGGAATGGGGGCATTCGCTTTGACCTCACCGTCGGCGATGTCGGCGTCGTGCGACCGTCGGGCAGCGTCTTCCACATGTCTCCCTCGCCGTCGGTCATGATCCAGCGCACGGGGCCTTCTCCCCAGAGAGGATCCGACGGGTCGCGCTGCCGCGATTCCGCGGGCGGCTGGAACTCCTTGTAAGCCTCGGCGATGGAGGGCGAGCGGTCCGACGCCTGTTTCTGCGCTTTCTCGAACGCCGCCACGGCTTTCTTCGAGTACATCGCCTTGTCGATCTCGGCGTTGGGCTGGAGCTTGAGGTATGCCGAGAAGTCCGCGATCGCCTTGTCGGAGTTGCCGAGGTTGGAGTCGCAGACGCCGCGGTAGAACGCGATGGGACCTTCGAGCTGCTTTCGCGCCGCTTCGTTGCCGGGTTTTGCGGATTCCGAATCCAGAGCGTCCAGAGTCTTCAGCGCGTCCGCCCAGGAGCTCGACTTGACCTGCTCCTTCAGCTTCCCGAAAAGCTCCGGCAGGGTTTCGGGCAGAGCAAGAACGGTGAACAGCAGGAGAGAGAGAAGCAAGGCGGCGCGTCTCATGCCATCGTCCCTCGAATGGAACTCTACAGAGCGCGGCGCGTGCAGCGACCTACCGTTTCCACACCGAATTCATCGACGCGCGTCGCGCTGCGCGTGTGCGAGATCCTGAAGGCGCGTTTAGGGTTTTGAATCCGGCGGACGGTTCTGAACGAACTTCCAGCCGAAGCGTCCCTTGATGCAGAGATGTCCCTGCGTGACGTCGCTATCCAACGGCGAAGTCACGCCTACGATCTCGTTGTCCTGCACGCGAAGCGCGAGCGTGCAGCCCACACCGCAGTACGGGCAGATCGTCTCGGTGACCGTCTGGCGGGCTTCGTCCCACTGTCCGGATTTCCGGAGGTCGTACTCGCTCTTGAACATCAGCGCTCCGGTCGGGCAGACGCCGATGCAGTTGCCGCAGTAGACACAGGCCGACTCGGGCAGGGGAGTCGCCCACTCGGTCGAGATCCGCGCGTCGAAGCCGCGGCCCGCGACCGCGATCGCGAACGTGTTCTGCGCCTCGACGCCGCAGGCCTGGACGCACTTGTAGCAGAGGATGCAGCGCGCATAGTCGCGCACGTAGAGGTCGTTGTCGATCTTCATGGGTTGCGCGACCGTCGCCGCCTCGACGCCGCCGGGATGGTGGTGGCCCGGCATCGCCGCATCTCGTTCGCCCTCCTTCGCCGGCGGCCCGGGCGCGCCGTAGCGACTCGGGTCGGCGCCGTAGTCGGTCATCCAGCGCCGGACGTCGTCGGAGGCGCATGAGAGGTCGACCGAGGAGCCCAGGAACTCCAGGACCAGCTTCCGCGAGAGGCGCACGCGCGGCGTATCGGTCTTGACGTTCATCTTCGGCTCGGCTTTCCGCGAGCAGGCGGGTACGAGCGTGCGCGAGCCGTCGACTTCGACGACGCACACGCGGCACACGTTGACCGGCGTGAGGTTCTCGAGGAAGCAGAGCGTCGGCGTGTCGATCTTGCGCTGACGGCATGCCTCCAGGATCGTGGTCCCCTCGGGCACGGTGACGGGCTCGCCGTCGATCGTCAGAGATACCGGGCGATCCAAATGGAGGCGCTTGTCGGCGGGGATCATGCCTTCGCGCTCCCGAAGACGCCGAGCTTCTTGATGGCCGACTGAATCGCTCCCGACGCCGTCTGGCCCAGGCCGCAGATCGACGCATCGCGCATGGCCTGCGCCATCTCGTCGAGCAGCGCGACTTCCTGCGGCAACGAGCCGAGAGGCCGGCCCGATGCGATCCGCGTGACCAGTTCCTCCTGCCGTTCGGCCCCCACGCGGCAGGGCACGCACTGGCCGCAGGACTCGTCGCGGAAAAACGCGGCGATCCGCCGGACGGCGTCCCCGAGATCCGCGTGCTCGTCGAAGACCATGACGACGCCAGAGCCGAGCGAGGCTCCGATCGCGCGCGTCCCTTCGAAAGTCAAGGGGACGTCGAGTTCCGCGGGCGAGAGAAAAGACCCGGCGGCGCCCCCGAGGAGCACGGCCTTGACCGCGCGGCCGCCGGGCACGCCTCCCGTCAGATCGATCAACTGGCGCAGCGTGGCTCCGAACGGAACTTCGTAGACGCCGGGCCGGGCCACGTGGCCCGAGAGACAGAAAAGCTTCGGGCCCGTCGACTGCTCGGTGCCGATCGCGGCGAACGCGGCTCCTCCCTCGAGCACGATCTGGAGGACGTTGACGAGCGTCTCGACGTTGTTGATCACCGTCGGCTTCTGGAAGAGTCCCTTCTCGACCGGGAACGGCGGCTTGTTGCGCGGCTCGCCGCGGAAACCCTCGATCGAGTTGAAGAGCGCGGTCTCCTCGCCGCAGATGTAGGCGCCGGCCCCGCGGCGCGTCTCGACGTCGAAGGCGAGTCCCTTGCCCATGACGTTCGGGCCCAGCAGGCCTCTCGCGCGAGCGGCCGCGAGCGCCGTCTCGATCCTTTCGAGCGACAGCGGATATTCGCCGCGGATGTAGACGAAACCCTTCTCGCAGCCCGTGGCATAGGCGGTGATCGTCATCGCCTCGACGAGGGCGAACGGGTCCTCCTCCATGAGGACGCGGTCCTTGAACGTTCCCGGTTCCGACTCGTCCGCGTTGCAGACGAGATAGTGCGGGCGCGCGGGCTGCTTTGCGACGGCTTCCCACTTCCGGCCCGCCGGGAAGGCAGCACCGCCGCGGCCCTGGAGCTTCGAAGCAAGCGTCTCGCGGATCACGCCGTCGGGTCCTAGCGCGAATGCCTTCGGGAGCGCCTGGTACCCGCCGTTGGCGACGTAGTCGTCGAGACTCGTCGGATCCACGTGGCCGACGCGGCGGAGAAGGCGGAGGCCGCCGCGGCGTGCGTCCTGCGTTTGAGGGGCGGAGGGGGAGCCGGAGCGGGCGGCCGCAAGGGCCGCCCCTACCGGCTTCGTAGGGGCGGGGCTTGTCCCCGCCCATGGCGTTGCCGGCGCCACGACGTAATCCTTCTCGCCCCTTCCGGCGCACTGAAAAAGCACCGCCGGGGCTCGCTCGCAGAGTCCGAGGCACGGTGCCGGGCGGAGCGCATCGGGCGGAACCTGTTTTCGCAGATCTTCCATGAGGTTGCCGGATCCCTTGAGCCGGCAAGCCAGGTCCTCGCAGACGTGCATGATCGTCTTCGGCTGCGGCTCGACCGAGAACATCGCGTAGAAAGTCGCCACGCCGTAGGCGTCGGCGGGCGCGACGGAGAGACGCTGACAGATGTAGTTGAGCGCTCCGGCCGAGATCCAGCCGGCGCGGGACTGCGCGGACCACAGAGCCGGCAGCAGCAGATGCCGGCGGTCCCGAATCGCGTCGCCGCCGGTGGAGAGGTGACCCTCGAATTCCGGCCGCCGCGCGCCGCCTTCCCAGCCCGACGTCGGCGGACCCAGGACGGAGTCGACGGCCTCGCGCTCCTCGGCGGTGGCCGACGATCCGGGGATCAGGTGGAGATCCACGGCGCTTACTGTAGCCGATGCGGGCAGGGCGCCCGCTTCACGGCTTTCCGGTGGCCGCCTTGCGCGCTCGCTCTCTCTCTTCTTGCTGCTCCAGGACGAGCTGGTAGGCCAGGTAGTACTTGTAGATGTTGCTGACGTAGGTCACGGTTTCGCGGCCGATCTTCTCGGCCGCGATGATCTCGACGTTGTTGAACCAGAGGTTGGGATCGAGCCCTCGCTGCTTCGCGATCTTGCGCAGCTGGGCGATGCGCCCGGGGCCCGCGTTGTACGACGCGAACGTGAAGAGGCCCTTGTTCAAGGCATCCATCGGCTCGTTGGCGTAGTACTTGTCCATCATGAATCGCACGTACTTGACGCCGGCGTGGATGTTGGGCTCGACCTGGCGGATGTCGCCGACGTTCAGCTCCTTGCCGGTCGCAGGCATGACCTGCATGACGCCGATCGCTCCGACGGGACTTTTGGCCTGCTGATTCAGGCGCGACTCCTGGTACCCCTGGGCCGCCATCAGCAGCGTGTCCATGTCGTACTTCTGGCAGTACTTGCGGAAGATCTCGACGATCCTGTCGAACTTGGCGCGTTCCTCCTTCGAGGTCGCCTCCTTCACATACTTCGCCTTCTGCAGGTACTTGCTCAGGAGTATGTTGCGGGCGGCCGAGCCCGGAGGATACTTCCTCAGAAACGCGTCGATCTCCTTCTTCAGGAGAGGGCTGTTCTTGCGGATCATCCACGCCGTCGCGCCTCCGGTGCGGAGAGCGGCGCCCGGTTGCAGCTCGATCTTGGTGTAGACCTGTTTCCAGAATATCGCGCGGTTGTCGTCGACGATCGTGGCGGGGACCAGTCCCGCGTTGACCATTTCGAGGATGTCTTCCGCCTCCAGGTTGTCCGGAGCAACCCGGACTTTCACGGGAGGCTTGCCTGTCTTCTCGAGCTCCGCGTTGAGCTTCTCGACGCTCTCGTAGTACGACGAGCCCTTCCGGACGTAGACCTCGCGCCCGGAGAGATCGGCCGGGGAGGCCACGGGCGGCTCGCCGGGGGCGGTGACGACGATTTCGGAGATGTTCTCGATCACGGGAATCGAGAAATCGACCTGCGCCTCGCGCTCGCGCGTGATGGTGAGATAGCCGATGGCGATGTCGCCCACCCCGCTCTTGAGGTCCTCGATGAAGTCCCCGCGGGCTTCGGGCTTGAAGATGATGTGGACGCGGAGGTTTTCTTTCTTGAGGTCCCTGTTGACGAAGTCTCCGAAGACTGTGAAGGCGTCATAGGCGAGACCTCGCTGCTGTCCCAGGTCCACGAAATAGAGCGTCTTGGAGTACGGAACCAGGATCCGGATCTGACGCCGTTTGACCATCCCGTCGAAATCGCCGGTCCACTTCTTCTGCGTGAGCTGTTCCTTCGCCGCCGCCGCCGACGGGTGGTCCAGCGCGGGCGCGACCGGGGCGAGGAGAAGAAAGAGAACGGCCGAGGCGCACAGGGAAATCGAGCGTTTGTACATGGAGCGGCGATTCTATCGCCGCCGCACCGGGCGGCGTCTAGGCCGTCATCTTCTCGATGCGAATCGCGGAGGCCTTGAACTCCGCGGTCCCGGATTTCGGATCCGTCGCGTCGATGGTCAGGATGTTGACCGGCACGTCGTCCTGAAAATGCAACGTCATGAACGCCAGCCCCGGTCGGAGCGTCGCGTCGTATCGCACCGGCACCGCGATTGCACCGCGCCGCGATATCGCCCGCACGGTCTCGCCGTCGCCGATGGAGAGGCGCGCACCGTCCTCCGGGGCGATGTCGAGCGTCTCGCCGCGGCGCAGCGGCGAAGTGTAGCCGGCGGTCTGGACGCCGGTGTTGTAGGAATCCAGCCGTCGCCCCGTCGTCAGCCTTATCGGGAACTCATCGGAAAGCTTGTCGACCGGCGGGTCGTGCTCGACGACGTGGAACGGCGCCGCCGGACCCTCACGCGGCTGTGCCCACAGCCGTCCGTGGAGGAATGGACTTCCCGGATGCGACTCGTCCGGGCACGGCCACTGGAGCCCCCCGTGCTCCTCGAGCCTCCGATAGGTCATCCCTCCGTGCCAGGGCGAGAGAGAGCGCAGTTCGTCCCAGACTTCTTCGGCGGTCGCCGAGCCCAGGTCCACGCCGAGGCACTTGCCGAGAGCAACCAGGATCTCCAGATCGGCGCGCGCCTGGCCCGGAGGCTCGAGCGCCTTGCGCACGCGCTGTACGCGCCGCTCGCTCGAGGTGACGGTGCCATCGTCCTCGCACCACGAGGCCGCCGCCGGAAGGACCACGTGCGCGATCTCGGCCGTCTTGGTCAGGAACATGTCCTGCACCACGATGTGGTCGATGGAGGCGAGCAGCTCCATCGCGCGCTTCTGGTCGGCCTCCGACTGGGCCGGATTCTCGCCGAGGACGTAGAGGGACTTGAGTTTCCCGTGCTCCATGGCTTCGAACATCTGCGAAAGGTGCCAGCCGCGCGTCTGGGGAATCTTCGCGCCGCCCCATACCCGCTCGAACTTCGCGCGCGCCACCGGATCCTCGACGTCCTGTCCGCCCGGCAGCTTGTTGGGAAGCGCTCCCATGTCGCCGCCGCCCTGCACGTTGTTCTGGCCACGCAGCGGGCAGACGCCCGAGCCCCAGCGTCCGACGTGCCCGGTCAGGAGCGAGAGGTTGATCAGCGCGAAGACGTTGTCCACGGCGTTGTGATGCTCGGTGATCCCGAGCGTCCAGCAGAGCTGCGCCGTCTTCGCCTTCGCGTAGGCGAGCGCGACGTCGCGGATCGCCGCGGCCGGCACGCCGGTCTCTTTCTCCGCGTATGCCAGCGTGTACTTGTCGAGGGACTTCCGGTAGTCGTCGAAATCCGAGGTCGCGTTCGCGATGAATTCCCGGTTTTCGAGCCCCGCGTCGAGGATCTCGCGCGCCATCGCGTTGGCCAGGGCGATGTCCGATCCGACGTCCAGACCCAGCCACGTATCCGCCCACTGCGCCGAGACCGTCCGCCGCGGATCCACCACGATCAGCCGCGCGCCGTTCCTGAGGCCCTTCAGGACGTGATGAAAGAAGATCGGGTGCGCCTCGCGCGCATTGGATCCCCAGAGCAGGATGAGCTCCGCCTCCTCCGCTTCGCGATAGGAGCTCGTCCCGCCCCCCGCTCCGAACACCGCCGTCAGACCGACGACGCTGGGGGCGTGTCAGGTGCGGTTACAGCTGTCGATGTTGTTCGAGCCGATGGCCAGACGGGCGAACTTCTCGGCGAGGTAGTTCACCTCGTTGGTGGCCTTGGAGCACGAGAACATCCCGAAGGATTCCGGCCCGTGATCGTCGCGCGAGCGCCGGAAGCCCTCGGCGGCCCGATCCAGCGCCTCGTCCCACGAAGCGGTCCGGAGCTTCCCGCCCTCCCGCACCATCGGCTCGGTCAACCGAACGTACGGCGTCATGCCGGAAGCGTAACACCGGGTAGCCGCGAAGGGTGCGTCACTCCGGAGCGGCCGCGGGGACGACCGCCGGAATTCCGAGCTCGGCGCGGGCCTGGCGCCAGATCGCGGGCAGCGTGTCGCGCTCACCCGGGAGCGGGTCCGGCAGGTCGTCTCGGCCGATCCGATCCCCGAAGTCGTCGCCGTACCGTTTGAGCGTTTCGGCGACGAGCGAGAGCACCCACGCCGGAATGGGCTTGAGCAGAAGACCGGCCTCGACGAGGGACGCCGCCGTTCGATCGACTTCGATGTCCGGATAGGACGCGAGAACCTCCAGCATCGCGACGTCCGAGGCGTCGACGGAAGGCTCGCTCCGAAAGCCGTCGGCCAGCCGTGCGAGTTGTTCCTGCGTCAGGAGCTCGGGGGGACGCTCCTCGCCCTCGGCGGAGTGCCCCAGGCTACTCCTCGGAAGCTCGTCGAGTCCGTAGTGCCGCGTCGATCGCCGCGCGGCGGCGGACACCAGCCAGTCGATACGGGTTGCCTCATCCGTGGTCCCGCCGGACTGGAGTTCGATGGCGCGCACCACGAGCTCTTTGAACACCTCGGCCTTCTCTGCGTCCGTAGATGTCGATTCGTGATCGACCGAGAGCCAGCGTCCTCTCGCCCACTGGGCGAAGGTCTGGATCCGCGCCATCTCCTTCGCCTGATCCTGTGCCGACCATTCGTCCACGGGCGTCTGGACGCCTTCCTCTTCGGGGTCCATGTCCTGGGGCGCCGCGTCAACGTCGATCCCTTCGATGGCATCCTGCCACCGCTGTGCGCGCAATTCGCCTTGTTCCAGGAATGCCACCACGAGGTCGCCGACGGTGTATTGCTCCGGATACGAGGTCACGGTCACCTCGCGCAAGAACGGGCCTTTCCACGTATCGATGACGCGAAGGACGACGCGATCCTGTTCGATGGCGGACTCCATCGGATTGGCCCCGGTCGGGTCGGCCTCCGCGCTCTCGACGGTCGCGAGGACGATCAGGTCGGACTGCGCGACGAAATGCCAGAGGCTCGCCATCACCGGACAGGCTTTCGACGGCGACGGAAAGGAGACCTGCGAAAGGACGAAGGGCACGAGGACGAGGACGACGATGGAGCGCTTTTTCATGGCGTGTCTCCCTCAAAAAGGCGAGACACCGTGTCTTCAAGTCGCGTTCCACATTTTTTCGGCGGGCTCGCGCGCGGATTCCCGAACGGCGCGCTCGTGAAAATGGACGCCGCATTTGCGCTCCGGTGAAGGGCGACGAAACTGGCATGCATCCTGCTCTAACTAAAAGTGTGGCCGTTCCCGACAGAACGGCGTGGCCTCAAGGGCCGCAAGTCACTGACAGAAGACGAACAAATACGAAAGGAAGGACCCGCAATGAGAACCATGAAGCGACTCCTGATGGTGGCGGCGATGTCCGCTGTGATGGCCGCGGGTGCGCGGGCTCAGGATCCCAATCCGGCTCCGGAGCAGGCTCCGCCGCCGGTGGTCAGTCCCGCGCCGGACGCGGCACCGGCGCCGACCGACGCGACGCCTCCGTCTCCCGTGGCGCCTCTGCCCGTAAAGCCGGAGCAGATCCAGAATTCCGAGCCGGTGGCTCCGGCGCCGTCAGTTCAGCAGGAAGCAAAACCTGAGCAGGCTCCTCCGGCCGAGGCGACGAGCTCCTCGGCTGCCAAGAAGTCCGTCAAGAAGCCTGTCTCCAAAACGGAGAAAAAGTCGAAGGTCGAGAAGACCGAGGCGCAGCCCGAAGCGAAGTCGACGGGCGCGGTGACCTCTCCGAACGACACGCCGGCTGGCCCTCCGTCCGGAACGGCGGCCACGGCCGACCAGCCCGCCGCGAC
>Ga0075433_10004957_pt1 | contig 10427 bp, 8 predicted proteins | sample RhiMethybrSRZTD2_FD_75299 | JGI IMG/M metagenome (GOLD analysis project Ga0075433, IMG submission 75299) | Populus rhizosphere microbial communities from Tennessee, USA - Rhizosphere MetaG P. TD hybrid SRZTD2 | ecosystem: Host-associated > Plants > Roots > Rhizosphere > Soil | place: USA... | reverse complement strand
CTTTGTTGGTTACAGTAATCTTATCACCCTTCTTTATAGTCAGTGTAGCTGGATCATAAGCAGGACTTCCCTGGTTTGATGCTCCCTGCAATATTGTCAGAGGAGTTCCTGGTGGGCCGGTCCCTGCCGCAGGTCCTCCAGCAGATTCTTGACCTGCAGGACCTTGAACCGGTTTAGGCTTACTTAGACCTTCTATTGTTCCTATACTTGTCTGAAAACCTGTGGCCTCCTCTGGCGGCACTTTTGGCTGAATGAGTGAAGCTGCGGGAGCGTTATGTGACATCAACTTCCAAGACGGAATCAAAATTGCTGCTCCGATACCAATGAGAATCACAACTATGGCAATCCCCTGCGCCATCCTTTTAGGGGAAGTTCTAATGATGGGGTTCTCGTCGTGTGTAGTCATAGTATTCCTCCCCAATTTCAAACGGATCTCTCATGTCTGCTTCTTTACCCTTGCCAGCATTCTTGATCAGGTTAACTAACATAATCACGTAGGACCAACCAGCGATCCAAGCACCAATTGTTGCAATTTGGTTCATTGCTATGTACTCCGGCAGAGGCAAATAGTCATAAACTCTCCTTGGCATTCCATACAGCCCAAGGATGTGCTGAGTCAAGAAAACGATCGAGACCCCTGCAAAGGCGAGTGCAAAATGTACCTTGGCCGCTTTTTCATTATACATTCGCCCAGTAATTAATGGGAACAAGTAATAGATGAAGCCAGTAAAGGTTAACGAAACCGTTCCCATCAATATCAAATGAAAGTGTCCTACTACCCAATAGCTATCATGCGTGATGAAGTCTAATGGAAGTGCAGTATTTACTACTCCTCCTGCTCCCGAAGCAAAGAAGAGCATTATTCCCCCTACTCCAAACATCATAGGGGCTGCAAACTTTATCCTCCCTCCCCACATGGTTGCTATCCAATTAAAGACATGCATTGCCGACGCAGGAACTGCAGCAAGAGTTCCTACCATGAAAACAGTTTTTTCTGTGAAGCTCATTCCTGTAGCGAACATGTGATGGGCCCAAGAGGCAAACCCTATCGTGGTTAACAATATGAACGCTGCCACACCCGACTGATAACTAAAGAGGGGTTTTCGTGAGAACTTTGGTATCATTTCGTACAGCATACCCACGGCTGGCAGTAAGAAAATGTACACCTCGGGATGGAATGTGAACCAGAATAGATGCTGATATGCTATAGGATCTCCTCCAAGTGCCGGATTGAAGAAGCCAGATATTCCAAGCCTGTCCGTATATAACATTATCAAGGCTGCTGCAAATGTAGGAACAGCGACTATCGTCATAAATGAAATTGATAATATAGACCATGCAAAGAGAGAAATCTTCATCACAGGAAGGTCGGGATGCTTGCACCTCAATATGGTCACTATAAAGTTAATAGAACCTAGTACAGAGGAAATTCCTAATATTTTAAGTCCAAAGATCCACATCTCCGCAGCAGGTCCTGGGGCTCTAATGACAGAATAAGGCGCATAAGCAGTCCATCCAGTATCTGAAAATCCCAAGAATACCAAGGCTGCACCTACTGGGATCATCCAGTATGCAACAGCATTCAACTTTGGCCATGCCATATCCTTGTATCTCACCATAATTGGGATTAAGTAATTTCCAACACCAGCAGCAAAGGGAATTGCCCACAGGAACAACATGGTTGTACCATGAACAGTAAAGAATCTGTTAAAATCTGATGGATCGTGAAAGATCTGTAAACCCGGCAGGAAAAGTTCAGCCCTGATGGCTAAGGCAAGTCCTCCACCAATCATGAGAAATGTGATGGAAGTTATTATGTATAATAATCCAATATCGGTGTGGTGAGTAGAGAATAGTATTTCCCACATTGGACGGGGTCTCTTAACTTCTAGTACCATCTAACATGCACCTTCCAATTGCATATTCCTGTAGCTAGATATCAATAAAAGCATTTTGTTTCGACTTATAGCAAGCTTAACACCGCTTTTTGCACTATTATTCGGATTATCCCGGATTTATTGGAATTCTTACAAGTGACAAGATCATTTAGCGATAAATTAACCATTGTGCTTTCAGAATTCATTTGTTAAATGCAGTTTAGAGTATTTTCCTTTTTAGAACAGCGAATTCGATATTAATCGAGCGTGGATCCTTCCGAGTTCATAAATCATAATTGAATTCTAGAGACATTACCAATTATGAGAACTAAGTCTTATAACTTTATGAATACAGGTTGAATAAATTGGCCCCTTCATCTGAGATAAAACCCTCGCCCCTAAATATCATAGGATATTAAATGGTCTATACTATTATCCGGTGTAAGACACAATATTGCTTTTCTGCTATTGAACCACTAGTTTGCCCATCATGTAAGGATGAATGCTACAGTGAAATGGATAGTTTCCCGCCGCGAGATTTGCAGTTACAATATCAGCCGACTTACCGGCTTCTATAATACTGGTATCAAATTGTTTCCCGACATTTGGATCTGTCGGTGCTGCTCCGCTTGTGACCGTATGAGGCACTGTATCTTTGTTGGTTACAGTAATCTTATCACCCTTCTTTATAGTCAGTGTAGCTGGATCATAAGCAGGACTTCCCTGGTTTGATGCTCCCTGCAATATTGTCAGAGGAGTTCCTGGTGGGCCGCTTGTTTGGGGAGCCGCAGAAGGCGCCGTACCTGATGTCTGGTTCGAGGTCGAGGCCGGTGGTCCACCTGCTGCCGAGGCAGTTTGTGGTTCTACAAACAATTTGGCTCTCATATCAGCATGGCCGTACCCACAATATTCTCTGCACTGGATTCGGAATTCACCAGGCTTGTCAAACATATTCCAAACCACATTTATTCTTCCGGGAACTGCATCCATCAAAACTACATAGTCAGGCACATTGAAATCATGAATAACATCCTTGGAAACAAGCTCAAACTTGTATGGAACTCCTTGCTTTACATGAAGCTGGCCTACCTCTCTCGTTCCATCCTGATGTTCAAATGTCCAGAACCATTGTTGACCTATAACTTTGATAGTTTCTGCATTGAGTGGCACATGTTCCACAATCCGTTCAATGTTCCAAGACTCGGCTCCTACCCAAGTCAATAAACTAATTACGACACCAACGTACACCCATTCTACTGTTGCGTGACCCATCAGTGCGCCCCTTCCAATGGTTCTCTAATTCTGTTTTTGGGATTAGACTCCCTAAAACGCCAGCAGACATATACAATAGAACCCTGAACAACTGCACCAACTACAAAAGCTGCTACCATCAACCGGTAGAACAATCCCCAAATCTCTACTCTCCTAATCACATATTGTTCTGCATTTTGATCACTCTGTGCAGAGGCCGGTTTAATATTAAGAAAACCTATCACCATAATAGTGAATAGCGGCAAGAACAACAATATTAGCATCCATTCTCTAGGTTTAGATACCATGCGGACTCGCTTTCTCTGCTCACTAGTTTCAACTATCTAATTTAAGGTTTTTGTATCATCGACTTCTTAAAAGACAAGTTCTTTCAGCACTACTTGTAGCTTATATGAACACTAGTTCATCTAGCATAGCATAGCACAGAACGACATCAAGCAAAGAATAGACTGAAAACAGCACATTTGTACCATCGTCCCAGTGTTTAGGCCATATTATCGGGAGTATCTAACAAATGTAATATACTATCGGAATCAATAGTTCTGCCAAAATGCCAAGTCACTTTTATTGCTTAATCTGACACTTTAGGAAATTTTAATTTACACGAGCTGCATACTCACCTACTCACTCTGATATCTCTGAATCCCCATTACATTAACAGCAGACAGAGAGAGAATTTTTTGCTCATGCTTTAGAATCGTTAAAGCGGCGTTACGAATATGCCATTGATACAACTCGTCTGGTTTAAGGTCTAAAAGAAGAGAAATCGCTGCTTTGATTGGATCTAAATGAGTTATGAATAAAATGTTCTTGTCTGGAAGCATCTCGATTACTTCATCAAGAAGATGCTTGATACGCAGCTTCACCTCATTAAAACTTTCCACGCCGTAACTTTCCAGTATATGTTTGTCGCCCGAATAAAACTTTAGGAAGAGATTTTCATGCTTGTCCAAAATCTCCTCGTAGTTCATTCCCACAAGCTTCCCAAGCTCAATCTCGTAAAGTCTCTCATCAATTTCATAATCCAAACCAATTACATTGCAAACAATTTGAGCAGTTTCTACTGCTCTTATGACAGGACTAGAATACACTTTGTCGATCGACAATCCCCTCAAAAGCTTTGCAGAATCCTCAGCTTGCCAACGACCATATTTGGTAAGATGCGATTCGATGTATCTTCCCACGAGGATTCGCTTGACATTATTATCTGCCTCTCCGTGGCGCATGAATATTGCTAATGGCAAACCATTGGACCAATGAACGATCCAGATGAATAGCAATATTAAGTTAATTTTAAAGGCAGAAATTCATTTCTTGATCGTTCAATTATGCGAAAGAACTCCAAATTATAACCTTAATAGGATCGAGATTTATTTTATGGACTGAATATCTATGAGAGTAGGCATTATTGGCGGAACTGGAGGTATGGGAGAAGGCTTTGCTCTCCGGTGGGGAATTAATCATGACATTATCATCGGATCAAGAGATGATGTAAGGGCAAAAAGTGCTGCTGATACCTATATGACAACTGCTACCTCTGCATATGGCAACACCATGAAGGGTAGTATAACAGGCAACGATAACATATCCCTTGCTAGTCTGGCGGATGTTCTGATTTTGTCGATACCCTATGAGTCCATTAAACTGACATGCGATTCTATAAAAGACCGCATTAGTTCTAATTGTATAATCGTATCCCCGATAGTGCCAATGAATAGAACTGAAGCAGGTTTCGTTTATGTTCCTTTCGAGGAAACCAAAAAATGCGCTGCTGGTATTGTTTCTGAAAATCTCCCTGATACTAAAATTGTTTCTGCTTTTCATACTATTTCAGAGATTAAATTGAAAAATATTTCTGAAAGTCTGGATTCTGATACTTTTGTTTGTGGAGATGATCGGGATTCTCTAGAAATTGTCAATGGCTTAATATCTGAAATCAAGGGGCTGAGACCAATCTATCTAGGTCCTCTATCACTTAGCTACCAAGCTGAAGTGCTTACCCCAATGATATTAAACGCATCTAAACGTAATAAAATTAAACATCCTGGAATAAAACTAGTCTGATGACTTGACTCGATTAACGTATGAAATTTCTTTCGAGAGGTGGCAGGTCGGGTGGTTATAGTGGCAGGCGTGGTAGGAACTGGATGTCTGCCATGGGAATTCTTTTTATTGTAATGGCAATAATAATAGCCCTCAGAAATCTTTATTTTGTTACCACTCAATTATCATTTGGATTTTACATCGACAATTACACTAATGCCGAAATTACTAATGAAAAATTTGTATTGGCAATGCTGATCGGTGGTGGTATTTTAATTTATTGGGGATATTTCAAGAAAAAGGAAGATTACGGTCCCCCTGATGAACACGAATATAGAAGATATTCCTGAACATTAAACATGGCAAGGATCGGTAAGTATATTGGAAATAGCACAAAAAATAATTCATACAAGTGGTAGAATACATTTGGAAAGTTGTTGAAATTAAGTATTAAGATTAATCATATATCAATTACTTTTTTCATTGACGAAATCCTCTAATCTATTCATGGCCTCATTCAGTATTTGTTCTTCTGGGAGGTAAACTATTCTGAAATGATTTGTACCGAAATTTGAGCCAAACCCTGAACCGTGTACCGTAAGTACCCCAGTTTTGTTCAAAAGATCTAAAACAAACTGTTGGTCTTCTTTCCACCGATTTGACATACTTATCTTAGGAAAAGCATAAAAGGCGCCCTTAGGAACCTTGCATGAAATCCCCTCTATTTGGTTTAATCGCTTGAATACTAAATCCCTTCTCTTGCGTAACTTATTTACCATTACGGGGATATGATCTTGAGGGCCTTTTAGAGCAGCTACTGCTGCCTTTTGCACGGGTAAGTTAGATGAAATTCGAACTCTAGCTAATTTTGGAATGTTCTTCCTAATATTATCTAATTTGGAGCAGTTACTGTTTATACAGATATATCCGCAACGCCATCCTGTCATTAGATAAACTTTCGAAAATCCATTAAGCAAGATTACAGGAGAGTCTTTTGCAACTTTACCAATTCCAGTGAATTCTCCGTCAAATACTAAATTGTCATATATTTCATCACATACTAGATAAAGAGAATGTTCTGCTGCCAAATCAACGATCTGTTTAAGACTCCTGTAATCAAACACCTCTCCTGTTGGATTATTTGGACTAATAATACATAGAGCCCTAGTACGGGGCGTAATTTTAGATATAAGATCTTCTAGATCAGGTTTACCATCTTCAGTTAGTTTAAATTCAACTGGGGTTCCACCGTAGAATTTAACATAGGATGCGTAAGGAGGATAATAAGGTCCTGGCATGAGAACCTCGGTCTTTGGTTCAACAATTGAAGCCATAGTCATATCCAATCCTTCTGAAACACCATTAGTCACCAATACGTCTTCAGGCATTACAGTTAGTCCTTTGTGAACCTCTTTTTCCGCAATCGCTTCTCGCAATTCGTGTAACCCTTCAGAGTCAGCATAGTAATTCAAATCATTAAGAACTGACTCAACCAAAGCCTGTTTAATATGAGCCGGAGTCTTGAAATCGTATTTTACAGGATCACCAATATTCAGATATATTATATTCTTACCAGTTTTCTCATATTCTCTGGCATGTAAAATTATATCACGAATAGCGTACTCGACTCCGCTAGTTCTGTCAGATACTTTCAATTAACAAATTTAGACAATAATCTCCCCGATAAATTGTTATGCATAAATTTCCAAAATATGAAAAATTTGACCTTTTATCAGGTTTGCGAGAGGAAGTTTCCCTCAACTCACTCTGATGAGATGGATGCATTGTTATTGGCCTGTTCAGCTAGCTAGTGAACTACACCACACTACCCATCAGTCAGGTCAATTGATATAGGACCTCCTTTTCTGTCTTAATGTCTGTTCATACACGGGCTCGTAGCGTAGCCAGGATATCGCGGCGGTCTTCGGAACCGCAGATCGTGGGATCGAAGCCCACCGGGCCCGCCTTACCTGCTAACAATGGATCCTTCAAAAAATTGTAAATAATTGGTCAGTCACATGAGCCAAGCTAAACTATACGGGCAATGCTATCCTTTTGCAATTAGTCTGTTGTGACAATTGAATTGAATCGTTACTTAGTTAATTCCTTTTGAATTATTGTCCATTCCTAATTGTCAGATGTCATCCGCATCCTTAGTTGTGCTTGCTTTTCCTCTCTTGCTTTTCCTCTCTTCTTCTAGATCGTCTGCTCCCTTTTCATTGACAGTAAATCTAACATCTCCGTAAGGATGGTATGGTGAATCAATCATCCTTGCAACTCTATTTTCTCCAGATTTCTTCAAGTAAATTCTATATGTTGATGCATGTCCTATTACATTGCCGCCAGTTGGCTTCGTAGGATCACCAAAGAATGTGTCAGGAGCTGATTGAACTTGATTAGTAACTACTACTGCTATATTGTATACTTCCGTTATTCTGAGAAGTTTATGCATGATGGAATTAAGTCTTTGTTGTCTATCAGCAAGAGTTCCTCTTCCAGAGAACTCTGCCCTATGTAACGAAATTATGCTGTCAATAATAACCAGTTTTGATTTATAATCGTCTACATACTTGCCTAGGTTCTTAATTATCAATTCCAAATGCGCGCTATTATATACCTTACATACGGCGACATTTTTTAACGCATTTGATGGATCCACGCCTCTTGCTCTAGCTATCTGCTCTAATCTCTCAGGTCGAAATGTACCTTCTGTGTCTATATATATTACCCCGCTATTAAGGCCACCTGATTCTACCGGCAGTCCGGCGATAATACATAGAGTATGGCAGATCTGTGATTTGCCGGACCCAAATTCTCCATAAAATTCTGTAACTGCTTGGGTCTCTATTCCTCCTAGAAAAAGATCATCCAAAGCTCCTGAACCAGTAGAACATCGTAACAAGGATCTTCTTTTCTTAAGCGCTGCATCAGCTGTAACAAATTCTTTTTCTAAAATATTTGATTCTCTTAGTAACTTCTGAGCTGCCATTATAAATGACGCAGCACTATCCTTCGTAGAGTTAATATCTACAGCCAAGTCTTCAACACCCGCAACCGCCAAATCCATAACTGAAAAAATTCCCGCTTCTCGCAGCTTCTTTGCTGTAGATGGACCTATTCCTTCAATATCTTGAATTTCTAAATCTAAGAGTTCAGAACCGGTAGACTCGGTAAGTAATACCTTTGTCTTTGTGTCTTCAATATCAGCTGTACTTGACGAGAGGCTTTCTGAACCTGTTTGGACTGACGCATTGTCATCTTTTCCCTGTGTATTCTTCGAGTTATTTTCCATTGCCGTCTCATTGTGATTTACTGGATAACTTGCCGGTTTCTTATCACCCATATCGAATTATTTGAATTTGTAACCCATTTAAGGCTTGAGGCACCTGACTGGGGGCGGGGGAGGTAATAATTTTTGTCGCTTTTTCTTATTCTATCAAAAACTAGGATATTCAATTTAGGTTTATTACTACTGGTCATTCTTTCAGTGTTCAAGACAACAGAGTCTCCACTCAACTAACGAAAAATCTATCTCTTTACTTACGCAAACGTTTACTTAGACTCAAAAGCCTCGTCTCCTAAATTAGATTAATCTCTAACCGATAATAAATATGGCCCTATAAGTACTATTGTTCTTTGAGGAGGAAATGTTATCGTCAGAGCTATTAAGAACTCGAATATATAGAAATGGCCAATGGATGATTCCTGAGTTTGTCGATCCCCAAGAAAGGGATGCGTTAATTCTTTCGAGTAAGCTCATTAAACTTCTCGAAGTTTGCACTTCGAATCAGGTCTCAAAGACCGAGATGTTCAGTCATGTTTCCAAAATAGAATCTCAGTATAAAGACTATAAGCTCGTAAGAGGGCTGCTGCAAATACTAGAAAGAAGATGCACATATTTGCCAGGTTTAAAAGGATATTCTTCCTTAAGTGACATAGACAAATGTCAAGCTGGACGACAAAATACTGATCCCAACAAAGATCTAACGACCGATACCATAGCACTAAGAAGAGAGATTTTTGAAGAATCTGCTAGGGTTGGTTTCGCTTTAACAAAGGGTGAAAGAATAAGTATTCTCGAGAAAATTGCTAGGAAATCGGGGCTGGAGTTAGCGAGTCTCGAAACTCTAATGTGGAAGGATCTCGATGAAAATCAAAGGCTAGGGCGTTTTGAAACTGTCTCTGCCCCTGAGCTCTTGGTATCCTATAATTTATCGTTACTGCAGACTTTGTTATTCGGAGCTACAGAAATGGAATTTTACATCGAAGGAGGTATGAATTGGAAAAAAGTACTCAGATTGATAAAGCGCCTTGGACTTATGTACGATTTGCGTTATAGTACACGAAATATTTCTGATCCCAAAAATGATCACCCGGTTCACGTGAGCGGGGAAATCCATAAAGATCTAGAAGGGACAAATGGAAACTTAACATGCGTAGTTCAAGGGACATCGAGTACTCTCAAGCCGACAGACAGATATGGTTCAGCAATAGCGAAATTGATACCATTAATTGTATTTAATACCAAATGGTTTCTAAAGGCACCTATTTTGAAACGAACTGTCACTGGAAAGGTAAAACAATACTATTTTGAGATTGATAATAAGCAGCAGTCGCTATTTGAACTAACAGAAAAAAGAAAATTAATTCAGCCAATGGATCAATTAGGAGATTATGCTGTTAAATCAATGATTTTTGATAGTATTGTAGAAGAAAAGTTTGCAAGGAAGTTTGCGAGTATTTCTACTGGTTGGAACATTGTTAGGGAGCCTGATCCTTTAGTCCTTCCCGATGGTAGAGCATTTATCCCTGACTTTATGTTTGAAAAATATGGAAAAAAGGTATATTTTGAAATAGTAGGTTTTTGGACGGAAGAATACCTCAAAAGAAAAATATCTAAAATCGCAGATCTAATGGTTACAGGCTCGGATGGATACCACGAACTGGGAACCCTTGATTTATTGGTGGCAGTGAATATAAACAATCACTTATCACAGAATGCGAACAAAGTTCGGATAGATTCAATTTTTTCCGAATTTATTGATGCGAAAAAAATCTTAGTTTATAGGAAAGACGAAATACCATTGGGACCTCTACTCCAGTACTTGAAGAATATTGAATATGAAATGATCGACTATTTCTGGCAGGTCCATCAGGAGAATCTGACTAGAGAACTTCAGATCTTGACTAACAGTGGGAACAATAAAGACTATGTTATATCACTAGATAATGTAG
>Ga0075433_10004955_pt1 | contig 10427 bp, 12 predicted proteins | sample RhiMethybrSRZTD2_FD_75299 | JGI IMG/M metagenome (GOLD analysis project Ga0075433, IMG submission 75299) | Populus rhizosphere microbial communities from Tennessee, USA - Rhizosphere MetaG P. TD hybrid SRZTD2 | ecosystem: Host-associated > Plants > Roots > Rhizosphere > Soil | place: USA... | reverse complement strand
GAATATCCATCGGAGTGCCGACGCCCATGAGATAACGAGGAAGCTGTTTCGGCAGATGTTCGGTCACGAGTCCCGTCATCTCGTAGCGCTCACGATGCGTTTCGCCTACGGCCAGCCCTCCAATAGCCAGGCCGTCAAAGGGGAGCTCTCGCAAAAACGCGGCGCTCTTCTTTCTGAGATCGGGATGGCAGGCTCCCTGAACGATGCCGAACAGCGCCTGGAGCGAGTCGCCTCTGGCCCGGAGCGAGCGCTCGGCCCAACGATGGGTGAGATTCATGGCTGCCTCGGCTTGAGCGTAAGGGGCGGTGGCATCGATGCACTGATCGAGAACCATCATGATGTCACTGCCGGTCGCTTTCTGCATCTCGATGCTGGATTCGGGCGAGAGCAGATAAGATTTCCCATCCACATAACTTTGAAAACGAGCGCCCTCTTCGTTCATTTCTCTGGAGTGCGGCAGCGAAAAAATCTGAAATCCTCCGGAGTCTGTCAGCACCGGACCATCCCAGTTCATGAAGCGGTGGATGCCGCCGCATTTCTTGAAGACCTCAGGCCCGGGACGAAGCAGCAGGTGATACGTGTTGGCGAGAATGAGGCGCGCGCCGGTCGTCTTCAAGCTCTCAACCGTTTGCCCTTTCACCGTCGCCTGCGTCCCAACCGGCATAAAGATCGGAGTTTTGACTTCGCCATGGAGAGTCTGAAGTGTCGCCGCGCGCGCGTTTGATCCGCAGGACTCCCTTTCCAGGGTGAAGTTCAAGCGCGTTTTAATCGGGCGGGAGTCTGACCTACCCCCGGTACATTCAGGATCGGAGGAATACTTTGCCATGCGGCCTTCTTTCTCACATCTGGAAATTCGCCGGTCGAACGGAGTCTCGTGCTCTCAACCTCGACACGTTTTCCATACCGGAAACTTTGTTCCTGGAAAACCATCACATTACCACCGACCACGCACCTTGGCGAACTTCCACTTTCCGGAATTCCGAAAACGTGGAAACGGACAGCCGCTATCTGTCCCTTGCGGCTACGACAGGTGCGACCTTCACAAAGCGATTCTCCCATGGCTCTGCGCCAGCGCGCTTTCGATCATCTCTTTTTCCCGGCCGACAATAGCGCCGACGAATGGAACCGATGCGTCCTAGCTAGGGTTGATCTCGAGAATTTTCCCCGGGCCGTAACAAATTTACCTTCCGCCCGGTAAAAATGTGCAGGTTAAGCTCTGTCATCGAAAGACACAGGGTCAGTAGGTCGGTTTTAAAATAGAAATGCAATGAATCTAGACCATTCCCTATCGACGTAAATTTCGCGCCAAATGTGTCCAGCTAAACCGGAACGGTTGTTGCTCCTACGCCGGACGTTCCAAAAATTTAACAGGAGGGATTTCAATGTATTCTAAAAAAGTTAAGGGGTTTACAGCTGTGAGCATCATGGCGCTTTTCCTTGGCGGAGCGTCGGCTATACGGGCACAAGTGCCGCCGATATTCGTCGATAGTGACGGCGACGGGATACAGGACGCTGACGATCAATGCCCTACCAGTGATCTCTCGGCGACAGTGTTTATCAATGGTGTCAATACCGGAATTGCGAACACCGGAGCCAACCCCGCAGGTTGCACATTTGCGGACCTCGTCCAGGAGATGATTGAGACTTGCCTCGATGATGCAAAGAATCACGGCCAATTCGTCAGTTGCGTGTCTCATGAGACGAACATTCTCAAACGCGCAAAGACGATCACTGGGAAGCAGAAGGGTAAAATCCAGAGCATCGTTGCAAAAATGCACTAGCCGCTAACTTTTTTGCGGTCGGTTTGGCCTCCCCTCGGGTTATGCCCGACGGGAGGCTTGCCTATCACACCTGAGTTGAGGCATTCGAACTATTTTTCCATTCATCGAGTTCACTACGATTCGCCATCATAGATTTTATCACCAAGTCCTTTACTTTTGACATTACGCTTCCCGGCATCATGACGACGCGGGAAAAAACTGCTCAGTCGGCTTGTCGAGCTCTGAATCGATCTTTGTTGATTTCCAGGCGCTTCATTTTTGATTCGAGAGTCTGCCGGGGGATTCCGAGCTTGGCAGCCGCGCCGGTGCGACCCGCGACGCGACCATTTCTCGCTCGCGCTCGGCGAGCGTCGTTCCAAAAGGAACTGCCGGGCCGACTAGTTGGCGCGGTTCCCGCTTCAGCCAGGTTTCATCCACAGAGAAGGTATCGCCATCGCATAGAATGACGGCGCTCAAGGAACACATTTATCAATGCTCCAATTAATCCCGCCCACCATGCCCAGTTTTTCCGGGCGAGTGCTCCGACTGCGAACAAAGCATAAAGGAGTGCAATGCCGGGCTACTAGTCCTCCCCTGCCGATCGCAACAAGTCCCATCAACGGAATGAAGACCAGCCCTTGCCCCACCAAATCGACACCAACTTCAAACCAGTGGTTCGCTCGCAGGAAGCCTCCAACACCTTGAACCACTGCCAGTACAACGACAACTATGAGCCCTAAAGGCCGCTTCATAACCGTTACCATGATCTTGTTTCCTGTGGACCCTAACTCATTTTTTGAGCTCGCCGCTACGCGCGGGAAATATTTGCCCCTAGTTTTGCGAACTCCAACGGAGTTTTAAGAATGAACAAGGGTATCACGCTGCCCATTATTGGATTCTTCCGCCTTGATTGACCGGATTAACTCTTCGACTTCCCGCCCGGCAACATCACGAGCTCCCAAGCCGACCGCCAATGCCACTGCGAGCGCAACTGCGCCGAGCAGAAGCCCAAACGCCAGATTGATGATATCGTTGGCCACGCCCATTTGACGCAACGCCATCGCGCCCGCCAACACGATGATAGAACTGCGGGCCGCCAAAGCCAGCAGACCCGCATGAGTAGCGCCGCTGGCTTCAATCGCGCTGGCAGCAAGATTTGCCAAGTAAAGACCGATGGCAAAAACGATCAATCCCAGCACAACCTCGCCGGCAAAGATCATGAACCTTGTGACCAGATCGGCCAATACGGTGAAGCCGAGCTGCCTTGCAGCCTCGGTAGCAGCGACCAGCATAATCGCTACGAAGATCAGATATCCGACCATCTCCGAAGGTGTGCGTTGACCGCTAGAGACATCCGTAGCCAAACCCAATCGATACAGAATGGTATTAAATCCGATCCCGCTAAGCAGGTTCGTTGTCAGTGTAGAAACGAGCCGTCCGATGACGTAAGCCACTAACACGATCAGCGAGGCAGCGAGTATATCGGGTAACGTCGCCAAAATTATGTTAAGCATGTTACTCGTCGGCGCCGTCACGGCTTGCAGATGCAAAGCGTCGAGTGCGGCAAGCACGACAGGAACTAGAATCAGAACATAGGTGACTAATCCGACGAGCTCAGGTAGCGACTGCGTCCCTAAAACCTGGGTCAAACCGACTCGCTGAGTTAATCTTTCAGCGCCCACGGCCACCAAGAAATTGGTCACGATCCCGCGCACGATCCGCGCCAGAAACCAGCCCACCAGTACTATTAATCCGGCGGTAAAAATGTTCGGCAGAAAGTCTAAAATCTTGTTGATCATTCCTTGCACCGGTCCCAACAAACCCTGAAGCGACAAGGCGTTGAGCAGCGCAGGAAGGAACAACAGGAACACCAGCCAGTAGGCAGTATCCGCGATAGTCTGGGCTAACGACACGCGAGGCGAGCTTTCCGCCTGCTCCGCCAGCCGTTGGTCGATATTCGCCGCTTTGAGAACCCGCGAAATGATCGCACGCAACAGATTCGCGAGCACCCAGGCGATGACCAATAAAGCCGCCGCGCCAAACAACTGCGGCGCGAATTGGAAAAATTGATTCAGCAGCCGGTTGAGCGGCTCGGTGACTAGCGTGAGACCCAGGGTCTCAAAAAAGGCCACCAGGACAAGAATCATCAGTAAATAGAACACCACCCTGCCGATCCACTGTTCCAAGTGGATAGCGCTTGCTGAACGGTCTCCGGCAATCAAGCGCGCGAGCCGATTGTCCAGTTCGGTTCGGCGCAGCGTTCCGGTAACTATAGCGGCAATGATGCGCGCGACTAACCAACCGACAATCAGAATCGCAACTGCCCCTAAAACGTTTGGAACATAGGCCGCGACCGCCTTACTCATATCCTCAAAAGCTAGTTCCATCGCTCTCCTCCTGTCTTTCCGTCCAGCCAGTGGACTTGCAACGCCCGCCTGGCGGCGAGCAACCGGTAAATTTTCTCCTGGTTTCTATTTTTTCACGAGCCTATAACCCTGCTTGTCCAGAATATTGAAAAGTTGAATGACCTGATTGGTCGGTTCATAGCCTCGAGCGGGAAAGTACGTGCGCAGGATGGAGCTCTTCCATTTTGCATGTCCGTTTTTTTCCAAATACTCGCGGTTGTTCAGAACGGAGAGAACCAGTTGCTGCATTTGCGCCGCATATTTCTCATCCCGCTGGTCTACTCCCATAATCGACGACGGCACAGCGTAGGTTTCAGTGTCCGCTTGAGCCCAGTTGTACTGGGCCTTGCCCAAGCGCGTGCGAAAATAAATCTGTTCGAGCACTGGACTGGCGGGAAGCCGGATAAAATGCAAATTACCGCCAAGTTTTCCGATGAACGGAACCGGCGCGCCGCCGACAAAAATCACCGCATCGAGAGCACCTTGATCCATTTTCTTGACGGCGTCTTCGAAAGTATCGAAAGAAATGTTTGCATTGATGTCGTAGAGCGAAAATAGCACCCCCGCCGAAACAGCCGAGCCGCCTCCCTGTGTTCCTACCGACACGCGTTTTCCCTCCAAATGATAGAAGCTTTGAATATCGTTTTTGTTGCTGAGAACGTGAATTTCTTCGGGGTAAAGATTGAGCACAATTTTGATTTTGTCGAACAGGTCCAATCCTTTGTACTGCTTGAGGACGTCGGAAACGAATCGCAGCGCATCCAACTGAACAATCGCCAGGTCCGTTTTGCCATTGCCCAAGAGCTCGATATTTTCCAGGGAACCTTTGGTCGCTGTTACTTGAAGCTCGACGCCGTCCTTGGCGACCAGGTTCTTGATATCCTGCGCGATCTGAAAATAGCTGCCGTCGTTGGGACCGGTTGCGATCGTGAACGCGAATGCGGCCTGTGCGAACAAACTTAGGATTGCCGCTAGCAATATTTTTTTCATGGACTCGTCCTCCTCATAGCGGTGATTTGGGCTCGCTTGGCGGCGAGCTGTTCCCTCGCTCGGAAGCAAGCGGCGGCGAAGCCGGCGCGGCGTGCCATTCCGGTTTGGGCACGAAAACTTTCTTTTCCGGTTGCGACTCATAGTGCGGGGACATGATCTGAGCGCCGAATTCGTTGAAGGCATCCTGAATCTGCGCATGCAGATCCGAGATCACTTCGGCGCGATTGCTCCCCTCTTTGAGATGGGCCAGAAGATGATACTGGACGTAGAAGTCCGACAGCTCGCGCTGCAGAACTCTCGGCGCCGGCTCGCTGCGAATACCCTGGGTTCGGGAGGCGCCCAAGAGCAGTAGAGCATGGACCTGGCGCCACGGCACGTCGTAGCCGATCGTTACCGACGCGGTGATGACCATCCCATCATCTCCTGCTAGCCGACTGTAGTTCGTTGTTGCGGCTCCAACGAGGACCGAGTGCGGCAAGGTGATTTCTTCTTGGCGGGGAGTTTTTAACTTAGTCGCGAGAAATCCGACGTTCATGACTTGGCCCTCGATGTCGCCGACGCGCACGTAGTCGCCGGGTCGAAGACTCCTGGAGTAGATGACGAATAAACCGCTGATGACCTGATTAATTAGCCCGGTCGAGCCAAGAGTGATCATCAATCCGACCAGAACGCTTAAACCCTTGAACGCTTCCGTATCGGAACCTGGGATGAACGGGTAAGCTACCACCAGAGCGAACAGCCATACAGCAAAGATGAGCAAAGTCTGGGTGGTCCGCGCCGTTTCCCGTTCGAGCCCGGGAAGCGATAGTTTCCCACGATCCATTTCCTTGAAAATGACGTTGACCACGCGTACACACCAGCGCGCGATCAGGATAATCATCACAACGGTAAATAACCCCGGGAGAGCGCCGATCGCGCGGCTGCCAAAGGTCCAAAAGAGGTCAACCAGAAATTCACCCAGTTGCTCACCCCACGCGGCAGTAAAAGGGAGCAGGCTCAGCAAGTACACGAGCCAAAGGTATGCGAGCAAAATGATCGCAGCCCCCGCGGCTAGCCGCGTTAGAGTCTGCACTGCGTGAAAGATGTATGACTTCAGGTCGCTTTCGACACCGGGCGAGAATCGTTCGGGAAAAGATGAGACGCGCTCCAACCTTTTAAGGATCCAAACGCGCGCCACGCGCACGAGCCATATTGAAACGACCAACAGAAAGGTCGCAATGAGCACGTCGATAAGCGGGTAATCGCGGCCGATCATTTCAGTTACGCCCGTTCGTGTTTCTTACGTTTGCTTCACCCATGCTTTCAAAGCGTATCAGCAGCTGACCTCGTGTGTTGTATAGATCGAGTTGCTGGCCAAAGACGCTCCACCGCGAGGAGACAGCGAGGAGTTTCATCAACGCATCCCGTTGTTCTCGCGGCTGACTACATGTCCAGTCGGTTCTACCGACCTTGATGAATTGGAGTTGCTCATCGCGGATTCTATAGTTGCCCCAAATCCCGTTGCAGCCATCGAAGGCTCTCATTCTGCGGCCATCGGATCTAAGTCGGAAATACATCTCATGGCGTTCAAGGGTTTTTTGCATCGCCAGGTTTCCAAACCAAATGACTTTCCAGTCGATATTCTCAACATTGGGTGCGGGATGAGTTCGGTTGTTTACGACGACCGGGTGGCACGATGCTGAGACGATGACTAGGAATATGGCCACAACTTCCATGCGGCTGATCATCGGTTTGATGTCGGCTAGCGGATTCACTTGTTTTGCCGCGATCACCGTGCCTGTTGAGCGACGGCATGAACGATCGTCTCTTCATGCGGAGCCAAACCCAGCGAAGCACCGTTGCGCAGCACCACGTGTTGCTCGGGAACGGGAAAACCCGCCGTGCCAAACGATTCGCGAATGGCTCGGTTAGTATCGAAGTAAACCTGCCAGTAATGATCGGTGTGGCAATGGGGACGCACTGCCAGCACGGGCCCGGCGAGGTTGAACTCCAAGATCTCTACATCCGGCGCGCGATTGTTATCTGGGTGGTGGGACGTTATCTGATCCATCTTGCGGTGCGCTTAGTATCGGCTGCCCTGGAAAGACAGCGCGTCGATCCCACAGTCCTGCGTTATCTCGGGCCTCCACAGCGATAATCGAGTGAGCCTAACACGATCGGCGCTGATGCACGGCTGCGAAAATTGATACCCATCGTTTCGCATCGTCGGCACAACTCGTCTGTAGATTGGTCTCAGCCTAATTGACAGACGAACAGGTAACTATCAGGCTTTGCCCGATTTCTACTGGCGAATTACCTTAGAAAGAGACGGACGTAATCAGCAGGGAAAGCTGCGCAAGTGGCATTACACCTTAGCTCGTTCGAGCTAGCCTAGTAGGCGGTCCCAGAAATTGATTGGCAGAGTCGTTGCTCGTTTTCGTCATTGCCGCGTAAGCGGGAGTTCACGAGAACTATGCCGCAGGCGCTGAAGACAATCGGCCACAGCTCCCTCGTGTTGATCGAAGGAATACGCGGCGCTGTTCTTGCTGTTGCGCGTACTAAAGCATGTGTCTCCAAAGGTGCCAGCCCCCCACTGGTCGCAGCAAACTTCGGTATCGGTGCGGTCTATGCTCTGGGCCTGGATCGGCAGGGAGTTAACGTGGTCGGTGCGGTCCCGGCGGCTTTCCCGGCGCGGCGCGCAATCTATGAAAATTCAAAATCACCGGAGAGGGTATCCGGCATACCCTGATTCTTGGGTGCGTGTTCCCCTACAAAAAAGGAGTATCGCCGAAGCTCAATGCGGCGTTCGCTTGATTCGTGGCAGCTTGGAATGGACGGAAAATTAAATCGCGGCGAATTTACCAGCAAAATCCTCAAGTCGGCGCCGCGGATCCGACGGAGATTTGCGCAACTGCATCGGATTTTCCCGCTGCTAATGATTCTTCACGATAGTCGGATCGATCGCTTCGATGCGAAATCTTGGCGAGCCAGATTCCGTTGATCCGGGTGACGGCAAAGATAGCGGCGATCTGCCTTCAGCCTACTCTATAGTTGGTCCTCAATCGGCAGCATGCCGACGACGCCGACCAGAAACCGATACCAGAGGCTAGTTTCCGGGTCTGTGTCGTATTCCACTTTTGCCTCGTTATTGTCGGCGGTCCACGCCAGGTCATCGTTCTCGTCGAGCGTGACGTGAAAGGCGCTGCCGGGGGAGACCCCTTCATCCATAAACTCTCCCACCTGGCCGGCAATTTCCGGACTGTCGATCATCACACCGATCTCGGTGTTGAGGGCCGTCGATCGGGGGTCGAGATTGAAACTGCCGATGAACACCGACTTGCGATCGAACACAAGGGACTTGGCATGCAACGCAGCTCGCGATTTACCCGCCAACACCGACCAAATCCGTTTCATATCCGTATCCGGACGCAGCTCGTACAGCTCGATGCCGGCATTGAGCAATTTCTTGCGCGTATTAACATAGCCCGCATGCGCTGCGATCACGTCATTGGAGGCCGCCGAATTCGTTAGGACGCGCACCTTGACGCCTCGCTCTTTGAGTCGCCGAACGCCCTCGATAGTCGGGTCGCCCAGCACAAAATATGGTGACTCGATCAACAGTTCGCGCTCCACCTCACTCGCCCGTTGGCGCAGCGCCGCAGCGATGACCCCGCTTTCGGCGGCTGTGGTCACCCTGGAGGGATGCTCCACGAAAACCCTTCCCGGCGCCCAGGTGAAATTATCCCGAATCTCGACCAGCCGCGCGCGTAGGTCAGCGAAGCGTTCGGCGATGGGATAGGGATACCCGGTAGCGGCGAGTTTTTCCTCTAGCCGTTTCCTGAGGGCCCGCAAATCCTGTTCAGTCGCGCGCTCTTTCACGACCGCGGCGACGGGGATTGCCCACTCGCTGTTCCAGAACAGATCGAAGCTCGCCGATAACTCGCCCACAATAGGGCCGGCAGTCATAACATCGAGATCGCGATAGTTATGGTCCGCCCGCACGCCGAAATAGATATCCGCGATGTTGCGTCCGCCGACAATTCCCACGGCGTTGTCCATGACGAACAGCTTGTTATGCATCCGGTGGTTGACGCGGCCAAACTCGGCCAAGAAGCTCATGATGCGCCAACGCCGGTTCCTCACCGGGTTAAAGAAACGGATCTCGATGTTGGGATGTGCGTCGAGCGCCGCAATGCTCGCGTCTCTGGCTTCCGTCATATAATGGTCGTCGATCAACAAGCGCACGCGGACGCCGCGGTCCGCGGCACGCAACAGCCGGTCGGCCAAGATTAGGCCGGTAGTGTCGCCATCCCAGATGTAGTACTGACCATCCAAAGTCTTTTCAGCCAACTCAGCCATTGCCAGCCGGGCCATGAACGCGGGACCGCCTTGTCGAATGATGGCGAAACCGGATAGGCCCGGATGTTTTTCGGCCTCTTCCTGAAACAGCGCGCCGACGGTGGTGGTCTCCGGCTGTGCGAAGGTACTTGACGGCTTGCGCGGGTAATCCCAGTTGACCGCGGGACTGCACGCTCCCACAAGGAAGGCCACTGCGAGAATCGGCAACATGCTTTTGTCCAAGTGATATTGACTAATCATGTTTCACCTCTCCTGGTTAAGGCGCGCCGCGAGAGGTTGGCACAGCGATCATTTATCGTTTTGTCTCTCCGTCTAGTTTTATTCTGAACTTCCGGTCGCTATTAGGGTCGCCCTGATTTTTATTACGAAATTCCTCAGCCAAAGAATGCTAGCTCTTCGAGTCCTGTAATCAAGGGACCGAGTCCGGTCGTCGAGTGCGGGTCGGGCGAGGTCGCGATCGGCCGGTGACCCGCAAGCTCTGCGCCAAGCCGAACAATTTGTGAGGCAACACACCGCGAAGCAAGAAAGCGTTTGCATCGCTGTCGCGCAGGTGGCAGCACGAGCGTGTATTGAAAGCTGATCGATTTTTCCCCGGCTCCGCACCGTTCAATGGCACCACAGCCCGATCAAAATGAGCGGGCTAGGCGACGCGAAGATCCAAGATTCGTCGCATGAGGAGCAGCTTCTCTTTGATGTTCGGCTCACCGGCGGCCGCGAGAAATGTCGGCAGCCAGTCGTTGTGGGTGATGATCTCGTTGACCTGTGTGCCCGGCTTGATGACACCGGGCCAGCGCGGGAGGAGCGGCACCCGATGCCCGCCTTCCCATGCCCTTCTCGGCGTGAAAAGGCGCGCACCCGCCGTCCGGCTCTTCGCATCACGGACAACACCATCGTCATTTATAGCACCGACAACGGCGCGGAGATCGTGTCGTGG
>Ga0075433_10004952_pt1 | contig 10431 bp, 9 predicted proteins | sample RhiMethybrSRZTD2_FD_75299 | JGI IMG/M metagenome (GOLD analysis project Ga0075433, IMG submission 75299) | Populus rhizosphere microbial communities from Tennessee, USA - Rhizosphere MetaG P. TD hybrid SRZTD2 | ecosystem: Host-associated > Plants > Roots > Rhizosphere > Soil | place: USA... | reverse complement strand
CAGCTGGTCGAGCGCCTTCTCGACGGTGAAATCGTCGAGCGTCATGAGCGGTTCGCGGTTGTTCTTCTGGTTGCAGCCCGCGACGATCGCGTTGACCGACATCGGGTAGCCGGCCGGCGTGGTCTTGGCCTTCTCGATGAGCACGCCAAGCACCCGGCGCTGGATTTCGTCCAGCGGCTTCCATTTGGGTGCAGGTTTGGTAGCGGGAGCGGGGTCCGCCATCACGCTTCGCTGTACTTGTCCGCGGCCTCGAGCGCCTTGTCGATGGCCGCGAGCCCCTCGCGCGCCTCGTCCGCCGTCGTCGTGCAGGGCGGCGTGACCTGCAGCCGGTTGAAGTGGCCGAACGGCCACACGCCGCCGGCCTTGCATGCGTTCATCAGCTCGACCATGGGCTTGGCATCCGCGCCCGAGGCGTTGAACGGAACCAGCGGCTTCCGCGTCTTGCGGCTGCGCACCAGCTCGATCGCCCAGAACACGCCGAGCCCGCGCACTTCGCCGACGCTCGGGTGTCGGGCGGCGATCTTCGCCAGCTCCGGTCCGATCACGTCGGTGCCGAGGCGGCGCGCGTTCTCGACGATCTTCTCTTCCTTGAAGATGCCGATGCTCGCTACCACCGAGGCGCAGGCCAGCGGGTGGCCCGAATAGGTGAGGCCGCCGGGATAGACACGATCGCGAAACGTCTCGGCAATCTTCCGGCTGATGAGCACGCCGCCGATCGGCAGGTAGCCCGAGTTCGAGCCCTTGGCGAACGCGATGAGATCCGGCGTCACCTTCCAGCGATCCACCGCGAACCACTCGCCGCAGCGACCGAAGCCGGCCATGACCTCGTCGCACACCATGACGATCCCGTGCTGGTTGCACAGCGCACGAACGCCCGCGAGATAGCCGTCGGGCGGCACCAGGACGCCGTTGGTGCCCACCACGGTCTCGAGCACGATCGCCGCCACCGTATGAGGGCCCTCGACCATCAGCACGTTGGCGAGGTGCTCGAGCGCGCGCTCGCACTCTTCCGCCGGAGTGGTGGCGTGGAACGCCGAGCGATAGAGATAGGGGCCCCAGAACTTCACCGCGCCCGCTGCGCCCGGCTCGTTGCCCCAGCGCCGCGGATCGCCGGTCAGCATGATCGACGTGCCGGTGGCGCCGTGATAGCTGCGGTACGCCGACAGCACCTTGTGGCGCCCGGTGTGCCCGCGCGCGAGCCGCACTGCGTTCTCGATCGCCTCGGTGCCGCCGTTGGTGAAGAACACCATGTCGAGATCGCCGGGCGCGAGCTCGGCCAGCAGCCGCGCCGCCTCGCTGCGCATGTCGTTCGCGTGGAACGGCGCGATCGTGCACAGGCGCGCCGCCTGCGCCTGGATCGCCGCCACCAGCTTCGGATGCTGGTGTCCGATGTTGACGTTGACGAGCTGGCTCGAGAAGTCGAGCCAGGTGTTGCCTTTGTCGTCCCACATGCGGGAGCCCTTGGCTCCCGCGATCACCGTGGGGTTGAGCGCTCCCTGGGCGGACCAGGAGTGGAAGACGTGGGCACGATCGTTGGCGAAGGCCGAAGCCAGATAGGGCGAGGTGTCCGCATCGATTTGGGTCATGGGGCGCATGATAGGGAAGATACAGGCGGGAGAAAAGCGGCCCGGCAGATGAACCGGGCCGCTCGATTCTGCGTGCGATGCATCCGCGCCTAATCCATCAGCACGAGGTGCGTGGAGCGCTCGATCCCTCCGGCGCGGAGCCGGACCAGGTAGATCCCGGCCGGCGCGCGATGGCCGGCGCGGTCGTGGCGATTCCACGCCAGCGCGTGCGGCCCGGCGGGCATCGGCCCGCGGGCCAGCTGCGCGATCCGGCGCCCGGTCACGTCGAAGATCGCGACGTCCACGTCGCTGTCGGCGCGGAGTCCGAAGCGGAGCGTGCCGCCATCGCGCGAGGGGTTGGGGCCGAGGGAGAGCGCCAACTCACCCTCCTCCGCAGGCACCGCTGTGACCTGCGGGAACCAGCCGATGTCCACGAACACTTCGTACGCAAGCCCCAGGTCTTCGGTGAGATCGGAGTTGATGCTGGGCTCCATCAATTCGTTCGGATATGCCGTCACGTCGAAGTGGGAGACGCTCGAGCCGGGCTGGTCGGGATTGGGATCGAACATGCGCGCGAGCCCGGCGTCGTTGGCCCCGGCGCGATGCGCGGGATCGAGCCCGAGGGTCAGCGTCACCACGCCCGAGCCGGTCGCGGTGCGGATCGCATTGCCGTCGGCGAGCGACACGCCCACGATCGGGATCGTCACCCCGGGTGCGACCCCGCTCCAGGTGCCGGGTGAGCTGGCGATGTTGTTGACGAACAGAATTCCGACCGCACCGTTGGCCTGCGCGTTGATCGCCTTCTGGGCGATGGTGCAGGTGCCGCGATCGATCAGCGCGATCCTGCCGCTCACCGCGGCGGCGTTGACGAACGGCGTTTCGCAAGCGTCGCTGGTGGTGCCGGCGCCGTCGTTCACGACCACCACCTGCGCGGTGAGTCCGCCGACGGTGAGCGGCGCCCCGAAGCTGGCCTGCGAGCCGAGGTAGGTGGCGCTCAGCGCCCCGCTCGCGATCACGCGGGCCCGGGGCCCGAGCTTGTTCCCGGTTTGGGCGGTGACCCGGGGGCCGTCCCACACCAAGTGCCCCGAGTGAATGGCGGAGGCCACGCGCTCGGACGACGTCATCTCGAACCAGTGCTTTCCGGTCACGTCGTCCATCAGGAAACGGTCGAAGATCGAGGGCAGGCCGCCGGGGTAGTCGCCGGTCTGTTCGTCGGTGTTCGTGAGAAAGCCGAGCCCGTGCCCGAACTCGTGGAGCAGCACCGGCAGCAGGTCGATGCCGTTCGTGCCCTCGTTGTTGTCGTAACCGTAGTACCAGTTGCGCCCGGTCAGGCAGCCCGCGTTGCCGATGCTGGAATTGAACTGGCACACGATGTCGTCCATGCCCGGGTCGAGGTCGGTGCCCGCGAGCCGGTCGGCCTCGGCGCTGACGTACCAGGTCGCGGCGTAGCCGGCGCCGGCGAAGTCGGCATCCAGCACATTGGGGCCGGCGCCGCCCAGCACGGCGGTGAGGGAGGTGCAGAAGAGGGGATCGAAAGAAGCTTCGATCTTGATCTCGACGCTGCTGCCGAGGATCGCGTCCCAGATCGCGGCGGCATGCTGGAAGTCGTTCAGGCGCTGCTGGCCCACGGTCGTCCCGGAATTGCCGCCCACGGGTGCTGCCGGCGTGGGATCGTTGAAGCCTTCGTTGGCGCCGTCCATGTTGACGATGGTGATGGTGGCGCGGGCGGGTGCGCCGGCCATGGCGCCGAGGACGAGAGCCGCCGCAACGCCGCGCAGGAGCGGCGGGCCGATCGCGGAGCGGAGCGCGCGCATGATCACTTCCCCCGGCGCGTGCCGGCGCGATCCACATGCGCCTTTGCCGCCGCTTCGGATCCGACGCATTCGAGCTGCAGTCGTCCACGTTCGTCCACGCTGGCGACCGACCACATCCGGATCGCCCCGCCGAGCACCGCGCGGCGCGATCCGTCGGGCCGCATCTCGACGACGATTCCGGAACGCGACGCACGAGCCGGCCCGACGAGGCCGGCAGCGCCTGCTTCCGCTGCCGGATCACCTTCCGTGATCCCCGGCGCGACGTGCGCCGCATTCGGCAGAGAAGGGGGCGACCAGGCCCGCGGCCGGTACGGCACGGCGCGGCCGGTAGCGTAGTCCGCGGCGGGAGCGGGGGACGACAGGAGCACGGTGGCGACGAGCGCGAGCGGGAGCTTGATCATGAGGCGCATGGCGGATTCCTCCCTGGCGATGGGTTGCATGATAGGCAAGATGCGCGCGGGGGAAAAGGATTCTGTTTCCCGGTAGAATCACGCTTCCGCTCGGCCTCGCTGCGAGCGGCGGTCGCACCGGGGAATGGGTCGAGGCCACGAACCACCGGGAGCCACTCATGGAATGTCTGCACGAGGACTTAGCCGACGGTGTCCGCATCATTCGTCTCGCGGGACGCTTGGACATCGAGGGCAACGAGGAGATCGCGCTGCGCTTCAACACCCTCACGATCTCGGGCGGCACGGCAGTCGTCGTGGACCTCTCGGGGGTCGAGTTCCTGAGCTCGATCGGCATCGGCACGCTCGTCACTGGAGCCAAGGCCGTGAAGCTCCGCAAGGGCGTGCTGGCACTGTTCGGTGCCAGGCCCAACGTCCAGAGCGCGCTCGAGCGCACCAACATCCACGTCATCATCCCGACCTGCGCCACCCTGGACGAGGCGCGAGCGCGCGTGATCGCCTGAGCGCGAGCGGTGAATCACGCCCGCCGCATCCCGAACCGCCTCGCGGAGCTGCGGCCGCTCGCGGCGTGGGCAGTCGAGATCGCCGCCGAGCTCGGATGCCCGGAGGCCCGCTGCTCCGATGTGGACCTCTGCCTGAACGAGGCGGTCTCGAACGTCATCCGCCACGGTTACGGCGATGACCGCCCTCATGAGATCGCGGTCGAGCTCGCGCGCGAGCGCAACCAGCTGGTGATGCGGATCGAGGACGACGCTAAGGCCTTCGATCCGCTGGCGCTGCCGAAGCCCAAGATCACATCGCTCGACGAGGCGCCGCCCGCCGGGCGCGGCATCGTGCTGATGCGCAGCGCGGCGGACGCGGCGAGCTACGAGCGCCACGAGGGCAAGAACCGGCTCACGTTGAGGTTCTCGATCGGCGATTGAGGCGGCGACCGCTCGCGCCGAAACCATGGGTGCGATGAACGGGGACCCATGAGATGAAGGCGAACGGGCGCGAACGATGATCCAATACGGAGTGCTGTTCGCGACCGGCTTCCTGTTCCTCTACCAGCTCCTGGTTCCGTGGGGCTGGTCGGCGGATCTGGTGAGCCCCGGGCCTTACTACGCTCTCCTCGGCGGCCTGGTCATCTTTCCATTCTCCGCCGTGGCGACGCTCTGGCGTCCGCGCATTGCCGCATGGAGCGGGCTGGCAGGGGGAGTGCTCGGGATGGTGTGGCCCATCACCGCTCTCGTGCTCGGCCTCGGTAGGTGGTCCGAGCTGCTGTTCTGCGCCGCGCTTCCCACGGTCATCATCGCGTTCAGCCTCTACCGCGTGCTGCGGCTTCGAGCGATCGCGGGGGCCCGAGTGCGGCTGCCGGCCGCCGTTTGCGGCCCTGCTTGTGCTGCTTCCGTTTCTCGTCTTCTTCTCGATGTTCCACTCGGGCGCGATCGCAAGAGTGATCGTCCAGGGGCCTCCGCCCTGGCCCGGCAGAGGCTAGACGTCGCGAGTTTCCGAGGTCCCGCGGGGCGACCATGGGTCGGGCTCGAGCCCGAGCCAATCGTCTAGACTGGCGCGCCCATGACTCCCGCGCATGCAGCAGACATTCGCCCCGAGGGTTCATCCGCGCCCGGCTCACCGGCGGTAGTCGGCCTGTGGATCGTACTTGGGTCGCTGGTTGCCCTACGCGGCGTGTTGGCGTTCGTTCCTGCGATGTGGGGGTGGGGTCTCAACCTGCTGCGCTTCGTTCCCACTGTGCCGGGCTGGGCGCTCTGGTCGGTCGCGGCGCTCGCGCTCATCCCCGGCGCGTCCCGCGCGCTCGAGCCGGCGTTCGCCAAAGCGGGCGAATTCGTGCTCGGGGCGCCGTTGCGCGGCACGGCGCTCGCTGCGGCCGGCGTCGCGGCGCTGCTGTGGGCGATACCGGACCACGTGTGGTTCACCGGCGACTTCATCGCGCGGAACACGACCGCCATGCGCGGCGCCCACTTCGCCGCGTCCTTCCCCGAGAACCTGCCGCTCGACAATCTGCTTCACAGCTCGCTGCCCCGGCTCTTGAGCCACGTCCCCGGCCTCCATCCCTATCTGGGCCTGCGGATCCTCGGAGCGCTCGAGGGGGGCGCGCTCTTCCTGCTGTCGGTGCAGTTCGTCCGGCTCGCGGCGGGCGGGGCGCTCGAGGCGGTCGCGGGTCTGGCGATCCTGTTCGCCGGCGGCTACCTCACGATGTTCACCGGGTATGCGAAGAGCGCGAGCGAGCTGTGCGTGATCACGTTGCTGTTGGGCATCGCGGCGCTCCAGGTGACGCGCGGGAGGGAGGGGCTTCCGCTGGCGATCGTGGCGACGGCGGCGGGGCTCGCGCTCCATCGCGGCGCCATCGTCCTGCTGCCGATCGTGGCGGCGCTCGGGGTGATCGCGTGGCGATCGGAGCCGGCCCGGCGCGCATGGCGGTGGCCCGCGTTCCTCGCCGCCCTGGCGATTCTTGCCGGCGTCGTGATCGTGACGGGACCGCGGATCGCCTCGATCATCACCGGCTACGACGTGTCGCATCATTTCGCGTCACCCGCGATCGCAGCCCACGGCGGACTGCTCCGATCCATGTTCGCGGACCTGCGGGCCGTCGATCTCCTGAATGCCGCGCTGGTGCTCTCGCCGCTCGCGGCCGCCATCCCGATCCTCGGCGCCTTTCGCCGTTCCGATCGGACGCTCGAGGTCGGGGCGCTCGCCGGAATCGCTCTGGTCCACGGCGTGGCCGCGCTCTTCACGCACCCGCAGCAGGGCCTGTACCGGGACTGGGACGTGTTGGCGACCACGGGCGTTGCGTTCTCGATGCTGGCGGCATGGCTCGTGATGGAGCGATTGCGGGCATCGCCGCGGGCGTCATGGCTCGGCGTGGCCGCGACGCTCGGCGTTCTCAGCATGACGGGAGAGTGGTTCCTGCACGAGAGCCTGGCCGGCCAGGGGCTGAAGCGTGCCCGCGCATTCGCCGAGGGTCCTCCGCCCCGCACCGATGTCGAGCTGGGTCACCTGTGGCGCTACATCGGGGATCGAACCGCGCAGCTCGAGGACTGGAGCGCGAGTGCTTCCGCTCTCGCGAACGCCGCGAAGTATCAACCGAGCGCCACGGTGTTCATTCACTGGGGGTTCGCCGCCCTGCAGGCGGGCGATGCCGAGGCGGCGCGCCAGGCGTGGCACGGCCTGACCGTGCGCAAGCCGACGGATCCTCTGGGCTGGCGTCAGCTCGCGCTGAGCAATCTGGATCTCGGGAACCACGCAGAAGCGCTCGCCGCGGCGAAGGAGCTGGTGCGGCTCGCGCCCGGCGACACGTCGGCCACGGCGCTGTTGCACCGTGCGGAAGTCGGGGCCGCGAACGCCCGCTAGGCCGGGCGCTGCCTGCCCGGCGCGGATTCGTGAACCAGGATCATCGCGATCAGGCCTACGGTTGCCGCTCCAGTCCAATAATAAGCGGGCGCCAGAGGATTGTGGGTGCGGTCGATGAGCCACTTGATCACGAACTGGGTCGAGCCCCCGAAGATCGAGATCGCGAACGCGTAAATGGTCGCGACCGCGCCGGAGCGGATGCGCGCCGGCAGGCTCTCCGTGATCGTGACGATCACGGGCACGGAGGAGACCGCGGCGAACGCGATCATGACGCTCTCGGCGCCGTAGAGCGCCCACACGCTCTTGGCGTGGTCGATCACCCAGAAGCACGGCAGGATCGAGAGCAGGAGCAGGATGCCGGGCACGATCATCACCGGCTTGCGGCCGAAGCGGTCCGAGAGCAAGCCGCTCAGGGCCTCGAACACCACCGACAGGCCGCCGTTCAGGATGATGAGGCTGAACGAGATCGTGGCCGGCAGGTGCAGCGTGTCGAGCGCGTATGTGGTCATATAGTTCAGCGTGTAGCTGCCGATGGTGCCAGCGGTCAGCATCATCAGTCCGAGGACGACGATCGCGAGATAGGGCCGGGCGCGCTCGGGCCACGGGCGATCGACGCGCCCCGGCTGCGGCTCCGGATCGGCGGAACGCTCGAGGGTCTCGGGCAGCGTGCGGCGCAGCATGATGCCGAAGGGAACGATGCTCGCGCCCAGCAGCAGCGCGAGCCGCCAGCCCCACGCCGCGAGCTGCTGCGCGCTGAGGAGAGCGGCGAGCGATGTGCCGATCACGCCGGCGGTCAGCACCGCGAAATCCTGGGTCGCGTACTGCATCGAGAGGTAGAGGCCGCGACGGTGGGGCGGTGCGGCTTCGGCCATGAAGGCGGTGGTGGGGCCGACCTCGCCGCCCAGGGCGAACCCCTGCACCAGCCGGAAGAACAAAACGACCACCGGCGCGGCCGGGCCGATCTGCGCGAACGAGGGCGTCAACGCCAGCCCCACGATCGCCGCGCCCATCAGCGTGAACGAGAAGACCATCGCCGGCTTGCGGCCGATGCGGTCGCCCATGCCGCCGATCACGATGGCGCCGATCGGGCGCGTCAGGAAGCCGGCGCCGAAGGTGGCGAGCGTCGCGAGCAGGGCCGCCGATGGATTGCCGCTCGGATAGAAGGTGCGCGAGATGTAGACCGCGAAGTAGGAGAAGGTGAGGAAGTCGTAGAACTCGAGACCGTTGCCGACGAACACCGCCAGCACGTGGCGGAGCGGGATGCGCCGGTGCACGGCGCGCTCTGGGGTCTCGGTAGCGCTCAGGGGCGCGGCCCGCTCGGATCGGAGCCGTCGAACAGCTCGCGGGGGAGCTTCTGCAGAACGGCGGGGAAGGAACCCGAGTCCATGCCGGTAGACTACTCGAGCCGCAGGAAGGCTCGCACCTCCGGAATGCGCTCGATCTCGTCGGCGATCCGGTTCGCGGACTCCGGTCCCAGGTCGAGCGCGGAAGACGCCTGAGTGATCTCGCCGCCGCTCGCCGGAATCAGGAAGACACGTCCCTTGGAGAACTCGTAAGTGTGGCTCGCGAAGGTGGCGCTCGTGGAGGTCGCGTGCCAGGTGCGACGGCCGTCCGCTTCGCCCACCTGGACCTCCACCGTTGCCAGGTTTCCGAAGAGCGTCTGAGTCGAGCTGCCGCCGTGGAGAGGCGCCTGCGAGAACAGAACGAACAGCGGGTCGCCGCTCACCACGCAGGTCACAGCGTTCACGCCGTGGTACGACCACTCGGTGAGCTCGAGCGTGTGGCGCGGGTAGGTGGCCGCCTGAACCGCACCGCGCCTCACCGTGTCGCGCACGTCTCCATGGCTGGCGAGCCACTCGGCCACCGGGGGCGCGGCCGCCGCCTGATCCAGCAGGAGCCGGCCGCGCATGGCGTTGAATTCGAGCTGGCGCGCCCGCGTCGAGTCCCGGGTATCGAGCAGGAACACCGCGCCGAACGGCAGCTCGAACTTGGCCCCGTCGATCCAGATCGAGCGCCCGCTCCACTCGAGCGCGATGCGGCGGCCGCCCGCCGTCACGAGATCGCGCCCAACGTTCACGCGCGGTCGGGCGTCGAAGATCAGCGCGTAGTGGAAGCGCTCGCGGTGGAAGCGCAGCGCCGTCTCGCCGTGCTCGTGGTCGCGGACGAATGCGTCGGGTGCGCTCTGGGCCGCGGCGGCGGCCGCGAGAACGAGGGAGAGGGCGCCGGGAGCCAGGCATGAGAAGATTCGTGCCAGCAGCGGATCGCGGAGCTTCATGCTCCTCACCTTACGACGCTTCGCCCCGGAGGACCATGCGAAGGACCTTTCGAGTCGTGCTGGGCATCGTGCTCTGCGCGTGCGCCGGTCGCGCCGCCGCCGGTGGCGAGACCGCACGCGCGGACGCCGATCACGAAGCGGAGCGAATCGCGCGCGCCGAACGGGGCCTGCTTCCGGCGGTGGCCGTGCGAGGCCGGCCCGAGGTCTCGTACCTGCTAGCCGACCGCATGCAGCGCTACGGCGTGCCGGGCGTGAGCATCGCCGTGATCGACGCCGGCCGCGTGGCCTGGGCGCGAGCCTATGGCACGACCCGGTCAGGGGGATCCGCGCCGGTCGACACCACGACGCTCTTCCAGGCGGGCTCGATCAGCAAGGCGATCACCGCGGTGGCGGCATTGCGCTGCGTCGATCGCGGCCTCCTCCGGATCGACGACGACGTCAACCCGCGGTTGGTCGCGTGGAAGATCCCGGCGAACGAGTGGAGCGGCAAGCGACCGGTGACGCTGCGCGGTCTCCTCAGCCACGGGGCCGGACTCAACGTCCCGAGCTTCCCGGGCTATGCGGACAGTGCGCCGGTTCCGACGCTGCTGCAGGTGCTGGACGGCGCTCCGCCCGCGAACACGCCTGCGGTCCGCGTCGAGATCGCGCCCGGCACCGAATGGCGCTATTCGGGCGGCGGCATGGCGGTCGTGCAGCAGCTCCTCGTCGACGTGAGCGGCCGGCCATTCGCCGACCTGCTGCGCGAGACCGTGCTCGACCCTGCGCACATGACGGCGACCACGGCCGAGCAGCCGCTTTCGGCCGGGCGTGCCGCCGCCGCCGCGATCGGCCACTCGGGCGGCGCGCCGCTCCCCGGCCGGTGGCACGTCTACCCCGAGCTCGCGGCTGCGGGGCTCTGGTCGACGGCACCGGACCTCGCGCGGTTCGGCGTGGCGCTGCTTGCGACGATTCGGGGAGAGCCCGGCGCTCTGCTGCGCTCGAATACCGCGCAGGAGATGGTCAAGCGGCAGATCGGAGAG
>Ga0075433_10004951_pt1 | contig 10432 bp, 10 predicted proteins | sample RhiMethybrSRZTD2_FD_75299 | JGI IMG/M metagenome (GOLD analysis project Ga0075433, IMG submission 75299) | Populus rhizosphere microbial communities from Tennessee, USA - Rhizosphere MetaG P. TD hybrid SRZTD2 | ecosystem: Host-associated > Plants > Roots > Rhizosphere > Soil | place: USA... | reverse complement strand
CTCGCCGAGCACGAACACGCGCCCCTCACCGCCCAGCTCGTCCACGCGCGCGCGGTGATGGCGCGCCATCGTCAGGATCAGATCCGCCTTCTCCACCAGCTCGCGCGTGAGCAGCCGCGCGCGATGTCCGGAGAGATCGAGACCCCGCTCGAGGCCCACGAGGTAGGCGCCCTCGGATGCGGGTGCACCATCCCACGCCCCGGTCCCCGCCGACGACACCTCCACTTCGAGCCCGCGCTCCTGCAGCGCGCGCTCCAGCAAAGACGCGGCAAGCGGGCTGCGGCAGATGTTGCCCGTGCAGACGAACAGGACGTGTTGGATCATGGTGCGAGCCGGCCGACAGCGCGACGGAGCTCGTGCACGCTCAACGTGCCTTCGCGCACGATCTGCGCCTGCGGCCTGGTGCAGTCAACGACGGTCGAAGGAGGCCGGTTCCCAAGCACGCCGCCGTCGAGGACGAGCAGTTGCCCGGACGCGACGGCCGGTGCGAAGTCGCGGGCGATCGCGTCAGCCCCGGGGCCGGGTGGTTGGCCCGGGATATTCGCGGACGTGGAGGTGAGGGGCGAGCCGAGCGCCGCCACGAGTGCCGCGATCGCCTGATGCGAGGTCCAGCGCACCGCGATGCCGCCATCGGGCCCGCGCAGCATGTCCGGGAGCCGGCCGGAGCCGCCCGGCAAGACGAGCGTGAGCGGGCCGGGCCAGAACGCGCGCGCCAGCGCGTCGGCCGACGCATTGAACGCCAGGCCATGCGCCTCAGCCATGCCGCGGTCGCTGATCAATAAAAGGAAAGGCTTGCTGGCGGAGCGACCCTTCATCGCCGCCAGCGCCGCGACGTCGGCCTGGACGACCCGCGAGCCGAGTCCGTAGACCGTCTCGGTCGGATAGGCGAGCAGTCCTCCGCCCTGGAGATGCGCGACGACGCGTGGAATCGCCGCCGCAACTTCCGCGGGGGTCTGGAAGGCGAGCGGGTTCACCGGAGCTCACGGGCCAGCGCCTCAGCGATCCGGAAGTCGTCGGGTGTGGTGATTTTGAAGTTATAGGGCGAATCGGGAATCAACTCCACCGGAAATCCCGCCCGCTCGCACACCTCCGCGTCATCACTCGGCGCCCCGCCGTTCGCCGTGCCGCCGCCGAGCTGCGCGTACGCGTCGCGCAGCATCTCCCGCGGGAAGCCCTGCGGCGTCTGTGCGCGCCAGATGCGCTCACGATCGACCGTGCGGGTGATGCGTGGCGTTGGCCGATCGGGAGGGGGGCCGACTTCCTTGAGCGAGTCGGAGCTCGGGACTGCGGCGATGGCACCGACGCCGGCGCGCGCGCGGGTAATCACCGCATCGATCGTCTCGCGGCTGACGAACGGCCGGGCGGCATCGTGGATGAGGATGATGGTCGCGTCGTCGGGAAGCGCCGCGATGGCCGAGCGGACCGAATCGACCCGCTGCGCCCCGCCCGGGACGAACTCCAGCCGTTCCCCCCGCAATTTGCCCAGCCAGTCGGGTGGATGCTCGGCGTATCCCGGCGGTAGCGCGACGACGACCTGCCGAACTTCGGGATGGCCGATGAATTGGCGCAGCGCGCGCAGCAGCATCGGCACGCCGAGGATCGGACGGAACTGTTTCGGCTCGCCGGGGCCGGCGCGCACGCCCGCCCCCGCTGCCACCACGACCACCCCGACGTCAGGCTGCGAGACGACGGGTGAGCTCACCGATTCCCTCCAGCCCGATCACCTCGAGGTCACTGGCCGTTCCCCGCGAGCGCGCCGACAGGAACACGCGGCGGAAGCCCTGGCGTGCCGCTTCGGCCAGCCGCCGCTCGACGCCGGCCACGGGACGGATTTCGCCGCCGAGCCCAACCTCGCCGAGGAACAGCGCATCGGCGGGTACCGGACGGTCGTGGACGGTCGAGACGAGGGCCGCAAGCACCGCCAGGTCGGTCGACGGCTCGATCAAACGGACGCCGCCGGTCACGTTGACAAAGACGTCCAGATTCCCGAACGGCAGTCCACCGCGGCGCTCGAGCACCGCGAGCAGCAGCGCGAGGCGGCGATGATCGAGCCCCGTCGCCACGCGCTGCGGCGTCCCGAATCCCGCCTTCGACGCGAGCGCCTGGATTTCGACCAGCATCGGGCGCGTCCCTTCCATCAGCGCCGTGACCGCCGAGCCCGATGCCCCGGTGCTGCGGCCGGCAAGAAACGCGGCGGCGGGGTTCGCGACCGGCTCGAGCCCGGCGCCCGTCATCCGGAAGACGCCGATCTCATCGACCGAGCCGAAGCGATTCTTCACGGCGCGCAGGATCCGGTGATCGAGCGTCGTTTCGCCTTCGAAATACAGGACGGTATCCACGATGTGCTCGAGCGTCTTCGGGCCGGCGATCCCGCCACCTTTGGTCACGTGGCCGACGAGCACGACGGCGGGTCCCCCCCCCGACTCTTTGGCGAAGCGCATCAGGCGGGCGGCGCACTCACGCACCTGGCCCACGTTGCCGGGCGCCCCCTCGAGCTCTTCGGTGTAGGTGGTCTGGATGGAGTCGAGCAGCACGACGCTCGACTTCAGCTGTGCCGCGTGATGGAGGATCGACTCGAGTCGTGTTTCACCAAGCACGTGAATGCCGCCGGCGTCCTCTTCCAGGCGATCGGCGCGCAGCCGGAGCTGATCGGGCGACTCTTCACCCGAGACGTAGAGCGTCGAGACGCCCTGGGTCTCGAGCCGAGCGGCGCACTGCATGAGCAGCGTGGATTTGCCGATCCCCGGCTCGCCGCCGACGAGGATGACTGATCCCGGAACTATCCCGCCGCCGAGGACGAAATCGAATTCGGCGAGGCCGGTCTTCCAGCGTGATGTGCTGGTCGATTGCATTTCGGAGAGTCGAACGGGAGACGTTCCCGATCCGGCATGCGACGGCCCATCGGCCCGTCGGCCCATCCGCCCGACGGCTTCCTCCACCAGCGAATTCCACGCTCCGCAACTCTCACAGCGCCCGCCCCACTTCGGCTGATCCGCGCCGCATTCCGTGCAGCGAAACACGGACTTCCCTTTAGACACGTCCGGCCTCGAGCGACGGTGCTTCGCGCGCCGTGTAGTTGTCGAAGCGCGTGTACTCTTTCTTAAAGTGCAGTTTTACCATACCGGTCGGACCGTTACGCTGCTTGCCGACGATCACCTCCGCGATGCCTTCGATGCTCTCGTTGGTCTTGGGGTCCACCGGTCCGTCGTAGAACTCCTGCCGGTAGATGAAGCAGACGACGTCGGCGTCCTGCTCGATCGCGCCCGACTCGCGCAGATCGGAGAGCTGCGGCCGGCGGTGCTCGCCGCCGCGCTGTTCGGGTGCGCGTGACAGCTGCGAGATCGCGACGACCGGCACATCGAGCTCCTTGGCGAGCGCCTTGAGCGAGCGCGAGATGTACGAGATCTCCTGCTGGCGATTCTCGACGTCGCCCGGTCCCTGCATCAGCTGCAAATAGTCCACGATCACGAGCGCAATATCGTGCTCGGACTTCAACCGGCGTGCCTTCGAGCGCATGCCGAGCGGCGTCAACGCGGCGGAATCGTCAATCCAGATCGGCGCGGTGCCGAGTAACCCGGCGGCGCGTGCGAGCTTGGGATAGTCGTCGTCGCGGAGCTGGCCGCGGCGCAGCCGCTGCGCGTCCACGAGACCTTCCGAGCAAAGCAGCCGCTGGACCAGCTGGTCCTTGGACATTTCCAGCGAGAAGAACGCCACGGCGGTGTTGTGCTCGATGGCGGCGTGCTGCACGATGTTCAGCGCCAGCGCCGTTTTTCCCATCGACGGACGAGCGGCGATGATGACGAGGTCGGAGCGCTGGAACCCGGCGGTTAGGCGGTCCAGGTCGAGGAAGCCGCTCGGCACGCCCGTGACCGACCCGGCGCCCGACTGCAGCTGCTCGATCCGCTCCATGGTCGGCCAGATGAGCTCTTTGATCCGAATGAACTCTTCGGCCCGCCGGAATTGCGCCACCTGGAACACCCGATGCTCGGCGTTGTCGAGCACCTCGCCCGCGGTGCCGTGCCCTTCATAGACGTCCTGGATGATCCCGGTCGCGGCGTCCACGAGCCGGCGCAGCACCGCTTTGTCGCGGACGATTTTGGCGTGATAGTCGACGTTCGCCGCCGTCGGCACGACGTCGATCAGCGCCGCGATGTACTCCATGCCGCCGGCCCGGTCGAGGTCGCCGCGCCGGCTCAGCTCGTCGCGGATCGTCACCGGGTCGATGACGTCCCCACGCTCGGTCAAGGAAATCATCGACCGGAACAGCAGCCGATGGCCTTCCCGGTAGAACATCGTGTCGTCCAGGATTTCCGCGGCTTTGAGCGCCGCATCCTGGTCGAGCATCATCGCGCCGAGGACCGCCTGCTCCGCTTCGTTACTCCACGGAGTCTGGCGGCCGGCCCATTCGCCCGCCCCGCGTTCAGCTGTCGAGGAGGCGAGCGGCGATACGGACGTCATCCCAGGTTGGTCTCTTCCAGTTGGGGTTTCGCAGCAGGGCGGCCGGGTGATACGTGATGATCACGGGAATGCCGCGGAACCGGTGAACCTGATTGCGTAAGGAACCAAGGGACTGTTTGGTGCTGAGCAGGCTCTGCGCCGCGGTTCCGCCCATCGCCAGGATGACTTTCGGCTTCACCAAATCAAGCTGGCGATAGAGGAACGGCAGGCACGCCGCGATCTCGTCGTACTGCGGCAGCCGGTTTTCCGGCGGCCGGCATTTCACGATGTTGCAGATGAATACCTGCTCCCGCGGCAGCTTGATGGCCTCGAGGATTTTCGTCAGCAGCTCGCCGGCTCGGCCGACGAATGGCCGGCCCGTCTCGTCTTCGGTCCTGCCCGGCCCTTCCCCGATCACGACGAGCCGCGCGTTCGCCGGACCTTCACCGGGGACGGTGTTGGTGCGAGCCTCGCACAGCTTGCACTTGCGGCAGGTCGCGATAAGAGTGGCGACGTCCTTGAGGCTGCGCGTCTGCTGGATAGGATCGGTGGCGAAGAGATCCGCGGTGGGGGGATCGAAGCTTAGGCCCGCTGGGACGGTCGGACGGTCGGACGGCCTGACGGTCTCAGGCGAAGGCTCCGGCGTGTCTTCGACCGTCCGGCCGTCAGGCCGTCCGGCCGACAGAATCACCGAATCTCCACCAAGCAACCGTTGCTGTTTTAGATATTCCACAGCCAGAGCCCGCGCGTCGGTCAAAGCGCTTCTTCCACCACGTCGAGGATGCGTTCGGCCACATCGCGTTTGGGCAGCAACGGCAAGTCGACTTGCGTGCCATTGCGTCCCAGAATCGTCACGCGATTGGTCGTGACCTCGAATCCGGCGCCGGGCTCAGTGGCGTCATTCAGGATCACGTAATCCAGCGCCTTATTCTGCAACTTCGCGCGGGCGTTCGCCAATCCGTTCCCGGTCTCGAGCGCGAAGCCGACGACGACCATCCCCTTGCGCCGCTTGAGCGAGCCGAGTATGTCGGGCGTCGCTTCGAGCTCCACGGTGAGCGGGCCGGCCGCGCGCGGGCGCTTCTTGGCTTCGCGACTCTTGGGCCGGTAGTCCGCGGGAGCGGCGCTCATGATGAGGGCGTCGGCGGTGCCGACGAGCCCCGAGAGCGCGCGTTGCATGTCTTCGGTGGTCTCGACGTGCGTGGTCGCGAGTCCGGCCGGTGGCGGGAGCTCGGTCGGACCGGTGACGAGCACGACGTCGGCGCCGCGCTCGCGCGCCGCTTCTGCCAGCGCGTACCCCATCCGGCCGCTCGAGGGATTCGTAATCACCCGCACCGGATCGAGATGCTCGCGCGTCGGCCCCGCGGTCACGACGACGCGCTTGCCGGACCACTTGCTGCTGGTGGTGTGACCGAGCAGACGCTCCGCCGCCGCGAAGATCGTTTCGGGCTCGCTCATCCGTCCCGGCCGCTCGCTCGGCCCTTCGGCGAGCGCGCCGATTTCCGGTCCCACGAAATGCCAGCCGCGTTTCGTCAGCGTGGCGATGTTCGCCGTGGTCGCCGGGTTCGCATACATCGCGTCGTTCATCGCCGGCGCGGCGAGCACGGGGCGGTCCGCGCGCGCGAGCAACAGCGTGGTGAGGAGATCATCCGCCATGCCCATCGCGGCGCGCGCCAGCACGCTCGCGGTGGCCGGCGCGAGGATCACGAGGTCGGGATGCTTGGCGAGATCGATGTGCGCGAGCGCGTGGCCGCGCTCCCACAGCGACGTCAGGACCGGCCGTCCGGTGAGCGCTTCGAACGTCACCGGCCGCACGAATTCCGCGGCCGCGACAGTGAGGACCACGTCGACGGTGACGCCCGCCTCAGTCAGCCGCCGGGCCAACGTACAGCTCTTGTAGCAGGCGATTCCGCCCGACACGCCGAGCACGACGTGACGGCCGGTGGACGACATCAGGTTTCCTGTGAGCGCCGCCGCCGCACCAGGCGGTACTTGAGGCCGCCGCGGACGAGCTCGTCGAATGCCCGCGTGGTGAGCTTCTCTTCCCAGTCCACCGACCGATCGCGCGGGAAATCGTTGACGAAGCGCGCGAATTTGGCGGCGACGAGGACGCCGAGGTACTTGTTTTGCGTCTGTCCGGCGACTTCTGCTGGTGTCACGATGCGCATTGCGCAGCCTTTCTGTTAATGCGATTCATCATATAACCGCTGTTTCTCTGTCTCGAGACTGCTCAGGTATCCCTTGAGCCACGCGAAATCGTGCTGATCGCGCACCTTGTCCGAACTCTGTTCAACCGCTTTCACCACCGCGCCGATGGCCTGCTCGAGGTCATCGTTCCTGATCCAGCGGTTGAACGACGTCGCGTGCCCCAGCTCGTAAATCGCACGGTCCAGCCGCTGCCGAATCTGCTGCGGCGTCTCACTGCCGCGCCGCACGAGTCGCTCGATCAGCGCGCGCGGATCGCTCGGCAGAATGAAAATCGTAATCGCGCCCGGCTGGAGCAGCCGGACCTGCGCCGCCCCATCGACTTCAATGTCCAGCAGGACATGTCGTCCCGACTTCAGAATTCGTTCGACGTCGGCCCTGAGCGTCCCGTACAGCTCGCCGGCGTACTCGGCGTGCTCGAGGAACTTCCCCTCGGCCACTCCCTTCAGGAACTTGTCGGGAGACCAGAAATAGTAATCGACCCCTTCGCGCTCTCCCGGGCGCGGCTTCCGCGTGGTGGCCGACACCGAGAAACCGAACTTATCCGAAAACCGGTCTCGCACCGCTTTCGCAATCGTCGTCTTCCCACCGCCCGATGGCGCCGAGAGGACGACTAACCGCGGGGTCACTCCAGGTTCTCCAGCTGCTCCCGGAATTTCTCGAGGTCCCCCTTCATCGCGATCACGGTCTGTGTGATCCGCGCGTCATTTGCCTTCGAGCCCATCGTGTTCACTTCGCGCAGCAGCTCCTGCGCGAGGAACCCGAGCTGCTTTCCCACCGCCTGATCGGCCCGCAACGCGGCGCGCGCCGCCGCGACGTGCGAGCGGAACCGCACCAGCTCCTCGGTGATGTCCACTTTGTCGGCCAGCAGCGCAATCTCCAGAGCCAGACGCTGCGCGTCGATGGTCGTCTGCGCCGTCAGCTCGGCCACCGCCTGCTTGAGCCGTTGGTGCTCCGCCTTGAGCCGCTCCGGGGCCTGTGCTTCCACCGTCTGCGCCGCCGCCTCGAGCGCGTCGAGCCGCCCATTCAGCTCGGTCGCGAGCGTCTGCCCCTCTCGCTCCCGCATCGCCACAACATCCTTCGCGGCCCGTTCGACGATGGGCTGGACATCCGACCACTGTACCGGCTGTTCGCTCGCGCCGTTGGTTGCGGTCAGGACGTCGGGCTGCCGCGCCACGAACGCCAGATCGACCGTGCCCTTCAGCTTCAACTTCTTCTTGAGCTGCTGCGCCGCCGCCACCACCTGCCTGGCGCGCGTCAGGTCGATCGTGACCTCGCGCTCCGGACCAGGCGCTTCGACCCACCGCGCCGTCACCGCCACATGCCCGCGCTCGAGCAGCTGCCGCAGCCGCTCGCGCATCTCGATCTCCACGCCGGCCAGATCCGCCGGCAGCTTCAGCTGCGGGTTGAAATAGCGGTGGTTGACGGTGCGGATTTCAATTCGCAACCGTCCGCGAAGGACGCGATCTTCGGCAGAGCCGAAACCTGTCATACTGCGCGGCACAGGGCCTTAAATGTAGTCAGGAGGGGGTGCCGTTAGTTAGTGAAGAACCACCGCGCGCCATACTGCTGCACGCTCTTCGGATAGCCCAGGCCGGTCACGTAGCTGGACCGCATGATGTTGATGTTCGTGACGCTCCAGAACAGCGTGACGCCGGCGAGCTGCATTTCGAGCTGGGTATCGACAAAGCTCGATCCGGTCATCCCCAGCTGCGCGTTGGCACTGTCGAGACCGCCGAGGGTCGAGCGGCTCCACGATTCCATGGCGACTTCCCCGCGGAGCGCGAAGATCCCGCTCTTGAAGACGCGCAGGAACTTCGAGTAAAACGTCGCCGCCACGCGCGCGTGGCGCGGCGGCTCGAAGTCCCCGCCTCCGACCACCGGATCGAAGTACCAACCGGAGAGGGTCACCCCCGGCGCGATGTGCAGCGTGGCATGGGCCGCGACGAACTCGGTGAGCGGTGTCGGATTCAGTGAGTCCACGCTCTTGATTCCCACCGCAAATCCAAGTGGTGCGAACGGATCGCGCCGGCCGCGCCCAACCTCGACGGAGATGAGACGATTCTCGAAACCCACCCAGCCCGCGACGTCCAGCGTGCGGTGCATCGGATCGGTGGTCACCAGGGGCGCCTGCGCATCCTCCTGCCAGGATACGTCGGCCCGCGCGGAGAACCCGAGTGGCAGCGCGAGTCCGGCGGTGCCGTTCACGCGCCAACCGTAGCGATGGCCGACGTAGAAGCTTTGCCGGAAGGTTCCCGCAAGCGTGATCGGACGAATCGGCATCCACCCGGCCCGCGCCTCGTACTGCCGCGCCGCCCCGGCGGCGCCGAACCGGGCGAGCGCCGACACGCTCGCGGAGCGCCACGTCTGACTCGCCTCGACGATCGCGCCGGAGACATTGCGGCGCGTCACGAGGGTGTCGTGGCTGATGGCGGTTGTGCTCAGCGTCGTCGTCAGCCGCCAGCCGAGCCCGTCATCCCGCTCCGCGACGAACAGGCGGAACAATCTGTCGCGGCGATCCTGACGCCAGCCGTCCACGCCGACGATGTTGGTGGTTCCCGCGCTCGCCACGCCTTCGGCCGACGCGCGATGCCAGCTCGAGCTCGATACCTGAAACGAGGCGCCGACGCGTCCGCCGGGCGGCACGTAGTCGGCCTTGACCCAGATGTCGCTCGTCCCGAACGGCGGCGTGGTGTTGCCGAGCTGGCCGGTGCCGATGCTGGCCCAGTCGGCGAGCATCGACACACCGAATCCGGACCGGGTGCGCGTGGCGTAGCCCGCGCGGTAATCCGCGATGTCCTGCCGTCCGGAAACGACGCCGACCTGCGTGCGGGGCGCCGTCGGTCGATACTGCGAAGTAACGAGGAACACCTGGAGCGTTGCCGGGAGCATGATGACGTCCACACGCTCGATCGGTCCGAGCGGAATCCGGGCTGGATCCAGATAGACCGAGTCGCGGCCGAGCGGCTGCATTGGCATGCCGTCCCAGTAGATCTCGAGTGATGCGGGCCCGCGGCCGCCGTACAAGACGATCTCGGGCTCCCCATACCAGCCGCCGCGCGCGACGTACACCCCGGGGACGTGGGCGAGCAGGTCGCTCAGCGTGCGCGCGCTGGAGAGGACAATCGAGTCGGATGTGAAAGTGTAGCGGGTACCTCTGGGCAGCGGCCCCGGCATGATCGAAGGCTCAAATGTCGGGAGGAGCACGGTCGCTGTGTCGCGTGCCGCCGTCGTATCACGAGCCGACGTGTCGCGTCGTGCGGCCGTCGTGTCTCGGCGTGTGCTGTCCACCTGGGCGGAGAGCGCCGCCGGCAACAGGGCGAGGACACACAGACCTCCTCTCGCCCAGTCAGGAATCAAGCGCCGGCGCGTTTGAGCAGAAACTCCGTGAACAACCGGACGCCAATCGCCGTGGGCCCCTTGGCGTGGCTGACGCCTTCCCCTTCGAGGTACGCGGTTCCGGCGATGTCGAGATGGACCCACGGGAAGCCGTCGACGAACTCGCGCAGAAACCAGGCGCCCGCGATTGTCCCGGCGGCGCGCCCGCCCGAATTCTTGACGTCGGCCACGTCCGACTTGAGCAGGTCGCGGTATTCGTCCCACAGGGGCAGCGGCCAGCAGCGCTCGCCCGCCCGCTCGCCGGCATCGCGTACCTCCGCGAGCAGCGGCTCGTCATTGCCGAGCATGCCGATGGCATGGTGGCCGAGTGCGACCACGACCGCTCCCGTCAACGTAGCGGCATCGATGACGGCGACTGGCTTGAAGCGCCGGGCGTATGAAAGCGCGTCGCACA
>Ga0075433_10004950_pt1 | contig 10434 bp, 19 predicted proteins | sample RhiMethybrSRZTD2_FD_75299 | JGI IMG/M metagenome (GOLD analysis project Ga0075433, IMG submission 75299) | Populus rhizosphere microbial communities from Tennessee, USA - Rhizosphere MetaG P. TD hybrid SRZTD2 | ecosystem: Host-associated > Plants > Roots > Rhizosphere > Soil | place: USA... | reverse complement strand
ATGCGATGTCGATCACAAACTCCCATTGCGCGCGTTCCTCGTTCCGCACCGCTCGCCATAGAAACGGTTGCCCGGCGATCTTGTACAGTACATCTTCACTGAACGCCACTTTTACTCGATCCCCGCCGTCAAGAGTATTCGATCCAAAAACGCACCGTCTACCGTAGCCGCCGCACCTTGATGATAACCGAAAAAGCTGAGCCCCATTTCTTCGGGCGTGGTGGCCGGATCGGGTAATTGGGCAATGTTCGTGATCTCCGCCCCCAACACCCCGTCGATCATCGCCTTAATATACTCGTCCGGCTTATAATAAATCGACAACCGGTGCGTATCCCCGAGAATCGAGACCGGAGCCGTCACCGTGCCCAGGGTAACCGTGGTCTGGGTGCCTCCGCCCTTGGTCGTATTCACGTGCAATTGCCAGATGGGTGCGACATCCATGGTCCGATAGAGATGCACCACGTTGTGGAGTGCATCCGCCGGGAAATCGGCCGCGGGTAAAGCCGCCGGAACCAGATTGTAGGTGCCGAGCCCAAGCCCGAACTTGACCGTTCCGTTTCCGATGTCGAATTTGCGCATGGTCAAGTGGGTGTGAGCGATCATGGGCCGATCCCAAAAGCCACGTGCGCTCAAGGGATGCTTCAGCCCGTCGTACCGGTTCCCGACCGGCCCGCTCCGCTTCCCGATCGTTTCCCATACATCCGCGATTTGCGGGGTTGCCACCACGGGAATCGTGATAATCGTCGACGGGACCGCATCGATAAATGCGGCCCCACCGGACACGAGCCCCCCGAACGAAAAAGACGAGTGGCGGGGCGAGTAGCGATAGATGTTGGTCGGAAAGTCGGGTTCGGAGACGTACGGCATCATCGCTTGACAAGCGTGAGCACGCCGAGAATAAGCCCGGCGATCACGAGCCCGGGGGAGGTGAGCTTGTCGGCGAGCTTGTTCGCTTCTTCGCCTCCAGTTTCAACCAAGTGCTGGAGCGATCCGTTGAGCAGCGACCACCCCAAAAACACCACGCCAAACGCCGCGGCAATCGCTCCGGCAACCAGTGCGATTTGCGCTTGGTCTTGGTCTTGGAAAATCACCTCAAAACCCCAAGCCGGATAGCGTGAGATGTACACGCTTTCTTTGGGAGAATAGAAATTCACTTCCTTGACTGTGTACTTGACCGCCACCTTGTCGGCCAGATTGACCGCTCTCCGAATCATCCCTTGCATGGTTTCATTAGGGAACGGCGCAGCGACGATCCAGGTAGCCCGGTAAAAGTGCCCGGCCTGCATCACGGTAGACGGATGCACGGTGACCCACTGTTTGGCCATCTTAGTTACTCCCCGAGGGATTCCAGGCTGCCCGTCCTGAGAAATCCCCGCCGTTATTGAACTCAAAAAGTGGATCGTTGGAGTAAATGAACATGAGCGTAGACACGCCCGCGCCTTGGTTTCGCTTCACCCGCACTTTTTCGATGGGCGACATCCGGAAACTATCCCCGCCAATGACGTTGACAAAATCACCGGAATCGAGCGCCAGCAAAATTTGATCGGCGACCGCCTTCAGAATGTAGATATAAACCGCACCGGAAACAGGGTGCTCGATGATCGGGTTTTGGCCGGCCACGAACGCGGCCAGGTCGATGCGTCCGACCTGATAGCGCAATTCCCGTTTGGTGCTGTCGAAGTGCGACCGCTGCACCATGTCGGGAGACGGCGCGAACTTTTCGCGGATCTCGAGAGGCGCGTTATCGTAATCGCTCAGTTTTTGGCTCATGACATGCTCACCGGTTTGTTTTGGTTCGGATCGAGTAAATCCCGCTCCCCACTGGATAGTATCACGCGAAGCTCGGCGGTGCCCGAGGGAACGGTGACTTGCCATGCGGCCCCGTTCGTGGCGAGCTGTCCCAGACCCATCGGCCCATCCAAGGGGATAACGCGAGTCTGTCCGGGTAAAAGCGGCATTCCGTTCACGGTCTGACCAACTGCCCCGAGCTGATCGAAGGTTATATAAATCGTGTTCACGAGATCGTTATTGAACAGCATCATGAACCCACCGTCTTTGCCCACCGTGAAGTGATTCGCGAGCACCCCGCCGATAGGCACGGGAGAATTCGTAACCGATTGCGCAAAGATGGTCGGCCAACGCGCCCCGTAACGATTCATGGGATACGTTTCGATGAACGTGCCCCGGCTGGAATAGAGAATCAGAGTCGTATTGAAGGCGAGAGTGCCGACATTTGTTTTGCTCATGCCAAAGGCGAGCGAACGGAATTCGCGTTGAATCACCATGCCCGGCTTGAGCCGAATCCAGGGATTCGTGTGGGGTCCCACTCGGGCATACCAAAAATCCGGTCCCGTTATCTCGGCTACATAGAGATGATCCCCGGATTCTTCAATCGTGGTCGTGAAAAAGGTATCTGTCACACCAGGGAACAATTTCGCGCTGTCCAGGATGATGACTTTGTAAGCCGCGTAATCTTCGGGACCGATGTCCTTGGGGCCATGAATCGTGGCCGCGGAGGGAGCGGCTTGGGGGGTGAAGCTTGGGTTGATATGTGGCGGCCGGGTTTTGGCTAGCGTGGTTTTTCCAGGGAGAAATGACACTAGGATTCCCCCCTACGCGAGACGCCCCCGCATAATCCACACTACACCCAGAACCCCGGCCAAGAGTAGGATAGCCTTTGCATCCAGCCCCGTAGAGCGAGGTTCGGCGGCCGTCTTGACCGGAATCTCGGCGGTCGGGGTTCCGATGCGATTACGGCGCTTGGCGCGGGCTTGGGCCATGTCCTCATGTACGTGTTGGGGCACACCCGGGCGGGGAGCCCCGTAGATGGGCTGCTCACGGATCGACCATCCGCCGGTGAACCCGTCTCGGGGCGAGGGGGAAAATACGCTCTTCCCGACGCCTCCGAATGGGTTCCGGTCGATCCCGATGGTTGACGCGAACCCGTAAGAATTCCCACTCCGCGAGCGGATGGCCGATGCGATGTTGGTTCCATAATCGCCGAGCCCGTACGTCGTCCGCGGCCGTAGCTTCCAATCCTCCCGATAGAGTGCATTATCCGTGTCCTGCACCATGCGCTTCATGGTATGGCCAGGAATCCCCTCGGGAAGATCCTTCCACCAATTCCCCTTCCGACCCCGGTACTCCATGCTGGCCGTAGGACCGCGGTATCCCTGCCACCCGCCGTTTTGCCGGTCCCCGTCCAGATATTTCCCCTTGAGCATCCCCGGGAACATCACCTTGTGGCGTGCGTCGATGTCCTCGGTCCAGCGCCATTTCGGTGCAGATGAAGAGGACCCCCGGGGATTGGAGAGTTTGTACCGATCCCCGAAGGGCCACTGAAAGGGGAACACCTATTTTCTCCGGACCAGGAAGAAGACCAGCAACAGCGCACCGCCGATCAAGAGACCCTTCATAAGCCCCTTATTCTCGATTTGACCGGTTGCTTCATTCAATCCCGTGTTGATGGCAATCGGAACGGCTTCATTGATGTTCTTACCGCTCTTTCTCGCATTCCGGAGCACGGCCGCCCCAGCATCCAAAGGTTTCTTGAGCGGTGGAACCGCCGTACCGATAGCGCCCCGGAGAAATCGCCCAAACTTAAACTTCTTGATTTTCTTGAAAAGTCCGCCTAAGAAGACACACCACCTTCCGCCGGAACAATGATCCCGCTGCCCTCGCACCGTTCATCCCGGTACGTATGCATGTCGGTAATCACGTTCGGGGGGGTGAGTTCCCTACACCCCACGTGTTGGCGACACAAGGGACAGAGCACGCGCATCTTAGGCGACGGGCTCATAGAAGACATAGAGCGCCTGGATATGATCGGACGTATTGACGTTGGTTACGTCGAGCACCAAGTCAATCGTGTTGAGGTCGACCGTGTTGATGGCACTGGACAGCAATCCGTCTTCCGTCAAGTCGATATACGCGGTGCCTTGCATGACCGCAGCCGCCGTCGTTGCCGCAAACGCGGTTTGATCGGTGCCCTCACGGGGGAAGGGTAGTTGCTGGAGCGTCGTCATCTGCAAGAGCTGCGACCACTTCACGCGGTCTACGTGGACGAAGTTATTGTCCGAGCGCACGGTCACGAAGTTAATGAGCGTATCGCGGATGCCCTTGGCAAAGAGCGGCGTCGCCGCGCCCAGGGAGGTGAGCTGAATCCCGGCCAGCAATCCGGCACGCGGAATGCGTTGGACGAGATTCGTGGTCGTGGTCGGCGTTGGAATATCGTCCGCGATCAACAACCGATTGAAACGCGCCGACTCTATCCCCTTGGTCGTTTGCTCGAGCACCGCATTGAGGGTCAACGGCGTGGTGCCGGTGACGCCAGTGGTGGCGTAGAGATCGGTAACCAGCGAACCGAACGTGACGCGGCATTCGATCTTTTCATAGGGCCGCGGATCGAAATAGGAGTCGGCCGCCATCTGCATACGAGCGGCTTCAAAGGAAATCGGAATCACGGCCAGGACGGGGGCATTGGTCGGGGTAATCGCCGGAGCGATCAAGCCCGGATGCACGCCGAAATCGCGAGCGCCAAGGTGCCAGAGCGAGCGGCCCGGGGCGGAGACGATAAGTTTTCGCCCGTCCGCAATGATTTCCACCTTCTTGATGTACTCAAGCGGCTGTTCATCTGACTGGAGCGCACCGGTCCCGGTCAGGGTGCCGGTCAATTCCAGGAACAGTTGCTTGTAGAGGAAGGTACGGGGCAATTCAAAGGAGCGGGTGCTACCAGCGAAGGTATCCGCACCGGCCACCGACACAATGTTGGTGGCGACTTGGGATTTGACAGTCCGAAAACGAGTACCGAGGTCTAAGACTTGTCCTGGCATCTCTGTGTTCTCCGTTCCTTGGTCAAAGGGTGAATGACGGAAAGCAAAGAGACGCTACGCCGAAGGCGTAGTGATCTTCTTCAGGAAATCCACGCGGTTAATGACCGCGAGCGCAATCACCACCGTAACCAGCGTTCCCACAATCGCACCGACCGAAAAGTGCATCCCGCGCATGTACTGCCTCCGTTTTCAAAAGGGGGGCTATGTGGCGGGTGAAAGGTGGAACAATCCCCGCCAATAGCCTGTCGAGAGTTCCCACTCGTTGGAACAGACCCTCTAGCTAGGCAGGGAGAAAAGTCAAGAAGTTTTTTCGGGGGAGGCTTCTAATTCTGGATTTCGCTCGATCACGGCCAGGGGGAATTTAGCTCTATTCCCATATGCCATAATATGATAGTCGGGTAGGTCGCGGAGTTCTTCGGCCTTGTCTCCGAGCACCGATTTTAGGTAGTGGACATCCCGTTCTTCGTGCTGCCGGAAGGCGATAATCACATCGGCTTGGCTTGTGATGGCCCGGTTGAGACTGGCCGGACGTTGCGAGGTCCAGAGAGTGGAAATCGCCTTGTGACGGCCACGGAGCACCAGATTAGCGACCGGCATCGGCAGCTGCGACGGCGACGAGTAAAGGCCCGCCTCTTCGATGATGATGAACGTGTCGGGAATCTCCCAACACAATTCCAGAATCGTCAAACCTTCCATGATGTCGAATTCTTGAAGCGAGAGCTTGTAACGTCGTTCATCGCACTTGGCTTGCAGCAATTCGGTAATGTCGCGAAAGCCCTGAGCGGTTTCATACTTGTCGGCTTCGGTGTACTCCGACATGGTATCGAGCACGATCACACGGGGCCACTCGCGAGCAATCTCTTTGGACAGAGTGGATTTGCCGGAGCCTTTTTTGCCGAAGAGGCAGAGGATTGTGTTATCCAAGATCCGGCTCCCACCGCACACCCAGCGATTTTGCCTCTTCGTACCACTCTTTAATTACGGGTCTTAATGCTTTACATAAAGACTCTATTAATTCATCCTCATCCACACCTGAATTATCCATATCAATTGCGACGCTTAATGTTAGATTCCTAATTGTGGTACTCACTCCGAAAACCTCCGGTGAAACTGTCCGCACATCCGGCAGAACCAGACCCAGCCTTGACGCTTCAAGGTATCCCGCGCCTTTTCCGGTTCGACCGGCATTTCGTCAATGGGTACCCACGCGTGACCGAAGATGAGACAGCGAAGCTTGGGAAGCGTCATCAGCAATCGCATCCCACGGTTAAAATTACCACTCCTTTTTTAATTTCCAAAATGTCGGTAGGTTCTGCATTCATCACCGCGCGATCCCATTGATAAGATTCCGGTATTACAAACACCCCTTCATCCTTTAATTTCTGATTCTCAATTTCTAATAATACGGCTCGTTGTGCAAGGATAGCCCGGGCTTCAATCAATGTATCCGCACATACGACCGCCGACCCATCACCATGATACGCCTCAGTTTTTAGATTCTCTGACCATACAAAAAGTTTCACGCCGCTTCACTCATTTCCGGTTCCGGTTCCGGTGCGACGTGAATCTTGGTCGCATTGTAGAGACTCACCACGACCACGACCAGAGTTAGCTCCGGCATCCACTTGGACATAAACGGCGCCCACTTCTGGCCGACTGGTGCCATGGCCCCGCCCAATTGCATCGACTCTTCCGGAGTCAGCTGTCGCATGCCGATGATCTTCCCGGCAATGGTCCACACGGTGGAACCGAGCATGGCATAGGCGCGGATTTCTTCCTCGGTGGGGGGCGGTAACGGACGGGGGGCTTCCGATTCGGGAGAAGAACCGGAAGCCGTCCCCTTGCGCGGTTTGCGCTTCTTCCACGCTTGCCGCATCGCCTCGCGTCCCTCGGGGGACACGTTGTGCTTACGACGCCCGCTCTCCGACTTGGGGTCTCCACTGGTTGTGGATTCCGGGCCCTTGTCCAAAGAGCGAGCGATAGCCTCGTCTAAGTTAGCGCGGTTCGATCCGCCGTTTTCCATTACTTCCGTTTTTCCTTCCAGGGGTGCCGCCGCGGTGCACGAAGCGTGATACAAAAGGGTTTAGTCGGTAGCGTCTTGTCGCCCGTGTCACGCGGAAGTTGCACTAAGTAAAAACTCGACGCTTTCCCCTTGTGCGGTCCCCCCTTGACGCGGAGGACATCCGCAACACGTGCGCTGGCCTTGTCGATGTCGGTATCTTGCACGAGCCCGGTCCGCGTGCGGGGGAACATTTCGCGCCAGCGCCAGAGTCTAAGAGGCGCCGGAGGGGAAGGTGGAGCCGCACGCACGCGGGCAGCACGATCATCGCGGGATAATGCGCTTTTAGGGGCATCAGAGACCGCTCCCGCACTGCTCAATCGTTTGGCTTGATCCACCCTTCCCTCCTACTCGCAAAACTGGGGAACCCGGGCCCCAGGATCCCTCTTATGACCTCGCTCCAACCCGCCTCCGCTCTGGAGTGGGACGAACACCCGGGTTCCCCATTTCCAGCTAGCCCATCAGCGTCAGCCCGCGCCTCCGGGGCTTCGGCTTTTCTTCGGCTTCCTCGTCCTCGTCGTCCTCGTCTTCTTCGTCTTCGTCTTCCTCATCCTCGTCGTCCTCGTCCTCCTCGTCGTCATCCCGGAGGGGCCGCTTCGAGCGCGGTTTCCGAGACGGCTTCGCTTTATCGATTTGATCTTCAAGCGATTCGACTCGCTCTAAAAGATCATTGACCATGCGACGGAGGTTCGACGCTTTTTCCACGTGCGGTTTCCGTACTTTTGGGATCGGACGCGCCATCTTTTACCTTTCCCGGTCGCGATTCAAGCGCAACCGTTTCGATGCGTTCGAGAGAATCGGCAATCCGTTCTCCCGCTTTCGTGAGTCGTTCCATGAGATCGGAAAGCTTACCGAGATCGGGTCCGAACATCCCTAAACCTTGACCGGCTTCCGCACATGGACGCGGAAGGTTTTAGCCGGGTTCCCTTTTCCGGTATCGACCGAGCCCGTGCACTCGATCCGCACGAACGCGCCGGTCGGCACGCCGTCGAGCCGGGAGGACAGAATCGTAGGCACGCCGAACGTGCGGATTTTGCCCGACTCGTCGCGCATATCCATGAGGAAGCCGTACTCGCCCTTGCGCATACGGGTTAGTGTCCCCACGAACACAGTGCCGGTTTCCCAGGGCTCGATAACCTCGCCCCCGCCGGTTTCCTCGGCCTGCTCAGGATCATCCCACCAGTTTGTTTTGTCTTTCGCCATTGGAGGCTTCCACCTTTCTTTGTTTAGAGATCCCACGGTTCAGAAGCGCAATCGCGACATTCTGCGCCGACTGGATTGCTTGCCTGTGGCTTGCACGTGTCGCAAACTTGTAATGAACGTTTCTTGCTTCCACAGTTAGAACAAGGAACCTTTACGGTCGGCGGATTCTTACCACACCAATCGCAAGATTTCCGAGTGATCGTAGACGACATTGTCTTTTCCACCTTTCCCCCTCGGGGTCCTACTTACCCCAGGATAATCGGCTTCACGACTCCCTTGGTCAACACCTTTCTGCGATCCTTGGTCCGGGGCTCCCACACGTTGGGCGTTTTCCCCCGCCGGATCGACTCCCGAAGCCGGTTCGGCCGCTCAAACTCTGCATGTCCGTTTCTGATATAGGCTTCCCGGGCCGCGTAGGGTACGCCCTTGGCATGGTACTCCCATGGGCCCCCCGGAGCTCGGAGGGCGTACTCTTTTTTCCCCTCAATGATGAGATCGAACCGGCCCCGATACTCCCAGTCCCCAGGCTTCTGGGCCTTCTCGGGGTAGTGGATTTTGGACCCCGGGGGTTCGATGAAGAAGATCCCGTCCGTGTCCACGTAGAGAACCCGGGCCCCCTGGGATCGGAGCTTGTGGAGTTCCTGTAGCAGCCTCACCCGGCAACGTGCGGTGACCAGTGCGGCCCACACCACGTTCGCCCAGGGGGGCGGGGGACCGGGAACCGTGGTAATCGCCATGCCCAGGGAGAGACGGGTTTCGAGAGAACGAGGGAGAGTCGCCCGGTAGTCGTCAAGGCTTTTGACCACGGTACGGTCCCCCCGCTCGCCGAATTTTCCGTAGAGGCCGTTGAGCAAGAGCTTAGTTACTTGTCGCCGGACGCCTCGGGCTCGGGATTTCCAGTCCCAGAGGCGTTGCACGTAATTTGTAAATGGAGACCCAGAGTGGATGAAAAGAAATCCAGCGATAATTTCGACTCGCCCGCCGTACGCAAGGTGACTCTGCAGCTCGATCCCAGTATAGGTTCCTGACCACTCCCCGAAGGGAAAAACAAGACCGCCCTCTCCGCGAAACGGAAGAGATCCCGAAGATTCCCCGGGGTCAAGAAAACACCGAACGTGATAGATTCCCGTTGGTTCAATTGCGTCTCCACCTTTCCACCGTTTGACCGGTCCCCAGGGAATGGGGAACGGCTCGGTTATCATCGCCCAGGGGAAGGCACTTGACATGTCGATGGCCGACACGTTCTTGAATTTCCCCACTTCAAAGCATTCGACACGCCCGCCATAGTACGCCTCGCGCGCGGCGTCCATGACCGGCGGAATCGGGAGCATTGCCCACTTCCCTTCCGGCCACGTGTTCCGCCAGATTTTGAGCGCCGTACTTGGAAGCGTGCCGCCGGGCTTGTCGATCCCGAGGTCTTTGTAAATCGACTCCACATGTTTCACTGCATCGCGAGTGATAGCAGCATCGTTGAGACAGTAGGCCGCGTTGTTCGGATCAAACTTTAGCTTCGGTCGTCCGACCCATTCGCCGAGCTGCGCTACGCTCGCTGGAACGTGTCGGAGCGTGTCCAGGAATCGCACCCCTTTCCAAGTGGCCGAGATGAGAGCAGAATGTCCGAATCGAAGCTTGACCTCGGGCAAGAATTCCCCGAACACATTCACGAGATCGTATTCGAGATTGGTTGCCCACACATCTTGGCCCTTCTGGTTCATCAGGTAGTGCAAGAAGTCCAACCGATGCCGGGTGGTGTAGGAGCCGACATCGGAGACGGCACAGAAGAGCGTCGGGGTGCCCTTGCTGTTGTCTTCTGTGTCAATCGCGATCATTGTCCGGCCGTGCCGGGGTGCTTTGCTATCCACGTTTCTAAATGAAGAAGCAATAAACTGCGAGAATCGAACCCACTAATAGTCCCAAAGCCATATTCACTTGAGAGCGCCCAACGCGCCCAACCTCGACGAGTTTTTGTTTTAACTAACTCACCGATTCTTCTTGGTTTTTCGCTTAACCAGAGTTTGGACGCTTCGCATGCGCCTAGGTCGTTTACTAGTTGAACGATTGACTGAGGAATGTAAGGGTTGTAAGGGTTTGGGATTCTTTTTGTCACGGATTCCACCTTTCCGTTTGGGTTTTTTCTCGGGCACGTTCACGTCGAGCCGATACTCCACTTGGAATTTGACTTCGTGCCACTGCGGAAACTCCTTGTAGTTTCCCTTGCCGGTCAAAGCACCGTACTCCCGAAAGAGCTGTGACTGTATCTGATTTTTGGCCACGCTTTTAGCGTGTTCGATCCGTTCCTCCCGGGTCTTATCCTTGAAATCCGAGGGAAGTGGGATTACG
>Ga0075433_10004945_pt1 | contig 10439 bp, 8 predicted proteins | sample RhiMethybrSRZTD2_FD_75299 | JGI IMG/M metagenome (GOLD analysis project Ga0075433, IMG submission 75299) | Populus rhizosphere microbial communities from Tennessee, USA - Rhizosphere MetaG P. TD hybrid SRZTD2 | ecosystem: Host-associated > Plants > Roots > Rhizosphere > Soil | place: USA... | reverse complement strand
CGGCCGTAACCCCGGTAGCGCTGGCCGACAAGGTGTAGCCGCTGCTCACCTGGTCGATGTGAATGCTGGAGAACGTGGCCTCGCCGGACACCGCGGCGACCGTCGTCGTTCCCCCGAGGGGCGCGCCGGTCGGGTTCGTGCCGATCGCCACCGTGACGTTGCCGTTGAAGTTCGTAACGACGTTGCCGACCGAGTCTTGGGCGCTGACCACCACGAGTGGCGCAAAACCTGCCCCGGCGGCGGTCGTGGTCGGTTGAGTCATGTAGGCCAGCTGGGCCGGTGGACCGATTGTGATGTCGAACGGATCGCTGGTGGCGTTCGCGAGCGCGCCGGAAGTGGCCGACAGGGTGTACCCCGCGCCCTGGCTGATCCGGCCGGCCTTGTCGATTCGCAACCCGGGGAACGTCGCGACGCCGGCCGAGGCTGGCTTCGTCGTGGTGCCTGACAGATTGGCGCCCGCGGTGCCGGTCCCGCTCGTGATGGCGACGGTGATCGTGGCGGCGAATCCCGTGACGGTGTTTCCCAACGCGTCCTGCGCGGTGACCGTGACGTCCGGCGTGATGGCGGCGCCGGCCACGGTCGTCGTCGGCTGGACCGTGAAGGCAAGCTGCGTCGCGACCCCCGGAGCCACAGTGAACGCGGTACTCGTGGCGCTCGTGAGGCCGGGGGAGCTCGCCGAGAGCATGTAGCCGGGTCCACTCTTGTCGACCGTCAGCGTGCTGTAGGCGGCGGTCCCACCCACGGCGCTTATGATGGTCGTGCCTGAAAGCGTGGCGCCCGGGGTGCCGCTCCCGCTTGAAATCGCGACTGTAATGCTGCCCGTGAACCCGGTGGAAACGTTGCCACCCAGATCCCGGGCGGTCACCGTGACGCTCGGCGTGATCGCCAGGCCGGCGGTGGCAGGGGAGGGCTGCGCGACAAAGGTGAGCGTGGCGGCGGGACCGGGGTCGATGTCGAATGCGGCGCTGGTGGCTCCGGTCAGACTGGTGGCCGCGGCGACGAGCGTGTAGCCGACACCTTCCTTATCGACGCTCAGGTCAGAAAACGTCGCGACACCGTTCACGGCGGTCTTGGTCTTCGTGCCGGAGAGCGTCGCTCCACCCGGATTCGCGCCCAGGGCAACCGTGATGTTGCCGGAATAGGTCGCGACCACGCTCCCGCTGTTGTCGCGTGCTTCGACCCTGAGCGCCGGGGTGAGGGTTGCCCCGCCCGTCGATGTCGACGGCCCGACAGTGAAGGCGAGTTGGGTCGCCGATGGTCCAACCGGCTCCTTCCCGCCGCAGGTCCAAGTCAACGCGCACAGCGCCGCCAAGGCGGCTGCCGTGAGGAGGCGAGGCGACGCCCTAAATGATTGCATGTCATGGGCTCCGGGCAGCTTCTGTGCCAACCTGTTGCGCCTGTGGGACAGCGGTGTAGCGAAGAGCATTCTAAGCTCATGTGGCAGGTTCGCAACATTAAGGAACCAGGGGCGAGCTTCTCCACGGAGCCCCCGTATATTCCGGCCCCGTGACGCTCGACATTCCCGGCGATCTCGCGACCGCGGTCGAACACCGCTACGAGCTCAAGCAAGTGCTGGGGCGTGGCGGCATGGCCACAGTCTACCTCGCGACCGATCTCAAGCACCGTCGCGAAGTGGCCCTGAAGGTCTTGCTGCCTGGCTTGGCGGCCTTTCTCGGAACGGAGCGGTTTCTCAAGGAAATCCAGATCGCCGCGGCCCTTACTCACCCCCACATCCTGGCATTGCACGACTCAGGGGAAGCCGCCGGGTTCCTTTATTACGTAATGCCCTACGTAGACGGGGGATCCCTCCGACAGCGCCTCCAGGGGGTGCCACCGCTGGGCCGGTCTGAAACCCTGGCGATCGCGACTCCGGTCGCCGACGCGCTGTCGTACGCCCATCGCCTGGGCATCCTGCATCGGGACGTCAAGCCCGAGAACATTCTCTTCTCCCAGGGCCACCCCGTCGTGGCGGATTTCGGTATTGCCAAGGCGATCAGCACGGCCGGCGGCACGAGCTTGACCCGCACGGGATTCCCGGTGGGGACGCCGGGATACATGAGTCCGGAGCAGGCGGCGGGTCTGACCGATCTCGATCCCAGAAGCGACGTGTACAGCCTCGCGGTGGTCGTCTACGAGATGCTCGTGGGGGAGCTGCCGGGACGCTGGCCGACCGAAGAGGCGGTGCGCGCCGGCCGGTTTCTCGACGCGCCGGTCACTCACCGCCCGCGCCTCACCGAAGTGGGCAACCGCATCGAAGCCGCGCTGGTGCGCGGCCTGTCGACCCGACACGACCATCGCACGGCCACGCCCGCGGACCTGATCGCCGATCTGAGCGGTGCGCTCCCGTCGGCTCCCCCCCGGGGGCTGCCGCATCGCAGGTACAGCGACGGCGAAGTGCAGGAGATCGTGAAGCGCGCCTCAGAGCTCGAAGCCACCACCCCGACCGCTTCGGGCGCCATGACGATCGGCGGCGTGGAGGCGCTCGCGGCCGAGGTCGGGATCGCGCGCGACGCGGTTCGTCAGGCCGAGCGAACCATGCGCGCCACGCCTGGCGGACCGGACCTGCCGGTTCGACCCAACCGCTGGGTCGGTGGTCCCACGGCGCTCCAGTATGAGCGTATGGTCGATGGTGAATTGCTCGAGGAAGACTATCCGGCGCTGGTCGAGGAGATCCGCAGCGTACTGAACAACGTGGGGCAGGTGAGCCAGTTTGGACGCTCGTTTTCCTGGGTCGCGACGCGGCGCGGCGCCTCACAGCGCGAGCTCGAAGTCGCCGTGTCGGTGCGGGGTGGCCGGACGCGGATCAGTATCAGAGAGACGTTGGCCGGACTCCTGGGGGCGGTGTACGGTGGGATCGGCGGCGGGATGGGTGGCGGCGGTATGGGGCCGATCGTCGGGATTCTGGGGGGCGCGCTGCACATGGGACCGGCGGTGCTCGCGATCGTGCCGGCATGGCTGGCGACGACATTCATCACCGCACGGACGGTGTACCACCGCACGTCGAACAAGCGGGCGACGGAGCTCGAACGACTGGCGGATCGTCTCGCCGCGCTCACGGCGGAGCTGGTGCCGCCGCGGCGTCAGCTGATGCCGTAAGAACTGAGGGTACTGCCGTGGACGACGCAGTACGACAGAGGCTCATCGAAGCGCTCAAATCACGGAACTGGACGCCGGTGGACGCCGAGCGGGCGGCCACACGCATCGCGGCGTTGTACGAGCGCGAAGCAGGCGAATGGAAGGTGGTATTGTGGGAGATCGCCGGCGGCGAGCAAAGCGTGTTTCTGGTGGCCCGTAAAGTAGACGGGACGTCGGTCTTCGATTCCTCGATGGAAGGCCTTTCCCGGGACGTCGCCACTGCCCTGAACGAGATCGAAGCGAAAGCGTGATGCGCCAGACGGGATTCGAACCCATGACCTTCGGCTCCGGAGGCCGACGCTCTATCCAGCTGAGCTACTGGCGCCTGCTACAGAATGTCCAATGTAGAATGCTCAATGATCATTGATCATTCATCATTCTGCATTGAACATCGAGTCAGTCGGGGCGAGAGGATTTGAACCTCCGACCTCCTGGTCCCGAACCAGGCGCGCTAACCGGACTGCGCTACGCCCCGTCTATCCGTCAGTTGTCAGTGCGCCCAGGAGGAGTCGAACCCCCAGCCTTCTGATCCGTAGTCAGACGCTCTATCCAGTTGAGCTATGGGCGCGGGAATGGGCGGTACTAGATTCGAACTAGTGACCTCTACGATGTCAACGTAGCGCTCTAACCAGCTGAGCTAACCGCCCGGAGCGAAATTGCGGATTGCGGATTGGCGATTGCGGACTGAGACTCGCCGGGCAATCAATCCGCAATCCACAATCCACAATCCGCAATTGAGTAGCGGGGGTGGGATTTGAACCCACGACCTCCGGGTTATGAGCCCGGCGAGCTACCAGACTGCTCCACCCCGCGTCGAGTGCTGCGTTGTCCGTCGTCCTGCCACCATCCCTGGAGAGCGGGAAACGGGACTCGAACCCGCGACCCCAACCTTGGCAAGGTTGTGCTCTACCAACTGAGCTATTCCCGCGAACGGCTAGACGTCGAGACGGGTAGACGCCGAAACGCCTAGGACCCCACGGCAAATCTAACGCTGCTCATCCGGCTGCTACCAGGCGTCACGCCGTCTCCCCGGCTCGGCGTCTACCCGTCTGGTAGTCAGTGGAGGCGAGGGGGATCGAACCCCTGACCTCGTGAATGCCATTCACGCGCTCTCCCAACTGAGCTACGCCCCCGTTATACTTGGCCGCCCCGATTCCCCCGATTGCGGCCATTCGGCGGGAACACGGCATTGTATCGGGACGTTCTAGCGGTGTCAAGCAGAAGTGTGAACATTTCAAGCCGTTTGCGGTATCAGTGGCCGCGGTCTTTGTACTCCCAGGGCTCGAGAGATCCATGCCGAAGTCATCGCGACGCTCCAAGGCCACCCCCACCCCCAAGCCTAAGGCGCAGAAGCCTCGGGCTGGGCGGAAGCCTGCCCAGGGCCGGGCTTCCGTCCCGGTGCCCGCCGCCGCGAAGGGCAAGCCGGGGCGCAAGCGCGGCCGGCGGCGTGGGCTGATGTCCGGCCTGGGCCATGAGCACGAGCGTGACATCCTCGACCAGTACCTGCATGAGGTGAGCAAGACGCCGCTGCTCACTCAAAAGGAAGAGATCGCCCTTGCCCGGAAGGTGCGGGCCGGCGATCAGGAAGCCATGCAGGAGCTGGTCAAGCGGAACCTGCGCTTCGTCATCTCGGTCGCCAAGAAGTACCAGAACCGGGGCCTGCCCCTGACCGACCTGATCGGCGAGGGGAACGTCGGCCTGCTCACGGCCGCCCGGAAGTTCGATCCGGACCAGGGCGTGAAGTTCATCTCCTACGCCGTGTGGTGGATCCGGCAGGCGATCCTCGCCGCCCTGGCGCGACAGGGGCGGACCGTCCGCGTCCCGCTCAACCGGACCGCGGATTTGTCTCGTATCGTCCGCACCGCCGAGTACCTGCGGCAGACGCTGCGGCGCGAGCCGACGCCCGAGGAGATCGCCGACGCCACGAAACTGTCTCTCGAGGTGGTACAGTCGCTCGCCGCCCTCAACACCGGGGACGTGCGCCTGGATGCGCCCCTCGATCCGGATGGGGACCGCTCCCTGATCGAGCGGTTCATCGCCGAGGACCTGCCGGACACCGAGGACCAGGCGATGGATCGCTTCCTCTCGGACGAGATCGAGAGCGCGCTCAACACGCTGCAGCGGCGTGATGCCAAGGTGCTGCGGCTGTACTTCGGACTCGACGGGGGGCGCGAGCATACGCTGGAAGAAATCGGCGGCATGCTCGGCGTCACGCGGGAGCGCGTGCGCCAGCTGCGGGACCGGGCGCTGAAGCGGTTGCGCGAAGGAGACGTGGGAAAGGCGTTGGCGAGCTTCGCCGCCTAAACGGGCCAGGGGCGCAACCCCTGGCCTTCTTGTTTTCCGGCATTCTTGGCGCGGGACTGCCGGAGTCGATACCTTAGGTCGCGTGATCGACCGGATCGGTCGCCGAGCCGTCGCCACCGTGGAGGAGGCCGGCCGGTTCGGCCAGTTTTTGGCCGACTTGGCCCGCGCGGTCCCGGAGGTTTCGACTTGGCGCAAGCAGGCCCTGGTGCAGATGCGCCGCATCGGGGTCGACTCCCTCCCAGTCGCGCTGTTCATCGCCGCCTTCACCGGCGTCGTCATCGCCATTCAAGCCTCGTACACATTCCGGGGCACGGTCCCCCTGTACGTCGTCGGCACGGCGACGGGCAAATCGATGATGCTCGAGTTCGGCCCCGTGCTCACCGGCCTGGCGCTCGCGGGACGCGTGGGGGCCAGCCTCGCCGCCGAGCTCGGGACGATGCGCGTCACCGAGCAGGTCGATGCGCTCGAGACCCTGGCCTACGATCCCCAGGCGTACCTGGTCGTGCCGCGCGTGCTGGCCGGCACGATCATGGTCCCGCTCGTCGTCGCCCTCGGGATCGTCACCGGCATCGTGACCGGTTGGCTCACCAGCCTGATCCTGCTCGACCTGTCGACCGCCGAGTTCGTCAAAGGGCTGAAGCTGCTGTACCAGTTCAAAGACACCTGGTTCGGTCTCCTGAAGAGCGCCAGCTTCGGGTTCACGATCACGCTCGTCGGATGCGTCGTGGGACTGTCGACCTGGGGAGGGGCGGAGGGCGTCGGGCGCAGCACCACGCGGGCGGTGGTCATTTCGGCGATGCTCATCCTGGTGCTGGACGCGTTCTGGGCCGTGGTGCTGCTGTGATCGAGTTTCGCGGTCTCCGCAAGGCATTCAACGGACGCGTGGTGCTGGACGGGTTCACGCTCGACGTGCTGGATGGGGAAACGATGGTCGTCATCGGTTTCTCCGGAGCGGGAAAGAGCGTCGCCTTGAAGCACGTCGTCGGCCTGTTGCACCCCGATGCCGGGGACGTCATCGTTGACGGGCGGCCGGTCTCGGAGCTGGATCGCCCCGCGCTCACGGCGCTGCGCCACGATATCGGCTATGTGTTCCAGTTTGCCGCGTTGTTCGATTCCATGACCGTAGCGGAGAACGTCGCGCTGGGGCTGGTCCGGCGCGGACTGGGCGAGGAGGTCATCGCCGAGCGTGTGGCGGAAGCCCTGGCTCTGGTGGATCTCACCGGAACGGACACCAAGCTGCCCGCCGAGCTGTCGGGCGGCATGCGCAAGCGGGTGGGGATCGCGCGGGCCATCGCGCTGAAGCCGCGCTACATCCTCTATGATGAGCCGACCACCGGCCTCGATCCCGTGACCTCGGCGGTCATGGACCGCCTCATGGTGCGCACGCGCGAGCACCTGGGAGTGACCGGCGTCGTGGTCACGCACGACATGCGGAGCGCCTACACCGTGGGCGACCGCATCGCGATGTTGTACGAGGGCCGCGTCCGGGCGGTCGGCACAGTCGATCAAATCCGCCACAGCAACGATCCCGTGGTCCGTCAGTTCATCGAGGGGCGACCCGAGTGAAACGAGACAACGAATTCACGGTTGGGCTCGTCGTCATCGCGGCCTTTGCCGTCATTGTGGGTGGAGCGCTGTGGCTGTCGGGGGCGCATCTGGGCGCGAGCGAGGCCGTGTACACGGCGCGCTTCCGGACGGTCGGGGGGCTGGGGGTCGGGAACCCGGTCGTCCTGCGCGGGGTCCGGGTGGGCCGGGTCGAGGGGATCCGGCTGGCGTCGGGGAACTGGGTCGAGGCCGATCTGAAGATCTATGCCGGCGTATCCGTCCCGCAGAAGCCGGCCGTGATCGCGGCCTCGGCTTCCCTGTTCGGCGAGTGGGCGGCGATCCTGGTGTCGATGGACCAGCCGATCGGCGACCCCAACGTGCGCGCCGGGCTGCAGGAGGCGCTGGCGGCGGGCGGGAGCCAGTGGCCCGGGGCGACCCTGCCCGACATCGGCCAGCTCACGGCACAAGCCAGCCGCATCGCCGGCGACATCGCCGCGGTGGCCAACCGGGTGCAGACCGCATTCGATTCGGAAGCGGTGATCGAGCTGCGGCGCTCGATCCGGGACTTCGGGCAGATCGCCGACCGGTTGGTGCGGGTCACGAACGAGCAGGCCGACGTCATCGGGCGCGTGGGCAGCAATCTCGGCCGCGGCTCCGACGCCATGGCCCGGGCCGCCACGACGCTCGAATCCACCCTCGGGCGCGTGGATACGGCCACGAACCAGGGTCAGCTGGCGACGATTCTCAACAGCGCGTCGGCGGCGAGTCAGGACCTGCGGGCGGCCTCGCAGGACGTCCGCGACATTCTGGACGCCGCCCAGCGCAACCAGGCGAGCCTGGTCCGGACCCTGGTGGCGGCGGATACGGTGATGTCGCGCATCGCCAATCGATCGGGAACGCTCGGGTTGCTGGTCGCGGATTCCACCCTGTACCGGGAAACGACGCTGACCATGATTCAACTGCGGCAGCTGCTCTCGGACATTCAGGCGAATCCGCGCAAATACTTCACCTTCAGCGTCTTCTAGGAAGATGGCGCAACGACGGGCGCAGCGAGCGCAGCGGGAGACGAGCGCCGGAGGCGTCGTGTGTCGGCGCGGGCCGCAGGGCGAGCCGCGCTACCTCCTGATCCGCGATTCCTACCGCAACTGGGGGTTTCCCAAAGGACACCTCGAGCCCGGGGAACCGCCGGCCGATGCGGCGCGGCGCGAGGTCGTTGAGGAGACCGGTCTCCAGGATCTGGTGCTGCACGGACCGATTCAGGTGATCGACTGGTATTTCCGGTTTCGCGGCCGGACGATCCACAAGTTTTGCCATTTCTTCCTGTTCGAGTCACGATCCGGCGAGCCCGTGCCTCAGGCCGAGGAAGGCATCACCGCCTGCGTCTGGCTCGGGATCGACGAAGCGGGGGAAGCGATTTCGTACGACAACGCACGCGGGGTGCTGCGTCGCGCGGCTGATATGGTGCGGGCGATGTCCTCGGTGAGTGGACCCGCAGGCGAGGCCGCCGCCGGATCGGCAGGAGGAGGCGCCTGACTCCCATCGTGTCGGTGTGTCACCCGAGACGCGAGGCCCGACGCGCCCTGGCGCGAAGCTATCCGCGCCGGCTGGGGGCCGTGCGGTGTTGCGCGTCCCCGCAATCGGTCGAGCGGCTGCTCAACGCCAAGCTCGTCGATGCGGTGGTGGTCGACGTCAAAGCCGCACCCGCCGTCTGGCTCGCGCTGCCGGCCCGGTTCCCGCGGATCCCCGTGTTTGCGTTCTCGACTTTCCGTCCCGAAGACGGCCGGCTGCTCGCGGCCTGTCAGCGCGCCGGTTTCGCCGGTGTGCTGGTCGAGCCCGTGGATCACGCCGTCGCGTCGGAGTGGGTGGCGCGGCGCACCGCCCAGGTGGCTCGCCGCCGCGCGCTTGCCGATGCGCCGCGCCTGTTGCGGTTGAGCGATCCGTTGCAGCTGCAGGCGTGGGAAGAGGTGTGGCGCCGGGTGGCGGGGCCCACGACGACGGGCGAGCTGGCCCAGACGCTGCGCGTGACGCGCGAACATCTGTCCCGGGAGTTCGCCATGGGCGGGGCGCCGAACCTGAAACGGGTCATCGATCTGGTGCGGACCGCGTGCGCGGCGGACCTGCTGGGCAACCCGGGATACACGGTGCGCGCTGTATCGCACATTCTGGCCTATGCCTCGCCCAGCCACCTGGCGGGCGCCGCGCGGCGCGTGGCAGGAGCAGTGCCGGAGCAGCTGCGGCATATGGGGCCGCGTGGCGTTTTGGCCGCTTTCCTCAATGGCCGGACGCGTTCCAGGCTGTAGCCCGGGCCACGTTGCCGTGCCTCGGAGTATGTGATATTTTTCACAAGCTAACCCCAGCACTCAGGATCCCATGGCAAGCGACACCATACTCCGTCCCGGCGAGCTGAAAGACATCCTCCTCAAAGAGATCCAGGCCGCCGACCTGGCCGCGATCGACGTGCGGGAGGTCGGCACGGTGCTCGAGGTGAAGGACGGCATCGCTCGGATCTACGGGCTGACGCAGGCGATGGCCGGCGAGATGCTCGAGTTCACCGCCTCGGAGAGCGGGGAGCGGATCACCGGCCAGGCCCTGAACCTCGAGGAAGACAACATCGGGGCGGTGATCTTCGGCGACTACCTCCAGCTGCGTGAGGGGGACGAGGTGCGCCGGACGGCCCGGGTGCTCGAGGTGCCGGTGGGCAAGGCGATGGTTGGGCGGGTCGTGGACGCGCTGGGACGCCCGGTGGACGGGCTCGGTCCGATCCAGACCACGACGACCCGCAAGGTCGAGGTGGTCGCGCCGGGCATCATCAAACGGCAGCCCGTGAAGGAGCCGCTGCAGACCGGGATCAAGTCCATCGATTCGATGATTCCGATCGGCCGCGGCCAGCGCGAGCTGATCATCGGCGACCGGGGCACCGGCAAGACCGCCATCGCGGTGGACGCGATCATCAACCAGAAGGGGCAGGGCGTCATTTGCGTGTACGTGGCGATCGGGCAAAAGAACTCGACCGTCGCGGCCGTCGTGGAGCGGCTGAAGCAGCAGGGAGCCATGGACTACACCATCGTGGTCGTCGCGTCGGCTTCGGAGCCCGCGCCGCTGCAGTACATCGCGCCGTATTCAGGCTGCACGATGGCCGAGTACTTCATGTACGAAGAGAAGCAAGCGACCCTCTGCATTTACGATGACCTTTCCAAGCAGGCGGCGGCCTACCGCCAGCTCTCGCTCGTGCTGCGACGCCCGCCGGGGCGCGAAGCCTACCCGGGCGACGTGTTCTACCTGCACAGCCGGCTGCTCGAACGGGCCGCGAAACTGTCGGACGAGATGGGCGGCGGCTCGCTCACGGCGTTGCCGATCATCGAGACGCAGGCCGGGGACGTCTCGGCGTACATCCCGACCAACGTCATCTCGATCACCGACGGCCAGATCTTCCTCGAGACCGACCTGTTCAACGC
>Ga0075433_10004944_pt1 | contig 10439 bp, 4 predicted proteins | sample RhiMethybrSRZTD2_FD_75299 | JGI IMG/M metagenome (GOLD analysis project Ga0075433, IMG submission 75299) | Populus rhizosphere microbial communities from Tennessee, USA - Rhizosphere MetaG P. TD hybrid SRZTD2 | ecosystem: Host-associated > Plants > Roots > Rhizosphere > Soil | place: USA... | reverse complement strand
TTTCAGAGAGATTTTCAGAAAAGAGCATTCCTTTGAAAATTACTGACATCAAAACCTACCTGGTTGGCAATCCCTGGAAGAACTGGCTGTTTGTACAAATGTTCACGGACGAAGGAACCTATGGCATCGGAGAAGGATCTCTAGGCCATCTCTCCAAGACTGTGGAAGCAGCCATTCATGAGATGAAACCTTTCATTTTGGGGCTCGACATCTTTCAGACTGAGCTTCTGGTGGGACGGTTGAGCCGCAATGTCTATGCAGATGGCGGACAGATCAAGATGTGCGCTATTTCAGCGCTTGAGATTGCTTGTTGGGATGCGATTGGCAAAGCCCTCAATCAACCCATCTACAATCTGCTGGGAGGAGTCTGCCACGAGCGCATTCGAACTTACGCCAACGGTTGGTACCGCTGCCAGCGCACACCTCAAGCCTTTGCGGATGCGGCTCGGCAGGCCGTAAAACTGGGATACACTGCGCTGAAGTTTGATCCCTTTGGCTCGGGGTGGCGCACCCTGCCCAGACGCGAAGAGGATCTGGCCATTGATATTGTTGAGGCTGTGCGAAAAGCGGTAGGGTCTGAGGTCGATCTGGCTGTGGAGGCCCATTCCCGGTTCAGCGTTTCTAGCGCAATCCGCATCGGCAAGCGCCTCGAACCGTACGGTCTCGCCTGGTTTGAAGAACCCGTACCACACGGCAATATTCAAGCGATCGTGGAGGTAGCTCGTCATTTGGAGGTACCCATTGCGACCGGCGAAAGCTTTTCATCCAAGCAGCAGATTGCGGAGCTGCTGCGATACGACGAGATCGATATTATTAATTTTGAGCCCTTGCACATGGGCGGAATCCTTGGTTCACGTAAGGTCGCGGACATGGTCGATGCACACTATGGGCTGGTCATTCCTCATGCTGCACAAGGTCCCATCTGCACTATGGCTTGCATCCACATCGACGTGTGTACTCCTAACGCCTGGTTGCAGGAGGTGTTCGACGATTTCAACGAACCTTGGGAGAAACAGCTTGTCACCAATCCGCCGGAAATTGTGGACGGACACATTGAAGTTCCGAAAGGCCCGGGCCTGGGTATGGATTTGATCTTGGATGAAGTGCTCAGACATCCCTATCATGAAGGTCTCGATGTGTCGCTGTTTGAAGAGAACTGGCATTTCCGCAGGTCCAAACCAGAGCCCGCCAAAGCGGTGGCTCCGATCAGGAGAGGTTCTCATGTTAAGGCTAAACGGGATCACGCCGGTAATGGCGACACCCTTCCACGCAGACGAAAGCATCGACGAACCCAGTCTGCGAAAGCAGATTGATTTTTCCATTGCGCACGGCGCCGCGGCAATTTGCGGACCCGGGTTTGGAGCGGAGTTCTATAAGCTGAGCGATCCGGAGCGCTATCGGTTCGCCGAGGTGCTGGTGGAGCAGGCGCGTCGAAGAGTGCCCGTCATCATCAGTACCGGATCAGGCTCTGTTCACAGCACCATTGAGTTTTCGAAATTTGCAGAGCGCTTGGGTGCGGACTGCCTGATGGTAGTGCCCCCCCAACGAGTGGCACTTCCGAGTTCCGAAGTTATCCACTTTTTTAGTCAGCTTTGCGACGCAGTACCAGTTCCCATCATGCTTCAGGATGCAGATTTCACAGGCGCCGGTCTCCCTGCCCAGGTGTTTGTCGATCTTGCCAAGAAACATTCTAACTTTCTCTTTGCCAAGCTTGAGGTCACACTGCCCGGCCAGAAATGCGCTGAGATCATACGCCGGAGCGAGGGGCGTCTTCAGGTCATCTACGGTCTTGGTGGCGTTGCCATGTTGGATGGCTTGGCTCACGGTGCCTCCGCCATGATGCCCGGCACCGCCGCTATCGATGTCTATGTCCGCATCTACAAGTTGTTTCAGGAGGGGAAAAAGGCGGAAGCGAAGGCCCTCTTCTATGGCCTGCTGCCTTATCTGACTTTTGCTCTTCAGCATCTCGAAATCGCCATCTGGATTGAAAAGCGTCTCTTGGCGAAACGAGCGGTTATTCCGAACGCCCGGATGCGCCGGCCTACCATGTTTCTGGACGAAGAATACGAGAAGCAAATGGAAGAATTGACGGATGAGGTGTACGCCTTGTCTGTCGAATGCCAGAAGAGGTGAGCGGGTTATTGAGAGCCCGCCGGAAAGTTTAAGAGAATCCCCTTCCAGCCACGAAGATAATTCCATCTTCTAATTCAAACCGAGCCGTCCGTTTGCAGGCGGCCAGCAACAAAGAAAATCTCTCCCAGATTTGCTGGACTCCTTCACCTGAAGCAGGAAGCTTCCACGATGAAATTTCCGATTCACGATCGGAGGCAATCGAGTGTTACCGCTCAGAGCCTTTGGCCATTGAAGACTGAGCCTTGACGCGAGATAATTCTTGAAGGAGATTCAACATGGCATGTTGCAAGTTTCACCCAGTCCTGCTCGGGCTACTGGTATTGCCGGTGCTGGCAGCCACGGTCGTGAGTCAAGGCGGTGCTGTGAGGCAATCCCCTGTCCCGGTTCGCTTTCCAGATCCGGACATCGGCGTAGATTCGCTTCCGGTACGGAAAAAGGCACAACTGGCGACGGTGAACCAGTTCAAGGTTTTCTATCAGTTTCAGTTGGTCGACAAGGTAAAAGAGAGCGGAATCACCTTTGTCCACCACATCGAAGAGGACGCGGGCAGGCATTATAAGCCTGTGCATTATGACCACGGCAATGGCATCGCCGTGGCAGACCTCGATAGTGACGGACTCTACGACATCTATTTCGTGAATCAGGTCGGAGGCAACGAGCTTTGGAAGAACCTGGGCGGAGGCAAATTCCAGAACATCACGAAGGAAGCGGGGGTGGGCTTACCCGACCGGATCAGCGTCACCGCTTCTTTTGCTGACATCGACAACGACGGCGATCAGGATCTGTTCGTTACGACCGTTCGCGGCGGCAATGCGCTGTTCGAGAATGACGGGTATGGGCACTTTAAGGACATCAGTGAGGAAGCCGGGGTCAACTTGGTGGCCCATTCTTCCGGATCCGTATTCTTTGACTACGACAACGACGGGCTAGTCGATCTGCTGGTTTGCAACGTGGGCAGGTACACTAGTGACCGACGTTGGCCTGATGGGGGCTACGTCGGATTACAGGACGCGTTTCATGGCCACTTGTTTCCCGACCGCTTCGAATATCCTGTCCTTTACAAGAACATGGGCCATAACCGGTTCAAAGACGTGACTGCGGAAGTTGGCTTGCGGCCCCGGAGTTGGAGCGGTGATGCTAGCTTTGTCGATCTGAATACAGACGGTTGGCCCGATCTATTCATTCTGAACATGCAGGGTCACGATCACTATTTTGAGAATGAAGGCGGGAAGAAATTCGTCGACAAAACTGAGCAGTATTTTCCCAGGACACCTTATGGAACCATGGGAATCAAATTTTTCGACTACGACAATGATGGGCGAATGGATTTGCTCTTGACCGACATGCACTCCGACATGATGGGAAACCGCAAACCGGATGAGGAAAAGCTGAAAGTGCCCTCTCAAGATATTATGGCGGACAACCTTCTCGGGGGAAAAAGAGACACGTTCATCTTTGGCAATGCTTTCTTTCACAATCTGGGCGACGGAAAATTTGAGGAGATCTCAGACCGTCTCGGAGTGGAGAACTACTGGCCTTGGGGAGTGAGTGTCGATGATCTCAACGCCGACGGCTGGGATGACATTTTTATCTCTTCGTCGATGAATTTCCCGTTCCGTTACGGGATTAACTCAATGCTCTTGAACAACCGCGGGCAAAAATTCCTAGACGCTGAATTCTTGCTGGGAATCGAGCCGCGACGAAGTGGTCGAACCCACACGCCTTGGTTCGACTTGGATTGCGCTCTGGAAGGACTTGGCAAGGAAATGTGCGAGGAGCAGACCGGGGAAATCACGGTGATGGCCTCGCTCGGAAGCCGGTCCTCGGTCATGTTCGATCTAGACAACGATGGCGACCTCGACCTTGTGACCAACGACTTCAATTCTGAACCCCAGGTGCTAATCAGCAATCTCGCGCAGCACAAGCCAATTCGGTGGCTCAAGATCGTGCTCATCGGAACGGTCTCAAACCGCAATGGGTTGGGCGCAACCGTGCGTGTAGGAGCAGGAGGGCAAGTCTATACCAAATGCAATGACGGTAAATCCGGCTACCTCTCACAAAGCGTTCTGCCACTCTACTTTGGCCTAGGCGACTCAAAAAGAATCGACCATGTCGAGGTCAACTGGCCTTCGGGCCGCAAACAGGTCGTTACAGAGGGGCTTCAGGAGAATCAGACAATCCGGATCACAGAAACGAAGTAGAGAGATCTCCTAATCGTCGTGTCCCAATCTTTCTCGCTGGACCCAGGGGGTGCCTGAAAGCCTCATCCCCACGAGTTTTCAGCCCTATAGGGGCGACATACCTGTAGCCCAGGGTTAGGGAGCGTTAGCGACCGCCACCCTGGATGGAGGATCCAGAAAGTTGCTATCCCTCTCCCCCGCATTCCGGAATTGCAATCTCCAACGCCCTCCCAGTGCGGGGGAGAGGGCAGGGGAGTGGGGTTGACTTTGGTGGGTTAGCGCTTTTGTTCTACCTCGAGACCGCGATGGTTGACTGGCGGATGATTCAGGAATCCACTGGCGTGCATGGCGCTCTCGATGCGTTGCGCGTCATGGTGATTCGGCCAACTGAAAGGGGCCCTGGGTTTGCCGGTGGCTCGGCCCTGCAAGGACATCGCGTACTTGATCCGTCCCGGAAATCCAGGTCCTTCGATGAGCCGCCAGACCGGCAGTATCATGTTGTGAAGCGCCAGGGCACGCTTCAACTCTCCTTGCCGCACACATCTCAATAGTTCGATGGTTTGGGCGGGAAAGAGGGCGGAAGTCCCGGAGATCGTGCCATCGACGCCCATCATGAAGGAAGGGTAAATCAGGTCGTCGATGGCGGTAAAGATTCTGATCTTTCCCCGCAAGTTAGCCAGCAATTCGGCCAGAGCATGGATGTTATAGCCGCTCTGCTTGACTCCAATAATCATAGGGTTGTCGCTACAGAGTTTCTGCAAGGCCTCAATGACAACCTGCGCCCAGGGAATGACATTGTAAATGATCAGAGGTAAGCAGGTAGCGTCTGTAATGGCGCGGTAGTAGGTGGCCAGGACTTCGGACGAGATGACGTACTGGAAATGAGGTGGCGGTACCTGCAAACCAATCGCGCCTCCCCGCTTGGCAGCCAACCCCAGCCGCACAGCTTCTTCCGAAGTGTCGGCGATGATGCCACCCAGAATCGGGATTCGTTCGCCCACTGTTTCGACAACCAGCCGAACCGCCTCGGTCAGCTCCTCAGCCGTCAATCCGGCCCCTTCACCCGTGCTGCCGCCCACGACGATACCATCTACACCCGTATCCAAGAGAAACTTGGCTTCAATTCGCAACGCCTTTGGGTCAATTGAATCGTCTTCAGCAAACGGAGTCACCATGGGGGGAACAACTCCGGCGAGATGTCGAAGGTTATGAATGGTAAGCCTCCTTCCACGACGAGGCCACTCCAGCATATCTTACGAACATGGAAGCCAAACCTAACATACAGCAGAAGGTTTGTCAAAGTATTCGGAATCGATTCCGAATACTAATTGATGGGTAGCTCGGGCAAGTGATGGCACCAGATCAGTTTTACTTTGTAGCCTCAAGAAGTCGCCTCTTCCGCCGTGATAGCGAAGAGAAGCAGCGGTGTCTGCCGGCCAGCTAAGCGAATGGTGATGCTTTCTATCTTCCCAGTCTCGATGGGCAACGAAAAAAGCAATGCCTGGTAATGCTCGCGGGCCCAATCCTTAACAAAGCATAGCGCCCGCTGAGTGGCAGTGGCCACCGCATCAATACGCGTGCAGACGTGGACGAGATTCGCCCGAGCCACTTCGATGCCGTTACGCAAGGGAACTTCCAAGGTCTTTCCGCCAGCGAAGTGGAGCGTGTAAATGGCTGCGGTCTCTCCGGGACGTCCCAGCGGCGGAAAGCCGTCGGGCAGTGTGACCTGTCCCAGGCAATGGAGTCGAGTGCAGCTTAAGGCCAGAGGAATCGTGAGTGCGGGAAAGCCTGGCGTGAGTACCAGCGGACGGACAAAGCCTTCGAGCAAGGGTGAGCGAAACGGGACACCGTTGAGCTCGATATCTGATCCTTGCCAGAGCCGAAGTTTTCCTCCTGTCCTCTTCCATTGGTTACGAGAGTACCCCGTCTCGGGAGATTCAGACCAGTACTTGGCCATGGCGCTCTCGAGCTCTGCCCAGGCCTTTTGTCCTTCGGCTCGTTCGGCAAGCGTCTGAAGGCCCAGCGGACTGAACTTACTCTTGGGCGACCAGGGCGTCCATCGCAAAGGCAGGACCTCAGGCCGAGTACTGACAGGCAAATCCTGATGCCACCAACCTTGGAATAGCCGAGCCAGTTCCATGTAGACCGGCTGGCGTGGCTCCCGTCCCTCACTAACCACGCCTGATTCCAGAATTCCGTTTCGCATTTCCGTGTCTACGCGGCTGAATTCCGGCACGTCTTGCCAGGACCAAAACATATGCCCAGCCAGGTGTTTCGTCTCGACCAGATCGAGGATCCGGTCGACGGTATTCTGCATGATGATTTCGGACTGGCCGATGGCTTTCCCGCCCCACTCGCTGAAGATCAACGGCTTGTCCGGACCAAAGAATTCAGCTTGTCGATTGAACTCTTCGACGTCATAGGTGTAAGGATGCTGGTCGAAGAAATCCATTCCCGCCTCTTCGAAGATTGGCTTAGCCTCTTCTTTCCGGGTGTCGCTGGCAAACGAAACCAACCGTGCGATCGGATCCAGGCGGTTGCACAGGGCCTTTCCCTCGCGCAGGTATTCCACCGTCAAGCGGCTCTCATTACCCAGCAGCCAGGCAAAAACTGAAGGCGAATTCCAGTCCCGGCGAATGGCGCGCTCCAGGATGTGAAGTCCCAGGTCAATCATGGACCGAGGCATGGTTTTGAAATTGACCTGCCAGTATCCCGGCTCGTCAGTTACTAGCAAACCGAGCTGGTCAGCCAGCTCGACGACATAACGATGATGCGGATAATGGACCAGACGGACGAAGTTGCAGCCCAAGGCTTTGATCCCGCGCATGTCCTGCTCCATTTGAGAACGGGTCAGAGTAAAGCCCTGGTCCTTCCATATATCGTGCCGGCACACTCCCTTGAGCACGAGCTGCTTCCCGTTGAGTTCGAAGGTTCGGCCGCGAGTGATCAATTCGCGAAAGCCGGTCAAGCACTGAAATCGATCCGAACCGGCCTGCGTACGAAGAGTGGCGCTCAACCGATAGAGGTTCGGGCCTTCGGGCGACCAGAGAGCCGGCGCGTTCAGCTCAAAAGGGACTTCAACTTCGCTGGTCCCTTTGGCTATCCTGATAGCCTTCTCAACTCGCGCCGCTTCGGTTTTTCCCTGGTGCAGTGTCACCTCTACCTGGCCGGAGGTATCAAGCGATGACGACACCAAAAGCCGCGCCTTGCAAGCTGCGCGAACGTAGTCCGCGACTAAGCTGTAGCCGAACCGGACATTCTCGATGAAAGCTGCAGACCGCAATTCCAAGTAGACGTCCCGGATGATCCCTCCGTAGGCTTCCCAACCAGGATTGACTCCCAGCGCAATCTCGTCTCTTCCGTATCCGTTGGGATCCGGAGAAAGGTCAGCGATAGCGACAGCCACATCGTTGCTTCCCTCTCTGAAGTGGGAGCTGATCTCGAACTCATAGGGTACATAAGGTCCCATCGTGCCAAGCTCGTTGCCGTTCACGAAAACTCGGCCATGATAAGCGATGGCATCGAAATGTATCAGCAAGCGGCAATTTGGTGCTGGCTTCGGCAGAAGGAAATTTCGCTTCAAATGATAAAACCCTGAAGGCCGCTGCGATGAGGGAACCTCGACGACATCCACCCGCGTCCCATTCACGTGACGTTCCCACAGGCCGTTCAGATCAATGCGCGTGCGCGTGTCGTTGCGAGGTTCAGATTGAAGCGGAGAAGTGGCAAGAGCCCGCGAAAAGGCGGGCAACAGCGTCGTTGCTCCCAATGAACTGACAAAGCGGCGGCGGTTGATCATGTGCAGCTTCCCGTAGTGTCCACTGACAGAGGTGGATCGCAGAAAGTTGGCTCCCCTCCTGGATCAGGAGGGGATGAAGGGGTGGTAGACCCGTCCGACCAAGAACCACCCCTGCCGTGGCCATCGCCTCGGCTTGCCCCTCCTCGACTGAGAGGGGCGTTCCTTCAACCCCGCTCGACCGTGAGCGCAAAAATCAAAAGTGGCTGGTCTCCGGCAAGTCGGCAGGTGATACGATCGACCTTGCCTCCACCTGCAGGAACTGAAAACAGCAGCACCTGATAATGTTCCCTGGCAACACCCTTCGTAAACTCCAGCACACGCTGGGCAGAGGTCAGCATGGGGTTGATTCGCGTGGCTTCGTGCACGAGGTTGGCCCGTGCCACCTCAACGCCATGACGCAACGGAACCTCCTGGACCTTGCCTCGCTCGTAGTGAATGCGGTAGCTGGCTACTGTCTCGCCGGCTCGACCGGCGACGGGATATCCTGTGGGTAAGGTTACGTTCCCAAGAAAATGCAGCTGGGTCGCAGGCGTCCCAACAGGGATCTCTAGCTCCCGAAATCTTGGCGTGAGGACCAGAGGTCGGACAAACTCCGCAACTACGGGAATCTTGAAGCTGACTCCTGAGATTTCGACTGTGCTTCCTTGCCATAACATTAGTCTTTCTGACGTCCGCTTCCATTGATCGCTGGCCAGGCGGGACCTTGACCAGAACTCGGCCATCATCGATTCGAGGTCAGTCCACGCTTTCTGGCTCGACTCAGAATCCACCAGAGACTGAAGATCAATCGGTTGAAACTTGCTTTTGGAAGACCAGGGCACCCACCTCAGCGGCACACTGCGCGGACGCCTGGAGGCGGGAAGTTCTTCGCGGCGACGTCTCTCAAACAGTCGTGCCAGTTCCAGATACAGCCTTGGGCGCGGTTCACGAGCCTCGGTGACCACGCCCGAAAGCAGGATGCCGTTTTGCGTAGGCCAATCGATACGGCTGTACTGGCGCATGTCCTGCCAGGACCAGAAGGCGTGCCCAGCCACCTTTTGAGTCTCGACCAGCTCGAGAAGGCGGTCAAAGTCCCGGTCGTAAACGATCTCCTCCCCTCCGACAACCTCCCAGCCCCACTCCGTAAAAGTAGTTGGTCGGCTGTCGCCGAAGATTTCAACGGACTTGCTGAACTTGTTCTCATCAAAGCCGTAGGCATGCTGGTCAAAAAAATCCATCCCGGCCTGCTCGAAAATGGCCTTGGATTCCTCGTTCCCCATGCTGTTGGCAAAGGAGACCGGGCGGGCAATCGGGTCGAGCCTCCTGCAGAGTGCTTTGCCTTCCTTCAAATAGTCGACCGTCAACGTGCATTCATTGCCGAGCAACCAGGCAAAAACGGAAGGAGCGTTCCAGTCACGCCGGATGGTACGTTCCAGGATTCGCAGACCCGCCTCAATCATGGAACGGCGCATGGTTCTGAAGTCCATATTCCAATAGCCCGGTTCTTCAGTGACCAGCAGGCCCAGCTCATCAGCCAGTTCAACGACATAGCGATGATGCGGATAGTGCACCAGGCGCGCAAAATTGCAACCCAACCCTTTGATCATGCGCATGTCCTGTTCCATCTGCTCGCGGCTCAGGGTGAAGCCCTGGTCTTTCCACATGTCGTGCCGGCACACGCCGTTCAAGACCAGCGGCTGTCCGTTCAGCTCAAAGGTTCGCCCGCGGATGGCAATGTCGCGGAATCCGGTCCGGCAGCTGAACTGATCCAGACCACTATCCGTTTTGAGCTGCGCAACTAGCTCGTAAAGATTCGGCTGATCGGGTGACCAGAGCAAGGGGGCTTTCAGCTCGAAAGTCACGGCGGATTCGCTGTTTCCTTGGGGAATCTCAGGGGCCCTGGTTGCCTTCGCTACGGCCGCCTTGCCCTGATAGAGAGTAACCTCCACTTGACCTGGTGTTCTGAGTAGAGAGGACAAGTGAAGCCTCACTTCGCAGCTAGCGCTGCTGTAGGCCTTGTCCAACTTGTAGCCGAACCGGATATTGTCGATGAAGGCCGCCGGTCGCACTTCGACATAAACATCGCGAATGATGCCGCCATAACCCTCCCAACCCGGATTCACGCCTAACTCAATTTCATCTCTCCCTGCTCCTGTCGGGTCCGGAATAAGATCTGCAATGGCTAGTTCCAACCGGTTGCTTCCTTCTCTGGCCTCTGCAGTGAAATCGAATTCATAGGGAACATAGGGCCCCATCGTCCCCAGCTCAGCCTCATTGACAAAAACTCTTCCGTGGTACGCAATCGCGTCAAAATGAAGAATAGCTCGTTGGTGAGGTGAAAGTTTGGG
>Ga0075433_10004943_pt1 | contig 10439 bp, 10 predicted proteins | sample RhiMethybrSRZTD2_FD_75299 | JGI IMG/M metagenome (GOLD analysis project Ga0075433, IMG submission 75299) | Populus rhizosphere microbial communities from Tennessee, USA - Rhizosphere MetaG P. TD hybrid SRZTD2 | ecosystem: Host-associated > Plants > Roots > Rhizosphere > Soil | place: USA... | reverse complement strand
ACCTGCCGCCAGTGGCCGAGCTGGGCCACGTAGTTCGGCCCGCCCGCCTTGGCCCCGGGCCCCACCGACGAGGCCTTCCACCCCCCGAACGACTGCCGGGCCACCACGGCGCCGGTGATGTGGCGGTTCACGTAGAGGTTGCCGGCCTCGACGCGCTCGAGCCAGCGCGCGATCTCCCGGTCGTCGAGCGACTGGATCCCGCTCGTGAGGCCGAACGGGATCGCGTCGACCCGCGCGATGGCCTCGTCGAGATCGCCCGCGCGCATGAGCCCGAGCACCGGCCCGAAGCACTCGGTGAGGTGGAAGAAGGAGCCGGGACGGACGCCCAGCTTGATGCCGGGCGACCAGAGCGCCGGCGCCTCGCTCCGCGCGCGCGGCTCGAGCAGCCACTCCTCGCCCGGGTCGAGCCTGGTCAGCGCGCGCCGCAGCGCCTCGCCGGGCGGCTGGGTGAGCGGCGTGATGCGGCTCGCGGGGTCCCACGCGCTGCCCACCGCCAGGCTCTCCGCCGCGTCACGGAGCTGGCGGCGGAAGGTGGGATCGTCGTACACCTCGGCCTCGCAGATGGCGAGGCTCGCCGCCGAGCACTTCTGGCCGTCGTGGCCGAAGGCGGAGCGCACCAGGTCGCGGATGGCCTGGTCGCGATCCGACAGCGCGGTGACGATGATCGCGTTCTTGCCGCTCGTCTCCGCGAAGAGCGCCAGCTCGGGCCGCCAGGCGAGGAACCGGCGCGCGGTCTCCACCGAGCCGGTGAGGACGACGCCGTCCACGCGCGGGTCGGTGATCAGGTCGCGGCCGACCTCGTCGTCGCGGAGCGGCACGAGCTGGAGCGCCTCGCGCGGGATGCCCGCGTCCCAGAGCGCGCGGACCAGGTGCCAGCCCACCAGCACCGCCTCGGGCGCGGGCTTGAGCAGCACCGCGTTGCCGGCGGCCAGCGCGGCCAGAACCCCGCCCGCCGGGATCGAGAGCGGGAAGTTCCAGGGCGGCGCGACCACCACCACCCCGAGCGGATCCATCTGCGCGCCGTACACCTCATCACCCGGGCCGAGGGCGCGGGCGTAGTAGCGCGCGAAGTCGATCGCCTCGGAGACCTCCGGATCCGCCTCGGTCACCGTCTTGGCGCCGTCGACGATCATGGCGCCGATGAGATCGCCGCGTCGATGGGCCAGCACCGTGGCCGCACCGTCGAGCCGCGCGCGGCGCTCCCCCGGCGGACGGGCGGCCCACGCCGCCTGCGCCACGCGGGCGGCGTCGAGCGCCAGGCCGATCTGGGCGCGGTCGGCGAGCCCGTGGCGGTAGGCGACGCGCTCCGGGCGGGAGCGGTCGCGCCCCTCCGCCTGGCGGCCCTCCGCGATCAGCTCGCCCGCGATCTGGAGCGGCACCGTCTCCGGTGGGCGCTCGCGCCAGTCCTCCCGCACCCGCTCGATCCATGCCCGGTTGGCGGGCAGCGCCCAGTCGGTGTCCGGCTCGTTCACGAACGGCGCCGACGGAGCGGCGAACGGCTCCGCGGGCTCGATCGCCGCGCCGACCGCCTCCGAGCGGTCCTGGGTGCGCCGGGGCGCGTCCGACAGGCCGTCGATCAGGTCGAAGGCGTGGAGGAAGCGGTTGCGCTCCAGATCCCACTCCGGCGAGCCGGCCTCGAGGCCGAAGACGTGGCGGAGGAAGTTGTCCGGCGCGGTGTTCTCGTCCAGCCGTCGCACCAGGTAGGCGATCGCGCTGTGGAAGTCCTCGGCGCGCACCACCGGGGCGTAGAGCAGCAGGCCGCCCGCGCGCGCCTGCACCACGCGCGCCTGGTGGTTGGCCATGCCCTCGAGCATCTCGAACTCCACCCAGCGCTCGAGCCCCGCGTCCGCGCGGAGCAGTAGCCCGTAGGCCACGTCGAAGAGGTTGTGGCTCGCGATGCCGAGATGCACCGCGCGCGCGTGCTCGGGGCGGGCGCCGTACTCGACCATGCGCTTGAAGTTGGCGTCGACCTCGTCCTTCGCCGCGTACGGGGCCTGGGCCCAGCCGTGGAGATCCGCCTCGATGCGCTCCATCGCGAGGTTGGCGCCCTTGACGATGCGCAGCTTGATCGGCGCGCCGCCGCGCTCGACGCGCCCCATCGCCCAGGCCACCAGCCCCCGCTGCGCGCGGTGCGACTCCGGCAGGTAGGCCTGCAGCACGATCCCGGCCGGCAGCGTCCGGAACTCGTCCTCGTCCAGCACCTCGCGGAACGCGGTCACCGTGAGGTCGAGATCGCGGTACTCCTCCATGTCGAGGTTCACGAACTTGGGCGTGACCCGCCCGTCCGGATGGCGATAGTGATGACGCTGCGCCTGACGATAGAGCGTGCGGAGCCGATCCTTCACGGCCTCCACCGTGTGGCGGAAGGCGGTGAGCTCGATCTGGCTCGACACCGAGGAGACCTTCACCGAGATGTACTCGACGTCGTCCCGGGCCAGCAGCGCGAGATAGGCCTCGAGACGGCGCGCCGCCTCCGCCTCGCCGAGGATCGCCTCGCCGAGCTGGTTCAGGTTGAGGCGGATGCCGTCGGCCCGGCGCTCGGCCAGGTAGCGGCGCAGGTCCGCGTCCTCGCCGGGCAGGATCAGCGACTCGGTCTCGTGACGCAGGCGCGCCACGATCGGCGGGACGACGAGGCTCGGCAGGTACTGCCCCATGAGCGCGCCCACCGTGAGGCCGATCCGCTCCCACCACTCCATGAAGCGCGGCGCGCCGTAGCGCTCGAGCAGGTAGTGCAGCTGATCCGCGATGCGCTCCGGCCGCCGGCTGCGAAACGCCTGGTCGGTCAGCGCGATGGTCAGCTCCTTGCCGCGCGGATCCTCCATCAGGCGTGCCAGGCGCTCGGCCCGCGCCCGCTCGTCGGGGGTCTGCCCGGCCCGCGCCTCGCGCAGCAGCGCCTCCGCCAGACCGACCGCGCGGCGCGCCCGCTCCCGGCGGTCCACCGTGGCGTCCATCGCCGCAGTCTACCCCACCCCTCTCCCGGCTCCCGTCGGGGGAGCACGCCCCCCGCTCATGTAATTCCTACCCAACGCAACGTCACGCCAAAGACACCGACGGCGGCCCCTGCCCGCTAACTGCCCGTCATGTATGGCCGGAACCGTGGCACCTCCGATGCACCAACTGCACACCGACGCGACGAGGGCGTCCTACCGGTCAAGATCGATGAGCCTCCTATCGAACGTCAGCACCACCTCCGGACGGATCCTCGTCGTCGACGACGACGCGGGCGCGCGCGACCTGATCGTGTCGAGCCTCCGCGCGGACGGCCACGACGTGGACGCGAGCGGCAGCGGCATCGAGGCGCTGCGCATGCTCGGCCGCGAGTGGTACGACCTGATCGTGTCCAACCTCCGCATGCCGGAGCTGGACGGCCCGAGCCTCTACTCCGCGGTGAGCCGGCGCTGGCCCGCCCAGCCGCCGCCCATGCTCTTCCTGGCCGGGCTCGGCGGCACCTCCGACTACGACGGCTTCATCAAGGTGATTCGCGCGCACGTGCTGCCGAAGCCCTTCACGATCCGGGCGCTGCGCCGGGCGATCAAGGAGATGCTCTAGGAGGGATGCGATGAGACGAGAACTCGATCCGTCGAAACGATGGCTGGTGGTCGTGGCGCTGGGCGCGGGCATCGCGGCCGGATGCGCGGCACCGCTCTCCGGCAACATCCCCGCGTATCCCGCCGCGAGCCAGCTCGAGGTGGACACGCAGGCGTGCGAGCAGGCCGCGACCGGCCGCGCCGAGTTCGAGCGACGCGCGGACTACATGGCCTGCATGATCTCGCGCGGCTATCGCACCTACGTCACGGTGGCCACCTACTGGACGCTGGCCGAGCTGAACGTGTCGGCCGCGGGCAAGGGCAAGCAGGCCCAGGCGCAGCAGGCGCAGAGCCAGGTGCTCTCCGATCTGCAGACCTGCGCCACCGACGCGGGCGCGGTCGCCGGAGCGCGGCCGCTCGAGCTGGCCGAGGCGGTGGACTGGGTGAACGTGAAGGTCCTGCGGCGCGGCGAGCGGCTCCGCGACGGCGCGCTCGCGGGCCTCGTCTCCGAGTGCCTCGGCAAGCGCGGCTACTCCGCCCGCACCCCGAAGCGGGTGGCCTCCGACTAGCCGTCCCGAACCCGGTAACCCGCACCGGGCACTCTCTTCCCACCGCAGCCGGCGATGTCCCGGTCATCGCCGGCTGCGCGCTCCGAATCCCCGCATATCCACCACCGGCACAGGCCTTGCTCCTACCACGCCTCGCTCCTACCACGCCTCGCTCCTACCGAGGAGCAAGGAGAACCACTGTATGAACTGGAAAGCCTCCCTCACGATAGCGGCCGCGACTCTGAGCCTCGCCGGCCCCGCGCTGGCGCAGACGCCGGCGCCCGGCGCTCCGGCCCCCGGCGCGCCGACCCCGACCGTGCCGAGCCCCACCACGCCGACCATGCCGGGCGCGCCGAGCCCGCGGATGCCCAGCACCGCAACCCCGGGCGTGCCCGGCAGCGCCACCCCGGGGATGCCGGACCCGACCCCGGGCGTTCAGTGCCCGCCGGGCCAGGCGCGGCGGCCGGGCGCCTCGATGTGCATGCCGACGACGCCGGGCATGCCAGCCCCGGCGCCCACGAGGTAGCGCCTCTCACGGGGCAGAGCGGGCGTCGACGCGCAGCTAGCCGGCCAGGCGCCACTGCGCGATCGACGCCCGCGCGTCTCCGCGGTTCTTGTCCGGCGTGATGGTGAGCTCGAGCACGGTCACGCCGGAGAGCTCGACCCGGTAGTCCTCCGCCTCGCGGATCGTGTCCGGGGGGCCGAAGTTCCACTGCTGGCGCACGATCTCGCGGAACGACCGGCCGCCGTCCGGCGACCACCGCAGCAGGAACTCCTGCGTCCGGATCGTATCGGGCTCGATGAAGAGGAGCCAGATCCGGCCGACGCGCTGCGGCCGATCGAACACGAGCCGCACGGTCTGCTCCCCCGGCTGAGCGGCCCGCCATCCTCCCTCGTGGCCCGGGACCAGGGCCGACTCGATCGGATGGGCCGCGTCCTCGGAGGTGACCTCCACCTGGGCGAGCTCCTCCACGTCGAGCCACTCCGTCTCGACCGCGGTGTCCTCGATCGCGGTCGGCTTGATCACACGCTTGCGCATCGATCTCCTCCTTCTCTAGGCTCTCGTCAGACCGACCGCGGGATCTCCACGTCCGGCCCGAGCGTCATCACCACTCCCTCGTTTCCGCGCAGGACGATCTCGCCCCGGCTCACGCTCCCATCCCGGTCCGCGCCGCTCGACACCACGATCTCCCCGCACAGGTGCCGGCCGGGGAAGGCCACCGGCAGCGTGCCGTCGCCCAGGTTCAGCGCGACCAGCATGCGCTCGCCCGGGGCCTCGCGCACGAACAGGAGCAGGTCCCCGCTCGCCACGATCGGGCGGTAGGCGCCGACCCGCAGCGCCGGCGAGCGGCGGCGGGCCGCGATGAGGCGGCGGTAGAGGGCGAGCATCGAGCCCGGCTCCCCCCGCTCGCGCTCCACGTTGTCGCGCGCGTAGCCCGCCGCCACCGGCAGCCACGGCTCCACGGCGGAGAAGCCCGCGTGCGCCGTCGCGTCCCACTGCATGGGCGTGCGGGCCCCGTCGCGGCCGCAGCCGATCCCGGGGACGTTGCGCTCGAACGGGTCGCGCACGCGATCGGGCGGGATCGGCACCTGCTCCATGCCGATCTCGTCGCCGTAGTAGATGGTGGGCGTGCCCCGGAGGGTGAGCAGCAGCATGGCCGCGATCCGCGCCTGCTCCGGGCCGACGCGCCCGACGATGCGGGGCCGGTCGTGGTTGCCCAGCACCCAGTTCGGCCAGCTCCCGGGCGGCAGCGCCGCCTCGTAGTCGTCGACGAGCCGGGCGATGTCGCGGGCCCGCCACCGCGCCTCCAGCAGCGCGAAGTTGAACGGGAGCTGGGCGCCGTCGAGATCGCGCCCGTAGTAGGTCACCAGCCGGTCGAAGGGGAGATAGATCTCGCCGATCAGGAGCCGATCGGGAAACTCGTCGACCACGCGCCGGAGCCCCGCGATGACCTCGTGCACCTCCGGCAGGTCGGTGGTGTGGATCGGCAGGACCGCGTGGTGCGGCGGCTGGCCCGGTCCGTACGCCGGGTTCGGCGGGTTGTCGCGGAACCGGTCGTCCTTGAGCAGGTGCCAGATCACGTCGACCCGGAAGCCGTCGACCCCGCGGCGCAGCCAGAAGCGCATGACCTCGTGCATGGCCGCGCGCACCGCGGGATTGCGCCAGTTCAGGTCGGGCTGGGCGGCCAGGAACGCGTGGTAGTAGTACTGGCCGGTGCGCGGGTCCAGCTCCCACGCGCTGCCCCCGAAGGCGGAGCGCCAGTTGTTGGGCGGCCCGCCGCCGGGCGCCGGGTCGTGCCAGAGGTACCAGTCGCGCCGCGCGCTCTGGCGGGAGGCGCGGCTCTCCTCGAACCACGGGTGGCGGTCGGAGGTATGGTTCGGCACCAGGTCGAGCAGCACCTTGAGGCCGGCGGCGTGGGCCTCGGCCAGCAGCGCGTCGAACTCGGCCAGCGTGCCGAAGAGTGGATCGATCCCGGTGTAGTCGGAGATGTCGTAGCCGAAGTCGGCCATCGGCGACGGGAAGATCGGCGAGATCCAGATCGCGTCGACGCCCAGCTCGGAGAGGTAGGGCAGCCGTCGCCTCATGCCGGCCAGGTCGCCCACCCCGTCGCCGTCTCCGTCCTGGAACGAGCGCGGATAGATCTGGTAGATCACCGCGGTCTGCCACCACGCCCACCGGTCCACCGCGGCGCGCTCACCCGCGCCGCGGCGTCTCGATGTCGCTGCGCTTGAGCAGGTAGTCGAGGCCTCCGACGCGGTACCAGCGGTAGCCGTAGCCCTCGAGCAGCAGCGTGTGCCTGCCGTCCTCCGCCGCCTGGCTGTGGTTCTCGCTGAGCAGGTTCACGAGCACGCGGCCCTCCTCCCCGGACAGCCCGGTGGCGAAGGCCACCTCGCGCGGCGTGTCCGAGAGATTGTGGACGAACAGCACCGAGTTGTTCCGCCAGTCGTAGCGCATCACGAGGACCGCGGGGTCGCGCACCGGCAGCACCTCGAACTCGCCCCAGCCGACCTCGGGCACCTCCTTGCGCATGCGCACGATGCGCTCGGTCCAGTTGAGCATCGAGTTCGGCTCGCGCCGCTGCACCGCCGCGTTGACGTGCGGGTAGCCGTACGGGCCCTCGCTGATCACCGGCACCACCGGTTTGTCCGCCTTGGTGAAGCCCCCGTGTGGCTCGGTCGACCACTGCATCGGGGTGCGCGCGCAGTTGCGCTCCGGCAGCGCGAGGTCGTCGCCCATGCCGATCTCGTCGCCGTAGCGCAGCACCGGCGTTCCCGGCAGAGTGAACATGAGGCTGTAGGCCAGCTCGATGCGCCGGCGGTCGCCGCCCAGCATCGGGGCGAGCCGGCGGCGGATGCCGCGCTCGTAGAGCTGCATGCTCGGGTCCGGCCCGAAGCACGTGAAGACCTCCTGCCGCTGCGCCGGGGTGAGCCGGCCCAGGTCGAGCTCGTCGTGGTTGCGCAGGAAGAGACCCCACTGGGCGGTCTCGGGCCGGTGGCGCGTCGCCCGGAGCGCCTGCGCGAGCGGGCGCGAGTCCGAGGCGGCCAGCGCGTAGAAGAGATGCTGGTTGACCTGGAAGTTGAACATCATGTGCATCCGGTCGCCGTCCTTGCCGAAGTACTCCATGTCGGTCTCGGGCAGGACGTTGGCCTCGGCCAGGATGATGGAGTCGCCCACCCGCCATTGCAGGAACGCGCGCAGCGAGCGCAGCATCTCGTACTGCTCGACCGGCTTGCGCACGTGCGGGCCCTTGGTCCCGATCACGAACGGGACCGCGTCCATGCGGAAGCCGGACACTCCGAGCTGGATCCAGAAGCCCATGATCTTGAGGATCTCGGCCTGCACGTGCGGGTTCGAGGTGTTCAGATCGGGCTGGAAGTCGTAGAAGCGGTGGAAGTACCAGGCCCGCGCTTCCCGGTCGTAGGTCCAGGTCGACTTCTGCACGCCCGGGAAGACCATGCCCTGGTTGGCGCTGGGCGGCCTCTTCTCCGACCACACGTACCAGTCGCGATAGCGCGACCGGGGATCGCGGCGCGCCTCCTGGAACCAGGGGTGCTGGTCCGAGGTGTGGTTGACGACCAGGTCGATGATCACCCGGATGCCACGCTGCTTGGCTCCGTGGGTGAACTCGACGAAGTCGCCCAGGGTGCCGTGCGCCGGGTTGATGCCGTAGTAGTCGGAGACGTCGTAGCCGTCGTCGCGCCCGGGCGAGGTCTGGAACGGCATCAGCCAGATCGCGGTGATGCCGAGCCCGTGCAGGTAGTCCAGTCGGCGCATGAGCCCGCCGAAGTCGCCGATGCCGTCGCCGTTGGCGTCCATGAAGGTGCCGACCGAGAGGCAGTAGATGATCGCGTTCTTGTACCAGAGGTCGTTGATCGCGGGCGCCGCGCCACGCGCGGCGGCGCGCGCGGCTCCGGCGGCGCGGCTGGCGACCCTGCGCTTCACTCGTTCCACATCGTGCTCCAGCCGCACTGCGGACACGGCGCGGGCGGCGTGTCCGCGCGCAGCGCCTCCTCGGGGGTCCGCGCGGTGGGCGCCGGGTCGGGCGCCGATCCTGCCGGCGGCTTCGATCGCGGCAGCTCGGCCTTGCATCGCGGGCAGTGAGTGACCTCGGAAGTGGGCTTGAGCGCGGGCATGGGCTTACGCATGGAGATGACCTCCCGCTGCGATAGCGAAGCAAGCGAGGTGCCGGACGGGACGCGCGGATTCACGCGAGCTTGCGGCGCGGTCGACCACGTCGGCGCTGCGGGCGGAAGGGATTACCCGGTCACGCCGCCTCGGCCTACCGGTCGCCGCGAGAGGCGCGACGAGGGGCGACGCCAGTCGCGGCGTTCGGCTTTCTCGTGACTTCCGCCTCGCTACGCGGGAGCGCCACGCGGTGGCACGTCGGTTGCTGCCATCAACGGCGAGGATGGAAGGGGGGAGAACCAATGACTGCGGTGTACACGCTCGAACAGATCATGAACGCGCAGGTGAGGCTCTCCGTGGAGGGCCGCGCGTTCTGCGAAGCGCTCTTGACCTACGGTGAGGTGCTGGCCGTCCGCCTCCCGTATCTACCCGAGGGGCTTCTGTGGCTGGTCTCGTCGCCGATGCAATCGCGCCTCATGCACGCGCATCGACCGGATACGTGGGTGCTGACCCTGGCGGAAGCGCGGGATCTCCTGACCACGCTGGGTGACCCGTGCCCCGGCAACTTGATGGAGGTGGCCGCCCAGTTCGCCACCGCCGCGCCGGGCGCGCCGCAGTGGGCGGGATCGCAGGAGTCGACGGACTCGCGGCAGGAGTGGGCGGAGGACGACGACGATACCTTCGGCCCCGCGTGAGTTACGCCCGGGTGAAGCAGCGCGGCCGCGGCCCCGCGTGCGCTGACCGCTAGCGCTGCGGCGGTGGAGGCGGCGCGGGCGCGGCCGGCACCCAGACCCACTGCCACGGCTGGCGGACGCCGTCGCCGTAGAGCACGTACCGCCCGTTGGGATAGACGACTTCCCTCTGGACCGCCGGTGGAGGGGGCGGCGAATAGGCCGGCGCGGACTCGTAGACGACGGGCGGCGGAGCATAGTAGGCCGGAGGCGGAGCGTAGGCGTAATAGGGCGGGGCGGCAGCGGCGACGGCCGCGGCGCCGAGCACCAGCCCGCCGAAGATCGCGCCCGGCAGCCACCAGCCTCCCCAGCAGCAGTGACCACCATGACGACCCCACGCCTCGCTCGGGACGACCGTCATCGAGAGCAGCATCACGACGACGAGAGCCGCAGCAGCCAGCTTCTTCATGGCGCCACCTCCGTGAGGCATCCTAGGCGCAACCAGGCTCCTCCGCTAGACGCACCGTGTCACGCGGCCGGCGCGGTCCTACGCGGCCAGCGGTCCTACGAGGGCCGGGCGACTCGCCCTTTCTACGGGTCCTTGTAGAACCTACACGCCCTTCTTTCTGGCCCCTCCCGTCCCCCGCTCCGTATCCTCGCGTCGATTCGCGCTTCTCGACCCGGCACGGCCGATGCGTTCCCCGTCTCCCCGAAGGCCCGAGAGGAGGGCAGGCCATGGCGACGCAGACGATTGGCATTCTCGGATCGAATTCCCTCGAAGGACCCTGCCCCCGCTGCGGTCGCCAGCTCCAGGCGATCCACACGGTGAGCCAGTACGGGCGACCGAGCGTCGCCCTGCTCGAGTGTCCACGCTGTCGCTACGTCTGCCAGACCGTGGTCACCGGCCTCTGGCCCGAGGAGGCCTTCCCGCGCACGCCTCACGACCCCAGCCCAGCGAGGTGACGGCATGGTACAGCGCAAGCGCTTCCCCGCTCCGGCCGGCTACACGATCAGCGTGGCAACCGAGCGCATGAGGGACGGCAAGTGGTCGGCCGTCGCGACCATC
>Ga0075433_10004940_pt1 | contig 10442 bp, 7 predicted proteins | sample RhiMethybrSRZTD2_FD_75299 | JGI IMG/M metagenome (GOLD analysis project Ga0075433, IMG submission 75299) | Populus rhizosphere microbial communities from Tennessee, USA - Rhizosphere MetaG P. TD hybrid SRZTD2 | ecosystem: Host-associated > Plants > Roots > Rhizosphere > Soil | place: USA... | reverse complement strand
GGTGATCGAGTCGTCCGCGCTGGCCGAAGCCGTCGCGGTAACCGAGCGGAACCTCGAGCACGACTCCGGGCGGCTGGCTGCGTAGCACGTCGTAGATAGCTGGACGGTCGAGCGCCAGCCATGGATGTGCCCCTGGACGAAAGTCCACGAGCACCAGCGTCGTGGCCATCACCGCCATGACCGTGCGGACGCGATCCGTCGTGGCCAAAGTCGTCAGCGCCTGCGCGCCGACAATCGCGATCATCAGCTGCACGACGACGAAGGCGCGACCGGGGATCCGCGCGTTCGACACGATCGGCACGAAATGCAGAAACGTTTGCGGCAGCATGAACCCGGTGTTGACGCCGAACACGCGCAGATAAGGACCGAGTGACCAGACCAGAAACAGTCCGCCGATCCACAGAAACGGCCGGGCAGCCGCCCGGGATTCCCGATTGCGGATCGCGAGCGCCACGAGAACCAACGGCAGGACACCCGCCCACGCTGTGCTCTCCACGCGGTCGATCCTGAGGTGATCCAGCACGCCTCTGGTCCAGCCTCCGGTGATCGCGCTGAGCGGGTTGCCGAGGACAAAGGTCGCGACGTCGATGCCCGGCGGCGCGCTGCGCCAGAAATAGACCTGCGACTCGTAGTCGCCGTTGATCCAGAGACGCACGCCCGCGACGATGAGCGGTGCGACGAGAAGCGCGGCGGTGGCAACAGTGATCGGCAGAAGCCGCCAGAGCTCCGGCCGCGGACCCGCCGCACCGGCGAAAGCGAGGGCCGGTCGTGTCCAGATCACGAGCGCCGCGATGATCAAAAATCCCAGTACCACGCGCGGGTTGAAACTCTCGGTCATCCGGAGGCGGATGCCTGCGACCGAGGTGTCGACTCCTCCGGTCACCTGAATCCATGCGATGAGCGCGACGTCGATGACGATGAGCGCGCCCAGCACCCACAGGGTTCGACGTCGTCCGTACCGTCCGCCTTCAGGCGGACCGATCGCACGGGACCGCAATTGCACCGGCCATCTGCTGAGCCCGAGATAGGCGGCGAGCATCACGGCGCCAAAAATCGCGAAGTAGTAGTCGGTGTAAGCGACGACCGCGAGCGACACCGCGAGCGCGACGGCGCTCGTCATTGTCGGCCTGCGCTCGTACCGGACCGCGGCACCGAGCAGGAGCGGCAAGCCCCACGCCGAGAGGACGTTGAGATGGCCCTGCAGCCGGACCAGCAGGAACGGAGACGCGCCGAACGTCACGCCGGCCAACAGCGCGCCGCGCCAGTCGCCGGTCACCGTCAAGGCGGCCCAGTACGCACACAGAAAATTCAGGAAGACGGCAGCAAGCAACGCGGCGTTGTAGCCGGTCACTGGATCAGCTGAAAGCCAGCCTGCAGTGGTGGATTCGAGAGGCGCAAAAGAATGGAGGACGAGACTCGTGCCGAGCGGTGCAAAGAGCGCCGGCGTCGAGAACAGCGGTTCGGCTCCGCTCGTCGCCGTCCGCGCCCACCAGATATTCCAGAGCGCGCTCAGGTTGTCGCCGGCCCCGCTGCCGAGCACGCCGTCGTGCAGATGCGACGCGAGCGGCATCGTGACCAGCAGCGTCAGAAGAGCGAACGCCGCGATCGCCAGAATGTGAACGAGAACGTCGCGTCGCAACGATCTCTTAATCCAGCAGTCGTGTCACCCAGACCAGGGCAATGGCCGCGCCCGCAAGGTGGAGCCAGAGGTCGGCGCGATCGCGCAGGAACAGTACGCCGGCGACGATGAACACGCCGGCAAGCGAGAGGAAGTACCAGTAGAGCTGCTCAGCGTCGTTGCTGACGGCGATTGACGGCGCCAGGCGCTTGCCCGCGTCGATGATCGCGTTGGCAATGTGCCGATCGCCGTCACGATCGAGCTCGAAGTACTGGCCGCCGCCCTCGTAGGCGATCTTCTGCAGCGCCGCGCGATCGAGCCGCGACGAGGTCGGCACCTCGGGATCTTTCACTTCTTCGCCGTCCGGTCCGTAGAACGCCGGCATCTTGCCGCCGCTGAGCGTGCCGACGCCGACGACGAAAATCGGGATGTTCCGTGCTTTCGTTTCCTCGATCCGCTTCTGGACTTCGCCGCTCCAGAGCTCGCCGTCCGACAGCACGAGAAACATCTTGGCGTTGGGCGATTTGCCGTGCAGTTCCTCGTCGCGCTCGATCATGCGGAGGCCCCAGTGCAGCCCCAGCTCGAGGTTGGTATCCCACGTCGTCTCCTCCTCGATCCGGAAGGGCGGCTCCTTATCGAGATGATCGAGGAAGAAAAAGAAGGTGTTGGGATCGGTGGTGAGCCGGATCTGTGGCGTCGCGATGTGCGCGAACAGCGACAGCGCGATGCGGTCGCTTTTCCAGCTCAGCGAATCGCCAAGCAGGCGGAGAAATTTCATGGCGCGCTGATACCGCGTCCCGGGCACATCCTGGACGCGCATCGACGCGGATCCATCCTGCAGGATCACCAGGTCCACGCCGCCTTGCCGGACCGACGAGGCGGGGCCGTGCGGTCGGGCGATCGCGACAATCAGCATCGCGGTCGCGACGATCATGCAGAGCCAGAAAGGCAGGTCGGCGACAAACGCGAAGCGTTCACGAATCGGAAGCGTGCGATGCTCGGCGAGCAGCCGGTTGTCGGCGCGGCGCCTGAAGAACTGCCACACCCAGACGAGCAGCAGCACGCCGGGAACGATCAGCAGCCAGAGATAGTCGGGCTCGCCGAAATCGATCTGATTGAACGCGATACGCGGCAGCACTGTGGCCTGTTACCCCCGGCGCTTCGGTTTCGGGCCGCGGCCCGGCTCGAGCTCTTCGCGCTCTTCGAATCGCATCGGCGTCACCGTGCGGAACTGCTGCATCGGCAGATCCTGCGGCGGGCCGCCCGGCCGGCCGTGGATCGTCGGACCGATCGGCAGGTCGACGCCGACGTCGGGATCGCCGCTCGGCTTGAGCTGTTCCTTGGTCGCGCGCGCCCGGCTTTTGGCGAACGAGTCGCGGAATCGCGAGACGTATTCGTAGTTGTACGAGGCGTCGGCGTTGCCTGGCTCGATCCGCAGCACGTCGGCATAGGCCTGGATGACGCGGTCGAGGCGATCGACGGTCGCCGCGCGGTCCGCTGGCTCTTTCATGCTGGCGCGAAACGCGGCATTGGCTGCCACGAACATCACCGCCGGATCGGCAGAGTCCTGGCTGGTGTTGCCGCCCGAGAGCGGCGACGACTGCATCAGCTGCGGGTATTCAGCCCGCCAGTAGGCGCGGGTTGCGCGCTGCTCGCGTACGTCGCCAAGCAGATTGCCGCCCGGCAGCGGCACCTGCGTGAAAATCGTCGTCGCCTCGTCGACGCCCGCGTCGTCATCGAATTGCAGCGTGTCGACGCGCAGGTGCGCCTCCGCGATCCGCTCGGCCAGCCTGGCCTGCGACCAGGCCGTCCATGCGCCGGCGAACAGCAGCAGCGCCACCAGCAACCCCGCGATAGCTCCTCTCATTGCGCGTTCCTCCGCAACCGGATCTCTGTCGTTCTATCTGCTTCTTGTCGTTCTGTCTGCCTCTTGTCGTTCAACTTGGCGTCCCCTTTGGTTCACGGTAGCTTCTGAAAGTACGGGACGCCAAGTTTCAGCGCTGCCGCAGCGGCCCAGAGGCCGGCCGCGATCAGGGCAAACACGGAAAACTGCGGCAGCTGACTGCTGTACTGCCGGACGTCGATCGTGCCGTTCGCCGCGTGGTCGATCTCGCTGATGGCGTCGAGCAGCACCTTTTCGTTGTTCGCCGCGAAAAACTTGCCGCCGGTCTTTTCAATCGCCGGAATCCAGAGCTCGTCGGGAATCACCTGTCCCTTGCCGCGGTCGTAGTTGACGCGGACCATGTAGACGGGGATCTTCGTCGCGATCGCGCTGTCGACGATGTCGTCGAGGCTCCGGCCGTTGATCATCGCGCGCGTGTCTTCGCCGTCGCTGAAGATCACGAGGAGATTGCCGGAGGCGTCGAGGAATTTGAATGCTTTGAACAGCGCGGTGCCTTCCTCCATCGCCCGTCCGATGATGGTTCCCTGATCGGGAAACATCGAGAACTCCACGGGATCGCCAATCAGGCCGATGCTCAGCAGGATGTTGTCGTAGTCGTGCGTGAACGGCGTGACGACGTACGCTTCGTTGCCGAATTCGACCAGCGCCAGCAAGTCGCGGAAATGGTTCTTCATCCGTAGGCGGACGAACCGTTCGGCAGCCGCGACCGTGGTGAAGAACGCGGCGTCGGTTGCCGCCCGGCGGTTGAGCGTGCTCGCAGTGAACGGCGTGCGCATGCTCGTCGAGGCGTCGACCATCAGACAGATCCGGCGGCCCGGGAACGTCACTTCCTTGCTGACGAGCGAGCTGTACGGATCGGCGAGCGCGAGGAAGAAAAACGGCAGCCCCAGCACGAACAGCACGAGCGGCGCGTGTATAAGGAACGACAGGCGCGAGCGCGGCATCGCCCTGAGAATCGCCGGCACCACGATCAGATGTCGCCCGGGCCTCCGGCGAAGGAGCGATCGGACGACGGCGAGCACGACCGTCAGCGCAATCAGCGAGATGAACAGCAGGCGGGCCTCGCTCCGGTGCCAGAACTGCAGGTCGGCAAAACGGATCGATTCCCAGTCGCCGATGGCGCTTTGAAACAGCGTGCGGAGTCGGGCGAATGCGATCACGTCTGATGTTCCGGTTGCACGACGGCGCGACGCGTTGTGAGGCGCTTGAGGGCCGGCTTCGGCCACATGTTCGCCGACTTGAGGCGTGACGTCGCCGCCATTGCGGCGCCCAGCGCGGCGTCGAGCGCGGTTCGATCGGCGGCGGCCTGACGCCCGTACTGCAGCTGGCCGAAGCTGGTCAGCGCCGCGAGCAGTTCCTCGAGCGTCTGCTTGCGGACCGGATCGGCGTCCGCCGGGAGACGGGCCTGCGCGCGCGCGATGTCCCCTGCCGTCACCGGGCTGGACAGCGCCATGCCGCGGCGCCCGAACAGCTGGCTCGCGACCAACTTGCCGTCCTCGGCCTCCGTCAACTCGTTCGAGGGCCGCTGGCTCACGCGCTTGCCCAACGCGACCGCCGCGGCGATCCGCGTCGCAGCCAGCGCGCGCGCGGCCAGCGTTTCGTTCCAGCCCGAAGCCGCGGTCCGCTCGACGTCGGCAAGCTCGCGTCCGGCGTGGCGCAGCACTGAGTAGTCGCCCAACCGATGCTCGACGGTCTGGCCTTTGCGCATCCCGCGAACGCCGCGGACGATGATCGCGACGATCATCAGGACGCCCAGCACGGCGAGCGTCGCCGCGACGATTTGCAGCATGCCGGCGCGCAGCCTGAGCGCTTCCACCGAGTCGAACGCCGCCTCGGACGAGTCGCGAATGTCGGGCGCATCAGCGGTGACGAGCGACAGCACGCGGACCGGCTGCGGCGGCAGCACATACGTAAGGTCTCGTCCCTGCAGCGACGCGTTCGCGGCGATCTTGCTGTTGACGCGATAATGCAGCGCGATGATCGGAATGCCGACGTCGGTGCCGATGGCGTCGGGGTTGATGATCCGCATCTTGTACGAGTACTGGAAGAAGCGGCGTGCGCCGCTGTGCAGATCCTGCGGATGCCCGCTGCCGACAATCTCGAACGGCGCCATGCTGATCACCGCGCCGGCGAGCCGCGACTCGTCGGGCACCACCTGGACCAGATCGTTCTCGAGCACGGCGCAGGTCAGCGTGAGGTCGAAGGTCTCGCCGATCCGCACGGCGCCCTCGCTCGTCTTCCACCAGCAGCGGATCGGATCGACCGAGACCATCTGGTCGGTCGTCGCCGACTGCCCGTTCTGTGCCCAGAGGGCGGTTGGCAAAGCGGTTGCGATGATGGTGTACAAAAGAAGTCGCTTCATCGAAGAATCCAATTCTTGATCAGTTGTATAACTTGCGAAGCCTTCGCTCCGCGACGAACTCGCTGAGCGCGAGATCCGACTTGCTCTGATCCAATCCAATTTCGACGACGTCGAGGTCGAGATCCTTGGCCTGCTTGTGGACCCTCGCCTGCCACTCGCGCACTCGCGCCGCCATCTGCTTGAGCGCGCTGCGCGAGAGCGTGCGTGTGCGCCCGGTCTCGATATCCATCGTTTCGACCCAACCGGCCGACACGTCGGGCAGCTCGAACGCGAAGGCGCTGTCGATGAGGACGAGGAAGACGTCGTGCCTGGCGTTGAGGAACGCGAGCTCCTTGAGAATCGCGTCCGGGTCGTCGAAGAGAAAATCCGAAATGACCGGCATCATCGACTTGCGGCGGAGATATCCGGCGAGCGTGTTGCCGACGCCGCCAACGCGCGACATCTCGACCAGTCCCTGTTGATACTGGTACGCGTCGACGCAGTGAACGATATGGCCCTTGCCGGTTCGCGGGCGGATGGCGGCGAGATGCTCGAAGTTGGCGTCGAAGGTGATGAGGCCGAAGGGATCCTGGAAAAATGACGCCGAGAGACCGATCGTCGCGACGGCGCGTGCCACCGCCGTGGCGATCGGCACGCCGTTGATGCCGCAGCGCGTCGACAGCGAGACATCGGCGATCGCGACCACCGTCGCCGTGCTCAGCTGCTCGAACTCGCGGACGATGATCGGCGCGAAGTTCGAGAGCGACGACTGCGCCCAGTCGATCGAGGAGAACTTGTCGCCGGTCTGCCAGTCGCGCAGGCCGATCAGATCGAACCCGGTGCCGTGGGATCGACTGCGGTGGTTGCCCAGCGTGACGTCCGCCATCCGACGGAGGATCAGCAGCTCGATGGCCGTGATGTCGGCCATGTTCACGAGCGGCGCCTGTTCGGTGGTGGGAGTGAGCGCCCTCTTCACGGAATTGGGACCCGTTCGATCACGTCCTGGATCACGACTTCGGTCGTCAGCCCATGGCTGGCGGCGTGCGGGCCGAGCCAGATACGGTGGCCAAGGATATATTGCGCGAGGTCCTGAATGTCCTCCGGGTAGACCTCGGTGCGCCCGCGCTGAAGCAGCGCCCAGACCTTGGCAATGCGCGCCCAGCAGATGATCGCGCGCGGCGACGCGCCGAGATCGACGCCACGCTCGACGAGCTCCGAGGGCGAATACACCTTCCAGTCGGTATCCGGATTGTAGGGCCGCGTCGCAGCCACCAACCGCTGAATGTACGCGCCGAGCCGGTCGTGCAGGAACACTTGTTCGTTGATGGCGGCGCGCAGCTGAATCACTCGCGCCTTCGTCATCAGCACGTTCAGGCGGACGCGCTTGAAGTCGAAGTTCACGAGCTTCCGCTCCTCCTCGGGCGGCAGGTACCCGATGTTGATCATCACCGCAAATCGATCGGTGGCCGCTTCCGACAACGGGAACGTGCCCTGGCCGAGCTCGACCGGGTTCATCGTCGCGATCGCGAAGCTGAACGCGGGCAGCTCGTAGGTTTCCTTGCCGACCGTGATCGTACGGTCCTGCAGGCCTTCGAGGAACGCGCTCTGCGACTTCAGCGGGATCCGGTTGATTTCGTCGAGCAGGATGACCTCGGCCGACGCCATGGGTCCGAACTCGGTCACGAGCACGCCCGTGGCCGGGTTGATCATCTGAAAGCCGACGACTTCGGTCGGTTGCAGGTCCGCCCGGCCCTGCAGACGGACGAACTTGGCGTCGCTGATTGCGGCCAGGATCACGCCGAAGAATGTTTTGCCGACGCCAGGCACCCCGCGCAGGAGAAGGTTGCCGGCGTTGACCTGCCGGTTTTCCTTCTTGTCGTAAGTCGTCGGGATTTCCGAGAGGAGCACGACATTGGCCAGCGCCTTGGCGGTCTCGTAGCCAACCAGCGCCTTGCCGCCTTCGGCAATGATGGCGTGGTGGAACTCGATGGCCTCGGAGAGGTCTTTATTCAGGGTGGCTGCTGTGGTCACGGTGGCTAATCCTACTGTACGCGGGGCTTTCTGCTACAAGGCCAATGGGTCCCGCGGCCCTGCTCGGTCCCGGCCTCAGGCTCCGGGCTGCAGGCTCCGGGAAAAACTTCTGAAGTGTTCTTCCCGCAGCCCCCAAGCCTGAGGCCTGGAGCCCAGGTCCAAAGCCTGATTAGAATGTGACCCCATGCGCGGCCTGATGATGGACTACCAACTCTCGCTGCCCGCCATCCTGCGGCGGGCCGAGACCCAGTTTTCGCACAGGACGGTTACCAGCCGGCGGGCGGACAAACGCATCGTCCGGCAGACCTACGCGGAGATTCTGGAGCGCGCCAAGCGCCTGGCGGTCGCGCTCGGAGAGCTTGGCGTGAAGCCCGGCGACCGCGTGGCCACGCTGGCATGGGCGGGACACGAGCACCTCGAAGCGTACCTGGGGATCCCGTCGAGCGGCGCAGTGCTGCACACGTTGAACCTGCGGCTGCACTGCGACGACCTTGCCTACATTATTAATGATGCCGACGACAAGGTCGTGATTCTCGACGAGAGCCTTCTGCCGCTCTGGCAGCAGATCCGGCCCCACGTCAAGGTGAAGCACGTCGTGGTGATTAAGGGGTCGGGTGGCGTTTCTTCAGACGAACGGCAAGAAACTCCAACCGGTCCCATCGACTACGAACAGCTCCTTGCCTCAGCCGATCCATCCCGCTACGTCGAGGCGTCGATCGATGAGCACGATGCCGCCGCGATGTGCTACACGTCGGGAACGACCGGACGGCCGAAGGGCGTTCTCTACTCGCATCGCGCGATCATGCTGCACTCGCTCGCGCAGGGGCTGCGCGACTCGCTGGCGCTGGCCGAAGACGACACGGTTCTGCCGATCGTGCCGATGTTCCACGTCAACGCGTGGGGACTGCCGTTCACGGCGACCTGGTTCGGCTGCAATCAGGTGTTCCCCGGACCTTACCTCGATCCGCAGAGCGTGATCTCGCTGCTCGTCTCGGAGCGAGTGACGATTACCGCGGGCGTGCCGACCGTGTGGCTCGGTGTGCTCCAGGAACTCGACAAGAATCCGGGGAAGTACGATCTGCGCGCACTGCGCGCCATCGTGATCGGCGGCAGCGCCGCGCCGATCTCGATGATCCGGGCGTATCAGGAACGCCACGGCCTGCACATCATTCATGCGTGGGGCATGACCGAGATGACGCCGCTCGGTACTCTCTGCAACCTTCCGTCGACCCTGAAGGACGCGCCGGCGGAGGAGCAGCTGCGCTATCGCGCGAGACAAGGCACGCCGATGCCGCTGGTGGAGATTCGTGCGCGCGCCGAACAGGGCATCGCGCCATGGGACGGCCAGACGATGGGGGAGCTCGAAGTCCGCGGGCCGTGGATTGCCGCGCAGTACTTCAACATGCCGGGCGCCGACGACCGGTTCACCGATGATGGCTGGTTCAAGACGGGCGACATCGTCACCATCGCCGACTGTGGCTGCATCGAGCTGACCGATCGTGCCAAGGATCTCGTGAAGTCGGGCGGGGAGTGGATCAGCACGGTCGCGCTCGAAACGGCGTTGATGGGTCATCCAGCCGTGGCGGAAGCCGCCGTCATCGCCGTTCCGCATCCGAAATGGGATGAGCGGCCGTTGGCGGTTGTCGTGTTGAAGCAGGGTCAGCGCGCGTCGTGCGAGGAGTTGATTGCATTCCTCACACCGAATTTCGCGAAGTGGTGGCTGCCGGACGCCATCGAATTCATCGACGAGATCCCGCGGACCTCGGTCGGCAAATTCAAGAAATCAGTGCTGCGGGAACAGTTCAAGGAGCACTACAGCATTTGAGGATTTAAGGATCTAAGGATCTAAGGATTTGAGGATCTATTTGGGGATTTGGAAAAAGATACATCCTCAAATCCTTAGATTCTCAAATCCTCACATGCCACCGAGGCACACGAACTTCACTTCGAGGTACTCCTCGATCCCGTACTTCGAGCCCTCGCGTCCGATGCCGGACTCTTTCATCCCGCCGAACGGCGCCGCTTCGGTCGCGAAGACGCCAGTGTTGACCCCGACCATGCCGTACTCGAGCGCTTCGGCGACGCGCCAGACGCGGCTGACATCGCGGCCGTAGAAGTACGCGGCCAGACCGAATTCCGTCCGGTTGGCGAGCGCAATCGCGTCGGCTTCGGAATCGAATCGGAACAGCGGGGCAACGGGCCCAAACGTCTCCTCGCGCGCGACGACCGAGTCCGATGTGACGCCGGTCAGCACGGTCGGTGCGAAGAAATGGCGGCCGTTATCCAGCCGTGCGCCGCCCGTGGCGACCGCAGCGCCCTTCGACACGGCATCGCGAATGTGCTGTTCGACCTTCTCAACGGCCGCATCGTCGATGAGCGGGCCCTGCGCGATGCCGTCGTCGAAGCCGGATCCGACCTTCAGCGTGTTCACCGCCCGCGAGAGCTTCGACGCAAACTCGTCGTACACCGCGCCCTGGACGAGGAATCGGTTCGCGCAGATGCACGTCTGCCCGCTGTTCCGGAATTTGGACGCGATCGCGCCCTCCACG
>Ga0075433_10004938_pt1 | contig 10443 bp, 9 predicted proteins | sample RhiMethybrSRZTD2_FD_75299 | JGI IMG/M metagenome (GOLD analysis project Ga0075433, IMG submission 75299) | Populus rhizosphere microbial communities from Tennessee, USA - Rhizosphere MetaG P. TD hybrid SRZTD2 | ecosystem: Host-associated > Plants > Roots > Rhizosphere > Soil | place: USA... | reverse complement strand
GGGGCCAGTGCGCGCACGTGCTCATGGCAGCGCAATCGCTTTTTTCTCGAGCGCGGTGTCCGCCCGACCGGCAACGCAAATCCGACCAGCCCATGCATCGGTTCGTTAATTATACTCTCTTATTTTATTACTTGAAGAAGTGACGCTCTGCGATATTGAGAAATTCATGGGAGAAATTATCCATTTCGACCGCGAGTACCTTGATCTGCTGGACGAAATAGTTATAAGCCATGAGCGCCGGGATCGCTGCAGCCAGCCCAACCGCGGTGGCGATCAATGCCTCGGCGATGCCCGGTGCGACAGCTTGAATGCTGGATGAATGGGTGACACTCAATCCCCGAAACGCGTTCATGATACCCCAAACCGTGCCGAATAGCCCGATAAACGGTGCGGAGCTGGCAGTGGTTGCCAGGAATGAGCAGTTCTTTTCCAATTTGGTGATCTCAACGCTGGTCGCTCGTTTCATTGCCCGCGACACGTTCTCCACCCCACCCAATTCCGTCGTCAGGTTTTCCCCCGCGGGCGACTCTTTTTTTGAACGGGAGACTCTGACAAGCTCTTCATATCCGGAGCGAAAGACTTGGCCAACCGGACTGGCGCTCAGCTCGCGGCTGGCGTCGTGAATCGATGAAAGATTACGCCGCTCCCAAAATATTTCGATGAACTTTTCTGATTCCCGTTTGGCGCGCCGGATTTGCCGATGTTTCTGAGCGATGATCCCCCAACTGACGACGGAAAACAGAACCAATAAATAAAGGATCGCTTGGACGACCAATCCTGACCCACGAACGAGATCGAGGATGCCATGCTGCGGTGTGGAAAGCCCTTCTTGCACCCGTAATTGGAGCGACCAAAGAGAAGACATCGCGCGTTTTTGAGGAGCTAATTGAAAAAGTATTACAAGCCTTGTAATTAGTCAATTCAGACTGACAATTTTGTCGTGCGGCCATAGAAACGGAAAATCATCATGATTCGAAAACTTGCCGACTTGGAGCTCCGCGACAAGAGTGTTTTCCTGCGCGTCGACTTTAATGTGCCAATCGATCACGGCAAGATCACTGAGCCGCACCGAATCGATAGCGCGCTACCGACCATAGGTTTAATTCTGGAACAGGCAAGAACAATCGTGATCGCTTCGCACTTGGGCCGCCCCGACGGTAAGGTCGTGCCGCAGTATAGCCTTGCTCCGATCCGCGAGCACTTGGAGCATGCACTGAAACAGCCGGTAATTCTAGCGCCAGACTGTATCGGCAAGGAAGTGGAAAGCATCGTCCGGGACGATGCAAACCGAATCGTTTTGCTGGAAAACTTGCGTTTTCATAAAGAAGAAGAAAAAAACGATCGCGGCTTTTCTCAGGCACTGGCATCTCTTACCGATGTTTACGTGAACGATGCGTTTGGTGCAGCTCACCGCGCGCACGCCTCGATCGCTGGAATTGCGGCCTTTTTCAAGGACAAGGCGGTCGGTCTACTGATGCAAAAGGAATTGGACTACCTTGCTCCTATTCTATCAAGCCCGGAAAAGCCGTTCGTGACAATTTTGGGCGGTGCGAAAGTTTCCGACAAGATCGGGGTGATTAAGAATTTGCTGCCGAAAGTCAGTGCGCTCTTAATCGGAGGCGCTATGGCGTATACATTTCTCAGAGGCCAAGGATTGGAGATCGGTAGATCGTTGGTTGAGCCAGATAAGATCGGTCTCGCCGCGGATATATTAAAGGAAGCGGCTGCTCGCAGCGTCAAAATCCTTTTGCCCGTCGATCACGTGACAGGCGACGCCGAGAAAAGGAACCCCGAAACATATCAAGGCCGGATTCCCGCGGAGCGAATGGGCCTCGATATTGGCCCAAAGACGGCCAAACTATTTGCTGACGAGATCCGCAAGACGAGAATGGTGTTGTGGAACGGACCGGTCGGCCTTTTTGAAGTCCCGCCGTACGATCAAGGCAGCCGCACGCTAGCCAAGACATTGGCGGAAAATCATCCGCGCGTCATTAGCATCATTGCCGGCGGAGATACCGTGGCTGCGGTGACCGCCTCTGGTGTAGAAGCGAAAATTACGCATTTATCTACGGGCGGTGGGGCAACTCTCGAGTTTCTCGAAGGTAAAGAGCTTCCCGGGATCACGGCATTGGAGGATGATCGATGACACCGCCCTTGGTGGTGGGAAACTGGAAAATGAATGGCAGTCAAGCCGACTGCCTCCATCTGGCTCGGCAGATCGCCCGAGATGTCAAATCAAAGCCAACGTCTGTCCAAGTCGTTGTGGCGCCGCCGTTCACCGCACTGCCGACAGTCAGCAAGGCGCTGCACGACAGCAAAGTGCAATTGGCCGCGCAAAACTGCCACTGGCAGCTGAACGGCGCCTTCACCGGTGAAGTCAGTCCGTCAATGCTAAAAGATCTCGGCTGCGAATTTGTGATACTTGGCCATTCCGAAAGACGGCATATCTTTTATGAAAGCGACGACATGATCGGCAAAAAGGTTGCGCCGGTTATTGCGCAGGACATGCGGCCGATTGTGTGTGTCGGCGAAACGCTCGAGCAACGACAGCGTGAACAAACCTTTGAAATCATCGCACGGCAGCTTGAGTCTGCGTTGAAGGGGCTCGGGAATGATGCTATAGAGAAAATCGAAATCGCCTATGAGCCGGTATGGGCAATCGGCACGGGGCACAACGCAACTCCAGACCAAATCCGCGAGGTTCACGCACATATTCGACATTTTGTCGGCGCCTCGTTCGGCAGATCAAACGGGCATGGCGTGCGGATACTCTACGGAGGCAGTGTTAAGCCCGATAATGCCGCGATGATAGCCGGGATTGATGGCGTCAACGGCCTATTAGTTGGCGGCGCCAGCTTACAAGCGGAGTCGTTTTTGCCAATCGCACGCTCGTTTTCAAAAAATCAATAATCTTATGATCCTCGCAATAACCATTATTCACGTTATCGTCAGTGTGGGTTTAATCCTCGTGGTATTGTTGCAAACTGGAAAAGGCGCCGAAGTGGGGGCGGTGTTCGGTGGCTCAAGTTCGACAATCTTTGGCAGCAGCGGCGCTGGCAATTTTTTGACCCGTTTAACTACGGGTATGGCGATCGTGTTCATGATGACCTCGTTGACACTGGGCTATTTTGCCGGACGAAAGCCGTCGGCGACTATTTTTGACACTCGCACGCCGGCGGCGGAACCTCGAGCGCCGATGCCGTCACAAGCACCTCAGCAACAACAAACGGCTCCGGGTAGTACTCAACCTACAGCGCCAACTACACCAGAAAAAAGTCCACTGGAAAAACCTGCAACGCCTTAGTTCATGGCTGCGAGGGTGGCGGAATCGGCAGACGCGCTAGTTTGAGGGGCTAGTGCCAGAAATGGCGTGGGGGTTCAAATCCCCCTCCTCGCACCAACTCAATTCCCTGCATACTTGACACCATCCTGTTTGAGATGGGTACAGATGCGTACGGGACACCCGGATTAAGTACAATCAACCGAGATCGCCCATGCGACATTTTCGGCAATCATGTCAGATGCTGGGTTTTGTGGGCCGAATCAAGACGTTCTAAGCGCAAATTCTGTTGCAATCATCGCGCTACCTCGTCTCAATTTTGTTCCAATCTGAAAGGCGATTTTACCAGTTTGCAACGCCATTATTGTCGTATCAAGTTCGGATCTGTCGATTTTTGACCGAAAACATAGTTTTTTTGCGTGCTTTTTTGCTCGCTAATTTTGAAATTTCAAATAGTTATAGTTTTGGCTCAGACGTGGCATATGACTTGCTCTTTTTCGCTCCTTTTAGGAGCACCAAAACTATGAAAAAAACCGATACCTCCATAAAACTCCTAACGCTAGCCGAGGCGGCGAGTATCCTAAAAATTTCCAAAAGAACTTTGCATCGAATGATTCAAAATCGTCAGATTCCCGCGTTTAAGGTCGGTGGCCAATGGCGGATCCTTGAAAGCCGCTTCCAGGAGTGGGTACAAGAGGAGGAAAATACTACTCCGAAAGCCGGTTAAGCTTCTTAAATCCTAGGAAAATCTGAAATTGGAATGGCAAACTGAACTGACTCCATTAATGAACACTTGCCTCCCTCTTAGGCTCAAGTCGACGGCCCATCGTTCCGTACGACACCCGCATAGATCCCTTGTCACTTTTTAAAAAGACTCCGTCACGGGCTTTTGCATCTAGCTGAACCACGCACTCCGCCGAATGCACGCGGAAATTGCGTGCGAGTATAGGATGACTAATGAAGGCGGCCCACAGACAAAAAAACCATGCCAAAGCGGAGCTGATAGTTCCGCAGTGGGCTCACCACGATTTGCTGACAGAGTTACCAAATCGTCGTCGGTTCACCGAACACTTACACCAAGCAGTGGCAAAAGGGCAGCGAATGCCCTTCGGCCTAATCGTTTTAGGACTCGACCGCTTTCGTGACATTAATCACATCCTTGGGCCGAAGAGTGGCGACCTTTTGCTCAATCAAGTCGCGCGGCGATTCGACCAGGCCATCGACAACGCTACGACAAAAGCCCGGATCGGAGGAGACGAATTTGCAGCGATCCTCGGGACCGCGGGCGAGTCAGAGATTGATGCTATTTGCAACGCAATTCTGCGGGCATTAGACGCTCCGTTTGTTATTGAACAGCTGCCGATTGATCTGTCGGCAAGTATCGGCGTTGCCCTTTGTCCGAAACATGGAGCGGACGCCGACCTTTTGTTCCAGCACGCGAACATCGCGCTGGAATATACCAAGCAGTTTGGACGTGGCTATTCGGTTTACAATGAAGCGAACGATCCCTATACCCAGCTAAAGCGCGCTTACGTCGGAGGCTTGCGAAACGCCATCGAGCAAAATCAGATCACGTTATACTACCAGCCCAAAGTCGATCTACGCACCGGCGGCACCCGAGGCGTGGAAGCGCTCGTGCATTGGAACCACCCCGTACACGGCACGGTACTGGCTCAACAATTTGTGCCTGTGGCAGAACGCACGGGCTTGATCCATTCGTTAAGCCGCTGGGTATTGCGCAGCGCCATCGAGCAGTGCGACGTCTGGCGCCGACTCGGCCGAGAAATGCCGGTTGCCGTCAATCTTTCACCGCGTAATTTCCACGACGATCAACTGCCGGATTACATCGATGGCCTATTGGAAAGACACAGACTGCCAGCGAAACTTCTCGAGATAGAGATCACCGAGAGCGTGATCCTAACCGACGGGCGCCATATTTCAAAAGCGTTGTATGATCTGAGCCGCAAGGGTGTGCGAATCTTCATCGACGATTTCGGCACAGGGTATTCGTCTCTCGGTCACTTAAAAAGGTTACCCGTCACAGGAGTAAAAATCGACAGGATCTTCATTAGCCAATTGACCAGCCACGCGCCCGATGCGGCGATCGTCAGATCGATTATTGACCTCGGGCACCGCTTAGGCCTGGAAGTGATCGCCGAAGGCGTTGAAACTCGAGGGATTTGGCAAAAGCTCGCAAGTCTCAATTGCGACGCCGCTCAGGGTTATTTGATGTGTCCGCCAAGGCCAGCAGCCGACCTTGATGACTGGCTCGTCCATGCACCGTGGAAAATCGGCAACGTATCGAGGAAGAAAAAACGCGCAACACCACGATTAGGGCGGGCGCGAACCACAGTAAAGTAGATCGCCCGCTAGACGCTCGGTAGCTCGACTCTAAATTCGGATCCCATGCCCGGAGTGCTATTGACGGTTATTGTTCCGCGCAGCAATTCAGTGAAAGCCTTGACGATATAGAGCCCCATGCCGATACCGCTCTGTGTGCGCGTCCGCGCCGCGTCAACCTGCCAAAATTTATCGAATACGAACGGCAGCTGGTCGGAAGGAATGCCAATACCCGTATCCGAGACGGTGAACTCCATTCTTTGGCGTTGCAGGTCGAGCCGCGCGGCGACGCGAATCTCGCCGGCGTCGGTAAATTTTACTGCATTGTTGATCAAGTTCTGCAGAATAATCTTAAGCTTTCCAGGATCGGACATCACCACCGGCATCGCCACCGGATAGTCCCATACTAAAGTCACGTTGGGATCTCCGACAATACCTTCATAGTTTTGCTTCATCTCTTCGAGAAACTCAGATAAAACAAGCTCCTCAATACGGACCGCGACAGCGCCAGTTTCGACGCTCGCCGAATCCAAGATAACGTTGACGATATTTTCCAGATTCTCCGTCTGCCGCAGTACCTTGGCCAGCGCTTCTTCTTGGTCTCGATTGATCTCGCCGAGCGCCGCGCTTTTGAGAGCCTGCGTATAGCTGGCGATCACCGTGAGCGGGGTTTTGAGCTCGTGAGAAAGGATGTTCAGCAGCTCGGTCTTCGCTAGATTTTTCTGTTCAGCCCGCTCCGCCAGCACGCGCTGAGTCCGAACTAGCTGTGAGAAATGGCCATAGAAAAGTCCCACCACGAACAGGAAAGCGAGCTGCAGATAGTTGCCGGGATGATAATCCGTGGACTCGAAAAAGAAGCCAGCATACGCAAACGGCGCCGCTAGAGAGACAATTCCGATCATCCTTGGGTTCTCAAAAATAGAACAAATAATTATGAGTAAAAAGTAAGCCAGATAAAAGCTCGGTTCGACCTGTCCATTAATAATCAAAGAGGCGGTCAGAACGAGTGTGTCGACCACTACCAGCGAGACGTTAAACTTGAAATTACGAAACGCCGATTCATCGACGAAATACAATCCCACGTTCGAGAGTGCGTAAAAAATAACCAACACGTCTAAAAAAGGCGGCATCGGGAATGCGCCGGTTCGATACAAAATCAGCGAAGAGCCGATCAGCACGACGGGCCAGCGGATAAGCACGACGGTGGACTTTAGCGGCACGCTGCCCGCAGTAGGCGCCGCCGAATTTTCCGCAGGAAATGCGTCATTTTGGCGATGGTATGACATCGGTTGTTTGAGTTGTTTAATGGGTCACCTGTGGACACGGCGATCGAACGATCGCGCCACCAGGCACCGAGGTTCTCCGCGCGGTTTATCGAGTAAGATTATTCTCGGTCCAAATTATTGCTTGCGGCAAGAGCTACGTAACGGATCTTTTGGAGTCAGGCTTGCTGAAACCGTAGGTCTCCCAGTTCTTTAATACCCTCTCTTGAAGATCGGCGGGCCAAAGGTTTTCGAAACTGGCCTTCACGGGTATGCTCTCCTGTGGCCAATCCTTTGGCCAAGTGCAGTCAAATATGACGCCTGCGGCATCGCCAATCAGCCGTTCTTTGGGCGGCAAGAACGGCAACAATACCGGGAACCCTGGAATATGCGGCACCTGATGAATACCGCTGACCGGGTGGCATTTGGTCGTAATGGCATGCAGCACTTCGTCCATATTGGTGGGATCGACATCGGCCTCGACGATAACCATGTAATAAACAAACAGTCCAGGTTTAGTCGCCCACACTGCGTGGGCTACTCGGCGTGCGAAATTGACGAAGGGAACTTCTGTCGAGACTACGCACATATGCCCAACGCCGAATGGCGGGCAGAATACACCTTTCACGGGCAAACCCAGCTTTTTGAGTTCCGCGTGAATCTCGGCGCCTTTGATCAGAGCGGTTGCAGTCTGTCCTTCGTGAACCGGCATTCCCATGTTGGAAAATGGCAAGATGGGATTATTGCGGTATGTAATCGCCTTAATTTTTAAAATCGGCTTCGGCGAGGATTTCCCGGCTTCGTAACCCATATATTCGCCGAACGGACCTTCGGCGCGGCGCTCATGCGGGAGCACCTCTCCCTCAATGACGATCTCAGCCGACGCTGGAACCTCCAAATCCACAGTTTCACACTTGACCAGAGGTATCGGCGCGCCTTGCAGAGCTCCGGCGACCTCGACCTCGTTTACATACGGCGGCAGCATCACGCAGCTCACCAGGGGAATCACAGGTTGCCCGCCGATCGCCACAGCTACCGGCATGGGTTTATTCATCGCTTCATACTTTTGATACATCTGCCCAATATGTTGTTGCGCCGGAAACAAACACCCCAGCGTGTTGCGGTCGTGCACCATCAATCGGTACATGCCCCAGTTCACCCAAGAACTGTCTGGGTCCTTGGTGATTACCGTATGCCAGGTTCCGATATAGCGTCCGCCGTCACCGCCGTGAATCAGCGGAATCGGAAACTTGAGCACATCGACTGCATCGCCTAAATCGATGTTTTCTTTGCATGGTCCAGTCTTCACCAAAATCGGCGGAATGAGTTTTTCTTTGCGCTTCAGGTAGGTCGACATAATGTCCTGGGCCGAGGAACTCGGCGCCATGTGCATAGCGAGGGCCGTGCGTGCGAAAAGGCCATGACCCGGACGTTTGCTCGCTCCTAACGGCGCGCCGAGCGCACGAAAACCTTTCGAATAGCCCTTCACATTTTCGAACAAAGCCGCGGGAGCGCCAAGATCGTATACCCTGCGGGTAATCGCACCCATTTCGAGATTCCAATCCACCTCGGCATCGATCCGTTGCACCTCCTGGTACTCTTCCAGGATGTCGAGATAATCCCTCAGGTCATCAATTTGCATACGATAAGCTCCTCAAATCTGGCCGGATAAAAAGTCTGGTGGAATGGCAAGCAGACCGATCATTTAAATCTTAATCATTTATATCAGACCTAAGTGCTTGAAGGCAAAACAATTTCGATAGTTAACTCGATAAAATACGGTGGTGAAAAACTGTGGACAAAATTTACCCAGTGATTTATATTTTGCTTTCATAAGTAGCGACCAAAAAGGGGGGCTTTTATGGCAGAAATCAACAGACCTAGCGGCTTGCCGGCGGATTTAGGTGCTTATCTCGGCCCTGGCACAAAGATCAATGGAAAACTGCAGTTCGATGGGCAAGCCACCATCGACGGCGAGGTTGAAGGGGAAATCGTCGGCCAAGCCCACGTGACGGTGGGACAGCAAGCCACCGTGAAAGGCAAAATTTCCGCAGCCTCCATCCTCGTTCAGGGTAAGGTTATGGCTGACGTCGTGGCGGAAAAGAAACTCGAAGTGCAGCCACCGGGTTCGGTCATAGGCGACGTGACCACACAAAGTTTGGTGATCGGCGACGGCGCGGTTCTCGAAGGCCATGTCTCGATGAAAAAAAGTGAAGGCCGAGTCCTGCCGCTCCGTCAAGAGCCAAAGAAAGAGAGCGCGTTGTAGATCGCTCAATCCGCAAAGAGCGGAACAATCTTTCTCGCCTTCACGTCGACCAAACCGCGCGCCGTTATCCGTAGCGCGGGCAGCGTGACGAACGGCAAAAAGACCAAAGCGAAAATGGGCTTATCGAAAGATGAGCCCATTTCTTTTAGTCGGGTCTGAATTCTTCTCAGCCCGTTCCCCACCTCCCGCCAGGGATTTAACGCAAAAATTCCACCGAAGGAAAACTCGATTTTTTCCAAAATGTTCCCTCCGTCGACAATGGCGATACCGCCTCCCGCTTCGAGCAGCACATTGGCGCAACGTGCCATGTCGTGATCGTCACTACCAACGACCATCAACGTGTTTTCATCGAGGTTCGTCGTTAGTCCAACGGCGCCCACCTTGGCGCCAAGTCCTTTAAGAAATCCAAACGAAACCTTTGGCGAGCCTTGGTGCCGATCGAAGATCGCGACCTTTAATAAATCATCGTAAAGATTTGCCTCGACGATTCCTGACGGCGCGCCGACCTCGACAATCCGTTCTGTGGTAATCGTTTGATTGAGCAGTTCCATGACTCTGATTTTGACAGTCTCCCCGGTGCTCGAAATCTTGAAGGTCTCCGGCGTAATCGTGAGTCCCAACCGCAGCGAAGCCATCATGTTTGCGGGTAGTTCGATGGCGTTCGATTTCACTTCCGACACGCCGTTTCGGGCGACGACTTTCCCAGCGATCATAACCTCGCGCACATGGCACCGTTCCAAGTCATCGATTAAAACGATATCTGCAAAGCGGCCAGGAGCAATGCCGCCGATATCCTGCTCCAAGCCAGAATAAGTCGCTGGATTCAAAGTTACCGACTGAATCGCCTGTAGCGGCGAAAGTCCCAACGCGATCGCGCGGCGGACCACGTGGTCTATGTCGCCGTGCTCTTCGACATCGTCCGGCGACATGCTGTCCGTCACAAGGATCAGCCGTTGCAGGCTGATGCCCTCGGAGATGAAGCGAGGCAGCGTCGCTTCTAAGTCTTGGCGCAACGAACCTTCACGCAGCATCGTCCAGTAACCCAGGCGTAAACGTTCGAGCGCGTCTTCGAAGCGAATCGGCTCGTGGCACGACGAAATTCCCGCTGCCGCCACCGCGCATAATTTCTGGTCTCGCGCGCCCGCCGTGTGTCCGTGAATGATCTGTCCATTGCGATGGGCGAGCTCTAATCGTCCCAGTATTTCTGGATCGCGCTGAACGAGCCGCAACCAGGACACGATCTCTCCCATACCGAGCACTCGCGGATCGGCCAGTGCATCCTCGATTTCGGCCTC
>Ga0075433_10004937_pt1 | contig 10446 bp, 11 predicted proteins | sample RhiMethybrSRZTD2_FD_75299 | JGI IMG/M metagenome (GOLD analysis project Ga0075433, IMG submission 75299) | Populus rhizosphere microbial communities from Tennessee, USA - Rhizosphere MetaG P. TD hybrid SRZTD2 | ecosystem: Host-associated > Plants > Roots > Rhizosphere > Soil | place: USA... | reverse complement strand
CATCTGGCCCGGCGACAGCATGTTCAGCACGGGGTTGACGCTGAGGACGCCGATCACGACGGCCAGGGCGCGCAGGGCGACGCGCCGGGACGGGGCCGCTTCCGTGTGCACATCGAGCGGCGTGATCCGGGCCCGGAGGACTCCGGGGACGAGCCGGGACCACAGGCCGTCGTCGAAACAGGAGACGCAGACCGCGATGGTGAGCCAGTTCAGGAACGAGAGGTTGCCGCTCAGGATCAGGAGGGCCTGGAAGGCGACGAGGAAGGCCCCCGCGGCATGGCGCAGCCGCCGCGGCCCGAAGACGAACCAGGGCACGATCAGCTCCACGAAGTGGTTGAAGACCACCTCGCCGCGGTGGAACCACGCGGGCATCTGGTGCAGATAGAAGCTCAGCGGGTTGGGCAGCGGCTGCGTCTCGTAGTGGTAGAGCATGCAGGTGAGGTCGCGCCAGCAGGGATCGCCGCGGAGCTTGATGAGGCCCGCCCCGAACATGAGGCGGAAGGCCAGCCAGCGCAGAAGGACGATCACGATCGGGGACGGGGGGGTGGTGCGCGGGAACGGGTGCGGGCTGGCCAGGGGGCACAGGAAGATGGCCAGGAAGCCGGTCTCGAGCAGCAGCATCTCCCACCCGTAGCCGTAGAAGAGCTGGCCCACGTGGACGAACGACATGTAGAGGATCCAGAGCGCGGCCATCAGTGGCGCGTTGGCCAGCCCGAGGACCACGCAGGACGCGAGCCCGACGCCGGCCCAGGCCGCCGCCGCGAACGCCGCATCCGTGGCCCCGAACCAGAAGAGGGTGGGCAGCCTGAAGAACCTGTCCGGCCCTTCGCCGTACGCCGCCGTCACCGCGCGCAGGAACTGCGGGGCCGGCAGCAGGCCGTGCTCGCCGGCCAGCGGCCGGAACTGATGGACCGCGATGAGGAAGGCGACGAGATAGATGAGGCCCAGCAGGCGCAGGAAGACGAAGCGGGTGAGCCAGTAGGTGGGCGGCGGCCGCATGGCGCGTGAGCCTCGGCCTATTCTGATCGCACCGGGCCGGCTCCGTCACCGGCGCAACTATTCGGTTGCATATCGTCCGCGGCCCGGGTAATATACAACCAGGAGGTTGCATATGGCCACGAGCAGCACCGATCGGATCGAGAAGAGCGTGCTCCTGCGCGCCCCGCGGGCCCGGGTGTGGCGGGCCCTGACCGACGCCGAGGAGTTCGGCCGGTGGTTCGGCGTGATCCTGGCCGGTCCGCTGAAGCCCGGCGCGACGGTGAAGGGGAAGATCACGCACAAGGGTTACGAGGACGCGCCCTTCGAGCTCACGGTCGAGAGCGTCGAGCCCGAGCGGCTCTTCTCCTATCGCTGGCACCCGTACGCCCACGATCCGAAGGTGGACTACTCCAAGGAGCCCACGACCCTGGTGACCTTCGAGCTGAAGGACGCGGAGGGCGGCGTCCTGCTCACGGTGGTGGAGTCCGGCTTCGACAGGATCCCGGCGGCCCGCCGCGCCGAGGCGTATCGGATGAACGAGGGCGGCTGGGCCCAGCAGATGAAGTCGATCGAGCGCCATGTCGCCCCGGGGAGCTGAGGCCCGAACGCCCGCGGCGCGGCTGCGGGCCTCGGCGCCCGTCTTCGCGGCCCTGGGCGACGCCACGCGGCTCCGGCTGGTGGCGCGCCTGGGCACGGAGGGGCCGCTCTCGATCGCCCGCCTCACCCGCGGGACGGACGTGACCCGCCAGGCCGTGACCAAGCATCTGCACGTCCTGGCCGACGCCGGCCTGGCCCGCGGGACCCGCCAGGGGCGGGAAAGGCTGTGGCAGCTCGATCCCGCGCCGCTCGAGGAGGCGCGGCGCTACCTGGACCTCGTCTCGGAGCAGTGGGACGCGGCGCTTCTCCGCTTGAAGGCCGCCGTCGAAGATTGAGTCCCGGCTAGCGGGCGGGCAGGACGGACGTCCGGCGGTGGCGCCGCAGCCTCCGCCAGACGCCCGCGTGGTACGTGAGGAAGTACCCGAGGACGACCGCGCCCGCGGCCAGCGAGCCGGCCGCGCCGATTCCCGCGAGTGTCGCGCCGCCGGCGTGCCAGGCGTGCCACGCCCGCCAGAGCCCGTAGGCCATGCGTGACGCGACGACCAGGATGATGGCCAGGACCAGCCATCGGCTGGGCGTGTAGTGCAGCCTTCCGTCCGTCGCCTCCCACCGGCTCAGCCAAAGGCCCACCAGGCCCAGCACGCCGCCTCCGGCCAGCCCGGCGAGCGTGTACGTGAACGCCCGCGGCACCCAGAAGCTGGTCATGGCCGCCGCCGTCGTGAACAGCGCCGCCGAGATGCCGAAGCCCACCACGTTGACGGCCGCCATCCATCCCCTGGCCTGGCGCCGCGCGGTGCTGGCGCGATAGCGCAGGACCAGCGAGACCGGCATCAGGGCCAGCAGGACGAACGGGAGGATCAGGACCAGCGCGAGCGCAACCAGCGGCATGTCCCCAGCGTACGATGATCTATGATCGCGGCCTGAAAACCCTCGACGACAAGCTCGCCGGCGTCGGCTGCATGGTCCTGGGCATCGCCAGCCTGTCCTTCATGGACGCCCTGGGCAAGCGCGTGGCCGCGCACTACTCCGTCTTCCAGATGCTGGCCATCCGCAGCACCGTGGCCCTGGCCCTGATCCTGCTGTTCCTGGGCGCGACGCGACAGCTCGCGGCCCTGCGTACCCGCCAACCGGAGGGCCACGCCTTGCGGGCCCTCTGCGGGCTGATAGCCTTCGCCACCTTCTACTCGTCCCTGCGCCACCTGTCGTTGGCCGATGCCGTGGCCATCGCCTTCGCCAGCCCGTTCCTCATCACGGCCCTGGGACGGTTCGTGCTGAAGGAGCACGTGACGTCCCGCCAGTGGGTGGCCATCGCCGTGGGCTTCGCGGGGATGCTGGTGATCGTGAGGCCGGGCGCCTCGGGGTTCCACCCGGCGGCGCTCCTCGTCGTGGTCTGCAGCATCGCGTACGCGATCTTGATGGTGCTCACCCGATGGATGTCACGCCCGCACCGGCCGGCGGAGACCAACTCGGCCTTCGTCTTCTACATGTTGGCGGGGCAGGCTGCGGTGGGCTGGCTGGTGACCGTGAGCCGCTGGCAGACGCCGGAAGCAGCCCACCTCGCGGAGATGGCGGGCATGGGCGTCCTGGGCATCATCGGGAACTACGGCCTGGCCCAGGCCTTCCGCCTCGCGCCCGTGGCCACGGTGGCGCCGTTCGAGTACACCGGCCTCATCTGGGCAGTGGTGCTGGGAGCGGTCTTCTTCGGCGACGTGCCGACGCCGTCCTTCTGGGTGGGCGCCGCCATCATCGTCTGGGCGGGCCTGACCGCCGTGCGGTCGCGCTGACCGGTCGCCGCCCGGCCGGCCGCGGATCCGAGAGACGGTCGAGGAGGGTGCCGATGCGCGGGCGGAGCTGGCGCAGCTCGGCCCGGTGGGCGGCTGTCAAGCGGTCCAGCACCCGCCGTCCCCTGGCGCTGAGCGTGACGAAAACGCGGCGCCGGTCCGGGGGCCCGACCCGGCGGGTCACGAGACCCAGGGCCACGAGCCGGTCGACGAGCCCGACGGCGCTGTGGTGGCGCACCTGCAGGCGCTGGGCCAGGTCGCCCACGCGCAAGGGATCCCGCGGTGGCGCGCCGCGTATGGCCAGGAGCGCCTGGTGCTGGCGCGGGGTGAGCCCCACGCCGGCGGCCGCCGTCTCGCTGAAGCGCAGGAAGCGGCGCAGCGCGTAGCGGAACTCGGCCAGCGCCTCGTACTCTGCCTGGCCGATACGGGGGAGCCGAGCCATGGGACATTATATCGTGGTACGATATGGATTCCATGAACGCGCTGCGCGCCCTCTGGAGCCGCCTGGGCCACGATGAGGGCTCGGCCGAGCTCGGCGACTTCACCACCACCCGACGGGTCGTGCCCCTCTCCCTGCTGGCCGTCCTCATCGGTGTGGTGGCCTCCTACGTGGCCCTGGCCCTGCTGAAGCTGATCGGCCTGTTCACCAACCTCTTCTTCTATCAGCGCTGGTCCACGGCCATGGTGTCGCCGGCGGGGAACCGGCTGGGCCTGCTGGAGGTGCTGGTCCCGGTGGCCGGCGCCCTCCTGATCGGCCTCCTGGCCCGCTACGGATCCGAGAAGATCCGCGGCCACGGGATACCGGAAGCCATCGAGGCCATCCTGCTGCGGGGCGGGAAGGTGGAGCCGAAGGTGGCGCTGCTGAAGCCGCTCTCCGCCGCCATCTCGATCGGGTCCGGCGGGCCGTTCGGGGCGGAAGGGCCGATCATCATGACGGGCGGCGCGTTCGGGTCCATGATCGCTCAGCTCTTCCACCTCACGAGCGCCGAGCGGCGCACCCTGCTGGTGGCGGGAGCGGCGGCCGGTATGTCCGCCACCTTCGCCTCGCCCGTGGCCGCCGTCCTGCTGGCCGTGGAGCTGCTGCTCTTCGAATGGAAGCCGCGCAGCTTCATCCCCGTCGCGTTCGCCAGCGCCACCGGCGCGGCGGCGCGCCGTTACATCATCGGCATGGGGCCGCTGTTTCCGGTGCCGGCGCATCCCGCCTTCATTGGCCCGCAGGGGCTGGCCGGCTGCGTGGTGGCCGGCCTGCTGGCCGGCGGGCTCTCCGCCCTCCTGACGCTCGCGGTCTACGCGGCGGAGGACGGCTTCCACAAGCTGCCCATCCACTGGATGTGGTGGCCGGCGCTGGGCGGCCTGGCCATCGGAATCGGCGGCCTGGTCTTCCCCGAAGCCCTGGGCGTGGGATACGACACCATCGGCGCGCTGCTGCAGGGCGATGTCCCGCGGCACCTGATCCTGGGTATCCTGCTGGTGAAGTCCACGATCTGGGCCGTCTCGCTGGGGTCCGGCACCTCCGGCGGCGTGCTGGCGCCGCTGTTGATGATGGGCGGCGCGCTGGGCGGCCTGGAGGCCATGGCGCTGCCGGCCGAGGGCGCCGGCTTCTGGCCTCTGGTGAGCATGGGGGCGATCCTCGGCGGCACCATGCGCTCGCCGCTCACGGGCGTGGTCTTCGCTCTCGAGCTGACCCACGACGTGAACATGCTGCTCCCGCTGCTGGTGGCCACCAGCGTGGCCCACGCCTTCACGGTCCTCACGCTCCGGCGCTCGATCCTCACGGAGAAGGTGAGCCGGCGCGGCTTCCACCTCACGCGCGAGTACGCGCCGGACCCGCTGGAGATCCTGTTCGTGCGCGAGGTGATGCGCACGCGCGTGGCGGCGCTGCCCGCGGCGCTGGGGGTGGCCGACCTGCCGCGCTGGCTGCACGCCGATCCCGTGGGCCACGGGCAGAGGCTCTATCCGGTGGTGGACGCCGACCGCCGCCTGGCCGGCGTGGCCACGCGCACGGACCTGCTGGGTCTGGCCGAGCGCGCGGGCGGGGGAGACCCCGCTGCTCGCCTGTCGGACGTCGTGCGCGCGCACCCGGTCGTGGCCTATCCCGACGAGCCGCTGCGCGTCGTCGTCCATCGGATGGCGGAGACGGGCTGGACGCGCTTCCCGGTGGTCGAGCGCGGGGCGGAGCGGCGCTTCCTGGGCATGGTCTCGCTCACCGACCTGTTGAAGGCGCGCACGCACAACCTCGAGGCGGAGCGGCGGCGCGAGCGGGTGCTGGGCGTGGACCTCCTCCTGCCGCCGCGGCTGCGCGCCCCCCGCGCGAGCTAACGGCCCACGGCCTCTGGGTTACGATGGCTCATGATCGAGGTCCGCTCCGCCCGCGATCGCGGGCGCACCGAGTGGGGCTGGCTGGACAGCCGTCACACGTTCTCGTTCGGCGAGTACCACGATCCCGGGCACATGGGCTTCCGCGCGCTGCGCGTGATCAACGACGACCGGGTGAAGCCCGGCGCCGGGTTCGGGACGCACGGCCATCGGGACATGGAGATCCTGTCCTACGTGCTGGAAGGCGCCCTGGCCCACAAGGACAGCTCCGGCGGGGGAGGCGTGATCCGCCCGGGCGAGATCCAGTTCATGCGCGCGGGGACCGGCGTCACCCATAGCGAGTACAACGACAGCAAGACCGCGCCCGTCCATTTTCTCCAGGTCTGGATCATCCCCGACAGGCGCGGGCTCCGGCCTGCGTACGGGCAGCGGGCCTTCGACCGCGACGCGGCCCGGCGGGGCCTGGTGCTCCTGGCGTCCCGCGACGGCCGCGAGGGCAGCCTGGAGGTCGCGCAGGACGTGGACCTGTGGGTCACGCTGCTCGAGGAGGGCGAGCGTCGCGCGTTGGCCCTGCGCCCGGGCCGGCACGCGTGGGTGCACGTCGCGCGCGGGTCCGCGGCCGTCAACGGCACCGTCCTCACCGAGGGCGACGGCGCCGCCGTCAGCGGCGAGGAAACGCTGACCCTGACGGGCGATCAGCCGGCGGAGGTCCTGGTCTTCGACCTGGCCTAGGCCTGCGGCGCGGGGGCGTCGGCGCACGCCGCCGCCCTGGCCCGCAGCAGCTCCCGCTCCCGCGCGTTGCGCGTGAGGCCGGCCGCGCGCTCGAACTCGGCGCGCGCCTCGTCCCGGCGGCCCAGCTTGAAGAGCAGGTCGCCGCGCACGCCGGGCAGCAGGTGGTAGCCCTGGAGCGCCGGCTCCGAGCGGAGCGATTCGACGATCTCCAGGCCCGCGGCGGGACCGAAGGCCATGGCCACGGCTACCGCACGGTTCAGCTCCACGACGGGCGAAGGCGTGAGACCGGAGAGCTCTGAGTAGAGCGCGGCGATCCGCGCCCAGTCCGTGTCCGCGGCCGTGCGCGCCCGCGCGTGGCACGCGGCGATCTCGGCCTGCAGCCGGTAGGGGCCCGCCGCGCCGCCCAGGGCCGTGGCCCGCTCCAGCGCCGCCAGGCCGCGTCCGATCAGGAGCTGGTCCCAGCGGCCGCGGTCCTGATCCAGCAGCAACACGGGCTCGCCGCCCGTCCCGGTGCGCGCGCGCGTGCGCGAGGCCTGAATCTCCATGAGCGCGACCAGGCCGTGGACCTCGGCCTCGGCGGGCATCAGCTCGGCCAGGATGCGTCCCACGCGCAGCGCGTCCTCGCAGAGCGCGGGCCTCATCCAGTCTTCGCCGGCGGTGGCGGCGTAGCCCTCGTTGAAGACCAGGTACGTCACCTCCAGCACCGAGGACAGGCGCGCCGCGCGGTCCGCGCCGCGGGGGACCTCGAAGGGCACGCGCGCCTCGGAGAGGGCGCGCTTGGCGCGGACGATGCGCTGGGCCACCGTCGGCTCGGCCACGAGGAAAGCGCGCGCGATCTCGTCGGTGGTGAGCCCGCCCACCAGCCGGAGGGTGAGGGCCACGCGGGCCTCGGTGGAGAGGACGGGGTGGCAGGCCGTGAAGATCAGCCGCAGGAGGTCGTCGCCGATGTCGTCGTCGACCGCCGCTTCCATCGCCGCTCCCGTCGCCCTTTGCCGGGCCTCGAGGCCGCGCCCGATCTCCTCGTGCGTCCGCTCGGCCACCTTCTTCCGGCGCAGCCGGTCGATGGCCCGCCGCTTGGCCGTGGCCATGAGCCACGCGCCGGGGTTGTCGGGGACCCCGGACCGCGGCCACTGCTCGAGGGCGGTGACCATGGCGTCCTGGGCCAGCTCCTCGGCCACGCCCACGTCGCGCACGATCCGGGCCAGGCCCCCGATGAGCCGGGCCGACTCGATGTGGAAGACCGCGTCGATCGCGCGATGGATGTGATCGGTGGCCGTCACGCCACCGATCACACCATCATCGCGGGATCACGGCAAGGTGGACGTGCGCGTGCGGAGGGGGATGAGGGCCCGGAGGCGCGGCTCTCGGAGGTAGATGCCGAGCCAGACCAGGATCCCCAGGGCGATCTGGACGAAGAACGGGTCGCCGACCCGCCAGGCGGTGAGGATGGTGCCGCCCATGTATCCGGTCAGCAGGATGGCGCCCAGGATGCAGGTCGCAGGGACCAGGTACACGGCCGCGCACGTCAGCTCCAGCAAGCCGAGCGGGACCATCGGCACCCGGCCCAGCTCCAGGTGGGCGAGCCCCTTCTCCAGCTCGGGGCCGCCCTTGAACTTCATGGCCGCGCTGAACACGAACAACGCACCGACCAGGGCCGAGATGACCCATCCCGCCCAAACGCTCTTCTTGCTCACTTCTTCTCCCCCATGCCCGACTGCGCGCGCCAGCGCTCTTCCCGCTCGCGCACCTCGGGCGTCAGCGCCTCGCCGAAGTCACCGGTCTCGAAGACCTGCCGGATCTCCACCTCCGCGCCCTCTTCGAAGGGGGCGCGCTTCAGCCATTCGATGGCCTCTTCCTTCGACTTCACCTGCCACAGCCAGAACCCGGCGACCAGTTCCTTGGTCTCGGCGAAGGGGCCGTCGATCACGGTCCGCTTCTGCGGCCCATCGAACCGCACGCGCGCGCCCTTGGAGCTGGCCTGGAGCCCCTCGCCGGCCAGCATGACCCCGGCCTTGATCAGCTCGTCGTTGTACCTCCCCATGGCGGTGAGCATCTTCTCGTCCGGCAGAGCCCCCGCCTCGGAGTCCTTGTTGGCCTTGACGATCACCATGAACCGCATGTCGTTGTCTCCTCTCGATCCGGAGCCGGGTCCATCCTGGCTTCCACTGTAACGACGAACGAGACGCCCGGGAATCGACGCGCCCGGCCGTCTTTGTCCCGACGGCGGTAACTGGGGGAAAAGCTCGGACTTACGCCTATAGGTCGACCAGGACCTTGAAGCCGCCGTAGGCCATGCGCCGCATGTCGACCGGCATCTCCTGCTCGGTCATCTTCGCCATGCGGGGGTCCTTCATGACCTTCTTGTTCACCCGGTCACGGTGCGCCCGCGACCGGTACACCACCCAGGAGAACAGGACGGTCTCGCCGGGCTTGGCCCGGGCCAGGCGCGGGAATGGGACGAGGCCCTTGACGGCGAGATCGTCGCCCACGCACTCGCGGAACTCGAGGGCGCCGTGCTCACGCCAGATCTTGCCGGCCCGCTGGGCGATCCGCCGGTAGGCCGCGATCTTCCTCTTCGGCACCGGAGCGACGTAGCCGTCGACGTAGAGGGGCATCTGACCTCCGTGTTGAAGCCGCCGTCCCCATTCTCCATCCTGAACGGGCGTTGCGTCCCGCCGGCCACACTTTCCGCGGCTCGTTGGAGACGCTGGCGACGACGCCGCGCACGTCGCCGGGCCGGCCGCCCCCGTCACCTGAACGAGTTAGTTCGTCGATGCCGCATCGACGCGCGCTGGCCCCGGCCTTGCTGTGACGGTTCAGGGCCGAGGGAGGTGCGCGTGTCGAGTGTCCGCTTGTTCGCGATCGGGTTCATCTATCTGTGCACGGCGGTGGCGTGGTCCACGCTCGGCGCGTCGGTGGTCAGCCGCACGGGCGAGTCCGACTCCCGCCTCTCGAAAGAGGTGGCCCAGCTCTGGGGCGGGCGCCACAGCCAGATCGCGCCCCAGACGGTGGTCCTGCGGACGCGGCGGGTCACGGAGACGGTCCAGGCCACCGACAACCTGGGCCGGCCCGTCTCCCGCGAGGTCACGCGCACGGTGGAGGACCGGGTACCGGTGCCGCTCCGGGCCAGCCGGGTGCAGGTCGGCCTCAAGCTCCAGCACCGGCAGAAAGGGCTGCTCTGGTACGACACCTACACCGTCGATTTCAACGGCGGGTACCGCGTGCGCAACCCCGACGACCAGCCCCGCACGCTCGTCGCCGAGCTGCGCTTCCCCTCGGCCGACGCCATCTACGACGGCTTCGTGCTCCGTCTCGACGGCCAGGACGCGGCCAAGGGCGGGATGGCCCAGGCCGCCACCGTCTCCACCGTCCTGCCCGCGCACGGCGAGGCAGACCTGGTGGTGGCCTACCGCTCGCGCGGCCTGGACGACTGGACGTACGCGTTCGCCCCGGAAGGTGTCAGCAGCGTGCAGGACTTCGCGCTGGACATGACCACGGACTTCCGGCGCATCGATTTCCCGCCGGGCACGATGTCTCCGACCAGCAAGGCGGAGGCGGGTCCGGGCTGGCGCCTGGGCTGGCAGTTCGACAGTCTGGTCACGGGCCAGAAGGTGGGCGTGGACCTCCCGAACAAGCTGAACCCCGGGCCGGTGGCCGCCCGCATCACGTTCTTCGCGCCGGTGTCCCTCCTCTTCTTCTTCACGGTGATGGTCATCCTCGGCGTGCTGTCGGGCAAGAGCCTGCATCCCATGAACTACTTCTTCCTGGCCGCCGCCTTCTTCTCGTTCCACCTGCTGCTGGCCTACCTGGTGGACCACCTGCAGATCCACGCTTCGTTCCTCATCTCCTCGGCGGTGAGCCTGTTCCTGGTCGTGACCTACCTGCGCCGCGCCGCCGGCCTGCGCGCCACCGTGCGCGAGGCCGCCCTGGCCCAGCTCGTGTACCTGGTCCTCTTCAGCTACGCGTTCTTCTTCGAGGGCTATACCGGCCTGACCGTGACCATCGGGGCGGTGCTCACGCTCTTCGTGCTCATGCAGATCAC
>Ga0075433_10004935_pt1 | contig 10447 bp, 8 predicted proteins | sample RhiMethybrSRZTD2_FD_75299 | JGI IMG/M metagenome (GOLD analysis project Ga0075433, IMG submission 75299) | Populus rhizosphere microbial communities from Tennessee, USA - Rhizosphere MetaG P. TD hybrid SRZTD2 | ecosystem: Host-associated > Plants > Roots > Rhizosphere > Soil | place: USA... | reverse complement strand
CTCTCGGAAAACATCGCGGCTTACGCGGGCGCGACCAGCGCCGCGATCATCGAGATTGCCGTGCCCATGGTTAACGAGAACCCCCGGTGCGTCGCGCTTCAACGTGCTTGTCGATCCAAGCGAGAACCAGATCGGCGAGCTGCAGGTTGTTGCGATCCTGCATCAACATGTGACTGTTTCCCTTGATCCCCATCGCGGGGAGATGCATCATCTCGGCGTCGCCGCCCGCCGCCTTGATCTGCTGCACGTAGCGTTCGCACGTAGCAAAGGAGTCCGCCCAGTTTGCCGGCCCGCCTTTGACGTCGCCGAGGTGATCGCCGAACATCACCAGGTTCGGGATCCTGGCGAGCGTCGCAATCTGTTCAGCGCTCAAGTCCGCACACGGCATCTCGATCGAAATCAGTCCACGGATCCCCTTCGGGTCGATGAGCGCCGCCTGTTGCGGGAAGAAGCCGGACTCGGAATGCCCCATCAGGATTGCGCCGTTCAAACGCACGGCAAGGGCGGCCATGTTCGTCCAGGTCGGGTTCGGTGATGGCAACTGGGAATTCAGATCGGGAATCATCTGCTTGTAGAGCTCATCGGCCGCCTCGACGGGAAACTGACCATCGGGGAACGGCGTGCCGTAGGCCGGTCCGAATCGAAACACCGTCCACGCAACCTGGTTGCTGGCTTGCAGCACGGTTGGCAGCTGACTCGCAGGGGCGGTGCCCGCCTTGACGGCATTGATCGTGGACGCATCGAAGCCCGAACGCGCGCGCGAGACCTGATCGGCGAGGTACACCGGGCGATCCCGGCGCACGAAGTACTCGTCCCACCCCATGCGTCCGTCAGGGGTCGTCTCCCACGTCTTGCTGCTCAGACAACAGCCGTGCACCATCACGATCGGTACATGCCGTTCGCCGTTCGGCGGCACTTGGTACTGCACGTACATCTGATTGATGGTGATCTCACCGGGAGGGCCGCCTCCCCGTCCGGCGGGAGCGGCAGGAAGGGTCTTCTTCTCACCGCCGACGAAGAAGCTTCCCTGCTTCGCGATGACGAGAGGCTTTTCCAGCTCCTTTCCGCGCGGCGCCTGCGCGGATCCTGTCGTCGTCGCAGCGACGATCACACCCAGGGCGAGACTGAACTGATAGAGCTTCATGACACGGAAGCTTATTCCAAGACGAGGACGACGTGAACGGATCAACTCCCAATCTCCAATTCCCAACTCCCAAACTTCGAGCTGGCTCGTTGCAGCTTGGGAGTTGGGAGTTGGGAGTCGGGAGTTTAGGGGTTCGGGCTCGCGCTGAATCTGAGTGAGATCCCCCCACTCAAGGCCAGACTGGTTCCACCTTCCTCCATGCTGGTGAGGCTGCGACCAACGCTGACGAATGTTGCCGCTGATGTCCCCAGCGGATACGCGATGCCAAGCGACACGTCCATTCGTTGTCGGCCGATGCCCATCGAATCGAGGACGGCATCGTCTTTGAGCGAGTAGGATTGTGTGAGCGCCCCGGTCAGGGCCATACCGCTCCGCGCGCTCCATTCCACCGCTGCGCCGGAGAAGAACGATCCGCGCGTGAAGATCCCTGCCGAGCCATACATGCGAAACGGCTGCCGCCGCAGTTCCACGCTGACAGGAACTGCGAAATGAATCCGACCGTCAGTGTTGTCCGAGCTCAGGACTTCCATCGTGGGACTGATGGCGAGACCGAACTCACTCAACGTGAGCGTGGGATCGACGAGCGTGTATTTCGCGCTGAGGTAGACATCGTCCATCCCTGTGGCCGATCCGCCCTCATAGCTCGCGCGATAGAACGGCACGCTGGCTCCTACCTGCATCCGATCGGTCACGCCCAGTCCAACACCGAGCATAGGAATGTTGGTCTGACTCGACGCGAGCATCCGCCAATACCCGACGCCAATGCTGGTATAGCCCGCTCCCCTCGCCGCCGCGCTGGCGTCGTCCAGCCAGGCGCCGAACTGTCGATATGTGCTGACCGGCACTGATGCCAGTGCCCCGGGTGTCGTGGGCGACGACGTCGACGAAGATGTCGACGTCGTCGTGGTTGGCGAGGATCCGCGGGGCGCTTTTGGCCGGCCCTTTCCCTGTGCCTGTGCGACGCCGGGAAGCGCGAACCCGATCGCCATGAGTAGAGCGATCGCTGAGGGGAGAGCGCGAGATATCACGACCTTCCCCCTACTTCTTGCCCTTGCTGGTCGCGGTGCTGCCAGTCGTCGTCGTGTTTGTCCCAGTGCTAGTGCCGGTCCCGGTGCCGGTGCCAGTCCCTGTACCGGTGCTAGTCCCAGTGCCGGTGCTAGTCCCAGTGCCAGTGCCAGTCCCAGTGCCAGTGCCAGTCCCTGTGCCGGTGCCAGTCCCTGTGCCGGTGCCAGTCCCTGTGCCGGTGCCAGTACCGGTGCCCGTATTAGTCGGCTCAACGGGCACGACCACCGGCGTGGTTCGGACCTGCTTCGCCGCCTGACCCAGGCTGAGGCCGTCGATCGTCATCGCGTCTTTCAGCTGTACGAAATCGATGCCCTGATTCTTCGACACGTTCAAGGCGGCGATGAACTGACCCTGGTTACGGAACCCGGCGCTCGCTTCCTCGATCGTCATGTTCGCAGGCAGCATGCCCTTCACCTGTGCAAGCTGACTGGGGTTCTTCGAAATCTTGGTCGAGATCGCATTGGGCTCGAACGTCGTCGCGGTCGTTGTTGTGGTCGTGCCGGTGCTTGTCGTCGTGGTGCCTGAGCCCGAACCACTGGACGTGCCTGTCGACGTGGAAGCTGTGGTGGTTGTTTTCTTCGAGCCACCATGCGCGGAAGAACCAGTCGTCTTCGTCGTCGCCTTTGTCGTACCGCCGCCGCTGGTCTTCGTGCTCGACGGACCGTGCGTGGACGGTCCACCGCCCTTCGTCGTGGACGTCCCGACGCTCGGCGACGTGGTCGGTGCCTTGCTCGACCCGGCCCCGCGGCCTTGTGCCGCCGCCGTCGTGCTGACAGCTGCAACGGCGATTGCAGTTACGGCCAGAAGTGAGAATCTGCGCATGTTGTGGACTCCCTCCAGATGGGAGGTAGTCCAAAAACGATGCCCGCCCGCGCTGAGCGTCGAAGGGGCGTGTGCGCAACGACTTGCCTGTGACAGCGGGCCGCTGACGGTCAGCGTACGTGTTCAAAAGCCGCAGGAAGCTTTCAGTTCTGCACGTCGCGCAATCCTTCGGTGAGCTCGATCGACACACCCCACGGGTCGACCATCGCGGCCGTGGGCATGTTGTTCATCTCCGGATCTTTTCCGCAGGGCCTGGTCAGCTTGATGCCTTTCGCTTCGAGCTGCTTGCAGAATTCCGCGAGATTCTTTACTTCGAATCCGACGTGATCGTAAACGCGGCCCGCGGTCGGCGCGTGCGTGATGGTCCGATCGCCCTCCCATCGGAAGAAGTTGAGCATGTAACCGACCCCCGGGAGATCGGCCCCGGCAAAGAAGTCGGTGAACGTGTTCGGCCCGGTGCGAGCCGTTGCGTTGAGCGCCTTCATGTACCATTGCTGCATCTCCACGTACTCCTTGTTGATGAAGTGCACGTGGTGATGCACGATCGGCGGCGCGTTAGGCGTCATATTGGTGACGAGCTCCACTTTCGCACCGTCAGGTCCGAGCAGGTAGGAAAACCGCCCATAGTTTCCGGCTGTCGGCAGGGCCACCTTCTCCCCGGGCTTGGGTTCCCGTCCAGTTGTCAACTGGTAGCCATTGGCGACGATCTTCGTGGTCAGCGCAGGAACGTCAGGCACGGCGAAGCCGATGTGATCGAGCGCGGTGCCGTAGGTCGGGCCGGTCGGCTTCTTCACGTCGAGGAAGAGGAAGATGTCCGGGAAACGAACGACGTCGGCCTTCCCGATCTTCGTCATGGTGCCACCGAGCGTGTCGACCCAGAACTTCTTGTGCGCGTCGACGCTCGTCACGTTCAAGTGATAGTGGCCAACGATGACGGGCGCTTCCTTGTTCAGAAGTTGTGCAACGGGATGAGACGACAATCCCCAGACGATCAGACCCAGCACCAGTGCCCACGCGATCCGTTTCATGATGTCCCCTTGGCCACTTTGAACTTTGGACCTTCGACTTTGCATCTTTGACTTGGACGTTTGACTTGACTTTTGACCTTTGACCTTTGACTTTTGATGACCTCTGATGTCTGTCAATTCCACTCGGATACTGCCGGTACGTGCAGCCGTTCGATTTCCGGCAGATCGAATCCAAAGTCCTCTTTCAGAACTGCGCGGAGCTCGACGCGGCTCTCGATTACGCGCTTCTCTTCGCGGCCCTCGTGACGTCTGGTCATGGCCCGGTTCGCCACCGACACTCGGCCTCGCGGCGTAATCGCGCGCAACATCAGCGTCGTGACGAAGGGTGATATCGGGAACGTGGACACAAAATGATTTCCCATCACGAAGTCCACGGGCTCGGCCGGCTCCAGCGTGGAAGACCACATCGGTGTCCAGGCGCCGTTCACCTCGGTCTCGAGCACCCATTCGTGACCATGATTGACGAGGCGGTGCACGTCGCGGCCCTCACACACTCGCGCGGCCGCGAGTGGCACCGGAACCAGCGGGGCCAGGCCACCAAAACCTGGATCGAGCACGTAGCGTTGATCGTCCATCCGGACGGTCAGGAACATGTGCGTGAGCGCAGCTTCACTGCGTGGCCGCATCAGGACCACCCGCGCCGTGTGGACGTCTGGTTGGAACCCGAGGCTGGACAACGCCGATTGCAGGAGGATGCCATGCTCGAAACAGTAGCCGCCGCGATGTGCCGCGACGAGTTTGGCGTAGACGCTGCCTGAATCGATGCGAATGCCACGCCCCAGCAGCACATCGAGGTTTTCAAACGGGATGTGCGTCATGTGGGCGCGAAGGACGCCGGCGAGCGTGGCGAATGTCGGCTCGCGCGGACCGTTCCAGCCGATCCGCGCGAGGTAGCCATCGAGGTCGAAGGTGATCAACGTCGGGTCGCTCGCGACCCGACAAGCGGGTGCCGGCAGACGGTTCGCCGAAGGCGAATCGTCATGGCTGGTCGCCCGCAGGAATTGGCTGACCACCAACTGTGAGTGCACCCTGGATCGGTCGCCGCGGACGAATGATTCCCCGCTGCGCGTCTTCCTCAACCGCCTTGTCTTCCGCGCGCTCGCCGCCAAGCCCCTGGAGGACTGCCAGGTTGCCCTCGTGGCATTCGTACGGAAGCACCTGATAGCCTTCCGGTGACGTATAGGGAATCGAGATCGTGTAGGGGCCCGTGTAGGTCTTCGGATCGCTGATAGTCGCCTCGTAACGCAACAAGTCCTCTTCAACGCGCGTGATGCGCTCGACGATCTTCAACTCGGTGCTCGCGAGCACGTTGTTGCCGGGCGTCGTGGCCTTGCCGTTGAAATTCGTCGTCTCGATGACGAGCGTATCGCCTTCCCAATGCCCGCGCGAGTCACCCAGGTACCCTCGCACGCCATCGCCCACGTGTGGACGGCCATCGAGAGGGATCACACGCGCCTCGTGGATCATCTCGGACATGATGACGGCGTAGCCAGGTGCCTGAACGATGCGATAGCCGTTGCCGTAGATCTTCGGCGTCATCGATCCCACGACGCCAAGGGTCACGCAGCGATCGTACAAGGTGAAATCGGCCGGGCTGTTGAGTGGACCATTGCCGTAAGTGCCTTGCGGCGTGCGTCGCTGCTCGGCCCCGGCCACGAGCGCCGGCGCGCGGCCGTTCGGCGGATCGACAATGAGCGAGGTCTGACGGAAGGATCTGGTCAACCAGGAGTTGTCGTTGCGGAACGAGCCGACGGCGTTTTCCGCGCGCGTACGCGTGTCCGTGTCCCGCTTCACCTTGTCGGCATACTCCTGATCGGTCAGCTCGGCTTTCGTTCCAAGCTCCGCCGGTCGCTGGAGCGGAATGCCAAACGCCGAATCTCCCGACCACACGGCCTGCAGATCCGGATCACCCCATGGAGTCTTGTCAGGTGTCCATGTCTTGCCAGTCGTCGCCGGGGTCGCAGCGTTCGCCGTCTTGCTGTCGCGCGTCTGCGCGGCCACGCTCGACGCGGTCAGCAGGACGACCAACGCGAATGTCACGGAGAATCGGACGCTCATGACGCTTGCTCCTTCCTTGTGTAGCCGGGGTGGAATTATCGCTCCATCGTCAGAAAACGCCCAACTCCCAAAACCCAACTCCCAACTCCCAACTCCCAACTGTGGGATTGGGAATTGGGAGTTGGACGTTGGGAGTTGATCCGCAGCACAGTCCAGATTGCAACATCACCTGCACTGAAAACCGCAACCAATATCAAGCAGCGCTTTGAATTGCACCCTAGAGTGTAAGAAGTGAAGCCTGATACCCGCTCTTACTATGCCCGCGCCATTCAGACCGCTATCGAGCACATCGCCTCGCACCTGGACGATGCGCTCGAGCTGGAGGCGCTGGCGCGTATCGCCTGCCTGTCGCCGTTTCACTTTCATCGAGTGTTCCGCGGCATGGTCGGCGAAACCCCGCTCGAGCTGACGCGCCGGCTGCGCCTCGAGCGCGCGGCATGGAAACTGAAAGACAGGCAGCGGGCGATTACCGAGATCGCCTTCGACGCTGGGTACGAGACGCATGAGGCGTTCACGCGCGCGTTTCGCTCCGCCTACAGCACACCGCCGTCGGGCTTCCGGTTGAGAAAGTACCCGCGCATCGAGATCGCCGCCGCCTGCGGCATTCACTTCACGACAGACGGCGTGATACCGGCATTCATTCCACGAGACTCTGGAGGACTCACCATGAACGTCGAAATCAAGAACATGCCAGAACTTCGGGTAGCAACCGTGCGACACGTCGGCCCCTACAACCAGATCCCCAAGGCGTTCGAGCGCCTCGGCGCCATTGCTGGTCCAGCCGGCTTGATTGCGCAATCGAGTGCGATGATCGCCATCTACCATGACGACCCCGAGAGCACGCCGCAGGAACAGCTTCGATCCGATGCTGCCCTCGCTGTTCCTGAGGACATCACATTGCCGGAAGGCCTCGTCGAACAACACATCGCAGGAGGACGGTACGCGAAGACGATTCACGTCGGCCCGTACGAACAACTCGGTGACACGTGGGCACGGTTTCTCGGCGAGTGGGTTCCGGCGAGCGGCAATCGCATCGGCGATGGCGTGAGTTACGAGATCTATCAGAACACTCCCGCGCAGGTCCCTATGCAAGAGCTGCGGACGGAACTCTACGTGCCGCTCGCGTAAACGCGCCGCCGGATTTGTTGAATTGGCGATTATTGATTGTTGATTCGTTGGTGATTGTTGATTGTCGATCGGTGATTTGGTTGAATCGGCGAGACGAGGACCAATCACCAAATCAAAAGTCAAACATCACCAACGAATCACAAATCAAAGATCAAAGATTTTCGATTACGACTTCATGAGCTGGGTGAAGAATTCGAAGAGCGCCGCCCGAGTCGTTCTGGACGGCCGCTTGTGGAAGCGATCTCACGCTGCACTGGCGCTGCGGTTTTGGCACGCGCGCGAACGACGCCTTTTCGCCGATGACGTTCATCTCAGGGCCGCTGCGGCATGGCTCGCTCGGGCGCAAGACAGCACGAACGACGGCGGATTCGCCGGTCGCTACTCGCTTGAAACCGGCTGGACGTCATCGTATCCGGAAACGACCGGCTACCTCGTGCCCACGCTGCTTTCGCTTCGCACTGCGTTGAATGACGATTCGTGGCGAGACCGCGCCAAGCGCGCGATCCAGTTTCTCCTCAAAGTACAACTGCCCAGCGGCGCGTTCCCTGGAATGGAGATCGCACAGAACAGGACCGAGCCGTCAATCTTCAATACCGGACAAGTCATCTGCGGACTTCGGGCGTGGATGCTGGAAACGGGCGACTCCACCGCCGAGAGCGCGGCGCGGCGCGCGGCAGACTGGGTAGTCTCGCAGCAAGACGCCGATGGCGCCTGGCGGCGGTTCTTGTACTTGGACAGCATGCCGCATACGTACATGACCCACGGGGCTTGTTGGATCGCGCAGCTCGGGCAAACCCTCGGCAACGATGCGTATATCGAGTCAGGCGCCAGACACCTGCGGTGGGTTCTTGGGCGCGTGGATCCAGATACCGGCTGGATTGACGGGTGCGGATTCTACCCCGAGGATCACGCGGCTCGGCGTGGCATGACGCATACGATCGCATACACGGTCTGGGGCATGCTGCTGCTCGCTCGAATCACCGCCGATCGGGAAGGCCTCGAGGCGGCCCGCCACGCGGCTTACGCCACGGCTCGACGGCTCGAACTCTCCCGCTGGCTTCCTGGCATGCTCGACTCACAATGGCGAGGTCAGGCGCCGTACGCTTGCATGACGGGAAACGCCCAGATGGCGCTCATCTGGTTTGCGTTGAACGAGATCGAGCCCGACCCCACTCTGATCAGCGCGGCGTGCAAAGCACTCGATCTCGTCAAGCGAGCGCAACCTCTGGACGTCGCGAACACGGGCATTCGGGGTGGGATTCCCGGCTCCGATCCCATTTGGGGAGAGTATCTCAGGCTCGCGCTTCCAAACTGGGCTCCGAAGTTCTTCATCGACGCGTTGCTCGCCAAGCGCGCCGCGCTGAGCGCGATGCGCGTGCCCGTCCAGACCGTCGCGACTGGGCACTCTCTACCGCGATTGCCTGGCCGTGCCGCAGGCCCGCCTCCGCGAGTCGTCTTACTCGCCGACGAGTGGAGCCAAAAAGTCGCGCAGTTCGTCAGCGCGCTCGAGGCCCGAGGCTGGAAGCCGGACGCTGTCCTGATTACGTCGGAGCCCGACGCGCCAGCGATGCGGCGTGCGCTTGCGGTCGTCCGGCAGCGCGGCATCGGATCGTTGCTCGGCGCGGTCCTCCGTCGGTCGGGACTCGGATTACTGGTTGGCGCCGCACCCGACAACGAGCATACGGACGGCGCATCGGCGAGACATTCGCACGTTCCCACCATCAGGACGGGCTCGCGTGAATCAGCGGAAACGCTTGACGCCCTTCGAGCCGTAATGCCGGACGTGCTCGTGTTGGCAGGCGTCGGTATCGTGCGAAAGCCGATTCTCGACACGGCGCGAATCGCAACCTTGAACGCGCACATGGGCATTCTGCCCAGCGCGCGAGGCATGAACGTCGCGGAGTGGAGCCGGCTCCTCGGGCTCCCCATGGGATGCACCGTGCACGTCGTTGACGAAGGCGTCGATACCGGACCAATCCTGGCAACCGTCGGCGTGGACGTCCGCTCCGCACGGGACATCGCGAGTTTGCGACATCTGCTGGACGAGGCACAGGTGAAGCTCCTCGCCGACGTGCTCGATCAAGTCCGCGTGATGGGCGGGCTGCCGGTGCTCGAGAGGCAGGGCGAAGGGCGCCAGTTCTTCACCATGCACCCCGCCGTCCGTTCGGTGCTCGAGAACGGAATGCGTACGCAGCCGTCGTGAGCCAGCACATGCGTACCGCCTTAGCCGTCACTCGCGCGGCGGCCTGTTCAGTTATCGCACGATCGTCGTGGGCGGTATCGTGCCCGCCTTCGGTGTCCCGAGTCCCTTGAACAGGAAGCGCTGGAACCGGCGGGCATCGAAGTTCTCACCGACGTAGATGTTCCCCTTGCTGTCGACGGCGATCGCATGCGGGACGTTGAGCGATCCGCCCCACAGCCCCTGCTGGCCGAAACGGGCGATCACCTGGAGCGTGCTGCGATTCAGGATCCAGACGTGATGGTTGGCGCCGTCAATCATGTAGAGGAAACGCTGCTCCGGATCGGGCGAGAGCGCGAAGCCCGATGCGGCCCCTTGCAGCAGCGTCCGTTTCGAGATGAACGCTTCCTTGACGAACGTGCCATCTTTTCTGAAGACCTGAATGCGATTGTTCGGACGGTCTGCGACGTAGACGAAGCCGTCTTTCGAGATCGAGATGTTGTGCGGCAGTCGAAACTGCTGCGCCGGAGGGGCATCGGGATCGTACGGCCCGAGATCCATGTCACTCGGTTTGTTTCCGTATGCGCCCCACATGCGCTTGAACGCGAACGTCTCGGCGTCCAGGACGATGACGCGACGGTTGCCGTAGCCATCGGCCACGTACACCTCGTTGCTGGCGGGATCGACGACGAGATTGGCAGGGCCGCGCATGTTCGCGGTGTCCGCGCTTCCTTTGCTCATGCCTGCCTTGCCAAACTGCCGGAGTAACTTTCCCTGCCTGGTGAAGGTCAGGAGCTGATGATCCTTGGCGCCGTTTCCCGCCAACCACACGATGTCCTTGTGATCGACGAAGACACCATGCTCGGACTGCGGCCAGTCGTATCCCTGACCCGGACCTCCCCACGAGTTCACCAGCTTGCCCGTCTGATCGAGTTCGAGAACGGGAGGTGCGGGGATGCAGCAGTCGGCCTTTGGTGGTTTGTCGTCGGATCCCGAGAAGCGCTCGTTGGTGAGCAGGCCGCC
>Ga0075433_10004934_pt1 | contig 10449 bp, 5 predicted proteins | sample RhiMethybrSRZTD2_FD_75299 | JGI IMG/M metagenome (GOLD analysis project Ga0075433, IMG submission 75299) | Populus rhizosphere microbial communities from Tennessee, USA - Rhizosphere MetaG P. TD hybrid SRZTD2 | ecosystem: Host-associated > Plants > Roots > Rhizosphere > Soil | place: USA... | reverse complement strand
TTTAGGACTCAAAGCGCGGGCTAGAACAGAATTACTGAGTGGCGGTAACAATGCGGCGAAGTCAAAAGCCCTCGATGCGGACATCGACCAACTGACTGAGAAACTCGCCGATCTCGATTCACAGATCAGAGCTGAAAGCCCTCGCTTCGCTGAGTTAACCAGACCACAACCAGCAACGGTTCAGGAAATTCAACAACAACTCGACACCGATACACTTCTGCTGGAGTTTGCCCTGGGCGAGAAGCGCAGCTACGTGTGGGCGGTCACGACCAACAACGTCAAGGGTTATGAATTACCGGCACGAGATCAGATCGAAAACGCCGCCGCACGTTTGTTGCAGGCATTGACTGCTCAAAAGCGATACCAGGGTGATGAAACTTCTTTGCAACAGAAAACGCGTCTTCTGAACGCAGAGAAAGAATATGCGGACTCGGCCGGCATGCTAGCGCGAATGGTGCTGCATCCCGTCGCCGAACGGTTGGACCACAAACGGCTTGTCATTGTCGCCGACGGTGCTTTGCAGTTAATTCCATTTGCGGTTTTGCCGGACCCGAAAAACTCAGCGACAAACCTGATCAATAACTATGAGATTGTTACGTTGCCCTCCGCGTCGGTTCTGGCGCTGCAACGTAGAGAACTCGCGAATCGCAAACCCGCACCATTGAGTTTGGCAGTGGTTGCGGATCCGGTATTCGACAGCGACGATGAAAGAGTTGTGAGGCTAATGTCTGGAGCGAGAGGCTCTAAACGAAAGGAAACCAAGCCGTCTCCCCCACCCCAGACTCTGCATGCCGCCAGTGCACCTTTGCCCGATTCGAAAGCTGATGCCGGGCTTCACAGCGCATTAAGAGATGTCGGCTTGAATCCAAACACATTGGGCCGGCTTCTGAAATCAGGTGAAGAGGCAGCAGAAATCTCCAGCGTCGTTTCACCGAGTGAATCCTTCACGGCGATCGGTTTTCAGGCGAGCCGGGCGATCGTGATGAGTGGCAAGTTAGCCAGGTATCGCAACGTTCACTTTGCCACACACGGCCTACTGGATCTCGAACATCCGGAATTGTCCGGGATCGTTCTGTCGCGGTTCGATGAAAAGGGCCAGCCGCAGGACGGCTACCTCCGTCTCTACGAAATCTACAACCTCAATCTGCCTGCCGACCTGGTAGTTCTCAGTGCTTGTCAGACCGGTAGTGGAAAGCAGATACGAGGAGAAGGATTGATGGCGCTTACCAGAGGATTCATGTACGCGGGCGCCGCTCGCGTAGTGGCTACTTTGTGGAAAGTAGACGATGCGGCGACAGCCGATCTCATGGCGCTGTTTTATAAGGAAATGTTCACGAACGGAAAACGGCCCGCAGCCGCCTTGCGAGACGCGCAGATTCATCTTTCAAAACAGAAACGATGGAGTTCGCCGTACTACTGGAGTGGGTTTGTACTGCAAGGCGAATGGAGGTGATTTTATAAAGCTACGCCATCTCGAATATAATGGCCCTCCAAGTTCGCTCCCAAACTTCCTGATCGGAGTGCCGTCACCATTGACTTGCTCTGATTCTTCAGCCGATCCTCCTGATTCAACAGATCGCAATGGCACCGACGAGAAACCTCCCCAGGAAACTGGTGACCAGAAACCTCCACGCGAAAGTGACGAACAGAAGCCTAAGTGGGTACTTACGCCTGAAGCGTTTGAAAAGCTGCTGATGCGCTTTTCAACAGATCGCGAGGAGGCTGGAATTCAATACGAGATCGCCAGACAAAAAGTCATACGGTTCTTCGAGTGGAATTCAGTGGAGTTTGCAGCAGAGTATGCCGACGAAGTTCTGAACCGGGTGGCGCGTAGGATCGACGAGGGACAGACTATAGATAATCTGGTGGCTTATACCCTTGGGGTAGCGCGAGTAGTGCTTAAGGAAATTCGAAAGCACCTCGATCGCCGCCCGATTGGATTAGATGACGCACCTCCCGATAGACTTGAACAGAAGGTGCCTGAACCGATCGAACCGGACGCGCGGCAAATATGCTTCGATCGATGTTTGGAAAACGTGCCGGTCGGCAATCGAAAATTATTGCTTGACTATTACCAGTTTGAGGGCGGGGCGAAGATCAAACACCGGCGCGAGTTAGCCGCGAAGATGGGCATCCCTCTTAATGCCCTAAGAATTCGTGTGCATAGAATCAGAAAAACGTTTGAGAATTGTATCGCGGACTGTCTGAAAAACAGTCAGCCACGAAACGATTAGCCTATTGTTGCCACTCGTGAAGGGGGGCCTTGAATGTCTCAGCGAATCGACGGACAGGAACTGTTGCCAGACAATGATCGCCAAGCGGTCGCAATGCGATATTTGTTGGGCACCTTGTCTGAGGAGGAGAGGACCCGTTTCGAGGACCTATTCTTTTCTGATGAAAGTGAGTTTGAGCAGCTCGAGGAAGCTGAAGGAGAATTGATCGACCGCTACGTCTTAAATGAATTGTCGGCCGACGACGCCGACCGGTTTAAGAAACTGTTGGTTTCTCCTCGCCTCGCCGAACGTGTCGAGATTGCCAGGATCCTCACCAAACGAGTCGCTTCGGAATCCCAACAAGAAGATCGTGTTTATCCCATAAAAGTTCAAACACCAAAAAAAGGCGAACCGGAACCTCCCTGGTACAAAAGACTGATTCTCTCACCTATCCCAGCGTTTGCTTTGGGCATAACTTTGCTATTGCCGACGATTGCGCTGGTTTTCGTCTCGATGAAATTGCAGAACGAATCTCAGCGCCTGGCTTACGAACAACAACAACTGGAAAACCTCAAAAAGCAGATCGAGGAGCAAAGAGCCAGGTCCAGCCAACTCGAAGCAACGCTCAATCAAACACAACGCGAGAAAGAGGAGCAACAGCAATTAGCAGAGCAGTACAAACAGCAAGCCGAGCAACCGCGATCCATTCCGGTCCTGGGTTTATTCTTAAATCCGGTTACTAGCGTTCGCAGTGAGGGTGGCAAGCGTGTTGCAGTTCTCACACTTCCACCCAATGCTTCCGAAGTTGGGATAAACCTGAATGTTACGGACGGAGATTATTCTCGTTATGAAGCTATCGTGCGAAGCGTCGACTTGTCTAAAGAAGTCGCCCACCGGACTAACCTAAAACCATTTTCGAAGAAAAGCCGAAAGTACATTACGCTCAAATTGAACAGCAAACTCTTACCGCGCGGCACCTACAATGTGCGTGTAAACGGCGTCACCACGACCGGAACGACCGAAAACTTTAATGATTACTCTTTCCAAGTCTCCTCTCGTTGATACCACTTTGTCCCAACCCTCCTTCTGAATCCCACCTGCTTGAAACGTTTTTGGCTCCAGCAACACACTTCCATGAAACGTCCCGATCACTGTCGTCTTTTTCATTGAATTAAATTGAGTCCGAGTTTGAATTCACAGCGGTTCAGGCGCGAATGCGATGAGCAGCTACAGGTACTCGGTTTCTCGCCCAGAAACAAATAGGAGGTGTTAGATGTCAACGAATTTCGATTCCGCCGCCGCTCAGAAAAAGTGGTGTGTAATGGTCTACTTCGCTGCCGACGTCGATCTCGAGGATGCGGCGATCGCCGATCTGCAACAGATGAAAGCGGCCGGCTCTTCCAGCGAAGTTGATCTTTTGGCCCAATTGAATCCAGGCGGTCCCCGTGCTATTCGTCGTTACCATCTTCAGAAAGATACTTACCTCGAGGAAGATCTCGTCCCAACGCTGATGGAAGATGGAGAACATTTTATAAACAACGTTAATGCCAAACAGGACCTGATTGAGTTTGTTCGCTGGTGCGCGACGCAATCAGATGCAGAGCATCACGCACTGATCCTGTGGGGGCATGGACAAGGATGGAAAGCCGACAATCCGGATCCATGTTTTGTTCCCGGCGCCGGCAATCCCCGCAAAACTCTTGAAGAACAGCTCGCGCTCATAAAGTCGAACAATGTCACCGTAATGCGGAGCGCCCCGCTTTCGTTGCCGGTAACGCTGCTCAACGGCGAAACTGGTTTTCTCAGCAACACTGATCTCGCCGAAGCGATGAGCGACGCGAAGAAAACCTTTGGAAAGAACATCGACATTCTCGGTTTGGATGCCTGCTTGATGGCAATGGCAGAGGTCTGCTGCCAGGTTAACGAAAGTGTCGATTATTTCGTCGCCTCCGAGGATACAGTGCCCGATGAGAGTTGGCCTTACGACACTATTTTGAAGTTACTTGTCGCAAACCCCGATCGCGTTAGCCCCGAAGATTTTGCGCGCCTCATTGTCAGAAAGTTTATTTTCGACTTTGGGGAGAAACGGAAGTTTGTGACCCAGTCGATCTGTCAATTAGGAAATGACAAGAACGCTTCGCTCAACAAATTCACCACGGCTGTGGGGCGCCTGGTCGCTACACTTCTGGCTGAGTTCAAAGATCCTGAAACTCGATGGGCGGCGATGATCGCTCGCAGTCAGGCTCAGTCGTTTTTCTTGAAAGACTACATCGATCTATTCGATTACTGCCGCTTGCTGAGTATCAACTGTAAGAGTGTTTATGTGGTCAAGGCGTGCGAAGAGGTCATGAACGCATTGCACAGCTCCAACACTGACGGCTCGTCGAGTGGTGTTGTAGTCGATCACGGCACGTATGGCTACCCGCTCAAATGTTCGTTTGGCGTATCTGTATTTTTCCCGTGTGTGGGCGAGGTGCCGGCGTGTTACCCGAACCTCGAATTTTGTCAAAGAACAAAATGGCACGAGTTTCTGAATGCCTTCCTGCACAGTCCGGAAGGACGGGTCGCAGCATTCGAGCCCTCGGACATCGAATGGCCGAGCGTGATAACAGCCAAAGAGCCGAGCGTAGTTCTGACACCCGTGCCCGTTGCGAATGTTGCCAATGTTGACGCTGCCACCAAGGTGACTACGCTCACCGCCACAGGAGTCGTTCTGGAAAGTAATGGCAATGGTGTGAAGACGACTCAGGGCGATGTAATTAAAACGACCATGGGTGATGTGATCAAAACCACCCAGGGAGATCCCATCAAAGTGCCCAGGTTGCCCTCGTTTCTGCTCACCCCGGATTCAAAACCGAAGCCCATAATCCCGCCAACTACGCCGGACACTGAACCTGCCGTGCGCACTAAACCAAATGGAACTCCAGGGAACTGTGGATGTGGTCAGAACCATTAGCTCCATTACTCACCCCGTCAAGACATCCCCCACCACCCGAGGTCGCATTTTGCGGCCTCGGGTTTGTCCTCCGCCTGCGCATTCGTACATTCGGCTTCTCGTGGCATAAGATACGCCCGAGATTTTCGTGAACTGTACCCTGACACGCCTCCTATCGTCGCTCGCACTGTGTGCCGTGACCGTCGCACACTGCCAGGCACAAATTCAACGTACATCGCTTTTAGACAGAAAAAGCAGTGCGGACGTATTGGTTCAGGAAGCGCGGAAACTGTCGGCAGCCTGGACTCGGGTCAGTGCTATGCAGGCGCTGAAAAAATATCAGACAGCGCGGTCGATTTATCAGGATGCCGGCGACTTGCGGAATCAGGCGCTCGTGTCATTGGAAATGGGTAAGGTTCAGGAATGGACAGGCGATCCGCCGGCCGCACTCGTAAGCTATGAACGCGCGCTAAGTATTAGCCGTCAATCGCACGACCAGTCCGCGATAGCGGCCGCACTTAATCGACTCGGTTTTTATTACATCGAGCGCGGTGACTACGATAAAGCTCTCGACTTCGGCAAACAGGCGCAACAGCTCAGTTCAGCCATCTCTGACCGGTCAAATGAGGCATACGCCTTACTACTAATAGGAACCACCAAATACAACCAGCGAGAGCAAAGGGACGCCAAAGCCTACCTTCAACTCTCATTGGAATTATGCAAAGCGCTGCATGACAAGTCTGCGCAAGCGCAAGTCCTGGAGGCGTTGGGCCACGTCAACCATGAGTTGGGAAACGCCAAAGAGGCGCTGCAACTGTTTCTTGATGCTCTTGAGCTAGCGACGCGGGCCAATGACCTCGCTATCGAGGCGAGAATTCTGAACGGCCTTGCTATTAGTTATTCCATCGTGGGTGAGAAGCAAGAGGCGGTTGAACGTTATCGAGAGGCACTCGCAATTCTCGAGAAGATGGGAAACAGCCGGCAAATTGCGGTTGCCTTAGCTGGTCTGGGGTATATCTATTACACCGTCGCACAGAACGAGCGTTCTCTAAACTATTACTCGCGCGCGCTGAGTCTATATAGAAGCATCGGCGATCGAGAAGGAGAAAGCATTGTGCTCGGTCGAATGGGCGAGATATCCGAAGGCCTGTGGGACAAAAAGAAGGCTGCTATGTACTACGAGCAGCTCACAGGCGTCGCCCGCGACCTTAAAGATCCGATCTTAGAGTCGTATGTGCTCAACTGGAGTGGCGACGTCTACGCTCCGACGAACAAGCGACAAGCGTTGGCTCTTTACGAGCAAGCGCTGGCGTTGAGTCGCAAACACAGTAACCCGCGGCTAGAGGCTTATACGTTGAATCGGTTGGGTTATACGCATGCGTGGCTCGGAGAAATTGACGCCGCGAAAAAATTCTATGACACGGCACTCGAGCGCGCGCAAACGATGGGTGATCGCGAATTGGAAAGCCTCACCCTTTACAACCTGGCGGCGCTTGAGCGAGATCACAATGGTCTAGCCGCAGCCCGTACTCTGATTGAGCGCTCGCTGAAAATAATTGAGTCGTTGACATTGGACATGGGCGCCAGGGAACTCCGCGCTTCCTATTTCGCCACCGTACATCAACAGTATGAGTTCTACATCGATCTGTTGATGCAATTGCACCAGCAAAACCCCTCAGCAGATTTTGGCTCATTGGCCCTCGAAGCCAGTGAGCGAAGTCGAGCCAGATCTTTGCTGGATATGCTTCGGGAGAGCGGCGCTGATATCAGGAAAGGAGTGGATCCGCAACTGCTCGAACAGGAGCAGAGTGTCAGGGCCAAACTTCGGACGGCAATTCAGAAGCGAATGATGGCATTTAGTCGCCCGCATACCAGGCAGGAAATCAACGACTTGCAGCAGGAGATTGTTTCTCTTACGACCGAATACGAACAGTTCGCTGCCGAAATCCGGCAACGCAGTCCGCAATACGCGGCACTTACACAAGCTACGTCGCTGACAGCAAAACAGATCCAGGCTGTGCTCGACGACGACACCATCATGGTCGAATACGCGTTGGGGGATCGACGAAGCTTTGCGTGGACTATTTCCTCTGATTCAGTGGCGAGTTTTGAATTACCGGATCGCGCTACTCTTGAAAAACTTGCGCGAGTGGTTCACGAAGGCCTGTCTAAAGATCCCCGCGATGCAATTCAGCCCGCCGGTTATGCCGCGGCCATGAAAACTCTGAGCAGGATCCTGTTGGAACCGATTGCTAAATATCGATCGAAGAAGCGTGTGGTGGTAGTAGCCGACGGTGCATTGCAATATATTCCGTTCTCAACACTGGAACTACCTGACGATTCTGGAGATGCACGTTTGATCGCCCATTATGAACTCGTGAATCTGCCGTCCGCTTCAGCTCTGGCAGTGCAGCGAAACTCTTTAAGTGATCGCAAGCCTGCCCCCCGAATGCTCGCAATCGTTGCCGATCCGGTCCTCGAGTCAAACGACTCGCGTCTCTTAAACGCCAGATCAAAAAGGTCCGCAGCGCGCGAGGGTGAGCTCGGTAATGTTTCGAAACTGGATCGAGTGCTTCGCGACGTTGAGATCGGTGATGGGTTACGCGGACTGCATCGACTATCGCTCACGGAAACGGAAGCGAAAACGCTTTATAGCTTGATCCCGCCCGAACAGGTACTGAAAGCACTGGGCTTCGAGGCCAACAGGAATATTGTTACTGGCGACGGATTGGCGAACTACCGCATAGTTCATTTTGCCACTCACGCGCTCCTGGACAATCAAGTTCCTGAGATGTCCGGAATAATCCTTTCAATGTTTGATCGGAAGGGCCAACAGCAGGACGGGTTCCTTCAGCTTTATGAAATTTATAACCTGAAGCTCTCTGCGGATTTGGTCGTGTTGAGTGCGTGTCAAACCGCACTGGGCAAGGACATCAGAGGCGAAGGTATCGTCAGTCTCACACGTGGTTTCATGCATGCAGGTGCTCCCCGAGTTGTGGCCAGTCTCTGGAATGTCGACGATGCTGCCACTGCCGATCTCATGGGCTACTTCTATCGCGCGATGATCGTCGATCGACTGGCGCCCGCTGCTGCTCTGCGTGCCGCGCAACTGCGCCTCTCAAAAGAAAAGCGCTACCAATCACCGTACTTTTGGGCTGGATTCGTGCTTCAAGGAGAGTGGAACCAGCCAAATAGTTTTCTTGCGTCTCACTGAAACGTTTTAGCGCCTTTCTCCACTCCTGATAGCCCACACCAAAATTAGGAGATACTTATGCCGACCCAACCGCCCAGCAACTCCAAATACGAAACTGAACAAGTAAGTGACATCAATACCGATATGGATCCACGGCTTCAAAAGACAATAATCCAATCCCGAGCTCGTGTTCCAATCGACAAAGCAATCGGAAGAGAATCAGCGGAAGGCAGTACGCTGATCGATGTGATCGCGAAACTGAAGAACCCGTCTGAAGCGGTAACCGGACTGAATGTCGTAAGAGTTTACGACGATATTGTGACTGGTACGATCGATGTCAAAGATATCGACTACGTTCGCAAGCAGCCGAACGTTGTAAGTTTGAAAGCCGCGCGTCGTGTAAATCCGTCGCTAAAATTTTCGGTGCCGGAAATCCAGGGCTCCCAGTCCCTCATCAAATCCGGACTGCCTCAGGGCTCACCGGCAGTCAGCGGTACAGGTGTAGTAGTCGGCGTTGTCGACTACGGGTGTGATTTTGTTCATCACAATTTCCGAAACGCCGATGGTACCACCAGGTTGCGATTCTTGTGGGATCAGGGCAACGGGACAGAAACGGCGATCTCCCCCACGGGATTTCCTTATGGAAGAGAATTTACAGCGATAGATATCAACACCGCACTCGCGTCTGACAATCCTTATCAGGAGTTGGCTTATGACCCGGGAAGTGAGGCGCACGGCACTCACGTGATGGACATCGCCGCCGGAAACGGCCGTGCGACGGGAGCTCCAGGAGTTGCCCCCAACGCTGATCTAATCTTTGTCCACCTTTCTTCCGACGACTTTGGGCCGGACGAGAATTTTGGAAACTCACGTCACCTGCTCGAAGCAATTGCATATATTTTCGAAAAGGCGCGTCTGCTGAACAAGAATGCGGTAGTCAATCTTAGCCTGGGAACCAACGGCGGACCTCACGATGGCAGCAGTCTGGTTGAAGAGGGAATCGACAACCTGTTAGCAGACCGAGGCAGAGCGGTCGTGCTGGCCGCGAGCAACAGTTGGCGCGATCAGATTCATGCCAGCGGACGAATCCTGCCCGGACAACGGCGCGTGTTGAAGTGGGAACTTCCCGTGGGCGATGTCACCGACAATGAAGTCGAAATCTGGTACACAGGCAACTCAACTCTACGGGTCAGCCTTGTGGATCCGAGTGGCGGACGAGTTGGACCATTCGCGCTGGGAACAACAACTCTGCTGAAGTCGGGCGGAGTTCAAAAGGGAGTCGTGTTTCACCGGCGGAACGATCCTAACAATCACGACAATCAAATCGATATCTTGCTTGATCATGATCTGCCCGGTGGAACGTGGGGGATCGAGTTGGAGGCCATCGGCGATCAAATGGTGGATTTCCATGCATGGATCGAGCGGGACGATTTCGGAGCATCGCGATTCTCTTTACAGGACAACGACAGCAGTCACACCATCGGATCGATTTCATGTGGCCAAAAGACGATCGTGGTGGGTTCCTATGATGCGACAGTGCCGGGTCGACCTATCTCGAGTTTTTCTTCAGAGGGTCCAACACGCGACGGCCGGCGGAAGCCTGAGGTTAGTGCACCAGGTCATGGGGTGATTGCAGCCAGATCGCTGTCGCAGTCTACAGTGCAGAAGTTTGGCACCAGCATGGCGGCGCCGCACGTCAGCGGACTAATCGCACTTTTGATGCAGGCTGTCCCGCAACCACTAACGGCAGACGAGATTAGAAACGCGGTGATCAACCTGGCACGTCGAGACCCACCGCTCGGCACGGAATGGCAACCTCGTTACGGCGCCGGCAGAATCAACGTCGCTGCTTCTGTGCGGTCCGTGCTGGGTCTGCCGCCAACAGAGCACGTTGCGTCTGTTGCCGGGAATGGAACTGAGTTGGAGCATGCAAATGGCAACGGAAAAGCGGATGTATTTTTGGAGGAAGCAGTCGCCAGGTTAATCAGGAGCTCGAGTCATTCAAAACTTCGATTGCGTTTGGAGATCGAAGTCGAACCCGCAAGTTCCGGTATGTGATTCGAAATCTGAAATTACGCCGAAGGCGTTCGCTAATTTCAGCCCAGCGG
>Ga0075433_10004933_pt1 | contig 10450 bp, 11 predicted proteins | sample RhiMethybrSRZTD2_FD_75299 | JGI IMG/M metagenome (GOLD analysis project Ga0075433, IMG submission 75299) | Populus rhizosphere microbial communities from Tennessee, USA - Rhizosphere MetaG P. TD hybrid SRZTD2 | ecosystem: Host-associated > Plants > Roots > Rhizosphere > Soil | place: USA... | reverse complement strand
TCGATCCAGCCTTCGCGAAGGACGGAATGACGGGCAGACTGAGAATGACAGGAGTGACGAAGACCGCCTTGCGGAGAACATCTCGTCTGGTCGTGTCAGCGAACTCTAAAGGGTTTTCCATAGCCATCTCAGATCCTCCTTTCAGGGACCGCCGTCGAGACGCTTCTGCCAATCATTGTGAACAATGATGGTAGAGAACAACAGTGTAGGCGGCTAGTAGTTTTTTACCTGAGATTTGGCGTTTGTTGTCGATTCCGGAAATTGGGAAATTGTTCTTTCCGGAAAAAATATCGAAATGCGAGTCTGAGATTAACCGGCATTCGGCCTACAACGCCATTGCGATCTACATAGATGGAATGGACACTCGCCCACGAGCGCGACGGGCACCGGATGGGAGCCGACGCCATGGCACGCGACACAGCGGGCGGCATGGGAGGCGTTGGACCGAGCGCACCGTGCGACTGGGACGAAGGGCGATGCTGTTCCTCGCGCTCTCGCTGCTCGCTTGGGCCCCGGCGGCTCATGCCGCGTGCGCTACACCCACTTGCGGCCTAATTCTTGCGAAACAAAGCCAACGTGGTCAGGAGTGTCGTGAGCCAGCGAGCATCGGCTGGCTACCACCCTTCTTCGGATGGACGGGCTGAAGGACCGGTGGCCGGCGGAGTGCCGGCCCGCCGGTTCGGCTAGCTCGACGCGAGAGGCCGCGGGGCGGCGTCGGGAGGCGCCTCGCCCGAGACACCGATCGGCAGCGTGACGTGCACGGTCGTTCCGCGGCCGGGCTCGCTCTCGATGCGGAGCTGGCCGCCGTGGGCGAACACGAGATGCTTCACGATGGCGAGCCCGAGGCCGGTGCCGCCGAGCTCGCGTGACCGGGCCTTGTCGACCCGGTAGAAGCGCTCGGTGATCCTCGGTAAGTCGACCGGCGGAATGCCGATGCCGGTGTCCATCACGTCGATCTCGACCTGTCCCTCAACCGCGGTGCGGGCCTGGACCGTGACGCGGCCGCCCTCCGGCGTGTACTTGACGGCGTTATCGACGAGATTCAGCACGACCTGTACGAGCCGATCGCGATCGGCCAGCACCGAGGGCAGATCGGCCGGCAGTCGGCTCGAAAGGCTGACCCGTCCGCTCGCCGCCTTCGGTCCCATGATCGCCAGCACGGTGTCGACGACCTCGTCGAGCCGGGTCAGGGCCAGCTTGAGCGCCACCCGGCCCAGCTCGATGTTCGAGAGGTCGGTCAGGTCGTTGAGGAGCCGGCCGAGCCGCTCGGTGTGGCGGAAGACGATCTCCAGGAAGCGGCGCGCGTTCTGGCGTTCCTCGAGCGCCCCGGACAGCAGGGTCTCGAGGTAACCCTGGATGGCCGTCAGCGGCGTGCGCAGCTCGTGCGAGACGTTGGCGACGAACTCCGTGCGCACCTGCTCGAGCCGGCGGAGCTCGGTGACGTCGTGCAGCACCATGACGACACCGACCTCGTCGGGGCCGAGGCGCAGCGGGACCGCGTTGACCTGCACGCGCCGCTCGACGGGGCTCGCGAGGCGAAGCTCGCGGTGAGATACACTGCCCTCCCCCGCCGCCCGGCTCTCGCGGAAGACCTCGTGCAGATCGGTGTTGCGGATCACCTCGAGGAAGGGTTTGCGCTCGCCCCGCGTCGCGTCGAGGCCGAACATCGAGCGCGCGCGCTCGTTCATCAGCAAGATGATGTCGCGGCCGTCGACCGCGATGACGCCCTCGATCATGCCGTCGAGGATCGCGGTGGCCTTCGCCTGCTCGTGGCCGAGATCGTGGATGTTCTCGCGCAACCGCGCCGCCAGGCCATTCAGCGCGCGGCCGAGCGCGCCGATCTCGTCGGGGGACCGGATCGGCGCCCGCACCGTGAAGTCCCCCTCGCTCATGCGGCGCGCGATCGATTGCATCTGGACGACCGGCTTGGTCACGCGGCGCGCCACGAAGAGGCCGATTCCGCAGGCGACCACGAGCGCGACGAAGCCGCCCGCCAGCATGACGCGATGGATCTCGGCATACGACGACGTGACCGCCGTCAGCGGCAGGGCCACTCGGATGACGCCGATCGCGCGGCCGCCATCGACGATGGGCAGCGCCACGTAGAGCAGCGACACGCCGATCGTCGCGCTGGTCCGGCGGTGGCGCCCGACCCGGCCGGCCAGCGCGGCGCGCACCTCGGGGCGTCCCGCATGGTTCTCGACCCGGGGTAGGTCCTGGACCGGCACATCGGAGTCGCCCAGCACGCGGCCGTCGGCGGCGATCACGCTGATGCGCGCGCCGGTCGGGCGCGCCGCGCGCAGGGCAAAGGCGTGCACGTCCTCGGGCAACGCTTTGCGCACGATGAGCGCGCGGGCCTCGTCGTGGAGCAGGCGGCCGATGCTGGTGAGCCGCGCCTCCAGGGTCTCCACCGCGAACACCTCCAGGGCGCGGGTGAGATAGATTCCGGCGGCGACGGTCGTGAGGGCGACGAAGCCGACGAGCGTCAGCGTGAGCTTCCGGGCGATGCTCCGACGGAGGAAGTGGATCGAGGCGCGGATCATGCCGGGTCCACCTCGAACCGGTAGCCCACCGACTTGATGGTCGCGATCCGGCTCCCGGCGTCGCCGAGCTTCGCGCGCAGGCGCCGTACGTGCACGTCGACGGTGCGCGACTCGATCTCGTCCGCCCGCGCGTAGCCCCACACGTGGTTCAGAAGGTGTTCGCGGGTCAGCACGCGCCCGGCCGCTTCGAGGAGCGCCTGCAGGAGGTCGAATTCCTTGGGCGTGAGCTGAAGCGCTCGGCCGCCGACCGTCACCGCATGGCGCTCCGGATCGAGCATGACGGGACCGACCGTGAGCGCCCGGGGCGGCTGGCTCGGGCGCGCGCGCCGGAGCACCGCCCGCACGCGCGCCACCAGCTCCTTGGGCGAGAAGGGCTTGGCCACGTAGTCGTCGGCTCCGACCTCGAGTCCGACCACGCGATCGACCTCGTCGGACTTGGCCGTCAACATGATGATCGGTACGCCCGCGGTGGTCGCGTCGCTCCGGAGACGGCGGCACACCTCGAGGCCGTCCAGCCCGGGCAGCATGAGATCGAGCACCACCAGATCCGGCACGTTGGCCTTCGCCTCTCGCAGCGCATCCAGCCCGTTCGCCACCGTCCGGCAGCGGAAACCGTCGCGCTCGAGGTGCAGGACGACAAGCCGGCGAATGTCCGGCTCGTCCTCCACCACCAGAACTTCGCGGGCCATCGCCTACTGGCGACAGGCCCTGAAGCTGGCGTAGTCTCCCTGCGCCGCCGAGTGGGTATCGTCGGAATCGGTGAGCACGGCGATGCCGGCCGGCTTGGGCGTCTCCTTCACGTCGAAGTACTTCTTGTAGTCGTCCCGGGCGTTCACGCGCTCCTCGACCCACTCGCCCTTCTTGGCCGGGGGACCGGAGCGCAACACGCGCACCTGGGTCAGCCCCGCGTTGGAACTGAGCCGCGTCTCGACCGGCACCCGCTCGCTCCAGATGTACTTGACCGCCTTGGGTCCGGCCACGCGCGAATAGGGTACGAGCAGATATACAGCCAGCGCGCTGTCGTTGGTCTTCGACTCGCGCTCGTCACCGCCTTTCGGGAACTCGAGCGGCCGCCACGACCAGGCGAGCAGGGGATAGGCCTCGAGGTCCCACTCGTACTGCTTGGCGGCTTGAACGCCGAGGCCGCGCACGTCCGCGCGGAGGAAGCGGAGACCCCGCTCCTCCATCACGCGGTAGGCGTCCTTGCCGCTGTCCTTGCGCGGCTTCCAGTCGGCCGGAAATTCGCCGACCTTCGCCTTCGAAAAGTCCTCGATCGTCAGGCACTCGGGCTGCGCGTTGATGGCCGGCGGTCCGAGCGCCAGCAGCGGCAAACAGGTCGCCACGATCGCCGTCAGAAATCGGCAGTGGATCGAGTCGGCTGGATTTCTACGCCGGGCTGGATCGACCCTCGCCATGCCAGAAGGCTAGCACACGCCGCCGATCCTTCGTTTCGACGGTTTAGTCGCTCGTCAGAATGGCGTCGAAGCGTTTGGAAGCGGGATTCCAGAAGTACGTCTTCCAGCCGATGACGAAGAGATCGCCTACCACATTGATCTTGCCGCCGACTTCCGACTCGAAGACACCGCTCGGCGGCTTCGCCAGGCACATCGGGCCGGGCCAGACACTACGGTCCTCGTTGAAGCCGTACGGATCGACGATGCCATCGATCCACGTGACCTCGTATCTCGTCGCGCGGGAGCGAAAGACCATAGGAATGACGGCGCCGTCACGTTGCCTCTTCATCAAGAGCGCGACGTCGGGGCGACCGCTGCCTTCGAAGTCCCCGGTGCAGCCAGCCAGGAGCGCACCGGCGGCTCGCGTCTCGACCATGCGGAACACGTCGCCCGTGTAGACATAGTCACATGTCTCCTTTTCGGAGACGTGCATCGGCTGCTTCATCAGATAGAGCGGCGCGAAACCCTCGACGGCCAGCTTCCCCGACATCACGGCCTGGTGCGAAAGCGGGATACCGAAGCGTCCTTCAGGAAAGCGGTCCATGCAATCCTCGGCGTGGACGGTGCCTTCACCGAGCACACCGAGTGCGACCACCGCACAGGCGAGTGTCGTGCGTGCACAGGCCAGCCGGAAGTTGCGGGCCATTTTTTACTCGACGCGAAAGACGAGACGTTGCGTATCCGTGATCGTCTGGCCGCCGGCGGTCGTGCCCTCGACGGAGAGCACGAGCGCGTTGGGCCCGGAAGCCAGCGGGATCCGCACGATCTGGTAGCCCTCCGGCTCGGGCGTGAACCGCCCCGAAACGTTGTTCCCGTTCAGCAGCGCGTTGAACGTCACGGGCTTGATGCCTGCACCGTAAAAGATGACCAGCGGAAAGCTCGTCGTCAATGGGCTGAGCTTGGCCTCGGCGCCTGCATAATTCCCGTACGCGAGGAGCCGGTCGCCCTCGAATCGCCCGCCGAGCTTCAGCGGCGCCCCGGCAGTGGACGCGTAGTCGAGGCGATAGTTGTGTACGACACCGGGTGCCGTCGGGACGTCGCGGAGCATGGGTCGGGCGGCGGCCGTTCCGTTGCGATCCCAGGCGCGAAGATCCAGCGTGTAGCTTCCTGGAGCGGTGCCCGTCGCCTGCAAAACATACGTGCCGTCGATCGGTTGTCGGGCATCGAGCAAGACAGCGCGCGGGCTCGTTCCCGTTTCCGTGTAGGAGGCACGGGGGATCTCTCGGTGCTCCACCTTCCCCACGGGGTCGAGACCAGTCTTATGGCCGAGAGGGTCGGTCAGGGTCAGCTCGCCCACGACGTCGCCCCGGCTCGAGAGTAGAATGCCGAAGCGCCACGAGTCTCCCACCTCCGCGATCGTGACCGCCGGAGCTGAGCCCTGCGAATAGACGATGTCGTAGCGATCAGCAGCGCCCGGCTCCGCCGTGCGGCCACCGTGTCGTGCGGTCGCAGGCTTCCCGGCCTGATCTGGTGCCCGCACCGCCAGCTGGTAGGCGACGCTCGGGACGGATGCAGTGACCTGAAGCGAGTAGTGGCCTTCCACGGCCTCTCGGAGCATGAAGCCGCTCTCCACCGCCGTGCTGTGGGTAACCGCCGGCGACTCCGAGTACCAGGCGCCGGTGACGGGATCTCGACCGAGCCGCCGCCCTCTCGGGTCGGTGAGAAGCCAGCTCGTCACCGGGCTCGGAGGCCAGCGATTCGCCCTGTGCTGCTCTGCCGTGGCGAGTCGAAGGACGAACGCTTGCGGAGCACCACGGAAGGGATCCATCTCGACCACGCGGGGCGTCGAGCGCCGGGCGCGGGTCCAGACTCTCAGAGTGTCGAGGATCGCGCGCAGCTCGCCGAGATGTGCAGGCTCCGTGGCAGCCATGAGGACGCGAACGGTTTCATCGTCGGAGAGGTCGAGTGCAAACACCGGGTCGCGCTTCCTCTTCTCGGTCTTCGCGGGCGACACGGTCTCACGGACCTCGGTGAGACGGATCTCGAAGGCCTGGAAGCCCTGCGCCGTCTTGAACGTCGATCGCACCCCGACGTCGGTACAGTAGGTGGAGCCGTCGGGACCGTCCGCCGTGCACTGGGCCGCCGCCACTTGAAGCGCCAAGTCCCGGGGCGAAAGCGGTGGCCGGCTCGAGCTCTCCATCTCCCGGGTCTCGAGGCTGAACAGCGCACGCAGCCCGCGCGCCTGCTTCAGGCCGATCCTGATCCAAAGAGCGCAGGAATCGGCCGCCCCGGAGCCCTCGAGGCTGTACGTCCCCGGGTACTTGAGCTCGACCCCGCAATTTCCATCCTGGTGGGTCTTCCATGTGGCGTCCGCGGCAGCGCCGGTGCCGGCGGCCGCCGAGAGGATCGTGGCCACGATCACCGTCCTCAGCGCGAGCGCGTGAGGGAACGCCACTTCTAGCGCGGACGTTCGGGGTTGCCTGCCTTCGGGGCCTCGGCCTCCGCCCCGCGATTAGGCGCGCCGGTGGGCGGAGTCGTCGTCGACGGTTTGCACCCCGCCCCGAGCACCCGCTTCGACTCGTACAACGACCTCGCTGCCGAATCGCAGTCCGCGAGCGACGGGAACGAGCGTTCGAAGCTGAACGCCTTGCCGTCACGGTTGGCATAGAGGTCGTGCGGCCGAGACCGATCTTCCGCGGCTGCGGACGACGCGAGAGCCGCGATCACGATGAGGCTCAGATTCCGGACAATGGTCTTCATTGGGCGCGCGGGGGAAAATCCTTCGGTGTGACGGCGCTGTTGGCCTCGGTGAGGTCCAGCGCGGTCTCCGTGCCGGCACCCACGACGACCCGCTGCTCCCAGAGCTTCACGCCGCCGCTCCGGCCCACGACGCGGTACGCACCCGCCGGCAGATCTGCCATGGCGTAGGGTCGCCCGAGGCCGATGTGGAGCCGGAAGTTCTTGCCGGAGGTGGCGGCGTCGTCGCCGTTGAACCGGAGCTCGAGCGCGACTGGCTGGCTGTCGGGATTCACGCTCGGCCATGCCGTCTTGCCTTTGATGGATCCGACGCCGGGGGAAGCCGGCGTCCCCTCCGCCCCGGGCGCCGGCGACATGGTCACGTCTTGTCGACTCGACGAGGAGCCCGCACCCTCGGACGCGCCCGCCAGCCACTCGCGAGCCAGGGCGACCTCCTCTTGTCCGGGCGCCCCGTGCTCGACGACCCAGCGGAACTGTTCGCCCGCCTCGGCGCGCCGATCGAGCTGGGCCAGCGCCGAGCCCAGCGCGAAACGCAGACGGACATCGTTTGGCGTAGCTTGCAGCGCTTCCCGATACTTTGCGACCGCGCCGGCGTGGTCTCCGTTGCGGGCGAGCATGTCACCCTGCTCGCGGGGAGTGCCGACAACGCTCGCTGCTGGCGCTGGCGTCGTGGGGGGACGACTGCATCCGGACGCCAGCGCCAGTCCCAGCAGGGCGATAGGAACAAGCTTCCCGATCATCTACTGATCGGTCCAGCTGCTGGTCGTTACCAGCCGGCGACTGAGAAGGTTCTGCACCAGATCCAGCGCCTCCTTGCTGTAGGTCAGCTTGGCGTTGCCTCGGATGTCACCCTCCAGGTTCGCCGATCCATCGTTGTGCAGCTCGTTCACGACCGTCGCTCCGTACACAACCTGGTTTCCGCCGCCCCGGTACCGGAGGCCGACGTTCCTGCCCGTCGTGATGATCGGTCCGTTCCAGCGGAAGTTCCCGTTGATGTCAGTATTGCCGTTCTCGATGATGAGGATGCCCGTGCCCTCGCTGTTTCCGGAGATGTCGAGCGAGGTGTACTGGGTATTGATGTTGTCCAGGGTCCCGTTGATGTAGACGATCTTGGGCTTGGTCGTCGAGCCCCAGCAGGACGAGCTGCTCCAGCTGCTCGAGCAGGTCGGAGCACCCTGTCCGCCCCCGATGTCCCGCATCGAATACGTGTTGCCGGAGCTCGTGTTGATCATGATGTCGGCGTGCTTCTTGAGCACCGCGGCGAAGTCAGTGACCGCCTGCGAGGTCAACGTGTTGTCGCCCTGAATGGTGTTGGATCCCTGCGTCACCCCCGGGGGATTGCTCGAGCTGGTCTCGTCCCGGCCACGGACGTCGTTCCCCTGGTTGTTGTTGAGGGCGTTCTCGACCTGGGTCTCGAGAAGCGGGAGACCCGGGTTGGTGGTGATCCCGTAGACCGCATTGTGGGTCCCGGTTGGAGTGCCCGGAGTGTCGCTCATCCGGGTGTCGCGCCCGTCGATCAGGAAGCTCGAGCCGTTGAAGTTCACGTCGGCCTGGATACCCGGGAACGCGAGCGCCGCGTTGATCGAGGGCACCACCGTCTTCGAGATCACCACGGTGATCGTCTTGGTGGTGCCGTTGAAGGTCCCGGTCGAGGTGACGATGAGCTTGTTGTTGGTGTCGTTGGTCGCGTTGCCGCCGGCCTCCACCACCACGCCCGTGAACTTGTTGTCGCCGGCGTTGCAGTCGTTGCGGACACGAACCGTGAAGGTCCCGTTGGCGGCCGACAGCCCGGGCAGCGTGGTGTTCGCCGCGCCCAGCACGGCGCCGGTCGTGCAGGTGGCCCCGACCAGGTAATTATTCCAAGTGAGGATGTTCGAGGCCAGCGTGTCGTAAGCGTACTCGATGCCGGCATCGGCCACGAAGCGCGCACGGGTCGTGTCGCTCTGATTCCTCGAGATCTGGGGCTCGAAGGCGCTCACCGAGAGAAAGGCCAGTACCAGGCCCGTGAGCGTCAAGAGGATCACCAGGGCCAACATGAGCGCCACGCCGCGTTCGTTGTCCACGAGCGTTCGTAATTTCTTCATGGGTCGTCCTCCACACAGCCGCGGAATCACTACCGGTTCCTCATACGAAGGGAGTCGGTCATCGTGACCAGCACTCGCCCCTGAAGCGTCGCCGCCGGCTGAAACTGGGGCTGAGTGGTGGCGGTGACGACGACGGTACAGATGTTGTCCGGTACCGCGGTCACCACGCCGGCATTGTCCTGATAGATGAAGGTCAGGCTGTTGATCCCGGTCGCCAGCGTGAGCGGGCTCGCGTCCACTCCGGTCTCCTGGCGCGTGAGCGCACCGCCGGCGAACGCGTAGACGATCTGCTCGCCGCGAACGTTCCCGAACCCGTCGGTGACGGTGCCGGCGGCCGTGATGACACCGTCGCCGTCCCAGTCGTTCTGGATGGTGAATCCAGTTGCGGTCTGCGCCGTGATCGCCGTGAAGGGCGTCGCGCCGGTGCAGGTCGGGCAGAAGCCCGCGACTCGGAGCTCCTGCGCCATCCGCTCGATCGCCACGCGGACACTCTGTGTCGCCTCGACCTCGTTCGACCCGCGCAGATAGGCCTCTTGCCCGGCCTGCAGGCTGACGAGGAGTCCGGCCATGACGAGCGCAATGATCGCGCACGCGACCAGCAGCTCCGCCAGCGTGAAGCCGCGCTCGCTCCGAATGGCTTCCGTCAATCTCATCAGGCGCATCACGCCCTCGACGCCAGCATGGTGATGATGTCCACGCGGCGCTCCTGGTTCAGCTGGCCCCGCCCGGTGACCGGCTTGTAGAACACCGTGACCTGGACCAGCTTGCAGTTGGCCGTGCAGGTTCCCCCCGGGGCATCCGTAATCGTGGTGACGCGCCGATACGCGGACGCATTCGCGATGGTGCCGTATGCCTCGGTGGTCGTGCCGGCTGCCAGCGCCGCGCTCGTCCAGTTCGTCAGAGCCAGGGCCTTCAGCTGCTCGAGCCGCTGCTCGGTCAGGAAGGCCGCGGTCGATTCGCTCTTACCCGTCTCGACCCCGCTCGTCGCGTACTGGAAGCCCGTCGCCACCCCGACGAGGCCGATCGCGAGGATGAACGTCGCGACGAGGACCTCTGCGAGCGTGAAGCCGTCTTCGCGCCTCATGATTGACCTCACTGGATAGTCACCCGACCGGAAGAGGCGACGACAACGGTCCGCGTCTTGTTGTCGATGGGATTCCTGATCGTGTAGGTCCCCACGGTGCTCGCCGCTCCCAGGTTGGTGAAGACGACGTTCGCTGTCGTGCTGATCTGCAGTGTGCCGGGATCCGAGACTCTGATCACGCCGACGCTGTCCGTCCCGGGGCCCGTCCAGATCGTTCCGAGGCAGCCGCCAGTGCGAAGCCGGATGTTCGTGCCGGTGACCTCGACGCAGACGGTCGTGTTGCGCGCGATCGCCAGCTGCCGCCCAAGATTGATGGCGCTCGCGAGCTCGCGGGCTCCCGCTTGCAGGGCCCCGGTCTGTATGTAGGCGAAAAGCGTCGGAGCCGCGAGCACCGAGAGAATGCCGATGATCGCGACGACCAGCATGAGCTCGACGAACGTGAATCCCCGACTGTCCATACGCATAATCCCCATGCGCATGCACGCCGGCTCCACATTGCTCCCGTTGATCGAAGGCTTCGCGTACCTCTGCATAATGAGTGCTCGCTCCCGGGAAGAACGGAGCAACCGCTGTGCCACGGCTCTCGGC
>Ga0075433_10004932_pt1 | contig 10450 bp, 7 predicted proteins | sample RhiMethybrSRZTD2_FD_75299 | JGI IMG/M metagenome (GOLD analysis project Ga0075433, IMG submission 75299) | Populus rhizosphere microbial communities from Tennessee, USA - Rhizosphere MetaG P. TD hybrid SRZTD2 | ecosystem: Host-associated > Plants > Roots > Rhizosphere > Soil | place: USA... | reverse complement strand
TGAACCGCGACTTCGTCTGCATCAAGGTCGACCGGGACGAGCGGCCCGACGTGGATACCCGCTATCAACGCGCCGTCCAGGCGCTGACGGGACAGGGCGGCTGGCCGCTGACCGCGTTTCTCACGCCGCAGGGCGAGGTATTCTTTGGTGGCACCTATTTCCCACCGGACCTCAACTCCTACGGTCGGCCGGGATTCCTGTCGGTGTTGAGCCGCATGGCGCAGCTCTACCGGGACGAGCGGGACAAGGTCGCGGGAAACGCGACCGCCATCCGGACGCACGTCGCCCAGTCGCTCGACGAATCGAAAGCCGGCGCCGTGGCCCCCGAGATTCCGGGCCAGGTCGCCGATCAAATGGCCCGGCTGTTCGATGTCCGCTACGGCGGCTTCGGGACCGCGCCGAAATTCCCTCACCCGGGGGCCTTGGAGTTCCTCACCGCGCGCTGGTTCGACACCCATGAGCCGTGGCCGCGGGAGATCGTGGAAAAGACGCTGGCCGGCATGGCGCGCGGCGGCATCCGCGATCACGTGGGCGGTGGATTTCACCGCTACGCCGTGGACGAGCGGTGGATCGTGCCGCATTTCGAGAAAATGTCCTACGACAACTCGGAGCTGCTGCGGGCGTACTGCACGGCGTATGCGGCGTTCGGGGACCCGCATTGGCGCGACGTGGCGTCGGGGATCGTCGGCTGGGTGTTCGAAGCGCTCTGCGACCAGGAGCGGGGCGCCTTCCATACCTCACAGGACGCCGATGTCGGCCCCGAGGACGACGGCGACTACTGGACCTGGACCGAAGCCGAGGCGCGCCGCGTGCTGTCTGCCGACGAATGGGACGTGGCCTCCCGCGTGTTCGACATCGGGGAAACCGGCGAGATGCACCACAACCCGGCCAAGAACGTGCTGTGGCGCAACCACGAGCCGGAGGACGAAGATCGCGGCCTTCTCAAGTCGGCTGTCGTCAAGCTGAAAGCGGCTCGCGACCAGCGTCGCGCGCCGACCGTCGACCCGACGGCGTACGTGAGCTGGAACGCCATGATGGCGGGCGCATTCCTCCAGGCGGGCGCCACACTCGACCGGACCGATTGCAACACACTCGCCCTCAAGGTCCTGGAGCAGATCTGGGCCGAAGCCTGGAGCGACGACCAGGGGATGAGCCACGTGCTCGGCCGCGCCGACCCGCGCGGCCTGCTGGACGACAACGTGCAAAGCGCGGCGGCGTTCCTCGATGCCTATGAATCGACTGGCCGGGACGAGTGGCGCGATCGCGCCGTCCAGGTCATGACCTACTGCGCCACGGCGCATTGGGCGCCGAACTGGAACGAGCCGGCCGGTGGCTACTTCGACCTGGCGCAGGGGGGTGACGGATCGGGTATCGCCTATCTCGCGACGCGCGCCAAGCCGGTGCAGGATGCGCCCACCCCATCAGCCAACGGCGTGGCGGCACTCGTGCTGGCGCGACTGTGGGCGCTGACCGGCGATTCCACCTGGCGCGAGCGTCTCGACCGCCAGCTCGCCGCGTTCGCCGGCGTCGCCGTCCAGCTCGGTCTGCATGGCGCGACCCTGTCCCGGGCGATCGACTGGGCGCTGCATCCCGTCACCCGCATCGAGGTCAACGGACCCGCCGGCGAGGGCCCTGCCTGCGCCATGCATCTGCACGCGTTGCAGGTGTACCGTCCCCGCAAAGTCGTCGTGCGGACCATCGCCGCGGCGCCTTCCGCGACCGTGTGCGTCGGGACCACGTGCTCGCTGCCGGTCACCACGCCCCTCGACCTGGAAGAGCTGCTGGCGTGAAACGGCGTCTGCTGGGCCGCACCCAGCTGGCCGTGAGTGAGGTCGGGTTCGGCGCGTGGGCGATTGGCGGCAACCGCTACGGCAACTCCTACGGTCCCACCGACGACGTCGAATCGATCCGCGCCGTCCACCAGGCGCTCGACATGGGCTGCAATTTCTTCGATACGGCGGACGTGTACGGTCACGGCCACAGCGAAGAGCTGCTCGGTCGGGCGTTGGCGGGGCGCCGCGACCAGGTGATCATCGCCACCAAGGTGGGCGGCAACTTCTACAACCGGGACATTCACCCCTTGCTGCGCGACCGGATCGCCCAGACGGTCGGCACGCCGTTCGACAGCATCCCGCCCGACGCGTTGCTGCCCGTCACACACGATGCCAATTTCACCGCGGGCTACATCCGGTTCGCCCTCACGATGTCGCTGCAGCGGCTCCGAACCGATTACGTCGATGTGCTGCAGCTGCACAATCCGTCCCAGCTGCAGATCGCCGCGCTCGAGACGTATGGTGTGCTCGAAGAGCTGAAGCAGGAAGGGCGGATTCGTGCGTATGGGGTCTCGGTCCACTCGCCGGCGGAAGGGCTCGCGGCGATCCAGTCCACCATGCCCGACACCGTCCAACTGGTGTACAACTTGGCGCGTCGCGAGCCGGAGCAGGAGTTTTTCCCCGCCGCGCGGGCGGCGAACATCGGGGTGATCGTCCGCGAGCCCCTGGCCAACGGGTTCCTCGCCGGGCGCTACGTCGAGACCAGCACCTGGGACAAGGGTGATATCCGCTCGCGCATGCCGCACCAGTACGTGGCGCAGCTCGTCGCACTGGGCCGTCGCGTCCGCGAGCTGTCGAGCCGGGCCGGCTGCACACCGGCCCAGCTGGCCCTGCGGTTCGTGCTGGACAATCCCGCCGTCTCGACCGTGATTGTAGGGACGAAAACGGTCGCGCAAGCCGACGAAAACTTCGCCGTGGAGACCTGATGCCCAACAAGACCGCCGTACTGGAAACGACTCGCGGCACGATCGAGCTCGAGCTGTTCGCCGACGAGGCTCCCAATACGGTCGCCAACTTCGAGAAGCTCGCCAACTCGGGCTTCTATGACGGAACCAAGTTTCATCGCGTGATCCCGAATTTCATGGTCCAGGGCGGCGATCCCAACTCCAAGACCGGCAAGGGCCGGGTGGGAACCGGGGGCCCCGGGTACACCATCAAGTGTGAGACCAGCCGCAACGTGCACAAGCACGTCGCGGGAACCCTGTCGATGGCCCATGCGGGAAAGGACACCGGCGGCAGCCAGTTCTTCATCTGCCACTCGCCGCAACGTCATCTGGACGGCGTGCACACCGTTTTCGGACAGGTCACGAAGGGGATGGATGCGGTGAACGCCATACGCCAGGATGACGAGGTCACGTCCGTCCGGGTCACGTGACCTCCTGACACGAACGCCGTCGCCCTCATTCGAGAAAGGCCTGTTATGCGAATCCGAGTCTCGTCCGCGCTGTGGCTCGCGGCCCTGGCCGCTCCCCTCGCCGGACAAAACGCGCGCGGGGCGTTTATCGTGACCCTCGGCACCGATACCGTGGTGATCGAGCAGTACTCCCGCACCAAGGCCACGATCACCGGCGACATGTTGATCCGCGGCGGCATCGTGACCCAGCGGCACTATTCGGGAACCCTGAACGCCGACGGGTCGATGGCGCGGTTCGACATGACGAACCGGAATGCCGGGAATCCCCAGGCCCCGGTCACCCACTTCGTCGCCACCTTCGGCGACACGACAGTCGTCGACGTTCAGCGCGACACGGTCCACAGCCAGATCAAAGTCGCGACGCCGGGGGGCGCGCTGCCGTTCATCAACGTCTCCTACGCGATGTACGAGCTGTATGGCCGCCGCGGCCTGGCCACGCACAAGGACACGATCCTCACGTTGCCCATGGGCGCGAACGAGGTCACCAAGCTCATCGTGACGCATCCAGCCCGGGACTCGTTGACCGTGTCATTCGAAAACGACGTGGGCCCGACGCTCTTCACGGTCAACCGCGACGGGCTGGTCCAGACCGTGGACGGCCGGTTGTCGACCCAGAAATACCGCACCACCCGTCGGCCGAGCATCGACATGGCCGCCATGGTGACCGCATTCGGATCCAGGCCGCTGGGCCAGCTGTCCCCGCCCGATTCCGTCCGCGCCACGATCGGCGGCGTGTCGATCGCCGTCGATTACTCACGGCCGTCGATGCGCGGGCGGCCCGTGTTCGGGCCGGAAACCGATATGCCGCGGCCCATCGTGCCCTGGAACCAGGTGTGGCGCCTGGGCGCGAACTCCGCCACCCGGTTCACGAGCTCCGCCGACCTCGTGGTGGGCGGCCAGCCGGTTCCGGCCGGCACCTACACGCTGTGGACGATTCCTTCGCCCCAGGGCTGGAAGCTCATCTTCAACAAACAAACCAAAGCCCCGTGCGAGACCCCCACGGCGTGCAGCGACCCGAAACGGGCCAACCTCTGGGGCACAGATTACAGCGCGGACTCCGACCTGGTCCGCATCGACATTCAGTCCGGCCCCGCCGATGCGCCGGTCGAGAAGTTCCTGATCTCCGTCGAGCCGCAGGGCGATGGCGGCGTGATGGCCTTCGCCTGGGAGAAGACGCGGGCCTGGGTGAGTCTCGCGAAGCCGTAACTAAAGGAGGCCGACGAGCGTGTACCTGGATTTCGCCGTCATTGCGGACTACGCGCTCGTCGACCAGGCGGGCAAGATCTCCGTGCTGGGGATTTTCCAGCACATCTGGGTGCAACAGTTCCCCGCCATGCATCCCCGGTTGCACCTGGTGCTGCGGCTCAAGGGGAAACGCACCGAGATCGGCGAGCACGGAGTGCAGATCCGGCTGCTGGACGAGCAGGACACCGAGGTGCTGGGGGGCAACGGCAACGTCACCTTCGCCGAGCCGCCGGCGGGCGTGACGGAAATCGAGGCCGCGGCGATCCTGGTCTTCGACGTTCCGTTCCCGCACCCCGGTGCCTATCGCTTCGACATCACGGTCGACGGGAAACACGCAGCCAAGGTTCCTCTTACCGTGAGTCAGATGCCGCAGGCCACCGGAGGCACGGATGCGCCGTCGATGCATTGAGCGGCGGCTGTCGCCCGGCGCTCCCGGCCCGGGATCCGCGCCGTAACAGCCCTGTCCACCGTTCCCAGACCTGTCGGTCGCTGGCTCCCGGCGTTACTGCTGGTCGCGGCGGCAGCCCTTGGCTGGGACCTGGGCGGGTACCGGCTGCTCGACCCCGACGAGGGGCGTAACGCCGAGGTCGCGCGGGAGATGGCCGCGACCAACGACTACCTGGTGCCGCACCTGGACGGCCTTCCCTACCTCGACAAGCCGGTCGTGTATTTCGCCGCCGCGGCCGCGACGATGGAAGCGCTGGGTCCCACCGAAGTTGCCGCCCGTCTCCCCGCATACCTGGCCACGCTCGCCACCATCGGGTTGCTCGTGTGGTTCGCTCGCCGCCGCTGGGGGCCCGTGGCGGGATGGCTGGCTGGTATCGCGGTTGCCACCATGCCGATGGTGCTCGCCTACGCGCGCACCGCCATTTTCGACAGCACCCTTTCCTTATTTATCACGGCCGCCATCCTGGGCTTTGCGGAGCAGCGACCCGTGGTCGCGTGGGCGGCCCTGGGGGCCGGCGCCCTCACCAAGGGTCCGATCGCGATCGCCATCCCGCTTGCGGCGGTGCTCCCCTATGCCTGGCTCACGGGACAGTCCGCACGGAGGTTCTTCCCGTGGCGCGGGCTCGTCGTGTTCGCCCTGGTCGCGCTCCCCTGGTTCCTGGCCGTGTCGGCTCGGATCCCCGAGTTCCCGCACTATGTGTTCGTCCGCGAAACGTTCGAGCGGATGACTACCCACAGCTTCCATCGTAGTGCGCCGTTCTGGTACTACTTCCCCATCATCCCGGTCGCCGCGTTTCCGTGGATCGTTCCCGCGCTCGCCCGACTGGGGGGTGGCCGTCTGCGCTGGGCCTGGGAAGCCCGCCATGTAAATCCGTCGGCTCGGGAAGCCCTATTCCTGGCGAGTTGGCTGCTCGGGCCGTTGGTGCTGCTCACCCTCAATCAATCCAAGTTGCCGCAGTACGTACTGCCCCTCATGCCGGCGGTCGCCCTCGCGGCGGCACGCACGCTCACTCGGCAGAGCCCTGGTAGCGGCGCGCGCGCCTATACCTGGATCGCGGCTGTACTGATCGCCGCCCTTCTCGCTTCGATTGCCTGGTTCCGGAGTGCCGACGGGACGTGGACACCCTTGACCCCGGCGGAACACGATGCGATTCCGCCGGTGGCGATCGGCATCGCCGTATCGCTCCTGGCATCGGCGATCGTCGTGCGGCTCGCTGCCGGGAGGCGCGATACCGACCTGGCCGCGGCCGGCTACGCCATCGTCGTAATCGCGCTGTCGTTCGTGATCCGAAACCTGATGACCGCGGTGGGGGACGATCGTTCCGCGGCCGCCTTGGCCCAAGCGGTGCGGGGTCGCGGCCAGGTAGTGGGCATCGGGGCCTACCCGCCGTCATTGCCGTTCTACCTCCAGCACCCGGTCCCGGTCGCGACGAGTCACGGTCGCGAGCTCACCAGCAACTACATCGCTGACTACGTCGATCGCTATCGAGCCGTGCCCAGTTCCCCCCTGCTCTCCCCCGACGCCTGGCGCGATGCGCTGGCGCGCTGTGCCGAACCGACGGTGTTCGTCGTCCGTACCGGCGACCAGACGGTCCGCACCGCGCTCGCTCCACTCGAGGTACTCTTCGCAGACCGCCGTTATGTCGCGTATGGTCCGTGCACCACCTCGACGCAGAACAACAATTCCGCAATCCGCAATCCGCAATCCGCAATCCGGGTGGTGCCGGGAGTAGGGACTCCCTGATGTGCGGGATTTTTGGCGCCGTCTCCCTCGGATCCGCACCGCTCGAGCATCCCGAATGCCTCGCCCTGATGGCCCGCTCGCTCGCCCATCGAGGACCCGACGGAGAGTGCATTGTCGGTCACGCCCATGCGCAGATCGGCGCGCGTCGCCTCGCGATCATGGACCTGACGACAGGGGACCAGCCGTTTCAGAGTCCCGACAAGGCCGTCTGGATGGTGTGCAACGGGGAGATCTACAACGCGCCGGCCCTGCGCCGCGAAGCCCTGGGCTGGGGATATCCGTTCCGCTCCCGCGGCGACATCGAGAACATCGTTCCGTTCTATGAGCGGTTGGGCCCCGATGCCGTCGCGCGGCTCGACGGCATGTTCGGGCTGGCGTTGTGGGACGACCGCCGCCGGCGTCTGTTGCTCGCGCGCGATCGCGCGGGGGAGAAACCGCTGTTCTGGACCCGGATCGGGGATGAGCTCCGCTTCGCATCCGAGGTTCAAGCGCTGCTGGTATATCCGGATCAACCGCGCCGCGTCGATCGCCAGGCCGCCGACCGGTTCGCCGCCCTGGGCTATGTGCCGGGCACCCGCACCATGCTGCACGGCATCCAGAAGCTCGCGCCCGGACAGCTGCTCCTCGCCGAACAGGGCACGGTGACTGTCCGCAGGTATTGGTCGGCTGCGGAAGCCGCCCGGGCTCCGGATCGCCTCGCGAGCGCCGATCAATTGCGCGAGGTGCTCCTCGGCGCGGTCGCGCGGGAGCTGATGGCGGACGTGCCCGTCGGCGTGTTCACGAGCGGCGGTCTCGATTCTTCACTCCTGGCCGCGGCGGCCACGAAGGTGATCCCGGGAGAACGGATCCACACCTACGCCGTCCGTTTTGTGGCACGGGGGTACGACGAGAGTCCTTTTGCGGAGGCGGTGACGCACGACATCCGGACGGTGCACCATGTGGTGACGGCGGACGACTCGTCCCTCCGCACCGCCTTCGATACGGTGACCGAGCGACTGGCGGAGCCGATCGGCGATCCGGCGGCTTTGCCGACGTATCTCCTCGCCGCAGCGGCGCGGGCCGACGTGAAAGTCGTCCTGTCCGGTGAAGGCGCGGACGAGCTGTTCGGTGGCTACCCGACCTACCTCGGGCATCGCGTGGCCGACCGGTATCGCCGGCTCCCCCGCGTAGTCCGCGACGGCCTGCGCTGGATGGCCAATGCCTGGCCGGCCTCTCCCGGCAAGGTGACCTGGGAATTCATGCTGAAACAGTTTGTCGCCGGGGCGGAGCTGCCGCCGAACGAGCGACACGTCGCCTGGTTCGGTGCGCTCGGTCCGACCCCGGAGTTGTCGGCCGAGGTGGACCGCCTCCTCGACGGTTTTCCCGACGATCCGGGAAACCGGATGCTGTGGCTGGATTTCATGACCTATCTTCCCGACAATCTTCTGGTGAAGGTGGACCGCAGCACGATGCTCGCATCCATCGAAGCGCGGGCGCCGTTCCTCGATCGAGAGGTGATCGAGCTGGTGTTACCGGCCGCGTCGGATGTGAAGGTGCGCCGGTTTACGACCAAGGCGATATTGAGACAAGCGGCACGCGGCTTGGTGCCGGAACGCGTGATCGCGCGCCGCAAGCGCGGCCTCTCGGTACCGGTGGCGCAGTGGTTGAACGGCGGGCTCGCCGACCTCGCCAGCCGCCTGCTCGCGCGGAGCAGGCTGTTTCCCGGTGCGCCCACGGCCACGCTCCTGGCCGAACACCGGGCCGGGCGGCGTAACCATGCCCGCAAGCTGTGGCCGCTCTTGGTGGCCGAGCTGTGGGCCGAACGATGGAACGTGGAACTATGAACCGGGACGAAGCCCTCGCCTTGATGGTGCAGCACACCAAGAACCCGGCGCTCCGCCAGCACATGCTCGCGGTCGAGGCCGCGATGCGGGCCTACGCGAAGCAGTATGGCGGCGACGAGGAGGCGTGGGGAGCGGTGGGGCTGCTGCACGACTTCGATTACGAGACTTACCCCAATCCCGAACACTCGCCCACCGAGGGGCATCCGGCGTGGGGCGTGCGTCTCCTGAAGGAGCGCGGATTCGGCGACGAGCAGTGTCGCGCCATCCTCGGTCACGCCACGTATTCCGGCGTGCCGCGCGACACGCCGATGGCGAAATCGCTGTTCGCCGTCGATGAGCTGTGCGGTTTTCTCGTCGCCTGCGCGCTCGTGCGCCCGTCCCGAAGCTTCGGCGACCTCGAGGTTTCGTCGGTCAAGAAGAAGCTCAAAGACAAGGCGTTCGCTCGCGGCGTGAATCGTGACGACGTACGGGCGGGCGCGGAGGAGCTGGGCGTGCCCCTGGACGACCACATCGCGTTCTGTATCGCCGCCTTGCGACCCGTGGAGTCCAGCCTCGGGCTCGGCGTCAACCCGGCGCCGGCAGGGTGAGCACACCGGCGCCGCGCACCGCCTCCGCGGCTGCTCCGTCCGCCGCGGCGCCTCCCCCAGTCGACGAGCTGGCGCTCGCGATCGAGCGGACGTCATGGGCACGCGCTATCGCCGGCAACACGCTGCAGCATTTCGCCGACAGTCCGGCCGCGCTCGACGCCATGCTCGACCTGATCGCCGGCGCTCAGCATTGGGTCCATTTCGAGAACTACATCATCCGGGACGACCGCACCGGCCGCCGCTTCGCCGACGCCCTCGCGGAGCGCGCGAGTGCGGGCGTGCGGGTTCGGGTCGTGTACGATGCGCTGGGCTCGTTGGGAACGGGGTTCCGCTACTGGCGCGCGCTGCGGCGCGCCGGCGTCGAGGTCCGGGCGTTTCACCCGGTGATCTCGGGACATCCGTTCGACCTGTTCGTGCGCGATCACCGCAAGCTCCTCGTGGTGGACGGGGCCCGGGCGATGCTGGGCGGGTTGTGCATCGGCGACGAATGGGCAGGCGATGCCGAGCGCGGGCGCGAGCCCTGGCGCGACACCATGCTCCGGCTGTGCGGCCCGGCGGCGGCGGCCCTCGACCGCACCTTCGCGGACGTGTGGCGTAACTGCGGTACACCCCTCGAGCCGGCGGAGCTGTCGGCCGATCCCGACATCTGCGGGGAGTGTGCGGTGCACGTGGTGGCCGGGGTGCCGTTCGAGGGACGGATCTACCGTGCCACCCAGCTGATCGCCGCCGCCGCGCGCGAGCGACTCTGGATTACCGACGCCTACCTCGTCCCGCCCGCTTCGTTGTACGCCGCGCTGCTCGATGCCGCCCGCGCTGGCGTGGATGTGCGGCTGCTCGTGCCCGGGGCCAGCGACCTGCCCGTGATGCGCAACTTCACCCGCGTCGGATATCGCGAGCTGTTGCGCGCGGGGGTACGGGTGTTCGAGTGGCTCGGGCCGATGATCCATGCCAAGACGCTCGTCGCCGACCGGCTCTGGGCGCGCGTCGGGTCGAGCAACCTGAATGTCTCGAGCCTGCTCGGGAACTACGAGCTGGACCTGCTCACCGACAATGGCGCGATGACCGATGCGCTCACCGCCCAGTTCCGCCGCGACCTGACGACGAGCCGGGAGGTCGTGTTGCAGCCGCGACGCCGCAACCTGCCACCGCGTCTGGTGGGACAGGTGTCGGGCGAGAAGCCCGTGGCGCGGCGGAAACGGTCCGGCTACGAGCTCGGCGCCGTGGCGGTCGTGGCCTTGCGGCGCGTGGCGGGTGGGCTGCGGCGGGCGATCGCCGCGACCGCGGCGCTGACGTTCCTGCTGGTGGGCGTCCTCCTGATTCTGTTCCCGCGCGTGATGAGCGTCGTGCTTGCCGCCGGA
>Ga0075433_10004930_pt1 | contig 10451 bp, 9 predicted proteins | sample RhiMethybrSRZTD2_FD_75299 | JGI IMG/M metagenome (GOLD analysis project Ga0075433, IMG submission 75299) | Populus rhizosphere microbial communities from Tennessee, USA - Rhizosphere MetaG P. TD hybrid SRZTD2 | ecosystem: Host-associated > Plants > Roots > Rhizosphere > Soil | place: USA... | reverse complement strand
GCCGGCACCTGATCGAGTTCTGGATGATGGAGCCCGAGTGGGCGTTCGCCACGCTCGACGACGTGATCGCGCTCGAGGAGCGGCTGCTGGTCTACACCGTGGGACGCGTGCTCGAGTCGCGGCGCGAAGACCTCAAGGTGATCGAGCGCGACGCTGCGCCGCTCGAGCGCGTGCGGCCGCCGTTTCCGCGCATTCACTACGACGACGCGGTGCGCCGCCTGCGCGAGGCCGGCCAGGCGTTCGAGTGGGGCGGCGATTTCGGCGGCACCGACGAGACCGTGCTCGCGCAGCAGTTCGAGACGCCGATCTTCGTCACGCACTATCCGGCAGCGGTGAAGGCGTTCTACATGGAGCCCGATCCCAAGGACCCGCGGCTCAGCCTGTCGTGCGATTGCCTCGCACCCGAGGGCTACGGCGAGATCATCGGCGGCGGCCAGCGCATGGACTCGCTCTCGCTGCTCACGCGCCGCATCGACGAGCATCAGCTGCCGCAGGAAGCCTTCGAGTGGTACAAGGACCTGCGGCGCTACGGCGGCGTCCCGCACGCGGGCTTCGGCATCGGCGTCGAGCGCACGCTGGCGTGGATCGCGGGCCTCGAGCACGTGCGCGAGAGCATTCCGTTCCCGCGCATGCTCAACCGGCTCAAGCCCTAAGGCTGCTCCGGCGCCCTACCGCACCCGGCGCAGCACGGCGAGCGAAAGGTCTCCGGCCTCCTCGTCGGTGCCGGAGACGGTCTGGTAGCGGGCGAGCACCGAATCGCGCTCTTCGGCCGAGCGGAAGGGGGCGCCGGCGCCGGCCCATGCCTCTCCGCTCCGCAGGAACGTCCGCCGCACCACGAGCCAGTCCGGATGCTCGCGCGCGACCACGTCGGCGTACCAGCCGGGGCCCTGGAGCCTGCGCTTCGCCACCGCGGGGGAGACCAGCCCGATCTCGTCCACCACGCGCAGCGTGCTGTTGTGGAAACCGATCATCCCGATCGGCTCGAGCATCACCTTCTCGCCCGCGCCCGCGTTCGTGAGCAGATACTGGGCGACCACGCCGAAATTGAAGTACTCGGCCTTGGCCCGGCCCAGGTAGAGCTTGGGCGCCAGGGTCCAGACTCCGAGCAGGAAGAGGGCGGCGGAAACGTACACGCCGCGGCCGCGCACGATGCGGGGCAATCCCACCGACGCCAGCGCCACGATGCCGGCGAGCGGCACCATCATGTACCAGAAGAAGTAGGCGATGCCGAGCGCGGCGTAGCCGGCCCACACCACCAGCGCGCCGGCGATCGCGAGGGCCATCCCGGAGCGCCGCGCGCGCCACACCGCCGGCACGCCGGCCACCAGCGCCGGAGCCATGATCACGGTGAGCGGGATCATGCTGTTGCCCTCGGAGGCGATCGGGTAGCGCCCGAACAGGAACGGGCTCAGCCACTCCCACCAGTGGCGGCCGAGCCACGGGCCCGCGGTGCCGTAGATCTGGGACTTGGCGTAGAGGCTCTGGGGCAGCGGCGAGCCGAACGCGAGCGCGAGCCCCGCGTAGCCCAGGAGCGCGAGCCCGATCGCGATCGCGCGGTCGCGCCAGCGCGCGCCCAGGGCGAGAACCGCTGCGCTCGCCAGCCCCTCGGGGCGCCACAGCGCGAGCAGCGCGATCACGGGGCCGCTCGCCCGGCTGCCGCGCGCAGCGAGGGCTCCGCCGAGCACGATCAGCGTGAACATCATGCTGTTCTCCATGCCCGAAGCGCCGACGGCCGAGAAGAAGGGCCAGACCGCGAAGAACGCGTTGAAGCACCAGGCCGATGCCGGCGCGGCCGAGCGCCGGAGCATGGGGCCCATCACCAGCAGGGTGGTGGCGTCGCCGATCGCGGTCCAGATCCGGGACCACAGCATCGGGTCCTTGAGCAGCGCGTAGCCCACCGCGTTCCACAGCATCCAGGGCGCCGAGGTGAAGCCCATCACGCGTTCACCCGGGTTGTAGACGGCGCCCAGCCCGTCCACCAGGTTCTTCGAGTAGCGGAACGTGATGTATGCGTCTTCCGCGGCGAAGGGCAGCGAGAGCCATGTCACCCAGCGCGCCACGAACAGCAGCAGGAGCGGGATCAGGTAAGGGGCCGCGGGATCGACCAGCTCGCGCCACGGGGGCAGCAGTCCCGGGGCGCCTTCTAAGGCCCGCGCCGCCGGAGCCGACGGAGCAGCCGGCGGGCGCGCGGCGCCGCGGGCGGAGGCGGGCGGTGCGCGTCGGTTCAAGCGGTCGGGACCGGTTGGCGAAGCAGGCGTTTCCTTGACATGCCCCTGTGGAGTTCCTAGCGTGCTCGAGGCTCCTCGCATGGCGTAGGCGCGAAACCTCTCGCGAGGACTGGCTCCCACCGGTGCGGAGGACGCAGCCTGCGTTCCATCGTCATTGACAGGCGGCGCACGGGCTTTCTACACTGGATGCCCTTCGGTGTCCAGACTTCCGGCCGGCGTATTCTTTCACGCTCGCGGCTGCGACAATGTGTATTCCTGGCTGCGTTGCTTGCCGGCTGTGCCCCGCGGTCCGGGCCCGGCCGGGTGGAAGATTCCCTCACCAGCGGGCGTATCTTGGTGGTCTGCCCTTCGGATGCGCAGGGTCTGATCGCGCGCGAGCGCGACGCCTTCCGGGCGCTCTATCCCGAGGCGGACGTGGAGTTGCGGGAGGGAAACTCCCGGCAGGCGGTAAGTGCGCTGTTCGCCGCGCAGTGCGATCTCGCGGTGCTCACCCGGGAGCTGCTCCCCGAGGAGCGCGCGGCCGCGGCGCGCGGTGGTCTCGAGTTGGAGGGGTATCCGATTGCGCGGGATGCGGTAGTGGTGCTGGCGAACGCCGCGAATCCAGTGGAGAACATCTCGGTCCCGGACCTGCGGGCCATCTACCGGGGCGACGTGCGGGCGTGGTCCGAGCGCGGCGGCTCGAACCGTCCGATCCACGTGGTCATCCAGTCGCCGGAAGCCGACATCACGGCCTTCTTCGTGGAGGCCGTCATGGGGGGCGATCCGGTCACGGCGTCGTCGATCTACGCGACCGGCGACTCGAGCGTGGCGGCGCACGTGGCAGGGGACCCGGACGCGATCGGCTACGTCACGCTGGCGGGCGCCAGCGAAAGCTGCCGCACGCTGCGCGTCGCGGCGCTGCCCGGAATGCGTTACTGGATGCCGGACCTCGAGGCGGTGCACAACGGCGAATACCCGCTCACGCGGGTGGTCTACACCTACGTCCGCTCGAACGGGGCTGCGCTCGCGAACGGATTCATCACGTACGTCACCAGCCGGGACGGCCAGCGGATCGTCCACGAAGCCGGCCTGGTGCCGACCACGGTGCCGGTCCGCTTCGTCCGGCGCTCCCCGATGCAGAGCTCGCATCGGGAGGAGAATCGCTCGACCACCCCATGACCCACTTTCCGAAGACGTGCGGCATCCTGACTCTGGCGCTCGTGCTGAGCGCCGCCACATCGCTCCCGAAGGCCCGCGCCGATGAGCTGAAAGACGGCAAGGCGGCGCTCCAGGCGGGACAGTTGGACGACGCGCAGCGCCTGTTCGAGAAGGCCGCGAGCCAGGGCTCGGCCGAGGGCCGCTCCGGCGTGGGGCAGGTCTACCTCAAGCGCCGCCAGTACGAGAAGGCGCGCGAGGCGTTCGAGCTGGCGCAGAAGATGGATCCGCTGCTGGCGTGGCCCTATTTCGGCCAGGGCGAGGTGCTGCGGCGCGCCGACAAGTGCGCAGAAGCGGTGCCGCTCTACCAGAAGGCGACCGAGCTCGACCGCAAGTTCCCCGAGGCGACGCTGGCGCTCGGCGAGTGCCTGACCGAGCTCAAGCGCACCAGCGAAGCGATCACCGTGCTGAGCCAGGGGACCAAGTGGGGCAAGTGGCGGCCGCGCTTCCTGGTCGCCCTCGGCTACACCGAGCTGTCGCGTGACTCGCTGCGCTCGGCGAACGTCTATTTCACGCAGGCGCGCGAGGAGGCGCCGACCGATCCGCTGCCGCGCAAGGCGCTCGGCGACTTCTACCTCAACAAACGCGGGATCGCCGAGCTCGCCATCCCCGAGTACACCGCCGCGGTGGCGCTCGACTCGAGCGCCGTGGAGCTGCACTTCGCGCTGGCGCAGGGCCTCTACATGGGACAGCGCTACAACGACGCGCTCACCGAGTACAAGTGGGTGGTGGCGCGCGATCCGGAGTTCCCGCCCGGCCAGCTCGGCCTCGGCAACCTCTTCTACCTCTCGGGCCCGGCCGATCCGCGCCGCTACATCGACGCGCGCGGCCCGCTCGAGAAGTACACCCAGCTCATGCCGGAGGACGGCAAGGGCTGGAGCCTGCTAGGTCGCACCTATTTCTTCCTGCGCATGAAGGACGAGGCGGCGACCGCCCTTACGAAGGCGGAACAACTCGGGGCGGGGAGCAAGGAGATGTACACGGTGATGGGGCGGCTCTACTCCGACCGCAAGGAGTGGGGCAAGGCGCTGGACGCCTTCGCGAAGGGCGATCCGTCGCCCCGCGACCAGCTCACCATCGCCCAGGTCTGGGTGTTCCAGGGCAACCCGGACCGGGCCGACTCGACCTACAGGGCGATCATCGCCCGGGACTCGACCTCGAGCGACGCTCGCTTCGCCATGATGGAGATGGCCAAGCTCAAGTTCCGGGGGAAGGACTATCCGGGCACGGTGGAGGCCCTTCAGCGGCTAATCGCCCTTGACCCCAAGAGCGACGAGGCTTACTACTATATTGGTTTGTCGTACAAGGAGATGAAACGGTACCCGGAGGCGCTGGACGCGTTCCGTCAGGCCGCTACCCTCGCGGATGGCAAGTCGGACCGGCAGTTCTGGCTGGGCGTGCTGTACGCTCAGCTCGATTCCGTTCCGCAGGCGAAGGTGAGGCTGCAGCGGTCGCTCGATCTGGACTCGACCGGGGCGTTTTCAGGCGTGGCCTACCGGCAGCTCGGTTTCTACGCACTTCTGGACAAGAACTACGGTGAGGCGATCCGCCTGCTCGAGCGCGCCGTCCAGCGGAGCGACAAGGACGTCCAGGCCTGGGTGTGGCTGGGGCAGGGCCAGCAGAACAGCGGCAACCGGCAGAAGGCCGTGGAGTCGTACAAGAAGGCGCTGGAGCTGGACGCGACGCAGCCGGACGCGCTGAAGGGGATCAAGAGTCTCGGAGCAGGAGCTCCGCGGGAGGGAGGCGCACCATGAAGACGCGCGAGGTGGGGACGATCACCGTCGTGACGCCCAAGGGCTATCTCACCGGGGGCGACGAGACCGAAGAGCTCGAGCAGACGATCAAGGGCCTGATCGAAAAGGGCAACAAGAACCTGATCATCAATCTCGCGGAGACCCAGCACCTGAACTCGACGGCTCTCGGGGTGCTGATCTCGGCCAACACCAATTACGTGCGCCGCGGCGGACAGATGAAACTGTGCTCCGTGGACAAGCGCATCGAGAACATCTTCGTGATCACGAAGCTCTCGCTGGTCTTCGACGTCTACCCGAACGAAGAGCAGGCGATCGCGAGCTTCGCGGAGCGCGAGCAGGTCTAGCCGGCGGGCTCAGCACCTCGTCGGTTCCACGCGGGATCGTCCCGCGCAACGAGCAGCAAGCCCCCGGCGACGGGGGTGAAGGCCCGCCCGGGCGGGCGCGGAGGATCGAAGATCCATGAATCGTTTCATCGTACCCCTCGGGTTCACCGCGGCGTTCGTCTTCTCCATCACGGTGTGGTGGAACCTGCCGGCGCTCGGCTCGTTCGGCAACCAGATGAAGCAGGGCGGTCCGCTGGTCGCGATGCTGATCCTGCTCACCATCCTGCAGACCACCTTCATCCTCGAGCGCATCTGGAGCCTGCGCAAGGCGCGCGGGCGCGGGCCGCTTCCGGCCTTCCTGAACGAGGTGCGCAAGCGCCTCCACACCGGCGACGTGGACGGCGCGATCCGGGCGTGCGCCGCGCAGCGCGGCTCCGCGGCCAACGTGATCCGCGCCGGGCTCGAGCGCTACATGCAGCTGCGCTCCGAGGGCGCCACCAAGGAGAAGATCGTGGCCGAGACCCAGGCGGCGATCCAGGAGGCCAACGGCCTCGAGGTGCCGCTGCTCGAGCGCAATCTGATCGCGCTGTCGACCATCGCGTCGATCGCGACCATGGTGGGACTGCTCGGAACCGTGGTCGGCATGATCCGCTCGTTCGCGGCGCTGGGCCACACCGGCGCGGTGGACGCGGCCAAGCTCGCGGTCGGAATCTCCGAGGCGCTGATCAACACCGCGGGTGGGCTGTTCTGCGCGATCGCCGGGATCGTCGCGTACAACGTGTTCGTGACCCGGGTGGACAACTTCAATTACATGATGGACGAGGCCTCGTACGAGGCCGTGCAGCTGCTGGCGGCGTCGACGGACAAGCGGTAGGGCCGGGGCAACATGCTCAAGAAGAAGCGCCGCATCGGAATTGCGATCGACATGACGCCGATGGTGGACGTGGCGTTCCTGCTCCTCATCTTCTTCATGTGCACCACGCAGTTCAAGCCCCCCGAGAAGGACAAGATCACGCTGCCCGAGTCGAACTCCGAGGCGAAGTCGCCCGAGTCCGACATCATCACGATCGCGGTCACGTCGCCCCGCCCCGAGTACGGCGGCCAGTCGGCGGTCCGGGTGATCTACATGCAGCGCGGGCAGGAAGTCTCCCGGCTCATGCCGCCCGAGACCGTCAAGACCGACATGGGCACCGTCCTCGGGAACGCACGTGCCGCGAACCCCCGGGCGCGCGTGATCGTCAAAATGGACAAGGACGCGCACTACGGGATCATGGCGGACATGATGAGCGCGCTCCAGGAGGCCCGGGCCCCCCGGTTCAACGTGCAAACCGAGCTCGCCGGCGGCGGCGGGCTGTTCAAGAGCAAGACGCCGGCCCACTAGGCCGGGAGGCGGACTCGAGATGGGCGCAGTCGATACCCCCCAAAGAGAAAAAAAGGGCCCGAAGAAGGGCGGCGGTGTACACCGTCCCAAGCGGCGCGTCGGCGTGCGCATCGACATGACGCCGATGGTGGACGTCGCGTTCCTGCTGCTCATCTTCTTCATGGTGACCACGGTGTTCCGCACGCCGCAGGCGCTCGAGATCAACCTTCCGCCCGACGAGAACGTGAAAATCGAGATCGCCGAGTCGAAGGTGCTCAGCGTGCGCGTGCTGCCCGACGACCGCGCGTACTGGAAGCGCGGCACCGATCCGTGGGCGCGCAGCGACGTCTCCAGCCTGACGAACGTGTTCAAGAACTACCGCGGCAACAAGGATCTCGTGGTCGTGATCAAGATCGACCGTGATGCCAAGTTCAACAACATGGTGAACATCATCGACGAGCTCGACCTCGCGAGTCTGACGCGGTTCTCGCTCGGCACCCTGACCCCCGAGGAAAAGAAGGAGGTCGAGGCGCTGTGACCGTTCCGAGCATTTCTCTCTATCAGTTCATGCCCTACGGGGCGCCCGAGCTCAAGGAGGTCGCGCGCAAGTACCTGGTGCGCGCCCTGAGCGTGGCGAGCGCAGCGTGGCTCGTGCTCTTCCTGCTGTCGATGGGAACCAGCGCGCTCCTCAGCCATCGCGCCAAGGAGACCAGCGTCGTGGTGGTTCCGTACCGCGAGATGGCAGCGCCGCCGCCGCTCACCCAGGACGCGCCGCCGCCCCAGGTCCAGATCGCCCAGCCGGTGGCGCCGCCCACGGTCGGCGTCGCGGTGCCGGTGCCGGATGCCGAAGCGCCGCCCGAGCAGACCATCGCCTCCCAGGAGGAGATCGCCCAGGTGACGCCGGGCGTGGACGCCGGCAAGGGCGATCTGGTCGTGGCTCCGCCCTCCGACGACCAGCTGCCCCAGTTCGGCGAGTACGTCTACGTCGAGGAGTTGCCCGAGGCGATCACCAAGGTCCCGCCGGTCTACCCCGACATCGCCCGCGAGGCGGGGGTCGACGGCGTGGTGCTGGTGCAGGCGCTGGTGGGCAAGGACGGAAAGGTGAAGGACGTGCGGGTGGTGAAGAACATCCCGATGCTCGACGACGCGGCGATCGCGGCCGTCAAGCAGTGGGTGTTCAAGCCGGCGCTGTCGAACAACAAGCCGGTCGCCGTGTGGGTCGCGGTCCCGGTGCGCTTCTCCCTGCAGTGACCCCGCGGCCCTGAGGCCGCTGTGAGAGCCCGCCGCGCGTGCCTTGCGGGGCTCGGCGTCCCGGGAGCCCGTTTCCCGCGCCCAGGATCGGTTTCTCCGCGCCGGTCCCCGCCGATTTGACCGCGGGCGCACGCAATTCCTACTCTCGTTCGACTTGCTGTCCCCCCTATGGCCCCCCGAGGAAAGCAGGAGATGCTTCCGAGCGAATCCCCCGAGCCGTCGGCCGCGCCGGTCGCGGGGCCGGCGAGCCTCTCGCCGGTCCAGCGCGCGATCGCGATCTTCACGCGCCCGGGCGCGGCCTGGGAAGGGCTGAGCGAGCGCGGCCAGTGGTGGATCCCGTACCTGGTCGTGCTGATCGTGACGGTCGCCGGCTACGCGATCATCTACCAGCGCGCCCAGCTCCCCACCATTCTCGATGCGATCGAGGAGCGCGTGTCGAGCGGCGACATGACTCAGGAGCAGCTGCAGAGCATCGAGGCGTTCTACAGCGGCCCGGGGGGGCTCGCCGTGATGCTGGGCTCGACCACGGTCACGTTCGCGGCCATGCCGTTCGTGGTGGCCCTGCTGATCTGGTTCGCGGTCGGCTTCGTGCTGGGCTCGCCGTTCCGTTACCGGCACGCGCTCGAGGTCTCGACCTGGTCTTCGCTGGTGACCCTGCCGCCCATCGCACTGTGGAACACCTTCGCGTGGGTCCGCCAGAACATGCACGGCGTGCACGTGGGCTTCGGCGTGCTGATGCCGGAGGCCGGCGCCGACGACAAGCTGCTGCGGGCCGTGGGCGTGTTTCTCGACTGGATCGGTCCGTTCGGGATCTGGCACGTCGCGGTGGCGGTGCTGGGGGCCGCCGCGCTCTCGGGCGCGCCGCGCAAGTCCGTGGCGTGGGCCCTGGGCACGACCTACGCGGTCTCGGGGCTGCTGGCCGCGGCGCTGGCGGCGCTGGCGCCGGGGGGAGCCTGAGCTACCGCAACCTTTGTTTCTGGAAAGCGTAGGAATCAACGCACCGTAGCGAGCTTGCAATATCCGCACGCCCTCATTCGTCTAAATCCATGTCGAGGGACGCGGCGAGCCTCGAGTCCTTCCGGAGGATGGCAATGACGAAACACGTTCGATCGCTCTTCCTGGTCCTCATGGCATCGAGCCTGGCTGTGCTTCCGGCGCGCGTCCACGCGGCGGAGAAACCGGCGGCTGCGCCCTCCGGGCCGCTCACCGTCGAAACGGCGGTCCAGATGGCGTTGCAGCGGAGCTCGCAGATCCTCGGCGCGGAGGCCTCGCTGGAGGATGCACGCAGCGGGCTCTACCGCTCGTATTCCGGGATCCTGCCGCAGGTCCAGATCACCGGCAGCCGCAGCGCCAGCGTCCGCGAGCAGCTGCGCGGCACGCAGTCGTTCTCGGGCCTCATTTTCCCGACCGCCCGCCAGGACTTCACCGGCTACACCAATTCGCCCACGGTCTCGGGGTCGTGGAACTTCCTCGATCTGACGGCGCTCTCGAACTATTCCTCCGCGCGCAGCAGCCTCCACGCCGCGGAGCTGGCGCACAAGTCCACCCGGCAGGAGATCGCGCTCGACATCCGCCGCAAGTTCTACGACGTGGTGAAGGCGTTCCACCTGGCGCGGGTTTCGGGCCAGGCACTGCGGCTGGCGCGCGACGACGAGCGACGCGTGCGGGCGCTGTTCAACGTGGGCTCGGTGTCGCGCAGCGACCTGCTCAAGGCCCAGGTGCGCACCGCGCAGAGCGAGTTGGACTCCCTCGCCAAGCACAACGCGATCAGCGTCACCCGCATCACGCTCGCGACCTCGATCGGGATCGCGGAGCGGGAGATGGGCGAGGTGGACACGGTGCTGGTCGCGAGTCCCCAGGCATACGACGAGGGCCAGATCCTGACCGAGGCCGTGAAGGCCCGACCCGACATCCAGTCCGCAAAGGCCGAATGGGACGCGGCGCGCGCCAGCCTGCGGGCGTCCAACTTCCTGCGGCTGCCCTACCTCTCGGTCTCCGGCTCGGCCACCTACCGGCCGGTGTCGAAGTCCAAGACCACGCTCTTCGAGAAGATCGACCAGACCACCGGGGCGATCATCCAGGTCTACGACCCGCCGCTGGAAAGCTCCTCGCGCAGCGACGTGGACCGGCTCTACAGCGGCCAGATCGGGTTCACCTGGAACATCTTCACCGGCTTCGGCAACGAGGCCTCGATCGCATCGAGCCGCGCCCGCGTGATGCGGGCCCAGAATGCATTCGAGTCGCTGCAGCGCAACCTGGCGGGCGAGGTGCAGCAGATCCTGCAGACATACCGCGAGGTGGTCGAGGCCTACAACGTCACGCAGCGCGCGATCGAGAGCGC
>Ga0075433_10004926_pt1 | contig 10453 bp, 9 predicted proteins | sample RhiMethybrSRZTD2_FD_75299 | JGI IMG/M metagenome (GOLD analysis project Ga0075433, IMG submission 75299) | Populus rhizosphere microbial communities from Tennessee, USA - Rhizosphere MetaG P. TD hybrid SRZTD2 | ecosystem: Host-associated > Plants > Roots > Rhizosphere > Soil | place: USA... | reverse complement strand
TTCACGGCTCGCCCCATTCCTTTTCAAATTCGCCGAGGCGTCGATCGATCTCGTCCTTGGTCAGAATCTTTTTCTCGATCAGGATGGTTTCGATGCTGGCAATCCACCGTTCGTAATAGGTCATATCGCGATACGTCTCAGAATCCATCTCTTCGCGCGCGCGGCGCATCTCGTCGGTGCGTTTGATGCCGCGCGCGCCGAGCGCTTGATTGACGGCATCGGCAAGAATCTCCCAATCGGAAAGTTGATGTTCGCTCTGATCGATCGCGCCCGCACCGGGCAGACCGCCGATATCGTGATGGCCGCGTGCCATATATAAACCTCCCGCGCTATCCTTTGAGACGATTGGCGAGTGCTTTGTGTTCTTCTTTGATGCCCGCTGGCAAATGATCGCCGAAAGTCTCGAAGAAATCGCTCTGGCTCTTGAGATTGTTTTTCCAAGCCTCGCGGTCAACGGCCACCAACTGATCGAGATCGGATTTGGAAATTTCGAGTCCTTCGCCACTCAAGCTCGACGCCTTGGGCACATAGCCGATGGGGGTCTCATTCGCCTGCCCGCCGCCGTTGCAGCGCTCGATGACCCAGCGCAGCACCCGCAAGTTTTCGCCGAAGCCGGGCCAGAGAAACCGGCCGCGCTCATTGCGCTGGAAAAAGTTTACGCGGAAGATCTTCGGCGGGTTGGTAGCGCGTTTGGCCATCGATAACCAATGGTCCCAATAATCGCCCATGTTGTAGCCGCAGAACGGCAGCATCGCCATTGGATCGCGCCGCACCACACCCACGGCGCCGGTCGCTGCCGCGGTCGTCTCGGATGCCAATGTCGCCCCGAGAAAAGTGCCATGTTGCCAGTTGAAGGATTGATAGACGAGCGGAATCATCTTTTGCCGGCGCGCGCCGAAAAGTATCGCGCTGATGGGCACGCCCTCGGGCTTTTCCCATTCCGGAGAATAGCTCGGGCATTGTTTTATCGACACCGTAAAACGGGCATTGGGGTGGGCCGCCGGATGGCCGCCCTCCGGGTCCCATGGCTTGCCACGCCAGTCCAGAGCGTTGCTGGGGACGGGATCGTCATGACCTTCCCACCAGACGGTACCGTCGGGTCGCAACGCCACGTTGGTGAAAATGGTGTCTCTCGTGACCGTCCGCATGGCGTTGCGGTTGGTGTTCGAACCGGTGCCCGGCGCCACGCCGAAACAGCCGGCTTCCGGATTGACCGCCCAAAGCCTGCCGTCCTGACCGACGCGCAGCCAGGAAATATCATCGCCGATGGTGTGGATCTTCCAGCCATTCATGGTCGCCGGCGGCACCAGCATCGCGAGATTGGTCTTGCCGCAGGCGCTCGGAAACGCGCCGCAGACATAGGTGATCTCGCCATCCGGGCTTTCGACGCCGACGATCAGCATATGCTCGGCGAGCCAGCCTTCTTGATGGCCGAGCTTGCTGGCGATACGCAGAGCCAGGCATTTTTTCGCCAACAACGCGTTGCCGCCATAGCCCGAGCCGACGCTCCAGATCGCATTGTCTTGAGGGTAATGACAAATGAAGCGGCGCTCGATGTCGAGGTCGGCCTTGGAATGCAGACAACGTGTAAAATCGTCGGAATCGCCCAGATGATCGAGCGCGATCTTGCCCATGCGCGTCATGATGCGCATGTTGAGCACGACATAGACGCTGTCGGTTACTTGAATGCCGACTTTGCTGAACGACGAGCCCCGGGCGCCCATTAGAAACGGAATGACATACAACGTGCGTCCGCGCATGGAGCCGCGATAAATTTTCGACAGCTTGTCATAGGATTCGGCGGGAGCCATCCAATTGTTGTTGGGGCCGGCCTCTTCCTGTGTCGGCGTGCAGACGAAGGTCAAATTTTCCGTGCGCGCGACATCATTGAGCGCGCTGCGATGCAAATAAGAACCGGGAAGCTTTTCTTGATTCAACGGTATGAGATCGCCGCACTCGACGGCGATTTGGGTCAACCTTTCTTTTTCCTCCTCCGATCCATCACACCAAAAAATGTTCTCCGGCTGGCACATCGCCGCCACTTCTTTGACCCACTTTTGGATATGTGAATTCGCCGGCATGGTTCCTGTTGAAACAGTCATGAGTTACCGATTCTTCCTTTCCTAGTCTCTTTCATTCTAAAATTTGGCCAAATAGGGAATGACGAAATTAACATTGCTGAAACCTGTGTCTGGCCGGTAATACACGGAGCACGGAAATTTACTACGTGATAAAGCGTATCCGATAAAACGCGGCGATGTCAACATTGTACCTGCTATCCCTGAAATAATCGGAAGAGCCGCCAGCGCCCCTCCGGGAGATCCACTGTCCATTCGGCAATTGCGGCAAGCTCGCCGCGTGAATCGACAATGCCAACCAATCTTTCCGCTTCTCGTCGATTGTCGATGTGCATCAATACTTCCTGTTGCCCCAAACGCAACCGCGAAAGGAGCCGGCCTTCCCAATTGACCATGCGCAGGTTATTCAAAGCGGCACGCAGCGAAACCAGCGGGATTGAGCCCTGTGCAAACCGCTGTTCAAGCTCATCGATCGTGATCGACTGCTGAATGTTGAGATGGCCGCACGCGGTTCGCCTGAGGCTCTTGAGGTGAGCGCCACAACCCAGTGCCTGTCCCATGTCAGCCGCCAACGTGCGCACATAGGTCCCGCGCGAACAAGTGACTTCGAATTCGAGCTCCGAATCGGAAACTTTCTCTATGCGGAGAGCTTCAACTCTGACACTCCGCGGCGCGCGCGGAATTTCTTTGCCCTGCCGGGCCAATCGGTACAATCGTACGCCGTCTTTTTTCAGAGCGGAAAACATCGGCGGCACCTGCTGCATTTCACCGGTAAATTCCGCTTCCAATCTTCGTAACCGGGTTTCGTCGAGCAAGGGCACCGAACCTTCTTTCACAACCTTTCCCGTAGCGTCTTGGGAGTCGGTTTCGACGCCAAGGACCATTACGCCGCGGTAACTCTTCGTCCCGCCGAGAAAAATGTCGGCGATCTTCGTTCCTTCATTGACCCCCAACAAGAGCAAGCCCGATGCGAACGGATCAAGCGTGCCGAGGTGACCGACTTTCTTGGCCTGGAAAAGCTTCTTGACCCGACCCACGACTTGGGCCGAAGACGGCCCCGCGGATTTATCGATAAGCAGAATACCGCTCTGTGTCATTGACATACGAAAACGCGTGGAAGAACTGGCAGTAAAGACGAATCAAGCCGTAGACGGATCCGATCCTACTCTTTGACGCTATTGAGCAGCGCATCGATGCGTCGAGCTTCGTCTTCAGCGTCATCGTAGTTAAATTCAATGGATGGAACGAACCGAAGATTAAGTTGCTTGCTTACTTTGGCACGAATGAAGCCGGTCGCGCTTCTGAGTCCCGCCAAAGCTTCCCTGCGGTCTTCCTGACCACCGAGGAGACTGAAATAGACTCTTGCGTGCCGCAAATCCTTACTAACGCGAGCAGTCGTCAGAGTGACAGAGCGGACGCGCGGATCGCGGATTTCCTTACTTAGAAGCTCCGCGATCAATTCCAGCAGCAAGTCTCCAACTCTGTCCGAGCGCTGATACTCCATATAGAACCCACCGCCCGCCGCTCGTGTCAGGCCGTTTCTCTGACTTCGACCTCGCAAGCGGCTGGCGCAGTCCGTCCCATTTAGCAATGAAAGAACTCCGTTCCAACCTCGCCCACTTGAGCCAGGCCAAGCTCATCGACAAATTCTACCACTCTCTGCAGCGTCGCTTCGACAACTGCTTGACTGCTGCCGACGGCACCGAAGCCTAGAACCGCGCTCTGCCACAGGTCTTGATCATCGCATTCGGTGACGGACACATTGAACTGATTGGCTACGCGCGCTTGAATTCTTTTCAGGACTCCGCGCTTGCCTTTGAGTGAGTGATTTTCCGGAATCAAAAGGTTGAGCTTGAGCACTCCCACGATCATGGGCTAACAGAACGCCGAGGCGCACGCTAAAATTTTACACACCGCTAACGCGCGGCGCTTCGCGTCCGGCCGGAACTGGACTTATTCGCCGCATCACTGGAATGCGTTCGAAGGACTCAACGACGTCGCCTTGTTTTATATCTTGAAACCCTTCGAGAGACAGGCCGCATTCATAACCGGCGGTCACCTCACGCACGTCATCTTTAAAGCGCTTGAGACTAGCGAGCTTGCCTTCGTGCACCACCACTTGATCCCGTAACAAACGCACCGAGTTGCCGCGAGAGATTTTTCCTTCGCTGACGTAGCAGCCAGCGATGGTGCCTATGCCCGCGATGTTGAAGATCCGACGAACTTCGACGCGCGCTTGGGTTTGCTCGCGGTAGGTCGGCTCCAACATACCTTCCATCGCTGCGCGGACATCCGCCACAGCTTCGTAAATGATCGTGTACAACCGCACATCGACGCCTTCTTTGGCCGCTAAAGTGGCGCCTTTCGATTCCGGCCGGACATTAAAACCGATGACGATCGCGTTGGACGCCGCCGCCAGTAAAATATCGCTCTCGGTAATGCCGCCGACCGACCCGTGAATCACTCTGAGTTTGACCTCATCGGTGGACATGCGGCTTAACGCCTCTGTCAACGCCTCCACTGAACCCTGCACGTCGGCCTTAAGAACGACCCGGAGCTCCTTCACGTCTCCTGCCTTGATCTGATCGTAGAGCTCTTCCAATGAAACTTTGCTCGATTTAACCAGCTCCGTTTCTCTCTGCTTGCTCTGGCGATACTCAGCCACTTGGCGCGCCTTGGCTTCGTCAGCGACGGCGACAAAAGAGTCGCCTGCCTGTGGCACGCCCTGGAGACCAAGAATTTCCACGGGGAATGCCGGCGGCGCTGCCTCTATCTTCTGGCCGCGGTCGTCAATCATGGCGCGCACTTTGCCGTAATATACGCCGCAAACGAATGCGTCGCCGACATGGAGCGTTCCTTCCTGCACCAATACCGTCGCTACCGGACCCCGACCGCGATCCAACTTGGCTTCGACAATGGTTCCACGGGCAAGTTTGTCTGGATTGGCCCTGAGCTCCAAGATATCCGCCTGCAGCAGGAGCATTTCCAACAGATGCGGGATACCTTCGTGCGTCTTTGCCGACACCGGCGCGAATACGGCATCGCCGCCCCAATCCTCGGCGATTAGGCCATGTTCGGAAAGACCTCTTTTTACTTTTTCAAGATTGGCGTCCGGGCGATCGATTTTATTGACAGCCACAATAATAGGCACGTCGGCGGCACGGGCATGGTTGATCGCCTCGACGGTCTGCGGCATGACTCCATCATCCGCGGCCACGACTAAAACGACGATGTCGGTCACCTTGGCGCCGCGCGCGCGCATCGCGGTGAACGCTTCGTGGCCGGGGGTATCCAAAAAGGTGACGCTGCGGCCATCGACCTGAACATGATAAGCGCCGATGTGCTGGGTGATGCCGCCATGCTCCTGGGCGGTCACGTTCGTGCTGCGAATCGAATCGAGCAAAGAGGTCTTACCGTGGTCGACGTGCCCCATGATCGTCACGACCGGCGAGCGCGCGGTCAAAGCCGTTTCTTCCTCTTCAATCTGATGCTCGACTTCGAGCATGCTGTCGACATCGAAGGCGACGTTTTCCACCTGGTGATCGAACTCCGAGGCGATAAGTGTCGCCGTGTCGGCATCGAGCACCTGGTTGATGGTCGCCATCATGCCCATACCCATCAACTTTTTGATAACTTCGCCGGCTTTGACGCCCATTTCCCGAGATAAATCGCCAACTGTGATCACTTCAGAAATCTTGATCACCCGCTTGCTCGCTTTGGGAACCGTGATTTCCGTTTTTCTGATTTCTTTGCCCGGCAGAACACGCCTTTTCTTGGGAATACGGCCGCCGCGCAATTCCTTTTCTCTGAGCTCCAAGACATCTTGTTTTTTGACAACGCGCTTCTTGTGCCGCCCGGTCTTTGGCTTGTCATCAGTGCTGGGTTTTTGTTCGCCCTCGGCGCCGGGCGCCACGACCGTTTCTGCCACGCGAGCGCTAGGTTGGGCCGGCGGCGCCCCGACCGGTCGTCGCAACACGGGTGTGGGCGCCGGTTCAACTCTCACGGTCTGCTTCAAATCGATCCGACCGAGAATACGTGCGCCACGCGGCAATTCCGGCTGCACAGGCTGCGCTGTTTCGGCAGCGATTCCCGGCGGTGCGGGCGCTGGCTCTGCGGCTCTGCCTTCCATGGATTCTGGTTGAGGCTCCGGCTCCCTCTCCGTTTCAAGCAGCCCAGGCGTTTCGCTATGGGGTTCGGCCTCGGGGGAAACTTCCAAGGGGATCTCGTCAACCCCGGCTGGCGAAGCTGCGGGCTCGAATACCGGCGGTTCCGCTAAAGGTGTCTCAGTGACTTCGCCTGCTTCGGTGGGCGCAACCTCGACACGGTTGACCCGCCGCCGGATGACGTTGGCGCGCACGCGTCGCTCAACAACGGTCTCGTGCGCTTCGGTTCCGCGCTGTCCCTCGTCGTCCGTCTTTACCATGCGATCGGCAACGATCTTTTCTTCGCCGACGTGGACTTGGGGTTTTTCTTGGGCGGCTAAGGCTGCGCGTACTCGTGCAACTTCCTCGTCTTCGAGCGCGCTCTGGGCCTTGCGCCCTCTGATCCCCAACCGATCAAGCTGGACGATCAGATCCTTGGTCTCGACTCCCAATTCCTTGGCTAGTAGATGGACTCTCGTTTTTCCCATCTCTTCTTACTCCCAGTTTCGGCGCTCAAGTTCCTGAATCAGATTTTCCTTATGCGCCCTACTGACCTCTACGTGAAACGCGCGGTAGTGACTCTTGCGGCTTAGGAAAGCTTGCCAACACTTCCGGTTCTGGTGCAGATATCCGCCACGTCCCTGATTGCCGTCGATTTTCAAATGGCCCTGATCTGTCACCGTGAGGCGAATCAGGCTATTTTGATCGTCCCGCACGCCGCACCCCAAGCAGATTCGTTGTGGATGGTGTTCTTTCTTCGGCACGCCGTTTTTTTAAGATTCGCCTTCCGGGGCCGCTTCGGCAGCAGGAGTGATCGCCGCGTTGGCTGCCGCCTCAGCTGCCGCCTCAGCCTCTTTCGCGCGTTTCTCCTCTATATACTGCTTTGCCGATTTGTGCAGAGCCTCGGCTTTGTCCTTGCTGATCCCTTCGACGTCGAGAATGTCCGCCAAATCGCTGTCCGCAACATCTTCCGCTGACTTAAATCCCTCCTGATAGAGCAACTCCGCTGCGAAATCGCCGATGCCCGGAATCGCGCCGATAGATTGCCGCGCCCGCCGCGTCTCCTCCTCTGCCTCCGCCTCGCTGCGCACGTCGATACGCCAGGCGGTGAGACGGGAGGCAAGCCGAACATTCTGCCCCTTTTTGCCGATAGCGAGCGAGAGCTGATCGTCGGGCACGATGACTTCCATCGTATGGTCGTCGTCATCGATAATAATTTTGGAAACCTTGGCCGGAGCAAGCGCACGGCAGACATACTCGGCCTGATCGGGAATCCAGTGAACGATATCGATCTTCTCGCCGCGTAATTCCTGCACGACAGCTTGCACGCGGGTACCTTTCATGCCCACGCAAGCTCCTACCGGATCTACGTCGGGATCATTGGAAACCACGGCGATCTTCGCGCGTCCCCCAGGTTCACGCGCCGCGCCTTTGACTTCGACGATGCCTTCGTAAATCTCAGGAACTTCCTGGGCAAAGAGCTGAATCAGCATGCCCGGGTGGGTACGCGACAATACGATCTGCGGGCCCCGGCTGGTAATTTCGACGCTCACAATGTAAGCGCGAATTCGGTCGCCCTGGCGATAGCGCTCGCGCGGCACTTGTTCCTTTTCCGGCAGAATCGCATCCGTACGACCGAGGTTAACGATGATATTCCGCTTCTCGAAGCGCTGCACGATGCCATTGACGAGTTGTCCTTCGCGCCCTTTGAATTCATTGTAAATAATCTCCCGCTCGGCATCGCGCACCCGTTGCACAATGTTCTGCTTGGCAGCCTGCGCGGCAATGCGCCCGAACATGCTCGAGTCCAACTTGCAAAGCAACTCGTCACCAAGCTCGGCGTCGGGATCGAGAGTGTCTCTTGCTTCCGGCAATGTAATCTCGGTAGCTTGGTCCTGCACGGTTTCTACGACCGTTTTGGCCTCAAAGAGTTCCACTTCGCCGATCTCGGGGTTAAACTGCGCTTCGATTTTGCGCTGGTGACCGAAGGTCTTCTTGGCCGCCGAGATCATGGCATTTTCCAAGGCACTGATGAGAATCGTCTTGTCGATGCCCTTTTCCTTGCTTACCTGCTCGATGACTCGATTTAAATCCTGCTGCATATTAGGCACTCCAGTCGTGCTCGTAATTCGACTTTTCAATCACCGAAAACGGAATTTCACATGGTCTACCATCTTGATTTAAGGAAATCTTGTCCGCCGAAACCTCAAGCAATAGACCCAAGAACGATCTCCTGCCGTTGATGACTTCTCGGGTGCGTACGCGAACCCTTTTACCAACAAATCGCGCGAAATGCTCCGGCCGTTTAAGCGGGCGGTTGATGCCCGGAGAGGAGACTTCCAACGTGTATGCTCCCTCGACAATCTCCCGGACATCGAGTATATCGCTGAGCTCCCGGCTTACTCGGCTAAGGTCGTCCATGTTTGGGCCACCCTCCTTGTCGAGGTACAACCGCAACACGCGGCCGCCACGGCTGCCCTCATGTCTCAGTTCGATATCGATGATCTCCATTCCCTCCATTTTCGCCAAAGGCGCGGCCAGTTCCCATATGCGGGCGATGGTTGGATCCATCTTTTCGCCCCCCAGAAACAAAAAAAGCGGGCATCGCCCACTTCGAGTTCAAACTCTTAAAGTGTATAAAATTAGTACCATAGGCAATGTCGTCAATGCAAGGCCTGCCGCCCCACGCGCCATTGCGCGACCGTCGCTATCTGCTATGATTTCGCATCAGTTCCGCTCTTAATTATGAAGGCACCAACCTCAGCGAAGCGACGACCGACAACGCAAATATCCTGGGAGCAAATCCTCACCAATCTTGACGATGGTGTGGTCGCCGTCGATCCCGATGGCAAGATCACGTTCTTCAATGAAGCGGCGGAAGTCCTTACCGAGATCTCTTCGGCAGCTGCCGCGGCGCAACCGTTTGAACAGATCTTTAAGCGCGAGCCGTGGCTGGTCGATCTTGTGAAAAGAACCCATCCGCCCCGACAAAAGAGGGCCCGTGGAGAGGGCGATTTTGTCACCCGTTGGGGCAAGAAGATTCCCGTCAGCGTCACCGTATCACCGCTCCAGGACCGTCACGGTCATTTCGTCGGTACGATATTGCTGCTTCGCGATATTAAGCACACAAAAGAACTGGAAGAAGATCTCAAACGCGCCGACCGGTTGGTATTAATCGGCACATTGGCCGCAGGCTTGGCACACGAAATAAGAAATCCTCTTGGAGGCATCAAAGGCGCCGCGCAATTGCTGCGCCGCTCCGCAGACAGCAATGCGTCGGTGCGCGAATTCACCGCTATCATGATCCGCGAAGTGGATCGTGTCGACCTATTGATCGAACAGCTTCTCGACCTTTCGCGTCCGGCGCAGCTCACGCTTGCGCCCGTCAACATTCATGAAATTTTGGAAGATGTGCTGCTGCTGGAAGGGCAAACGGTCAACGACAGGGAAATTCACATCAGAAAACGTTTTGATCCGAGTTTGCCGCCCATCCGCGCTGATCGGGCACAGCTAACCCAAGTTTTTCTCAATCTGGTAAAGAACGCGTTTCAAGCGATGGAGCGTAGCGGCGCGCTCACGATCACTACGCGAGTGGAAACCGATTATCACATTCGCGGACAGGACACCGGGCCTAATCGCTTTATCTGGGTGGACCTCGCCGACGAGGGCGGCGGTATTCGGGAGGAAGACCTGCCGCATATTTTCTCGCCGTTCTTCACGACAAAAATCAATGGCACGGGACTTGGATTGGCAACTTGCTATCGCATCATCAAAGAGCATGGCGGCACGATTCGAGTCGAAACCACGGAGGGTAAAGGAAGCACCTTCAAGGTCTCTTTGGTGGTGGCGGACTCAAATTGAAATGGATCAAGGAAAAATTCTCATTACCGAAGATGAAGAATCGTTGCGCTTCGTTCTGCAGAAAGCGCTCGAGGCTGAGGGCTATTGGGTGCAGGTCGCGGCCAACGGCGCGACCGCGCGCCGGCTTATCACCGACAGCCATTTCGACGTTTCGCTGATGGACATCAAGCTTCCCGACGTCGATGGTTTGGAATTGCTCAAAGAGCTCAAGGAAAACGGCGTCGATACCGCGATGATCCTGATGACGGCGCAGAATACCATGCGCAACGCCATCGGTGCGATGAAAAACGGCGCCTTCGATTACATCACCAAACCGTTCGATCTCGATGAAGTCTTGGTGCTCATCAAGCGCGCCATGGACAGCCGCAAGCT
>Ga0075433_10004923_pt1 | contig 10455 bp, 8 predicted proteins | sample RhiMethybrSRZTD2_FD_75299 | JGI IMG/M metagenome (GOLD analysis project Ga0075433, IMG submission 75299) | Populus rhizosphere microbial communities from Tennessee, USA - Rhizosphere MetaG P. TD hybrid SRZTD2 | ecosystem: Host-associated > Plants > Roots > Rhizosphere > Soil | place: USA... | reverse complement strand
CGTAGGAGACATTTCTTCAATGCGCGTTCGACCTGTTGCGTGGCTTGCGTGCGTCGCTGCGCTGCTGATGCTCGCGTCGGCACGGTCGACGTCCGCGCAATCGAGCCTAATCCTTCCCGAAACGCACATTGTTCAGTTCGGGCCAGTCGCGCTGTATCCGACGTTCGCGCTGCGCGACGCTGGGCTCGACTCCAATGTCTACAACGATACGAGCAGCCCCAAGAGCGACTTCACGTACAGAGCGGTCCCAAAGTTCTATGCGGTACTTCCCGTGGGCCACAACCGCTTGGTCGGAACTGCGCTGGGCAATTTCGTCTACTACAAGACCTACAAGGATCAGCAATCTATCGGTGGACTCTTCGAGGGCCGCTATGAGGTGCTGAGTCCAGGCTTCCGTCCGTTTGCGGCGGTCGGGCTCGTCGACCATCGCGAGCAGCGCGGTTTTGAAGTCGACCAACGTGTTCGCCAGCGCCAGACTACCTTGACGCTGGGTGCCGACATGGACCTCAGCTCCCGCACCGCTTTGACAGCGTGGGTGGGACGTCTGCAGACTGCGTGGGATCGCGACGCGCAGTATCGGGGCGTGTCGCTGTCCGAGCAACTCGACTACCGAACGGACACGGTTGCCGGTGGAGTGCAATTCCGGGCGACGCCGCTGACCACCGTCGGAGTGATCGCCGAACTCCAGCGCGATCGCTTCGATCGAAGTCCGGTACGCGATGCCGACAAGTTGTTCGTCGGCCCATCGGTTGACATCGATCCCGGCGCGGCCGTCGTCGGGCACGCACGCGTCGGCTATCAGCGGTTCGATCCGGTCGATCCGATCGTCGCTGGGTACCGCGGCGCCGCCGCGCTTGCCGAGCTCCGATATACATTTCGCGATTTGACCGAGGTGAAGTTCGACGCGCGGCGTGACGTCGACTATTCCTACGATCCGATTCAGCCCTACTACATGGAATCCGGCGCGGTTCTCGCCGTGTCGCAGCGCGTGTTCGGGCCGCTCCATGCCATCGCTATCGGCGAGCGGCACGCCCTCCGGCATCAACGGCTCGGTGGGTCGTCGTTCGACGGCCGTCAGGACACCACGCGGACGGCTGGAGGCGGCGTGGCGGTACAGGTTCAGAAGCAGATCCGATTCGAGTTGATCTACCAGCGGACTGCCCGTAGCTCGACCGACCCCAGTTGGCTTGCCTACGAACGACGGCGCCTATTCGCGTCCATTTTCTATGGTCTGTAAATCATGAAGAGCGCAGCACTCCTCTTGCTTCTGGCGATGGTCAGCGCGCAGGGCCCGGCCCCGCCGAAGCTGGACGTCAACTACGTCGTCGGTCCCGCCGACATCCTGCGGGTGAACGTCTACAACGAGCCGCAGATGTCGGGCGCATTTCGCATCGAGAACGACGGCTACATCAACTACCCGTTCCTTGGCCGCGTGAAGGTGGGCGGCCGCACGGTGACTGAAGTCTCGTCGATGCTGCGGCTGCGCCTCGCCGACGGCTATCTGCGCGACCCGCAGGTGACGTGCGAAGTCGACGTGTTCCGCAGCCAAAGTGTGTTCGTGATGGGCGAAGTGCGGACCCCCGGTAAATACATCCTGTCGGGATCATCGACACTCCTCGACGCGCTGGCGCAGGCCGGTTCCACCACACCGGCGGCCGGTGCCGATGTGCTGATTCTTCATCCCAACGCCGGGCCCGGTTCGCTCGTCCCGTCGCTTCCCGAACACGGCGATGCCGCGATGGAGCACGTGAACCTGCGCGAGATCGAGGACGGCCGCCTGTCGCGCAACGTGTCGATTCGCGACGGCGACACCATCTTCGTGCCGCGCGTCGATCGCTTCTTCGTGGTCGGCATGGTGCGCAACGCCGGTTCGTATCCGCTCGAGCGGAATATGACCGTGCTGCAAGCGATCTCGACCGCCGGCGGCATCAGCGAGCGCGGCTCGAATCGACGGTTGAAGATCGTCCGCATCGTCAACAACAAGCGCAAGGAGATGGACGCCAAGCCGAGCGACGTCGTGCAGGCTGGTGACACCATCGTCGTTCCGCAGCGCATGTTGTGAGCATCGTCTTTCTGTCGCCGACCGGACAGTCAGGCGGCGCCGAAGCGGCGCTCGTCGAGATCCTCGCCGGCTTGCGCGAATCGCACCCCTCGTGGTCGCTCGATCTCATCGTGGCTTCTGACGGTCCGCTCGTCGCCGGCGCGCGAGCGCTCGGTATTCCCGTGCAGGTGGTGCCATTTCCTCCCTCGCTGGCTTCGCTCGGCGACTGGAATGTCGGGCGCGGGTTCTGGTCGCGCGCGTCGTTCATCGCGCGATGCGCTGGCACGGCATGGCCCGCGGCACGCTATCTCCGTCGCCTTCGTCGTCTGCTTCGCGACCGCGGTCCGTCCGTGATTCACACCAACGGTTTCAAGATGCACGTGCTCGGCGCGTGGGCCCGTCCGCACGGGAGCGCGGTGCTGTGGCACGTTCACGACTACGTGACGCGCCGGGCGCTGATGGCCAAGCTTCTTCGCTTCAGCAGACATCGTTGCTCGGCCGCGGTGGCCAACTCGCGGAGCGTCGCCGACGATGTCACGGCGTTGTGCGGCGGCGAGCTGACGGTGCATCCAGTGTGGAATGCGGTGGATCTCAGTCGCTATTCGCCCGACGGCCCGCGGGTTGATCTCGACGCCTTGTCGGGACTGCCGCGTCGCGATGATGTGGTGCGGGTCGGGCTCGTGGCCACGTTCGCGCGATGGAAAGGCCATCGCACGTTTCTATCGGCGCTCGCCAAGGTTCCCGCATCGTTACGCGTACGTGGCTACGTCATCGGCGGTCCCGTGTACGCGACCTCGGGAAGTCAAGTCACCCTCGACGAGCTGAAACACCAGGCCGCGTCGCTGGGCGTTGCCGATCGTGTCGGCTTCACAGGAATCGTGTCCGATTCATCGATGGCGATGCGTGCGCTCGACGTGGTCGTTCACGCCAGCACCGATCCCGAGCCATTCGGCCTGGTGATCGCCGAAGCGATGGCCTGTGGCCGGCCAGTGGTGACGAGCGCGGCCGGCGGCGCTCGCGAGCTGACGAAGCCGGATGTGAATGCGCTCGTGCATGAGCCAGGCGATGTCGATGGTCTCGCGCGAGCGATCGAAACGCTGGCCGGGAGTCCCGCGCTGCGCGCGCAATTGGGGCACGCCGGACGCGCGACTGCCGAGCGATCGTTCACGCGCACGCGGCTCGTGAACGATCTCACGCCGATCTACGAAGGTCTCTCACGCGTGCACTGATGCGCGTACTTCACGTGACGAGCGGCAACCTGTATGGAGGCGTCGAGACGTTTCTGACGACGCTGGCGCGCGAGGCGACGCTCGTGCCAGACATGCGATCCGAGTTCGCGCTGTGTTGGGAAGGCCGCTTGAGCACCGAGCTGTCACAGTTCGGCACCGAGCCTCACGTGCTCGGCCACGTCAGGATCAGCAGACCGCACACCGTCGTTCGCGCGCGCCACGCACTGCGTGAGCTGCTCGCGAGAGAACCGTTCGATGTTGTCGTCTGTCATCAGCCGTGGCCCTGCGTGGTCTTCGGGTCGGTGGTCCGCGCTGCGGGGCTGCCGCTGGTGTTGTGGGTGCACATGGCGGTCGAGGGCAAGCATTGGCTCGAGCGCCTGGCGCGGCGCGCCCGACCCGACCTCGCGATCTGCAGCAGTCGCTTCACGGCGCAGTGCGCGTCGCGTTGGCTGTCGCAGGCACAGATCGAACACGTCTACTGTCCGGTCTCGCGGCCGGATGTGGCCGGATGCGACACGCGCGCGGCGCTACGTCAGCGTCTCGATACGCCGCCACGCGATGTGGTCATCATCCAGGTGAGCCGCCTCGAAGCCTTCAAGGGACAACGCGAGCTGCTGCATGCGCTGGCGAAGATCAAGGACCAGCAGGGATGGACCTGCTGGTTGGTTGGCGGTCCGCAGCGTCCATCCGAGACCGTCTACCTGCGACAGCTGCAGGCGATCGCCTGCGCACACGGCATCGACGATCGCGTGCGATTCCTCGGCGAGCGCTCCGATGTGCCCGCGCTGCTCAATGCCGCGGACGTCTACTGCCAGCCGAATTGGATGCCTGAGGCGTTTGGCCTCTCGCTCGTCGAGGCGCTGCATGCGGGACTGCCCGTGGTCACGAGTGGCATCGGCGGTGCCTGCGAAATCGTCAACGGATTGTGCGGCGTGCTGACTCCGCCAGGCGATGCGACGGCGCTGTCGGCAGCGTTGGCGCGCCTGATTGCCGACGATCACTTCCGCGCGCAACTCGGCGCGCACGCGCGCCTGCGTCCCTACGAGATCTGCGATCCGACGCGCCAGATGCGACGCATTCACGAACTGTTGGCCTCGGTACACGCGGTTCCGCCCTTTGGCGGACCTGGACCGGCTGACGCCGGCCACTACGGTCTTATGAAAACGGACTAGCGATGCCCAGGTTTCCCAGACTGCGGATCGCGATGCTGAGTTACGGCCTGCCGCTGCCCGGAGAGAAGCGCGGCGGCATCGAGCGCGCCGCCCACACGCTGGCCGATGGTCTGGCGCGCCGCGATCACGACGTGGTGGTGTTCAGCCACGACCCGCGACCGGCGCGTGCGTCGTACCGCGTACGAGAGCTGCCGTGGAAGTCGTTCGTCCACACCTGGGCGGGCCGTCGCGTCACGATGGGCTATCTCGGTAACGTCCTGACGCTGCTTCCCGACTACCACGAGTTCGACGTCATCATCACGCACGGCGACAGCCTCCTGGCACCGTTGATCGGCAAACCGGTACTCCGAGTGCTGCACGGCAGCGCGCTCGGCGAAGCGCGATCGGCCACATCGATCGGCCGATGTGTGCTTCAAGTCGGCGTCTACATGCAGGAACTGCTGACTGCCTTGACGCAACGCGGCGTGGTGGCGGTGAGCGGCAACACGACTCGCGACAATCCCTTCGTCGCACGCGTCATCGCCCACGGCGTCGACGACCGCGTCTTCACGCCGTGGCCGCAATCGAGGACCGCGCATCCATCGATCTTGTTTGTCGGCGCGCTCGACGGACGCAAGCGCGGGCGCTTTCTGCTCGACGCCTTCGTCAACCAAATTCAGCCGCGCCATCCATCGACCACGCTCACCATGGTCGGTCCCCCCGGTCCATCTCATCCCGGCGTGACGTACCTGACGGGTGTTGATGATGAGCAGCTGGCAGGGTTGTATCGACACGCGTGGATCTATGCGTCGCCGAGTACGTACGAGGGGTTCGGTCTTCCATATCTCGAAGCCATGGCCTGCGGAACGCCTGTCGTGGCCACCGAGAACCCGGGCAGCGTCGAGGTGCTCGAGGATGGCGTGTATGGCGTGATGCCCTCGGATCCCGATTTCGCCAACGCGGTAAGTGCGCTGATCGATGATCCATCGCGCCGCGACGCGCTGATGGCAGGCGGCCTTCGCCGCGCCCGCGAATTCTCACTGCGCCGAATGCTCGACGCCTACGAGGACGTCCTCTTCGAGCTCGCCGAAGTTCATGTCAACTCCATGGCCGCGTAGTTCGGACGTGGGGGCTGCCTTCAGGCAGCCCGAGAGCTCGTACGTAGAGGCCGCCTTTAGGCGGCCTTCTCACGACATCGACGCCCTCTACTCGTACGACGATGACGTCGTCGCCGAGAAGTGGGGCTGGCCCGAGCTCTTCATCGCCTTGCAGCTGCTGTGGGGCCTTCTGCTCTTCGTCCCCGGCGCACAGGCCTATCGCACCATCATCCGCGCGGCACCGTACGTGATGAGCGGCGCCGCGCTCGTGTACTACTTCCGCGGCGGACGGGAACAGGCACTGCCAGCGAGCACGACCTGGCTGATCGTGTCCTTCGGTCTGCTCCTCCTGAACCTGCTCCATGAAACCGCGCACTGGGTGGCCGGTAGCGCGCAGATCGTGTTTCAGATCTGCATCTCGGCACCGGTGTTCTGGATGGCGAAGGCCGTGCGCACCAACACGCACATGCATCGTCTGCTGTGGGTGTTCTTCATCGCCAGTGCGCTCGGCGCCATCGTCGGCGTCCTGCAGGTGTATTTCCCGCAGCAGTTTCTTCCGCCGGAGTTCAGCGCGCTCGCGCAGTCGCTCAACCCCAATCTCGTGCAGTCGCTGACCTATGTCGGCGCGAATGGTCGCGAGATCGTACGTCCGCCCGGCCTCAGCGACCTGCCCGGCGGCGCGGCTGTGTCGGGAATGATGTCGATGATCCTCGGGCTCTCACTCGGGATCGGTCGCACTCGCCGTTGGTACGTGCGGCTTGGTTGTTTTGCAGCGGCGGTCGTTGGGATGACCGCACTCTACTTTACGCACGTGCGATCGCTGACGCTCGTGGCTGCCGGCGCTGTAGGGCTGTTCGCCGTGCTTCGCATGCGTCAGGGCCGAACCGTGGAGGGCACGATCACGCTTGCGGCCGGCGCCGCGCTGGTTGTAGGAGCGTATTTCTGGGCCACCGCGGTCGGCGGCGATGCCGTGGCCGACCGCTTTTCCTCGCTCGCCGACCAGGGCGTCTTCCGCATGTTCCAGGAGCAGCGCGGCCTGGTGATTCGCGACACGCTGGCGGAGCTGCTCTATCAATTCCCGATCGGAGCCGGGCTGGGACGATGGGGAATGATGCAGATCTATTTCGGCGACACCACCATGTGGCAGGCGCCGGCGATCCACGTCGAAGTGCAGGTGACCGGATGGCTGCTCGATGGAGGCATTCCCCTCGTGCTGCTCTACGGCGGGGCGCTGTTCATGGCGATCCGGTACGTGTACACGAAGGCGGTTGCGTCCGTCGATCGCACCTGTCAGGACGCCGCGGTGATCGTGCTCTGCATGCAGCTGATTCTCATCTCGCTCTGCATGACGGGGCCTGTGTTCAACACTCAGTTGGGGATCATGTTCTGGGCGGTCACGGGTGCCCTGTTCGGATCCACAGTGCGCCGCGACCACGATCGGTGGGGCGAGCACCACGAGGGGCAGCATGCGTGATGGACGACTGAGGCGCTTTCTGGGCGGCCTCAGTCTCGGCTACATCCAGATGGCGGCCACCATCGTCACCGGCCTGTGGATGACGCCCTTCCTGCTGCGTCGCCTTGGTTCGCACGACTACGGTCTGTGGCTGCTCGGCACGCAGGTGCTCACGTATCTGGCGCTGATGGATCTCGGTGTGGTGGCGCTGATCCCGCGTGAGATTGCCGCCTGTGGGGGGCGTCTTCAGGCGGCCCACGACAGCGATCGATCCGAATTGCAAGCGCTCGTCGGTCAGACCGCGAGGCTCGTGGTGTGGCAGCTGCCCGCGGTGGCCCTTGCCGGAGCCATCGTCGTGTGGATGATGCCGTCCGAGTGGATCGCGCTTCGCTGGCCGCTCGGCATCGTGGTGCTGACGTTTGTCGTCACGTTCCCTCTTCGCGTGTTCTCGGCGCTGCTGCAAGGACTGCAGGACCTGACCTTTCTCGGCATCGTGCAATTCGGGAGCTGGGCCGCCGGTGTCGTCGTCACCTTCATCGCCGCAGCGCTGGGATATGGGTTGTATGCGCTGGCGTGCGGATGGATCACGACGCAGATTGTGACCGTCGGCTTCGCCTGGAGACGTCTGACGCGCGCGCACCCCGAGGTCTTCCCGTCGACGCTCCCATCGCTGTCGCTGTCGACCGCGTGGCGACAGATCTCGCGCGGTGCCTGGATCAGCGTGAACCAAGTCGCCCAGGTGCTGCTCGTCGGCACCGATCTCGTCGTGGTTGGCAAGCTGCTCGGGCCGGAAGCCGTGGTGCCATTCGCCTGCACCGGACGACTCGCAAGCATGCTGGCCAATCAACCGCAGATGTTCATGCAGATGGCGCTGCCGGCTTTGAGCTCGCTGAGGGCGTCGGCCTCGCGGGAGCGGCTGTTCGACGTGTCGAAGAGCATGGCGCAGGTGATGCTGCTGTTGAGCGGTGCGATTGTGGCCGTGGTCCTCGCCGTAAACGGACCGTTCGTGACGTGGTGGGTTGGCGCCGGACGATTCGGCGGGCTGGGGCTCACGGCGCTGCTGCTGGCCGGCATGCTCGCGCGGCACATCAACGTGACCGCGGTCTATACGCTCTTCTGCTTCGGCAACGAGCGACGGCTGGCGTTGACGTCGATCGCCGACGGTCTCGTCGCGCTCATCTCGATGCTCGTGCTCGTGCCGATGCTCGGCCTCTACGGAGCCGCGATCGGATCGTTGATCGGCACCTGCGCGGTGAGCCTGCCGAACAACTTCGCGGCGCTCGGTCGCGAGCTCGGGGCGCCGCCGATCGAATTCCTGCGTCCACTGCGTCCGTGGCTGATGCGTTTTCCGGCCATCGTCGGCGTCATCGTGCTGCTGTCGTATTCGTGGGACGCGCATGGGCTGTGGCGATTCGCGCCGCTGGCGGCCGTCGTTGGACTCGCCTATGCGATTGCCATGGTGCCCGCCGTTCGCACGCCGCCGCTTGGCGATGTGATCAGAGAACGCGTGTATCCGGCGCTGCTGAAGATGTACGTCGTGTCCGGCTTTAGCCGGACCGTGAGCCGGACTTTCGCCCGATGAGAGTTGTCCACGTTGTTCCGGCGCTCTTCGGGCCCGACGGTCTGGTCGGCGGCGCCGAACGCTACGCGCTCGAACTGGCGCGCCACATGGCCGACATCGTGCCGACGACCCTGGTGACCTTCGGCGCGCGCGCGCGCGAGGAGCGCATCGGCGCGCTCGACGTGCGCGTCCTCGGAGACCCGACCTACATCCGCGGCCAGCGTTCGAACCCGTTCAGCGTTGAAATCTTTCACCCGCTGCAGTACGCAGACGTCGTGCACTGCCACCAGCAGCACGTCTTCGTGAGCAGCTCGGTCGCAGCGTGGTGCAGGCTCGTCGGCAAACGGGTGGTGGTGAGCGATCTCGGTGGGGGAGGATGGGACATCTCGTCGTACATCTCGACCGATCGCTGGTTCCATCGTCATCTGCACCTGAGCGAATACAGCCGCGAGGTCTTCGGACAGACACGTTTGAGTCGCGCGCGCGTGGTTGGCGGTGGTGTCGATACGGCGAGGTTCTCACCCGATCGCAAAGTTCCACGCGATCGCGGCGCGCTGTTCGTCGGCCGGCTGCTGCCTCACAAAGGCGTGCCCGATCTGATTCGAAGCGTGTCGCGAGATCTGCTGCTCACGATCGTTGGACCCGAACCCGATTGGGAGACCAGGGCGCAGCTGGTATCGCTCGCCAATGGCAAGCCGGTGACATTCAAGCACGGACTCGACGATCTCGCTCTCGTCGACGAATACCGCCGTGCGTTGTGCATCGTCCTGCCAAGCGTCTATCGCACCGACGATGGGCGCGAGACCAAGGTGCCGGAGCTCCTCGGTCAGACGCTGCTCGAGGGCATGGCGTGTGAAACGCCGGCCATCTGCACGCGCGTGGCGAGCATGCCGGAAGTCGTGGTCGACGGCGTGACCGGCTTCGTCGTCCCGCCGAACGATCCGGCGTCGCTCGCCGCGAAGCTGACGTGGCTTCGCGACCATCCGGCCGAAGCGCGACAGATGGGCGTGGCGGGCAGACAGCATGTCCTGAGTCACTTCACCTGGCCCGTCGTCGTGAGCCGGTGTCTCGAGGCCTACGGAGAAGTCGAGGCAGCGCTCGTCTCGAGAGTGCCGGAGTGGGAACGCTCGAATCAGGGGACCCACTCGAGATGAGCGTGTGGCACATCCTTACCAGTGAATACCCGCCCGACGTTGGCGGTGTGAGCGATTACACGCGACAGGTGGCCGATGGTCTCGCGCGCGCGGGCGATCAGGTGCACGTCTGGTGCCCGCATGGAGCCGATGGCGGGCAGGCCGGCGTGCACGTGCATCCCGATCTCGGATCGATCGGTCCCGCCGATCTCAAACAGCTCGATCGCCGTCTGCTAGTGTTTCCGTCGCCCCGCCGTCTCCTCGTGCAGTGGGTGCCGCACGGGTTTGGCTATCGCTCGATGAATGTGTGGTTCTGCCTCTGGCTTGCGAAGCGCGCCTGGCTTGGCGATCGCGTCGAGTTGATGGTGCACGAGCCGTACCTCGAGTTTCGCGGTCCACTGCGGCACAAGGTCATGGCCTGCGTGCATCGGCTCATGACCATGGTCCTCCTCGCGGCGTCGCGTCGCGTGTGGATGTCCATCCCGGCATGGGAAGCCTGCCTTCGTCCGTACGCACTCGGCCGGCACGTGCCGATGGAATGGCTGCCGGTGCCTGGTTGCGTCGCGCCGAGCACCATCGGTGCCTCTCGCGCGTTGCGTCGAACGTATGCCGCGGACGATCAGACGTTGATCGGGCACTTCGGTTCGTACGGCGAGGCCGTATCGACACTGCTCGAGACGCGCCTGTCGACGATCCTCGCGCGCGATCGACGAGCGGTGGCGCTGCTGATCGGCGCCGGGAGCGATCGCTTCCGTCAATCGCTGGTCGAGGTCCATCCAGAGCTTGCCGC
>Ga0075433_10004921_pt1 | contig 10457 bp, 10 predicted proteins | sample RhiMethybrSRZTD2_FD_75299 | JGI IMG/M metagenome (GOLD analysis project Ga0075433, IMG submission 75299) | Populus rhizosphere microbial communities from Tennessee, USA - Rhizosphere MetaG P. TD hybrid SRZTD2 | ecosystem: Host-associated > Plants > Roots > Rhizosphere > Soil | place: USA... | reverse complement strand
GCTGCGATCCGCCGAATGGCGAGACCGAAGTGGCGGGAACTTACGGACGCCGCAGAATGATCGACGAAACGCCCGCCTTGTCAATGGTCGGCCTGGTCGGACGGGGCCTCGTCGGCGGTACATCTTTACCGGCCGCGGCCGGCGCCCGGGACCGTCTGGAAGGTTTTACCGATCCTACGTTTGCGCGGCCCCGGCCCTCGCGAAACGGGTGTTGAAAAGGCGCCTCCGTGTGCGTTAAATGAGTCTCTCTCGACGCGGTGCAACCTTCCCCCGAACAGGAGCGCATCATGGCGGACCAGCGGAGCCGACTCGCGGCGATCGTGCGCGATCACGAGTCTCACATCCTCGCCCAGTGGACCGAGTCGCTCGCGAAGGCGGGCCGCGGCTCGCTCGATCGGGCGGAGGTGGAGGAGCAGGCCCGCTCGTTCGTGCGGCTGCTGGTCGAGGCCCTGGGTCAGGACCCGAGTGGAGACATCGACCGGCCCGCGTGGGCCAAGGTCCGTGAGTTGCTGGCCCGACAGGGCCGCGCGCCGGCGGAGACCTCCACCTTCATCTTCTCGTTCAAGGAGCCACTCTTCGCCCGCGTGCGCGAGGAATACCGCGGCGATCCGGAAGGGTTCGCACGCGAGCTGTGGACCGCCTCCCTGCTGCTCGACAAGCTCGGCCTCCTCACCACCGAGGCCTTCCAGAAGACCCGCGAGGAGCTCATCGCGCGGCAGCAGCGCGAGCTGCTCGAGCTGTCGACTCCGGTGGTCGCGCTCTGGGAGGGTATCCTCGGGGTGCCGCTCATCGGCACGCTCGACAGCGAGCGCACCCAGGTGATCATGGAGAACCTGCTCCAGCGCATCGTGGACACCGGCGCCTCGATCGCGATCATCGACATCACCGGGGTGCCCACCGTGGACACCCTGGTGGCCCAGCACCTGCTCAAGACGGTGAGCGCGGCCCGCCTCATGGGAGCGGAGTGCATCATCAGCGGCATCCGGCCCCAGATCGCCCAGACCATCGTGCACCTGGGGGTGGACCTCGGCAACGTGGTGACCAAGGCCACCCTCGCCGACGCGCTGATCCTGGCCCTCGCGCGAGTCGGCGCCGCGGTGACCCGGAACGGCACCCGTGCTTGACGGCAAGCCGCCGACCGAGCGGATCCCCATCCTCAAGTTGGGCGAGTTCCTGCTCGTCACCATCCAGGTGGAGATGCACGACCGGCTCGTGATGGGCCTCCAGGACGAGCTGACCGAGCAGATCGTCCGCCACCGGGCACGCGGGGTGCTCATCGACATCTCGGCGCTGGAGATCGTGGACTCGTTCATCGGCCGCGCCCTGGGCAACATCGCCAAGATGGCGCGCGTCCTCGACGCCGACACGGTGGTGGTGGGGATGCGGCCCGCGGTAGCCATCACCCTCGTGGAGCTGGGGCTCAACCTCGAGGGCGTGCGCACCGCGCTGAACGCGGAGAAGGGCATGGAGATGATCCGCCGGGGGTCCGGCGAGCGCGGGAGGCTCGATGCCCGCGGTTCGTGAGGAGAGCCTCGACATTCACTCCGACGAGGACGTGGTGCGGATCCGTCAGGTCACCCGCCTGTGGGCGGTGGACCTCGGGTTCTCACTCGTGGATCAGACCAAGATCGTCACCGCGGCCAGCGAGCTGGCCCGCAACACGCTGATCCACGGCGGCGGGGGCGTCACCCGCTTCGAGGCGCTCCAGGAGGGCGGCCGTCGCGGGCTCCGCCTCACCTTCGAGGACAAGGGCCCCGGCATCGCGGACGTGGCGCAGGCGCTGCGCGACGGCTTCACCACCGGCTACGGCTTGGGACTCGGGCTCGGCGGCGCCCGCCGCCTCTCGAGCGAGTTCGACATCACGTCGGCACCCGGCCAGGGGACGCGGGTGCGCATCACGAGGTGGAAGTGATCGTCGCGCGCGCCCCGCGGCCGTTCGCGATCACCGAGCCGAGCCAGGTGGGCGAGGCGCGCCGGCAGATCGTCGGCCTCGCCGGCGCGGTGGGGCTCGACGCGACCCAGCAGGGCAAGCTCGCGCTCGTGATCAACGAGCTCGGCGGCAACCTGGTCAAGCATGGGCACGGCGGTCAGCTCATCGCCCGCGCACCCGCGGGCTCGCCCGCCATCGAGCTGCTCGCGGTGGACCAGGGCGCGGGGATGGCGAGCGTAGCGGAGTGCTTCCGCGACGGCTACTCGACCGCGGGCAGCCCGGGCACCGGGCTCGGCGCGGTCCGGCGGCTCGCCGCGTGGGTGGACGTGTACTCGATGCGCCCGGGCGGCACCGCCATCCTCGCGCTGGTGGGCGACGTGCGGGTGGATGGGCTCGCGACCGGCGTGGTGAGCGTGGCCAAGACGGGCGAGGACGTCTGCGGCGACGCGTGGGCGGTGGCCGCGGAGCAGGAGTGCCCGGCGGTGATGGTGGTCGACGGGCTCGGGCACGGGATCGGCGCGGCCGACGCGGCCCGGCTCGCGGTGCGGGCCTTCGACGCCGCCCCCGAGCTGCCGCCGGGAGCCCAGGTGGCGGCCATCCACGACGCGCTCCGCGGCAGCCGCGGCGCCGCGGTGGCGGTGGCGCGCATCGACCGCGGGCGAGGCGTGGCCACCTACGCGGGGGTCGGCAACATCGCGGGGGCGATCGTCGCCGACGGGGTCGGCCGCCATCTCGTCTCGGGCAACGGCACCGCCGGGCACGACGTCGGGCGGATCAACGAGTTCTCGTATCCGTGGGCCGAGGGCGCGCTGCTCATCATGCACTCCGACGGGCTCGGCAGCCGCTGGCAGATCGAGCGGTATCCGGGTCTCTCCGACCGTCACCCCGCGCTGGTCGCGGGCGTGCTCTACCGGGACTGGAGCCGCGGTCGCGACGACGTGACCGTGGTGGCGGTCCGCCCGCGCGCGGCATGAGCCAGCCCCTCGTCTCCATCTTCGTGCGCCACGAGCAGGACGTGGTGGCGGCGCGGCAGCGCGCCCGGCAGATCGCGGCGCGCCTGGGCTTCGAGAGCCAGGACCAGACCCGCATCGCCACCGCGGTGTCCGAGATCGCCCGCAACGCGTTCATGTACGGCGGCGGCGGCAAGGTCGAGATCGTGGTCGAGGGCCGCTACCCGCCGCAGCTCCTGGTGATGCGGGTGAGCGACCGCGGGCCGGGCATCCGCGATCTCGACGCGGTCCTCGCCGGGCGGTATCGCTCCTCCACCGGCATGGGCCTCGGCATGCTGGGCGCCCGCCGCCTGGTGGACCACTTCGAGGTGACGAGCCGGCCCGGGGTGGGTACCACCGTCACCCTCGGCAAGCTCTTCTCGCGCCGCGCGCCCGAGATCGATCCGAAGGGGCTCGCCGCGCTCGCCGACGCCCTCGCGCGCGAGGCCCCGCAGGGGGCGCTCGAGGAGGTGCGGCAGCAGAACCAGGAGCTGCTCCGCACGCTCGAGGAGCTGCGCCAGCGCCAGGACGACCTCTCGCGGCTCAACGCCGAGCTGCAGGACACCAACCGGGGCGTTCTCGCCCTCTACGCGGAGCTGGACGAGAAGGCGGACACCCTGCGCCGGGCGGACGAGATGAAGTCGCGCTTCCTCTCGAACATGAGCCACGAGTTCCGCACCCCGCTGAACTCGATGATGGCCCTTTCCCGTCTCCTGCTGGAGGACACCGCCTGCCCGCTGACCGCCGAGCAGGTGCGCCAGGTGGGCTACATCCGGCAGGCCGCCGAGGACCTCACCGAGCTCGTGAACGATCTGCTCGACCTCGCCAAGGTGGAGGCGGGCAAGGTCGTGGTCCGGCCCGCCGAGTTCGACGTGCGCGACCTCTTCGCGGCGCTGCGCGGCATGCTGCGGCCGCTGCTGCTGAACGACCAGGTGAACCTGGTCTTCGAGGAGCCGGAGGGGCTGCCCGCGATGCACACCGACGAGGGCAAGATATCCCAGATCCTCCGCAACCTGCTCTCGAACGCGCTCAAGTTCACCGAGCGCGGAGAGATCCGGGTGAGCGCGCGGCCGGCCGGCGAGGGGCCCGCCGGCCCCCTGATCGCCTTCTCGGTCGCGGACACCGGCATCGGCATCGCCCCCGCGGACCAGCAGCGCATCTTCGAGGAGTTCGGCCAGCTCGAGAATCCGGTCCAGCGCCGCGTGCGCGGCACCGGGCTCGGCCTGCCGCTGGTGCGACGCCTGGCCGGCCTCCTGGGCGGCTCGGTGTCGCTCGAGAGCACCCCGGGGGTGGGCTCGACCTTCACCACCGTCCTGCCCGCCCGCTTCGCCACCGATCCCGCGTCCGACGCGGCGGAGGTGGTCGCGGCGTCCGGTCCCTTCACGCTCGCGCCGGGCGAGGTGCCGGTGCTGGTGGTGGAGGACAGCGCCCAGGATCTCCTCCTCTACGAGCACTACTTCCGCGGCTCGCCCTACCGGGCCGCGATCGCCCGCACGCTGCCGGAGGCGCGGCGGCTCCTCGATCAGATCCATCCGGTCGCGATCGTCCTCGACATTCGCCTCGCGGGAGAAGACAAAGACAGCTGGGCCTTCATCGCCGAGATGCGCCGGCGCGACGACACCCGGAGCCTGCCCCTGGTGGTGGTGTCGGGCATCGACGATCAGGCGAAGGGCCTCGCCCTCGGCGCCGACGCCTACGCGATCAAGCCGGTGCACCGCGCCTGGCTGCTCGGCACCCTGAACCGGCTGCTGGAGCGCGGCGCGGACCGGCGGGTGCTCGTCATCGACGACGACGAGATCTCCCGTTACCTCGTGCGCAACCATCTCGCGGGCGCCCCGTTCGTGGTGACCGAGGCGGGCGATCCGACGCAGGGGCTGCGCGAGGCGCGCGCGGAGCGGCCCGACTTCATCGTGCTCGACCTGGTGATGCCCGAGATGTCGGGCTTCGACGTGCTGGACCGCCTGAAGGAGGACCCGGTCACGATGGACATCCCGGTCGTAGTCCTGACCTCGAAGATCCTCACCGACGAGGAGCGCCGCCGGCTCGCGCCGCACGCCCGGCGCATTCTCTCCAAGCAGGCGCTCGCGGAGGGAACGGAGGGCGCCCATCTCCGCCAGGTGCTCTCCGGCGCGGAGCCGGGGGAGGACCATCGTGGCTGAGAGCCGGGGCCTGATCCTCAACGTGGACGACTACGAGGCGTCGCGCTACGCGCGCACCCAGATGCTCCAGCGCGCGGGCTTCGAGGTCGTCGAGGCCGGCAGCGGCGCGGAAGCGCTCCAGCGCGCGGAGGAGCAGCGGCCCGACCTGGTCCTGCTCGACGTGAACCTGCCGGACATGGACGGCTTCGAGGTGTGCCGGCGCCTGCGCGCCCAGCAGGCCACGCTCACCGTCCCGATCGTGCACATCTCGGCCACGTTCCTGAGCGACCACGCGCAGGAGCTGGCGTACGAGGGTGGCGCGGACAGCTACCTCACCGACCCGGTCGAGCCGACGGTGCTGCTGGCCACCATCCACTCGCTGCTGAGGCTCCGGCGCGCAGAGGAGGGCCTCCGCGCGGCCAGCCGGGGCTGGCAGGCCACCTTCGACGCCATCCGCGACGGCATCTGCCTGCTCACCGCGGACGGCACGGTGGCCCGCTGCAACGAGGCCTTCGCGACCCTGCTCGGACAGACGCCCGACGACACGGTCGGCGAGCCGTGGGCCGAGATCTGGCGGCGGCTGGGCGGCCGCGGGGAGCCGTCTCCGACCACGCGAGTGGAGCGGAGCCGGCGACGCGAGACCCTCGACCTGCACCGCGACCAGGGCTGGTTCCGGCTGCTGGTGGATCCGGTGCTGGAAGGCGACGCGGTGGCCGGCCTCGTATGCATCGTGACCGACGTCACGATCGAGCGGCAGGCCGCCGACGCGCGGGCCGCGCTCTTCGCGCGGGAGCAGGAGGCGCGCGAGGAGGCGGAGGCGAGCAACCGGGCCAAGGACGAGTTCCTGGCCATGCTCGGCCACGAGCTCCGCAACCCGCTCGACGTCATCGGGAGCGCGGTGCGGGTGATCGACTCGCAGGACGCCGAGCCCGCCGCGGAGACGACCCGGCGCGCGCGGGACGTGATCGCGCGGCAGGTGCAGCAGCTCGGGCACCTGGTCGACGACCTCCTCGACGTCGGCCGGGTGACCACCGGCAAGATCCGGCTGGCCAAGGTGCCGGTGAACCTGGCCGAGACCGCCGAGCGCTGCGTGGCGGGCGTCCTGCCCTCGGGCGCGTCCGCCGCGCACCGCATCACGGTGCGGGCCGAGCCCACCTGGGTGGAGGCCGACCAGGCCCGCGTCGAGCAGATCGTGATGAATCTCCTGTCCAACGCGGTGAAGTACACCACGCCCGGCGGCACGATCGAGATCGTCGTCGCGGGAGACGGGCGCACCGCGCGGCTCTCGGTGCGGGACACCGGGGTCGGCATGAGCCCGTACATGATCGAGCGCGTCTTCGACCTCTTCTTCCAAGGCGAGCGGACGCTCGAGCGGGCCGAGGGCGGGCTCGGCATCGGGCTCACCCTGGTGCGCCGCCTGGCCGAGCTGCACGGTGGGCGCGTCGAGGCGGAGAGCCCCGGGCAGGGTCACGGAAGCACCCTAACGGTGGAGCTGCCCCAGATCGCGGCGCCCGCGCAGGCCGAGGGCCCCGCGGACGCGCCGTCGGCGCCGAGCCCCCGCCGCATCCTGATCGTCGAGGACAGCCGCGATAGCCGCGACATGCTCCGCTATCTCCTCGAGCGCGCCGGCCACGAAGTGCACGAGGCCGCGGACGGGCCGAGCGGGGTCCAGGCGATCCTGAAGGTGCGACCGGACATCGCGCTCGTGGACGTGGGGCTCCCGGGGCTCGACGGCTACGAGGTCGCCCGGCGCGTCCGCGCCACCGACGAGGGCCGCGGGATCCGGCTGGTCGCCCTCACCGGCTACGGCCTGCCGGAGGACCACCGGCGCTCGAAGGAGGCGGGCTTCGACGCCCACCTCGTGAAGCCGGTCGACCCCGCGCGGCTCGCCGCGGTGCTCGCAGTGCCGGTGGGCCGCTAGCCCCCCGCTTCGCCCTCGCGCTTCTCCGACGTGTAGCCCTCGATCAGCCGGGTCAGCGCGCGCACGTTGCGGTCGAACACCTCGACCGCCCGGGTCACGGTGGCGGCGGTGGTCGCGTCGAGCCGCAGGATGTGCGTCCATCCCGCGATGGCGTTGAGCGGCACCCGCAGGTCGTGGCCGAGCTGGTGGCGGTCGTCGTGCTCGCTCTCGTCGCGCCGCTCGATCGCCTCGCGCAGGCCCCGGACGCTCTCGACGACGAGCGCGCGCCCCGGGCCGTCGGCCAGGCGCGCCGCCGCCTCCTCGAGCCGGTCCAGCTGGGCCCGCACGTCCTGACTCGCCTCGCTCGCGGTCGGTCGCATGGCCCCGATCATGCCGCCCCCCGCGGAATCTGGCGGTGCAGCAGGCCCCACCGCTGCAGCATGTTGTGCAGGGTCTTGGTGCTGATGCCGAGCCGGTCGGCGGCGCGGGTCTTGTTGTTGTTCTCCGCGGCGAGGGTCCGCAGCACGAACTGCTTCTCGACCTCGCGCAGGGGCAGACCGATCGGGGCGGTGACCACGTCGGCGTCGCCGCTCCAGGACGCCACCGGGGCGACCGGCGAGGTCCCGGGCAGGACCTTGGCGGTGATCACGTCGCCCTCACAGGCGATGAAGGCGCGCTCCACCACGTTGCGCAGCTCGCGCACGTTGCCCGGCCACGCGTGCGACATCAGGAGCTTGAGGGTCGCGTCGTCGACCCCGGTGATGCGCTTGTCGTACTTGCCGTTGAACTCCTCGATGAAGCCGGTTACCAGGAGCGGAATGTCCTCGATCCGCTGCCGGAGCGGAGGCACCGAGAGGGTGAAGACGTTGAGGCGGTAGTAGAGGTCCTCGCGGAGCTCCCCCTCCTTCATGGCGGTGACCGGATCCTTGTTGGTGGCCGCCACCACCCGGACGTCGACGTTGATCTCGACCTTGCCGCCGAGGCGACGGAAGGATCCCTCCTCGAGAACCCGGAGGAACTTGGCCTGGGTCCCGGGCGCCATCTCCGCGACCTCGTCGAGCAGGAGCGTGCCGCCGTGGGCCAGCTCGAAGCAGCCCTCGCGGCGGTCCCGGGCGTCGGTGAAGGCGCCGCGCTCGTGGCCGAAGATCTCGCTCTCGAGCAAGGTCTCGGGCATCGCCGCGCAGTTGACCGCCACGAACGGGCCGCTGGCCCGCGCGGACAGCTCGTGCAGCGTGCGGGCCACCAGCTCCTTGCCGGTGCCGGTCTCGCCGTGGATGAGCACCGGAGCGGGGGTGGCGGCGGCCTGCTCGATGAGTCGGTGAACCTCCTGCATCGGCGCGCTGCGGCCGATGAGCCGCCCGATGCCCCACACGTCCTTGACCCGCCGGCGCAGGATGGTGATCTCGTCGAGGGCCCGGCCGCGCTCGAGCGCCTTCTCGATGAGCAGCCGCAGCCGGTCCAGGTCGACCGGCTTCGTGAGGTAATCGTAGGCGCCCTGGCGCATCGCCCCGACCGCGGTGTCGACGGTGGCGCGACCGGTCAGGATGATGACCGGCACGCGCGGCATCTCCTGCTGGAGCGCGGTGAGCAGGCCGAGCCCGTCCATGTCCGGCATCATGAGATCGGTGACGACCACCGAGGGGCGAAGCGCCGCCGCCTTCTGCAGCGCTTCACGTCCCTCGGAGGCGACCTCCGTCGCGTAGCCCCACGTCCCGAGCAAGGTCTGGAGCGCGTCGCGCGAATCGGGCTCGTCGTCGACGATCAGGATGGTCGGCTTGGAAGACATGAGTTTGTGCTCAGCAATCACCATGCCCACACCGCATCGCGTCCGAAGCTCGCGAGAAGACGCGCGAAGCGGCCGATCCTGCTGCGGAAGCGCCGCGCATCGCGGCATCCGGGCGCGGTAAGAACGACAGGGCGTCCGGCCCGGTCCGACGCCAACGAGAAATTCCTACCCGGTAAGGAGCACGCGCCCTCGGGGCTCGCCCACGCGCGGCGCCGCCCAGAAGCGCATGGATGCGGCCCGAGGCGGTGGCAGGCCGCTTGCTTCACCGGAGAGGCTCGACGTGGGAAGCGGAGCGTGGAAGCTCAACGGGTCCGGACGCCGAAAGGAGCGCGCGATGGCCGAGCGGAATGAGCTGGAAGCGGCCCTGCTGGCCGAGATCAATCGACGGACCAAGGAGATCTCGGACACACAGCACGAGCTGGCCCGACAGCAGCGCATCCTGACCAAGGCGGCGACGCTGCTGAGGCTCGGAAAGGGCGGGCCCACGGTGCTGGCCGAGATCCGGGAAGAATGCCCGGGGCTGCTGCAGGAATACTGCGACCTTCAGGTCACACTCACTCCGCCCCCACCACTTCGCCCCGTTCCCCGCGCCGCGGCCTCCGCCTGATCGCGGGCCGCCGCACATGGGTGGACGGCCGCGACCGTCCACCCAGCGCGCGGTTGATCGCTCAGGCTGACGGGGCGAGCTGCCGGGCCCACTCGGGACGGATCCGCATCCGGGTGAGGGCTTCCATCACCCGGTGCGGGCTGCCCAGATCCGACCACACGATGCGGGGCAGGCGCGAGACGCTCAGGAGCTCGGGGCAGGCTTCGAGCACCGCACGCGAGAAGTTGGCCTTCGGCATCAGCTCGTAGGCCTGCCGCACCGCGTCGGGCTCCTCCGGCGTTCCCGCGAACGGCTCGATACGGGCGAGACGCTCGCTCAGGTCGGGCAGCGCTTGGCCGCCCGCCTGCACGAGCGTCGCCACCTTGCCCACGATGATCGACGTGTTCCACAGATGCCCGGCCGTCATGCACGCGCGCGCCCGCGCCACCGCGGGCTTCTCCCAGAACTGACGCACCGCCCGGATGGGGCCGGTGGACAGATCGCCCAGATGCTCGGCCGGCTCGATCCAGCCGTACTCGACTTCCGGCGAGGTGGGCTGCGCCCCCAGCAGCACGAGCCGCTCCGGGTTCTTCTCGACCCACGCCGCGACCTCGGCCACGTGGGCCATGAAGGTGGCCTCGCCCAGCAGGAAGTGGTCCGACGGGAAGATGGCGACGATCGCCTCCGGGTTCCGCCACGCGATCCAGTGCGCGGGGTAGAGCACGCCGGCCGCGGTGCCGCGGTCGAGGGGTTGGGCCAGGATGGTCGGGCGCGGGGCACCGGCGAACTCCTCGGCGATGTAGCCCGCGTGATGGTTGACCGTGACGACCAGGGTGCGGGCCTCCGGGATCGCGAGACCGATCCGGTCCAGGGTCTGGCGCAGCAGGGTACGCGGCCCCAGAAGGCGCACGTACTGCTTGGGCCGGTCGTCGCCGCTGATCTGACGGACCAGCGACCGCAGCCGGAGCCCCTCACCGCCCGCGAGGACCACCGCCCAGCAGTTCTGCTGCCCGGGCATGCGGATGGCACTCGCGGGTCCGAGGGCGTCCACCTGGTGCGTGGCCAGAAGCGTTGTCTCGTTCATGCTCTCCTCCCGGCCTCGCGGGCCGCGGAACACCGGATCTCGAA
>Ga0075433_10004920_pt1 | contig 10457 bp, 2 predicted proteins | sample RhiMethybrSRZTD2_FD_75299 | JGI IMG/M metagenome (GOLD analysis project Ga0075433, IMG submission 75299) | Populus rhizosphere microbial communities from Tennessee, USA - Rhizosphere MetaG P. TD hybrid SRZTD2 | ecosystem: Host-associated > Plants > Roots > Rhizosphere > Soil | place: USA... | reverse complement strand
CGGCGACGAGATCGAGCTGGACGTGCCCCGGCGCAGCCTCACGTTGAAAGTCAGCGACGCTGAGCTGGCGAGCCGCCGGGCCGCCTGGAAGGCCCGGCCGCCGCACTATACCCGTGGCTACGGCCGGCTCTTCCTGGATCACGTGCTCCAGGCCAACGAAGGGTGCGATTTCGACTATCTGAAGGGCCGTACGCCGGTTCGATTCGAGGATACGGCAGGCCCCTCGCACAGCTAGACAGACGTCACCATAACCTATAGATGACGTGCCAATCTTGACCCTCGGCGGCCACCGCACCCGCATGGTCTGGTCCTAACGACAGGATTCGAATCAGACAGTCTTCAGGCTCGCGGCCCTCATCCAACCGGCGTATTCTGCCCACGGTCGCGTCCGGGCCGAGCTCGACCTCGAATCGATCCAAGCCGAGCGACAACCCCGTACCCCTCGCCTTGACATAGGCTTCCTTGCTCGTCCACAAGGTAAAGAACAGGCGGTTGGCGTCGTCACTCGGCACGTGTCGCAACCGTTCGAACTCACCGGGCGCGAAGAACCGCTCCGCGATCCCCAAGCTTTCCACATCGCCTCGAATTCGTTCCACGTCGACTCCCACCTCGCGATCTCTCGCCACGGCGATCAAGGCCGAATCGTCAGAATGCGCGAGATTGAAGCGTACGCTCTCGGCGGCCCCGCGCGGTCCGGTCAGGCTGGGTTTCCCATGCGGACCAGCGGTGAACGTCAAGCGGTCCGGCCGCTCGTTCACGTAGCGACTCAGAATGGCTCTCAATATTCCGTGCGCGGCGATATAGCGCACCCGAGCGTCCTCGACGGCGAACCGTTCAGCTCGAGCGCGTTCTTCAGGACACAGAGAGTCCATCAGCTGAGCAAGCCTTGAATCAGCCAGGAGGAGTGAGGCGTGCCACACATGGACGTCGGGCGCGCTCAGATCGAACGATGCTTCATGACGAGGCTGCGGGGAGCTTCGGCCGTCGTCTCTCTCAGGTCTCACGGCGGTCACGACGTCTAGCGCGCTGGCTGTTCAGGGAAGGACGATCCGCTCCACGACCCGACGATCTGGCCGTCATGGAGTTTGACGATCCGATCCCCGAGATGAAAATACCGGTCGTCATGGGTAATGATCGCCACGCCCTTGCCGCGGGCGCGCAGCTCCGGAAGCAGCTCCGTGTAGAACACCTGCTTGTACTGAGGATCCTGATCCGCCGCCCACTCATCGAAGACGTAGAAGGGCCTGTCTTCCAGGTACGCCGTGAGCAGGGCCAGCCTTCTCCGCTGGCCCTGGGACAGATCAGTCGTCGACAGACGCCGGTCCGTGACCCGGACCTTCTGATCGAGCGCGAGCCAGCCCAAATACTTTTGAGCTTTGGGAGCCAGGGCGTTCGCGTCGAGCCCGAGGAGCTTCTCGAATAGATAGAAGTCGGCGAAGACGACGGAGAAGTGCTGCCGATACCAGTCTCGATTGACATCCGTGATCTGCTTTCCGCCCAAGCGGATGTCGCCCGATCGTTGACGGTACAGGCCAACGAGCAGCTTCACGAACGTCGACTTGCCGCTCCCGTTTCCTCCGACGATGAACACGAGCTCGCCCGGATCCAGCCGGAAGTCGACGGGACCCAGCACAAAATTGCTGTCGCCCGCTCCATCCTCGGCGTAGCTGAACACGACCCGCTCCAACTCAAGGCCCGCACACGGCAATGTCGCTGGGTGGGACGCCACGCCGGGCTCCCCGGCTTCCTCCAGGGACTCGAGCGAGAGCCCCAGCCCCTCGAGCTTTTCGAGCGCGACTTGGCCCCGAATCAAGGTGGGCAGGGTCCCGATCACGGCCCAGATCGGAGTCATCATGTAGAGCATCGCGAACACATATCCGGTCAGGGATTCGGCCGGCAGTGTGAAGAGATGAGGAAAACCGAAGAGGATCGCCCCAATCACGCCGTAAAAGAGAATTTGCGTCCACCCATCGGCGATCGCGTACTGCTTCGTCGCGACGAGGTTGAGATGGCGGAGTGAGAGAGCCGTGCTCCTCACGTCTTCCGAGAGGAACGCCTCACGGCGCTCGCGATGCATCATCAGCTCTTTGACCCCTTCGGTAAGACTTCGGAAATGACGGAACAGCGAAGCCCGGCTTTCCCGGGCGGCATGGATGACTCGAAAAGCTCGGTCGTGGAGCGCTTTGTACGTCAACGCCCCGACGAGCATCAAACCGACCACGCCCAAAAAGAGCGGCCAGGACAGCCAGGCCAGATAGATCGCGCAACCCATCAAGACGGCGCCGTTGACGGTGAGCGCCGGCACACATTGCAGAGCCCATGCGAGCGTGCTCACGTCGTCCGTCAAGGCCGCCAAGATTTGTGCCGGGCCCTGCTTCTCCAGGGTTCGCAACGAGCTCCTGGTCACCTGTGCACAGAGCCTCAAGCCGAGCTGAAGAATGATGTCTTGCGAAAGATAGACCAGGGACAGCTGCGACAAGCCGTACGTCACGATCTTCGCACACGCGAGCGCCGCAAACATCAGCGCGAGAGCACGAGGCAGCCCGCCGGTGTGATGGACGACGAGGTTGATGGTCGCCAGAAGACCGGCACTGCAGATCCCGGAAAGCAATCCCGCGACGAGCAAGACCACGAATGCCCGTTTGGGCCCTCGCAACAGAAATCGCACGAGTCGAAACAGGTTCATGCTGCCCATTCCTCAGAATGCAAAACGCGAAGGCTCGGTCGGATGGGCGAACGCTCAGTCGGCTCGATCCGAGCTGCCGTTCCCCGAGGCGGGTACGGAGGATCGCGCGAGATGGTCAGGATCTTCGTGATCGAAATACGCAACCAGGTGACGTCCGAGCTCCTGAACGTGTGGCGGCACGAACAAGCGGCCTGAATCCTCAGCTGACATGAAGACGGTCTGATTACCCATGAGCGCGAGCTCACTCCAGGCGAGTCGGGTATCCTGCGTCGAATTCGACAAGGGTCGAGCGTGCGCGATGATATTGAGGAGGCGCCCCGAATAGGGTTTGGGCTGATAACGCGAGACCGCGTAGAACGTCGCCGAGGTCACTCGATCCGTGTAGTAAGAGTTGTCGAGCTGGAGCCCTTCCGGTTTCAGGACATGCTTCGCCGACTCCAGTTTCCTCCGCCAGTACGCAACCCGTTCACGGAGAGGCAAGTGCCGCAATTCTTGGCGATAGCTGATCGCCTTCCGGAGGGAATAGAGGATCGGCCAGAGCAAGACCGATTGGGCACTTCGGGAGACCTGGTACGACCGAGGATGCCACGACTCCATGATCGCGAGGGTCACGTGTTCGCCCTGCGTCACCAGCTGCTGAGCCATTTCGTACGCCACCACGCCGCCTGTGCAAGTCCCGCCGATGAGGTAGGGCCCGTTCGGCCGAACGGCGCGGATCTCGGCGAGATAGTGGGCCGCCATCTCCTCCACGCGCGTGAATGGCGAGGCCTCGCCGTCGAGCCCGCGGGCCTGCAGCCCATAGAAGGGCTGGTCGGAGCCCAGCTGTCGAGCGAGCCGAGCAAATACCAGCACGTTGCCTCCGACGCCTGGAACGCCGAAGAATGGGGGCTTCGTGCCGCCCGGTTGAATGGCCACCAGAGCGTCCCACCCCGTGGATTGATTTTCGTGGCCGAGCATCTCGGCGAACGACTCGATCGTCGGCGCTTGAAGCAATAGCGACATCGGCAGTCGTGCTCCAAACGTCTGTTCGACGGCCCGGAAGATTTGCAGCGCCAGCAACGAGTGCCCGCCCAGATCAAAGAAATTGTCCCGCACGCCGATGCCGGCCACGCCGAGGACTTGTTCCCAGATCGCCGCCAGCTGGAGCTCGGTGCGATTCCGTGGCGTCAGGGTCGCCGCCGAGACCTCTCGCGCTTCATCGCTGGGAGGAGGCAGCGCGAGCCGATTGACTTTTCCATTCGGAGTCAGCGGCAGCGTCGTGAGCAGCACGACGGCGGCCGGCACCATGTATTCCGGTAGCTGTTCTCTCAATCTTCGGCGGAGCTGCGCCGGCTGAAGCCCGTGCCCTTCGCGGGGAACCACATACGCCACGACTTGCTGGTCGCCCGGGCTATCCTGGCGCACGACCACGACGCACTGCTTCACTTCGGGATACTCGCGCAGGGTCGATTCGATCTCGCCGGGCTCGATCCGGAATCCGCGGACCTTGACCTGGTGATCCGTCCGTCCAAGACAATCGATACGACCGTCGGGCAACCAACGAGCCTGATCGCCGGTTCTGTACATCCGTCGGTTCCCGGCCAGAAATGGATTGGCGATGAACCTCGCCGCGGTCAAATCGGGAGCGTTTCGATATCCTCTCGCCAGCCCGAGACCACCGATATATAGCTCCCCGGGGATCCCGGTAGGAACCGGCTCCAGCCTGGAGTCGAGGATATAGATCTGGGTGTTGGCGATGGGCCGCCCGATCGAGACGAGACTGTCGCCCGGCTCCACCTTCTGGACGGTGGACCAGATCGTCGTCTCGGTCGGCCCATACATGTTCCACACCGACCCGGCACGGGCGACAAGCGCCTCGGCTAGATCTCCACTCAACGCCTCTCCGCCGCACAGGATCTTCAGTCGCGGATTGCCCCGCCACCCGGCTTCAAGGACCATGCGCCAGGTCGCCGGGGTTGCCTGCATCACCGTGACCCGACCGGTCTCCAGTTGTTCCTTCAACCACGCGCCGTCCACCGCCTTCTCTCGCGTCGCGATGATGGTCGTCGCCCCGACCAAGAGCGGGAGGTATAGCTCCAACGCGGCAATATCGAACGACAGCGTCGTGACCGACAGCAACACATCGTGCCCGGTCAACCCGGGTGTCTGTCGCATCGACTGCAAGCAGTTCACCAGCGCTCCGTGCTCGACTTCGACACCTTTGGGTTGGCCCGTCGAGCCCGAGGTATAGATGACATACGCGAGGTTTCGCGGACCGGCCAGGGGGGACGGGTTGTCCTGATTCTGACGTTCGATGAACGGACGTTCCGCATCGACGTCCATCACCGGCACCCGATGGTCCTCGACCGAGTTCACGAATGCGCCACGGGTGATCAGGAGCGCAGCCCCGCTGTTCTCCAGCATGAAGGCCATGCGTTTGGTCGGAAGCGCGGGATCCAATGGAAGATAGGCCGCACCGGCCTTCATGATTCCGATCAAGCACGTGAGGAGGTCAAGCGACCGTTCCATCAGAATGGCCACGACCACATCCGGCCCGACCCCCACCTCGCGCAATCGGTGGGCGAGTTGGTTGGCGCGGAGATTCAGCTCGGCATATGTCAGCACAGACCCGTGGCACTCGACAGCGGTCGCTCCCGGCGTTCGCAACACCTGCTCTTCAAAGAGCTGCGGCAGACATCGATCCGCCGGGGCGGCCGCCGTCGTCCCAGTCCATTCCCCCAAGATCCGTCGCTGTTCGGTGTCCGAGAGCAGCCGCAAGTGAGAGACGCCGGACTCGGGCTCTTCGAGAAGCGCGTCGAGCAACGTCCGATAGTGCGTCAGCCATCGCTCCATGGACTGAGGGTCGAAGAGATCCGTATTGAACTCGAGGTAGACGCGGCGCGAGACGGTTGGATCGATCGAGAGACTGAGATCGAATTGCGAGGCGCCCCGATCGATCTCGAACGGTGCCCACGAAAGGTTCTTGAAATCGATTCGGCCGAGCGGCGTATTGACGAAGTTGAACATCACCTGGACGAGCGGTAAGCCGCCGTGGCTGCGGTCAGGACGCAGCTCCTCGACCAGTTTCTCGAAGGGTAAGTCCTGATGCGCATACGCGGCCAGCGCCGCGTCGCGGACGCGAGTCAGGAGATCGCGAAACGTCGGATCGCCTGAAACGTCGGTCCTCAGGACCAGCGTGTTCACGAATGTCCCGACCAGCCCCTCGACCGCCAACCAGTTTCGGTTCGCGATCGGTGCGCCGACCGCGACATCCTCCTGACCCGTCAGACGATGGAGAAGCGCCACGAATCCGGCCAGGAACACCATGTAGAGCGTGACGCCTTCACGCACACTCAACTGTTTCAGGCCGTTGATCAACGATCGGGGGAGCTCCAGAGAAACATGGGTGCCCCGAAACGAATGCGCGGCCGGCCGGAGACGATCGGTCGGCAACGCGAGGACCGACACGCCGGCCAACTGCGTCTTCCAATAGGACAGTTGGGCGTCCAGCACCGGCCCGCGCAGCCAGCTCCGCTGCCAACAGGCGAAATCCGCGTACTGGATCTCGAGCGGGGGCTCGATTCGCGAAGGGTGGCCGTCGCAGAAGGCGTTGTAACACTGGACCAGCTCTCGTCCGATCACGCCGTACGACCACTGATCCGACACGATATGATGGGTCGTCAGCACGACGACGTGCTCCTCGTCGCTCATCTGGACCACCACCGCTCTGATCCCGAGGTCATTGGTCAGATCGAAGGGCCGGCGGGCTTCGTTCGTGACCAGGATGGTGACGTCATCCTCCCGTCGCTCTTTTGGTCGCGCCCGGAGGTCCACCTCCGTGACGGCCAAAGGCCGGAAGGGCTGAATCGCTTGCACCGGGCCGCTCTCGGCTTGATGGAAAGTCGTTCGCAGGGACTCGTGCCGCCTCACCAGCTCGTTGAGGCTGTACGCAAAGGCTTCTTTGTTGAGCGGGCCGATCAGACGGATGCTGACCGGAATGTTGTAGGCAGGACTCTCCGGCGCAAGCTGGTAGAGAAACCACATGCGCTCTTGCGCAAACGAGAGCGGCAGCGGTCGTTCGCGGGAGACGCGCTCGATTGGTGGCGCCGTTGGGCTCTCCGACGAACGAGCCTGTAGCTCGGTCAACCACGGGGCGAGTCCTGCGATGGTCGGCGTTTCGAATACCGTTCGAAGGGGCGGTTCGACGTGAAAGAGCGACCGGAGGCGCGACAACATCTGGGTCGCCAGTAGAGAGTGGCCGCCCAGTTCGAAGAAGTTGTCGTGAACACCGATATCTTTGATGTCCAGGATCTCGCCCCAGATCTGAGCCAGCAGGTGCTCCGTCGGGTTGCGAGGAGCGACATACTCGGTCTTGATCTGGAGAACCCCGGTCCGGCTGTTGCCCGGCGCCTGCAAGGCCTTGCGATCGATCTTGCCATTCGGTGTGAGCGGCAAGGCGTCCAGTTCCACGAACGCCGATGGAATCATGTGGCTCGGAAGCTGGGCCTCCAGGAAACCCCGAAGGCGCGTGGCGCTCAGCTCGCTTTCTGGCGTCGTGACGATGAAAGCAACGAGCCGCTTGTCTCCGGGCATATCTTCCCGGACCTCGACCGCAGCTCCTCCAATCTCGGGATGGGTCAGCAGAACCGATTCGATCTCTTCGAGCTCGATCCGATATCCCCTGATTTTGACCTGTCGATCGGCACGCCCCACATATTCAAGGGCGCCATCCGGCGACCATCGGGCCACGTCACCAGTGCGGTAGAGGCGGGCACCTGGCTCCGCGCTGAACGGATTGGGAACAAACCTCTCCGCAGTCAGATCGGGACGCTTCAAGTAGCCGCGCGCCAGACCGATGCCACCGACATAGAGTTCTCCCGCGATCCCGATGGGAGCGGGCCGCATGTGACGATCGAGCACGTACACCTGAACGTTCTGAATCGCGCGACCTATGGGGACCTCTCGAAACCGGCTGCTGACGTCGGTGGAGGTCAGATCGCATATGGTCGCGGCGATCGTCACTTCGGTCGGACCGTAGGTGTTCAGCAGCCGCACGCGGGAACCGACATGCTGCTGCCAGGCCATCAGGGGCTGCCCGAGCGCCCGTTCTCCGCCGATGATCACCGAGCGAATCTCGGGGGGAAATTCCAAGGACCCAACGCGTAACCCCGCCGTCAGCTCATGCCAGTAGGCGGTCGGAAGGTCCAGCACCGTCAGGTGCCACTCTCGGCACTTCTGGAGGAACCCCGGTACCGAATCCAGCATGGACCCTGTTCGGAGGACCAGGGTGGCGCCTCTCGACAGACACGTGAAGATCTCTTCCGCAGCCGTGTCGAAGCTCATCGATGCGAGCTGGAGGAACCGGTCATCCGGCGCGAGACCCGACTGGGCACCGAGGGCCTGCACGTAGTTCACCACCGAGCCGTGCTCCACCATCACCCCTTTGGGCTGACCCGTCGAGCCGGAGGTGTAGATGACGTACGCCAGACTCCGTGTCGACGCACCACTCACCGGCGACTCGGCGGACGCTCGCGCAATCGTGTCCCATTCCGTGTCGAGACAGACGGTGGGAATCTGATGATCCCCAAGCCGAGGCCGCAAATGTTGCTGGGTCACCAGGACCGACACTCGAGCGTCGTCCAACATCGACGCGATGCGCTTCGAGGGATGTTCGGGATCGAGCGTCAGATACGCGCCACCAGCCTTGAGGATGCCGAGCACCCCAACGAGGAGCGCCGGCGATCGTTCGATGCACAGTCCGACGACGACATCCGGTCCCACGCCAAGATATCTGAGGTGGTGTCCGAGCTGATTGGCACGCCGTTGAAGCTCGCGATAACTGAGTCGTTGATCCTCGAAGACAACGGCCACGGCCTCCGGGGCGCGCGCCGCTTGCTCATCGAACAGCTCATGCAGGCATCGGCGTTCGGCGTAGCCGGCGCGGGTATCGTTCCACGCCACCAAGACCTGATGGCGCTCGTCCGGCGTCATGAGCGGGAGATCGGCGAGTGATCGGTTCGGCTGTTCGACGATGCCTTCGAGGAGCACCTGAAAATGCTCCTGCATTCGGTCGATCGTCGCGGCATCGAACAGGTCGGCGTTGTATTCGAAATACCCGCTCAACGGACCATCGGTGTCGGACATCTCGACCGTCAGATCGAATTGCCCCGCGGATTGCGGAATCAAATACGGTTCGAGACGCAACGGCGTGCTCGCCGCGGTGGTCGTGGTGTCCGAGTCCGCGGGTTCGTGCAGCTGGCTCATCAATTTGACCTTTTGCAGCACGAACAGAACCTGAACTATCGGCGCACGACTCGGGTCCCTGATCGGCTGGAGCTGCTCCACCAGGAGCGAAAAGGGATAGTCTTGATGGGCAATCGCCTCCATAACCGTCTGTCTGGCCTGCGACAAGAGAGCGCTGAACGTGGTCTCACCCGACAGTCGATTGCGTAGCACCACGACGTTGACGAAATCCCCGACCGTCCCCGCGAATATTCCCCGGCTTCGGCCGAACGTCGGCGAACCAAGGAGAACATCTTCCTGGCCCGTATAGCGGGACAACAGGACCTGCAAGGCGGCCAGAAGCGTGACGTACAGGGTTGTGCCTTCGGCTTTGGCCAGTGCTCTCAGTCGCGCCGTCAGCCCCTCACTGAGCGCGAACCCGCGCCATGCTGGGTTGTCGCGTTGCACAGGTGGCCGTAGCCGGTCATCGGACAACTCGAGCCTCGGCAACTCGCCGGACAACGCCTCGCGCCAGTAGCTCCAGAGCTCTTGTCCCTGCGGCCCGGCCAGCAGGTCGCTCTGCCAGCGCACGAAGTCCGAGTACTGGGCCGCGGGATCGAGGGGAGCGCGGGTCTCTCCGGTTCGCTGTTCTTCATACAGACGTTCCAGGTCCTCGATGAGGATCTTCATCGACCAGCCGTCGACCGCAATGTGATGGGCCGCGAAAACCAGATAGGCCTCGGTCGACGAACGCTTGAACAGTTGCGCGCGCCAGAGCGGCCCTCGTTCGAGGTCGAACGGTATCTCGGCCGCCTTCACCGTATTGGCTTTCAGCGTGTCCCATTCCCATGCCGAGGCGTTGATCTCCTCGAAGAGTGTTGGGAGGGACGGATGAATCCGCTGAAATGGAACGCCGTGTCGCGATCCATACGTCGTTCGCAGAGCCGTATGGCGTGCGGCCAGCTTCTCCAGGGCCTGTTGCAGGACCGTTGCGTCGACCGGCCCGCGGATCGCGAGTAGGCCCGCTGCATTCGCGGCCCGGCTGCTGGGGCTCAATTGCTGGAGGAACCACAGCGACGACTGGTTTCGAGACAATGGATACTCGAGCGCGCCCTCCGCCGCTGGAAAGGCATGTGGCAGTACGGAGGAGCCGGCAAGCTGCTCGAGCACGGCGTCGGTGAGTTCGCCGATCGATGCGCCCTCGAGCAGGGCGGGCAGCGACAACGAGACGCCGAAGCGATTTTCGACAGCATGCGCCAGTTCCGTTGCGATCAATGAGTCGAGTCCCAAGGTGGTGAGCGGTTGTTCCTTCCTCGGGTTCGAGGGCAGCCTCAGCAGCTTGGCGGCGAGCGCTTCCAGGGAGGCGATCAAGGCGGCCTGCCGTCTATCGACCGGCAGCGCGAGCAGCTCGTCTCGCGTCGCATGATCGCTCGTCTCCTGCGCGCTGGCGTCCGATTCCTCGGCGTCGAGCGTGCTCAATCCGACGAGTGCGAGCTTGGCCGACAGGAATGCGTCCCGACACGCGCGACGCTGGATTTTTCCGCTCGTCGTCTTCGGGATGCTTCCGGCT
>Ga0075433_10004917_pt1 | contig 10460 bp, 8 predicted proteins | sample RhiMethybrSRZTD2_FD_75299 | JGI IMG/M metagenome (GOLD analysis project Ga0075433, IMG submission 75299) | Populus rhizosphere microbial communities from Tennessee, USA - Rhizosphere MetaG P. TD hybrid SRZTD2 | ecosystem: Host-associated > Plants > Roots > Rhizosphere > Soil | place: USA... | reverse complement strand
GAATCGCGCGTCCCGCATGACACGTAGAAGTAGGTCACCGATCCCTCGGCTTTGCGCACCGCCTCTTCGGCGTCCTGTGGGACCGCAGGACTCAAGGCACCCACGGCGCCGAAGCGGGCCGGATGCTGCAGCGCCGTCATGATCGCGATGCGGCCGCCCATCGAGATGCCGCCGATCGCGCGCCCCGGTTGCGAGGCGATCGTCCGGTAGTGCGAGTCGACATAGTCGACCAGGTCGCCGGCGACGAAGTCGTGGTAGCGGGTCTGCGCCTCGCTCGACTGCGAGCTGTAGTTGCGGTCGGCCGCCGGCATCACCACGATCATCCCGTGCTGCCGTGCGAGCGCCGGAAACCCGGTGCGGGCCATGAACGCGGTGTGGTCCTGGCCGCCGCCGTGAAACAGATACAGCACCGGATACCGCTGCTCCGATTCGGCGTAATTGGCCGGCACTAGCACGGCGAAGATGCGTTCGCCACCAAGTGTGGCGCTTGCGAGTCTTACGGTACGTGCCTGCCCACGGGCGTCTGCGGCCGCACAGACGAGCAGTGAAACCCCCAGCAAAACCGGCCTCAGGCGTGTCATGACCAGAGCCTATGTCATGTCCAGAGCGCTGGCGAAGTGATAAGGTATGAGGTTTCGGAGGTCCAGATGGCGACAACAGTGAGCGTTCCAGACGTGCTCGTGTCCACCGACTGGGTGGCGCAACATCGTAGCGATCCCAACGTAGGCGTGGTGGAGGTCGACGTCGACACGGCGGCCTACGACCAAGGACACGTCCCAGGCTCGCTGGGGTGGAATTGGACCACCGAGCTCTGCGACACCGTCGTCCGCGACATCGTGCCGAAGGCCAAACTGGAGAGTCTGCTCGGTCGCTCCGGCATTACGCCGCAGACGACGATCGTGCTCTACGGCGACAACAACAATTGGTTCGCCGCGTGGGCGTTCTGGCAGCTCAAGGTCTACGGTCATCAGGACGTGCGCATCATGAACGGCGGACGCAAGAAGTGGCTGGCCGAAGGTCGCGAGCTCGATACCGCGAAGACGTCGCCGGCAGCGACGACCTACACAGCGAAGGATCCCGACTTCTCGATTCGCGCGTATCTACCGGACGTGCAGTCGAACTACAAACGCTCCGACACCGTGCTCGTCGACGTGCGGAGCCCGCAGGAGTTCACGGGCGAGATCCTCGCGCCTCCCGGGTTGCCCGAGACGTGTCAGCGCGGCGGCCACATTCCTGGTGCGAAGAGCATTCCATGGGGCAAGGCGTGCAACGAGGACGGGACGTTCAAGAGCACCGAGGAGCTCGTGGCGCTTTACGGGGGTCAGGGTGTGACGCCCGAGAAGAACGTCATCGCGTACTGCCGCATCGGCGAGCGCTCGAGTCACACGTGGTTCGTGCTGAAGTATCTGCTCGGGTTCCAGAACGTGAAGAACTACGACGGCTCGTGGACCGAGTGGGGCAATCTCGTCGGCGCGCCCGTCGAGAAGTAGGTTCGTAGAGGCGGGTCGTCAGCCCGTGGCCTTAAGAGGGGAGCAGCGCGTGACCGACACGTTGAGGAGCGAGGAGTACCGCGAGACCAAACAGGAGCTCGACGGCTGGCCGATCAACATTGTGTCGTACCGCGTCGGTAGCACCTACTACTGCACGATCGACAACGTGAGCCCCGGCGCGCGCTTCGCGCGCGCCGAGGGCCCGACACGCGAAGCCGCCGAATCCGCGGCGCTCGAGAAAGCTGCGAGATATCTGAAGCAGACTCGTCGCATGCCCACCAGCTCCGAGTAGGTCCGGCACCTACACCGTCAGTGTCGTGAATTCCCGAAGCGAAGCCTTTCTGACGTCCTCTGGAATCAGGGGAAACGTTGTGAGAATGTGCTCGAATTCGTCGCGTGTGAGTCCGTAGGCGCACGCGGCGCGCGCTTGAAGCTCAGCGTACTGCGGCGCCTCTGCGACCGCTATCGAGGCGCGCGTCAACCACTCCGCGCGTGATCGCACGGCCTCGAACAGCGGATGCCCCTCGCGAATCACCGGCACGAACAGCTTCGACACGAGCGCAACGGTGACGTGCGTGTTCACTCTCAGGCGCACCAGGTAATTCGCCACGAAGCTGTTGAGCAGCGCGCAGAGCACCTGCTGCTCAGCAAACGACAGCCTCGTCTTCAAACAGAACAGCGTGTGCGTCGTCACCGCGCGAGATGGGACGATCGCGGCGATCACGGTGAGACGGTTGGTGGCGCTGGCGACATCGCGATAGGCGAGCCTCGCGCGATGTGGAACCGCGGCGCGCCCAACCGCATCGCGACGCACCTGCAGACGGCAGCGGTCGAGAGCGACCCGGAACGGTTCGATCTGTTTCCCTTCGACCACAGGGCGCGCTCCGGTGTCGCCAGTGTACGGCTCGAACAGATCGCGGTCGTCGCTGGCATTGAGCTCGCGGCCGAAGCGCACGTGCCAGCCTTCCGCTGCTTCCAGCCGCGGAACAGTCGCACTGATCCGTTCGACGATGGCGAGATCCTGACGACGTGAGAGGTCGGGTACGCCGAGGTCGTCCTCGCCCGAGAGGCGCGCAAGAAAGGCCGGCGTCACGGCGATCGCGTGTTGGCCGGGCGCAGACGCATGGCTCTCCAGATCCTCCGGCCGCGTGATCCCGAACCGACAGGCGATCGATGTGGTTGGTCGCCCCGCGGTGCAGGTGAGAAGAGCGAACCGAACGCTGCGATGGATCGGAAAGATCGCGTCGCGGTTGTCGAGCACAGTGAGGCTGTCGACGTCGGCACGGTCGAAGAGATAACGGCGCAGCGGCGCCGCGCCGCTGTCGCTGGCGATCCCGAACGGCAGCACGAAGCCCACTCGACCCCCTCGGCGCACCAGTTGCAGCGCCCGCTCGACGAACCACTGATAGAGATTTGCGTGCGCGCGCGCGTCGACGTGATAGATGCCGGATTCGCGAACGAAGTCCGTCACGCGGCGTGCGTCGAGCCGCCGGCGTTGGCGACGATCGGCGTCGCCGCTGTCGCCGCGGACCATCTCCCACGGCGGGTTGCCCACGATCGCATCGAATCCTGGGGCGCCCAATGGGTCCCCGCGCTCGTCGACGAACACTTCGGGAAACGCCAGCGGCCAATGAAAGAACCGCTGCTCTGCGGCGACGCCGCTCGCGTCGGCGAGGAGCGCCGATGTCATGTGCGGAGCCAGGGCGCACTCGCGACCGAGAAGATGCGAGGTCAGCTCGCGAAAGACGCCGCGATCGGGTGGCCGACCATCGCGCCAGAACCACGCGGCGCACCACAGATCGAGCACACGAACCCACGCCCGCAGCGACGAATCGTTCGTCAGCAGCGACGCGAGCGTCTGCTCTTTGGCGCGCACGATCGCCGCCGTGTCGTCGGGTTGCACTGTGATGCGCAGTCGCAGACGAACGGCATGCTCGATCGCGGACGTGAGGCCGGAGCGGTCGAACAAAGTCAGCTCGTCGCGTGTGTTCGCGCGTGCCCTTCGCGCCGACCGATACCGCCAGACATCATCGGGTGACGCGCCGACCAGGCTGTCGCCAACCTGTAGATGGTGATCGAGAAACGACAGCGGCTTGTCGGCGGCGAGCGTGGCGAGCCACAGCGACAGGCGCGCGAGCTGCACCGCCATCGGATTCCGATCGACACCGAACAGGCAGCGCGACGCGATGGTCCGCCGCAGATGCACACGATCCGTGGTTGTGATGTCGTGCGCGTGCCAGCGGCCGTCTTCGATCAGCGCCTCTTCAGCCGCGGCGCCGAGAAACCGGCACGCCGCCACCAGGAAGGCGCCACTGCCCATCGCCGGATCGAGGACGCGAAGCGAGAGGATCTCGTCGGCCGTGCGATCGCGGACGAGTGGTTCCAGCGTCTGGCGAACGAGGAACGCGGCCACCGACCGCGGCGTGTAGAACGTGCCGCTGGCCTTGCGCAGATCGCCGGTGCGCATCAACGGACGATCGCGCGACGAGGTCGGTTCGTACTCGAGCACGCGCTCGTAAACGGCACCCAGCTGCTCGACGTCGAGGTCGCGGTACACGATCCGCGCGCGCGCCCCGTGTCGATTGAGCGGTGTGGTGCTGACGGCCATCACCGCGCGCTCCATGACGGCATCGCTGAGCGGCGTGCCGTCGAACGCGTCGGACTGTGCCGGCGCGAACAGGCGTCCGTTGAACGCCGTGACGTGCAGTTCGCCGGCTGAATATCCCGTATGCGCGAGTCGGGAGATGGCGCGGACCGTGTGCCACAGGCCCCGATACGACTGCCCGGTCAGCAGCGTGGCGACGATCGCATCCAGACTGTATCGATCGCGATAGATCGGGTGCCAGATCGGAACGAGGCCGCGGGCTTCGGCAAACAGCAGGAACAGCACGCGATAGACGACGGTGAGCGATTGCTCGAAGAAGAGCGGCGGCGTCCGCCGTCGGCGTCGTGATGAGAGTGCGCTCACCAGCGTCTCTAAGGCGTCGAGCACGCCAGTGCCGAGTGCTTTGCACACCGCGAGTCCGTGTTGATCGGACAGTGCGACCGCGCGATCGAGCGCAGACGTACTGCCGCCTATGGCTTCGGCACGGGCCAGCGCCCAGAGAACCGTCTGCGCGTCGCGCTCGTGTCCCAGCTCTACGAGATCGAACTCGAGATACGCGCGCGACCAGGTGCGGCGCCCATCGACGATCCGAAGCGTGCGGCCGTTGCAGCAGAAGCCCCACCGCGCGTCCGAAGCAATCGCCCCGGACACAGCCGCGCGCCAGCCGCGATCGAGCGGTTCACTCCACCCGACGACGACGCTGCTGACGAGGGTGCCGCGGTCGGCACTCAGTCGCAGCGTTGACGAAGTGCCAAGATCGTGGCGGCCGCGAAGCGTAAAGCCCAAGAGATCGAGCAATGGCACGACGGCCACGTCCGCGATAGTGCGTACGCTCGATGCCGGTCCGAGCGTCGTGTCGACACGCGCCGCCCACGTTCTGAGTTGCGCCGACACCTGCGGCGGTACCTTGACGAACCCGGTCATCGTTGGCATCACGTCGCGCGCGAACGAGGCGGTGACGAGCCTGCCGCGTACTCCGGGAATCATCGGCGTAGCAGGGTGAAGCGCAGCTCCGCGGGTTCGGCGCCGATGCGCGTGAGTCGATCCAGTTCTCCTATCCGCGTGGCGCACCGGCCTAGCGCGTCATCGACCACTGCCGTCTGCGCCGCAGTCGCGCGCTCATCGCGTCGATCGAAGAGCCCGCGTTGCAGCAGGGTGGCCGCCAGACGCGCTCGGTGTGTGGTGAGCGCGTCGATGATCGCGCGTTCGCGACGAGCGGCGAGGGTCAGTGACCCACGCATGGATGTCACTGCGCTCGCGACGATCCGCTGATGTGCAGGCGAGATCGCTGAAAGGAGCGCGTGGTGTGATGAGGCTGCCACTGCGCGCAGATTGCGTGAGCGCGGAGACTCGATTCTGAGCGCACCTGTGATGCCGAGCAGTGTGTCCCACACAGGCTGCTGCTCGTCGTCTACAACCGCCAGGCGATAGATCCAGATGCTGCGTCGAGAGCAGCGACTGCGCTTCGAGATCGCGATACATGGACGCGCATCTTGTGAGTACGTAATGTCCGGCTTCTCGACCGCCGGACCCTTGGCGAAGGCGGTTAGCCGGACCTCAGCGAGTTGTCGTGCGGTCTCGAGACGTGACGCCTCTGCTTCTGCCATCGATCGAAGCGCGGCCCGCATCTGGACGTTCTCAACGGAGTCAGCGAGCGAGTGGGTTCCTTCGACGGCTGACGCGATGCGCGCGGTCTTCACTATCAGTCGCGCCGCCGAATCCTCCTCGGTCGTGCCTGAGGCCATCAGGTGCATCGCGTGCACCCGACGCGTCTGGCCGATGCGATCGACCCGGCCGATGCGCTGTTCCAGACGGACTGGCGTCCAAGGCAGTTCGAGGTTGATGACGACCCGGCAGCGCTGATGCAGGTTCAATCCTTCACTTGCCGCGTCGGTGGCGAGCAGCACCGAGGAGCGGCCACCGTTGAAGGCCGACGCGGCCTCGTGTCGTTCTGCTGCTGCTAACCCGCCGTGAAGAAGAACGGGTTCGTGGATGGAGAGGGCCTCTGCCAATGTCGCGAGCGTGTCGCGGTACTCGGTGAATACAATCGCGGGCTGACGGGCTCGACGCAGCCAGCGCGTAATCACCCGAATCTTGGATTCGCGCGCCGCGGCGCGGCGCGCCAGTTCCAGCAGGCGCTCGAGCGTCCGCCGTTCTTCGGCCTCGTCGTGAAGCCCTGGCGTGGAGAGGATCGCATCCGGCTCTTCATCGGTGACGCCGCCGTCATCAAACGGCAGGAACGGTTGTGTGACGTGCTCGTCGATTCGAGCGAGCAATGCGAGACGCCGTTCGACAGATCGAGTCAGCGATGTGGCGCTGCTGCACGCGCGACGACAGAGGATCGAGGCCACGAATCGCGCACCCGCCGACGCCGCGCCCTTCTGCGCGCAGATGAGACTCGCGTAGGCCACGACCGCCCGATGCATCGCCGCCTCTGCCAGCGTAAGCCGCACGCGAAGCACTGTCGTACGTCGTTGTGTCGCGAGCCCGACGTCGCGTCGAGTGCGGCGGAAGACGAGGAGCGGAAACTCGTCTCCGAGATCACCGGTGCCGCACAGCCTTGCAAATGCCTCGTCATCCCCAGAATGGGGTGTGGCGCTCAGCAGCAGCACGGTCCGCGCGCGCTCGGCGAGTGCGCGCGCCGCCATCGCGCGATCGGATCGGCCGGCAATCGCGTGGGCCTCGTCGAAGACGACGACATCCCAGATGAGCGCTTCGAGCGCGCGGAGCACCTCTGGACGCTTCACGTAGTCGAGCGAGGTGATGACGATGGGATGCGCCGCCCACGGGTTTCCCATCGACGGCCATACCTGTCGCGCGAGCATCGGCGAATCGATCACGGATGCGTTCAGCGCGAGCCGGTCGCGCAGCTCCTCACACCACTGGTCTCGCAGTGCCGCCGGCGTGACCACGAGCACATGTGCCGCGGGCCGTCGACACAGCAGCTCGCTGATCACGATGCCGGCCTGCACCGTCTTCCCGAGTCCGACCTCGTCGGCGATCAAGATCCGAGACGACAAGCCGCGTGCAACGGCGAGGGCGGGTTCGAGCTGAAACGGAAGCAGCGCCAGCGTTGACGAGGGCAGCATGCGCATCGCATCGGGAGCAGGCGTCGTGTTCGCGAGCGCGGCACGCAGCCGCCTCCACCAGGTGCGCGAACTGACGATGCGTGGCGTGGCCGAACGCGGAAGCCGCTCACACGGTTCGCATGGCAGGAGAAACGACGCGCGCACGCGGTGGTTGCCGCGGTCGCGGCCTCGCACGTCGAGCAGCGATCCGTTGGAGCCAGATACGTGGCGCAGTACGATCCACGCTTGATCGCGGATCCGAACGACGTCGCCAGGGCGGAGCGGGTCGCGGCACATGCCCGCAAGAAGTGCAGGCGACGTTCCCGCCGGATTTGCGCCACAAACCCACGACCGCGATCAAGAAGTGCGAAGAATCTTCGTCGTCGAATGACGGCCGGTTGCGAGGATTCTGCGTACCGGCAATGTAGACCGGGTCTTTAGACCCGGCGTCCCAGGCGGACGACGGTCGCACCCAGATGCGACTCGGGAGCATCCCAGAATTCGACGACGAGCGGATGGCGATCGAGTATCTGCTGCACGATCCCTCTTTGCACACCCTTACCGCGCCCGTGAATCAGACGGACCTCCGTGAAGCCGGCCTCGTGCGCCGCCGTGACGTACTCCTCCACCACTGAGGCGATGTCGCGCGGCGCGAACGCGTGAAGGTCGAGGCTGTCTTCGATCGGGACGCGCATTCGAAACTCAACACTCAGTTTTGAGTCTTGAGTTGACTCAGGCAGGGTAGGTGGCGGTGACGACTGTCTTCATCCCGCCGCGTACCGCGAAATCGCCGACCACGCGCATGCGCCGCGGCTGACACGCGGCGACGAGATCGTCGAGGATCTGATTGGTCGCGGCTTCGAAGAACACCCCGCGATTCCTGTAGCCGAACATGTAGTACTTCAGCGACTTGAGCTCGATGCAGCGATCGTTCGGCACGTAAGTAATGCGAATCTCGCCGAAGTCGGGCAGGCCTGTTTTAGGGCACACGGAGGTGAATTCAGGACAGCTGATCTCGATCTCGAAGTCGCGCTCGGGACGCGGATTGGGAAACGTCTCGATCGTGGCCTCGCTTGACATCGCGGAAAAATTCTAGCACTTTGGGCCGAAAATGCTGGATCTCGCGTTGACACGCTGTCGAGTGCGAGCTAGCATTACGACCGTTTTTCCACAAAGTTTCCGCGGCAGTGAGACGCGCGCGCTACTGCAGGGCGGCCCAGGATCGGCGCGCACCACAAAGGGGGATCGTGATGGCAGAGGCCCGCAGAATGGGCAAATCAGAATTGTTCTCGCACTTCGCCGAACGCTTCGAGGTGAAGCGGACTCAGGCGCGGGAGTTCTTCGACGAGCTCACAACGCTGTCAGAGAAAGAGCTCAAGCGGTCTGGTGAGTTCGTGCTGCCGGGCATGGTGAAGCTGGTGGTCCAGAAGCGCAAGGCACGCATGGGACGCAACCCCGCCACCGGTGAAGCGATCAAGATTCCGGCGAAGACCGTCGTCAAGGCGCGCATCGCGAAGCAACTCAAGGACGCGGTGCTCCCGAAGAAATAGCGTCGAACACAATTGTTCGTGACCGAACGCGGCCAAGTAGCCGCAACGGCTATTCCCCCCTTTGTCTGGTCTGACCCGGCGCGGAAGATGTGCGCCGGGTTGTTTTGTTCTTGGGAACCCTGAACCGGAACTCGGAACCCTGAACTTCGACCTAGTTGCCTCGGATCTTGCGCGCGAGTTCGCGGATCTCCAGCCGATCCATCTTGAACTTCAGCGTGCTGAGCGGGATGCCGAGCGCGCGCGCTGTGCCGGTGACGTTCCAGCCCGACTTCTCCAGCGCGCGGATGATGAAGTTGCGCTCGAAGGTCGATACCGCCCGCTCGAGCAGGTTCTCGCTCGTCGGTCCCTGCGTGTCGAGCTGCGCGACGTGCAGCTCGTACGGAAGGTCCTCGTCAGTGATCCAATCCTTGTCTGACACCGCAACCAGGCGCTCGATCAGATTCTCGAGCTCGCGAATGTTGCCCGGCCACCAGTAGGCACCCAGGATCTGCATCGTCGAATCGGCAATGCCCTGAATGTTCTTCCGGAACTTCACGTTGTAGCGCCGCAGGAAGAAGCGCGCGAGCTCGGGCAGATCGTCGAGCCGATCGCGCAATGCGGGCATGCGGATCGGGATCACGTTGAGGCGGTAGTAGAGGTCCTCGCGGAAGCGGCCTTCCTTGACCGCCTTGTCGAGATCGACGTTGGTGGCGGCAATGAGCCGGATGTCGGTCTTGATCGGATGGGTGCCGCCGACGCGCTCGATCTCCGCTTCCTGGATCACGCGCAGCAGCTTGGCCTGCACCTCGTAGCGCATGTCGCCGATCTCGTCCAGAAACAGCGTGCCGCCGGCGGCGAGCTCGAACTTGCCGAGCTGCTGACGGATGGCGCCGGTGAACGCGCCCTTCTCATGACCGAACAGCGCGCTCTCGACCAGCTCCTTCGGAATCGCCGCCAGGTTGACCGCGACGAAGGGCGCGCTCGGCTTGCCCGACTCACGATGAATGAGCCGCGCCAGCAGCTCCTTGCCGGTGCCGCTCTCTCCGAGGATCAACACCGTGGCCGACAGCTTCGCCACCTTCTGCACGAGGTCGAGGATCCCGCGCGTGCTCTGGCTGGGTCCGACGACGAACTCGCGATCGTTGCGCTCGGCGACTTCTTCGCGCAGGCGGACGACGTCGCGATTGAGATCCTGGCGCTCGCTGGCATTGGAGAGCAGCCGCGGCAGGCTCTCGAGATCGACGTCCTTCGAGATGTAGTGATACGCGCCGAGGCGCATCGCCTCGATGGCGATATCGAGCTCGCGCACTTCCGAGGTCGCGATCACTTCGACGTTGGGATAGTTCTCCTTGGCGATCTTCAGCACTTCGAAGCCGCTGATCCCTGGTAGATGCGCATCGAGGACCATCAGATCGACGTCCTCTTTCTCCATCATCTGAAGCGCAGCTTCGCCGGTTGCGGCGCGCAGTACTCGCAGCTCGCGCCGTACCAGACCGGTCAGCGTGTCACGCATCCGCTCGTCGTCGTCGACGATCAGCAGGGTCTTGCGGCGGTCTGACATGGGAAACGCGAGTATCGCTCAAATTGGGGTCGGAGGTCATTTCTCGAGGACGCTGCGTGACTGCGTTCGACTATAGACTGTCCTCTGGACATGACCTCCGACCCCATTTACGACGTCGTGGTGATCGGCGCCGGCACCGGCGGCTACGTCGCCGCGATCCGCGCCGCGCAGCTTGGGATGAAGGTCGCTGTCGTCGAGAAACAGAAA
>Ga0075433_10004912_pt1 | contig 10465 bp, 15 predicted proteins | sample RhiMethybrSRZTD2_FD_75299 | JGI IMG/M metagenome (GOLD analysis project Ga0075433, IMG submission 75299) | Populus rhizosphere microbial communities from Tennessee, USA - Rhizosphere MetaG P. TD hybrid SRZTD2 | ecosystem: Host-associated > Plants > Roots > Rhizosphere > Soil | place: USA... | reverse complement strand
GACGCGATCGCCTTTGCGATGTCGGCGATCGTCGAAGCCGAGTACGCGACGCTCGACGCGATGCTGTCACGGGAGAACGCCGCGAAGCTTGCGGCGAGCTCCTCCTAGGCGTGCTCGGCAGCGGTAGCTGCCTGAGCAACTGCGGGGTGCCGTAGAGAGGAACGATCCGGGGCCGCTGTCGAGCGGCCCCGGTTGAAGGCCCCTCCATCGGTTCGCACGTCCCAAGAGGGGTCTTGGGGCGCTCAACGATCGAGGTCGCCCGGCTCCTTTCGTCTTGAGACAGTCCGGTTTGGCCCTCTCGACAAGGACAGCGTCTGACGTTAGGTTCGCCGCGGCGATGCATATCCGAGCGTGTCGCTCTCATCCCGGAGAGCGCCGAATGCGATGCCCGCAGGTTGCCGGCCCCCGACGAGCGCTGGGGGCGTCCCTGGCAGAGACGAAGGTTGGGCAACCTCGCCCTCTTGACGTGAGGAGGTCGGGTGACACAATCGTTGTGTCTGGACCTAGGCGGTTGCCGCGGGAGTGTGCGGCTCCTCCGACTCCCACACCGGGCCCGGCGACTTTTGTCCCGGGAAGGGAGTTCTCATGCACCGCGTCATCCGGCACCTACGTCGAAACGTAGTCGCCTACCTAGCGCTGCTGTTTGCGCTGAGCGGCACTTCCTACGCCGCAGCGACGAAGCTGTTGCCTGCGAACAGTGTCGGCACGAAGCAGGTGATCAATGGATCGCTGCTGAAGAAGGACTTCAAGCCTGGCCAGCTTCCACGCGGAGTCCGCGGACCGCAGGGGTCTCCGGGACGCGCCGGGCCGCAAGGCGTGCAGGGGCCAGCTGGGCCGCAGGGCGCGCAGGGGCCACGTGGGTCGCAAGGCGCGCAAGGGCCGGCCGGTCTTCTCGCGTCGCCGAACGAGCTCGAGGGGCTTCCCTGTCAGTCACCGAATGGACCCGGCACGACGGAGGCGGTTGTTGATGTTGACCACGGGAGCCACCCCGGAACGTTCGCCGGCAGCGGCTACAACGGGATCGGGTTCGCGTGTATCCGCGCGGACGGTCTCGAGCCGAATGACACGCGGCCGCAAGCGACCGATGCGACCTCATTCGAGAGCGGCGGCGAACGCTGGGTTAGCGGCACGATCTCCCCAGCTGGAAACGATGACTGGTACAAGCTGACGGGTGTCGACCTCGGCGGAAACGTGATCCTCCTGGACTCGCTGCGTTCGCTGATGGACGTCTACCGGAACGGCACACAGGTGGCAGCCGGCACGCACTGCTACAGCACATCTGCGGGCGCCGCGGACTGGGAGATTCGCGTCTACGTGGCCCGGCTTGACTACTACACCGTGAACTTCAACCTCCCTATCGCTTGCCCATAAGGCGAGGGATCACGGCGCAATGAGGTGGGCCGTTCGTTGCAGAACCGTTACGGCCGCGTGCTCGGAGCGTTACGCCGAGGGCGGAAGGTGGCGGACGTCAGGCAGGCGAGAGCAGAGGCGTCAATGAGGCCGATGCGCCGCAAGCCTCGCAGCACCGCCGCGGACTTGATGCGCCCGGCCGTGGTCTTCCGACCCCGACCCCTCGCTCCCCTTGCACCGAGCCCACAAAGGAGCAGGAGGATGAAGGTTTCAACGAAACGGAGGCCGCCCCTCCGTCTCTGCGCGCTAGTCGTGCTGAGCCTGGGGCTGCTCTCCTCGACAAGTGCCGCGCAGGCGACCGCCTCTGGCAGGGTAATCGCCTGGTGTTCCCCTGCCGGCGACTTCGGCCAGTGTGCCGTCCCTGCGGCGGCCTCGAGCGGCGTGACCGCGATCGCCGCCGGCAACGCCCACAGCCTTGCCCTCAAGGAGGACGGCAGCGTGATCGCCTGGGGCTGCGACGGCAACCACGACGTCGGTCCCTGCGCCGTCCCGGCCGAGGCGACAAGCGGCGTGACCGCGATCGCGGCCGGCGCTAACCACAGCCTCGCTCTGAAGCAGGACGGCAGCGTGATCGCCTGGGGCTGCCCCGCCGTCGACTTCGGCCAGTGCACCGTCCCGGCGGCGGCCTCGAGCGGCGTGACCGCGATCGCCGCCGGTTCGGACCACAGCCTCGCCCTCAAGCAGGACGGCAGCGTGATCGCCTGGGGCTGCGAGCACGTTCCCCCCGATAAGTGCACCGTCCCTGAGGCGGCTTCGAGCGGCGTTACCGCGATCGATGCCAGCCAGAACCACAGCCTCGCCCTGAAGCAGGACGGCAGCGTGATTGCCTGGGGCTGTGCCCCTGGTACTGACTCCGGACAGTGCACCGTCCCTGAGGCGGCTTCGAGCGGCGTTACCGCAATCGCGGCCGGCGCTTTCCACAGCCTCGCCCTCAAGCAAGACGGCAGCGTGATTGCCTGGGGCTGCATCAACTGGGAGGTCGGGCAGTGCACGGTGCCCGCCGCGGCCTCGAGCGGCGTGACGGCGATTGAGGCCACCTTCTCCTACAGCCTCGCCTTGAAGAGCGACGGCAGCGTCATCTCCTGGGGCTGCGTCAACTTCGACTTCGGGCAGTGCAACGTTCCGCCCGCCGCCGCAAGCGGGGTGACCGCGATCTCGGCCGGCGACTGGCACGGCCTGGCCTTGCTCTCGACCGCCAACCGTTCGCCCGACTGCTCCGCCGTGAGCGCGACGCCCAGCACCCTCAGCGGGATGCGCGACAAGATGGCACTTGTCACGCTCTCCGGTGCGACCGACCCCGACGGAGACACGCTCAGCTACCAGATCGACGGCGTCACCCAGGACGAGTACGTGACCGGCGTCGGCGATGACACCTTCCCGGATGCGGCACTTACATCCGGCGGAGCGGGTTCGAACCAGGTTCTGGTGCGCGCAGAAGCGAACCCGCAGTTCAACGGTCGCGTCTACCGGATCGCCTACACGGTCTCCGATGGCCAGGGCGGGACCTGCTCCGGCACCGCAGGCCCGAGCGGGACGACCACCGCCAAGGTCGGCGTACCGCGCAAGAAGGGCACGCCAGCGATCGACGACGGCGACGCTTCGAGCTGGAACTCCTTCACGGGAGCACGCATCTCCTAGCACGCGAGATCCACGCGGGTACGAACCGAGAGAAGGCCCCGTCGGGGCCTTCTCTCGTCCTGGCTACGCGGGTCCACCCACCGCGCCCTCGCCTTCATCGCCAATGCCGAACGAGGGCGCGGTGGAACGCGGATGCGCAACGCGGAGCAGGCGACCGCAAGCCTGCTCGACGGGCTCGGCCGCGTGACCGACTACACGAGGGAGACGCGGCCGATCTTTCACCTCATGTTCTCGCTTCTTCGAGGCTCCCGGAATCATGCGGCCGGGGAGAATCGCTCGATTTCGCGAAGCGCCGCGGCCTTCTCCGCCTCGTGGAGCTCGCCCCTGGCCGCGCCGATCGCGTCGTCGAGCTTCTTGAGCCTGGCCGCCTTCTGCTTGGCGGTCAGTTGGGCCTGCGCCGTGACCTTGGCCGTGATGGAGTCGATCAGAGCAGGGCTCTCGAGCAGATACTCGGCGAGCACCGCCTGCACTCCGCTGGGCCGATGCGTCCGTTGAGGACGTAGTTCGTGGCGCCGTTGACCTGGCCGAGAGCAGCCGCGAGCCAGTGCTCGGCCAACGCCCTCAGGTCTTCGCGCGTTCTCGTCGTCTCGATCTCCGCCCGCTCGGACTGGAGCTCGGCGAGCCGCTGCTCGAGCTTGTCGACGTCGCTCATGACTGACCGACCCAGGTGAGTGCGTCGGAGTACTCGTCGTAACTCGCCGCCTTCGGCTCGATGCCACGATCTCGCAGACGAGCCTCAACGGCTCGAAGGACTTCGTCTTCGTCTTCGACCACTCCTCCCAGGAGTGCATCGACATCGGGGCCGGCGACTTTGTCGACGTAGGCCTCGCCGACGCCGAGCTTGCGAGCGGCCGTGACAGCCTTGATGTACTCGTCATTGGTGTAGTTGTCGCCGAGCTTGAGGACGGCGAAGAGATGCTCGGCGCTGGAGGCCAAGCTCGCGCGGGTTGCTGCTGTGATTGTCATCACGCCTCTCCTGGTTTGCGGTTAGCCGAGTGCACGTGCCGCGGCAGCGGGACGGGCGTCTCTTTCGCCCTCTTCGGTGCCACCGGCCTCGGAGGCAGGGGCGGGGGCTTGTTCGGGGTGGGCTGGCCACCCTGGTTGTGCGGACGCTGCTTGGCCATGTGCTGCTCCTCTCTCAGAAGGTCATCTGGTCGAACGGGACTCGCCCTTCGGCCTCGTCGTACCAGCGGCGCGAGCGATGGATCACGCGGGCCGGCGGCGCGGTCTTGGGCTTTGGCTCCGGCGGCGGCTCCGGTTCCGGTTCCGGCGTTACCGAGGGGTCCTCAGGGCTCCCATTCGCCTCCTGCGGCTCGGCGGACACTTCCCGCGGAGCGGTGTCGAGGGCTCCGTCTTCTTTGCGCTTGTGGAACGCCGCGGCCAGCTTGAGGACACCCCGCTTGCCCTCGTCGCCAGGCTGGTCGAGCGCACGCTCGAGGCAAGTGCAGAAGGCGGCCGACGGGTCGGCCGCACACTTGGCCTGCGGCAGCTTGAGCCGCGTTCGCCGGTCGACGCGCCGGGCGATACGGGCAAGCGGCTCGGGCGGGAGGCGACCGATCGTCGGCTCGTCTGCCTCGGCCGCCTCGACCAGCCTGGTGAGCGTGATGCCCGACCGCACGATGCCGGAGAGCAACGAGGCCTTCTCGCTCTCGGTGCCGTGCTCGTCGACCAGTCCCTCGAGCCGCGCCCGTTCAGCGACTCGAGTCTCTCGCTCAGTCGCCATTGTTGGCTATCCGTCCCTTCGCGATCAGCCTCTCGAGCTCGCGCCTCTCCTTCTGCTGCAAGGCGTTCCAGTCGAAGGTAGGTTCGTCATCGCTGCCAGCGGCCAAGCGCGCCAAATTGACTCCCAATTCGCTGGCCGCGATCGGCGTCACGCCGAGCGAAGCCAGGCTGCGGTTGACCAGGTGCTCGAGGCTGTTGAGGGTTTCTAAGAAATGCTTCGGGAGCTCGCCCTCGGGCGTCTTCTCCACAAACTCGTAGCCACACCTCAACCGCCAGAGGCATGCGGCGAGCAGCTGCAGGGCCGGCTCGAAGGCGCTCGCGTAAGTCGGCAGGATCGAGCGCAGCAACTCTGCCGTCTGGTCGATCTCCACCTTCTCAAGTGGAGCGAACCGGCCCGAGTAGAGGCCGTGTCGGATTGAGACCGTGCTCCCTTCCCGAAACGGCTCCCAGGCGTAGCCGCGAGCGTCACCGCCGCGGCCGGGACCGTTGCCCTTGCGCTTGGCGGGCGTGCTGTTCGATTGGGCCATGTGGTTCCTTTCGTGGGTCGGATAGGTACCGCGGCGCCCAATCGGCTCAGCTGGCGAAATGGCCGGTGGGGGTGATGGCGAGCTCGAGCGCCTGATTCGCTAACTAGGGCTTCGCGGCTCGGGCTGCATCCCGCTGTTCATGCGCCTGAGACAGCCGGTGACAACGCGGTGACAACGGCGCCGAGGGTGACCATCCCAGTCGCGCGCATCGACTTGACGAGAATCGTTGTCTGCGCGGGCGAGGCTCCGCCGGTTTCTACTCCTCGTCGAGAAGCCCGATGAAACGCGTGACCGCCGCGGTGCGGTTGTGGACTCCTAGCTTCGCGTAGACGTTCTCCAGGTGCTTTCGGACGGTGGCCGGAGCGACCCAGAGGAGTTCCGCGACCTCGGGATTGGTTTTTCCTCGTGCGACCCAGGCGAGGACCTGCCGCTCACGCGCGGTCAACCCGAGCTCGTCCCGCGTCTCCTCGAGCAGCAGCGTTGAGCCGTGGCGATCAACCGTCAAGCGGTGCTCCCCCTGTCGCCACACGAAGGTCGACGAACCGGATGCGAGCCAGTCGACGAGCGCGGCGGGCAACTCGACCTGGGCGCGTTCACCGAAGTAGTCACGCAGGAACCGCCGGGCGGCGGGGGAGGCGAACTCGATCAGCCCGCCGGTGGCGAGGAGGATCACACCGCGCGCCTCTTGCTCGGACGCCCACTCGAGGCCTCTCATCGCCGCACGTAGTCGCCGGCGAGTCTGAGCCGCCCGCCACAGGCGACCGAAGTGCGGTTGGAGGAGATCGAGCAGGATGCGGTCGCGCTCCGTGAAGTCCGGCCCGGGCCGTCGGTGGAAGAGGAACGTCTTGGTGTGCCATGGCGGCGAAGGAATCGCCACGATCAGCTCGCGCTCCACACCCCACGACCCGTACCACAGCTCGTAAAGCCGTCGCCTCCGCAACTCCTTCACGCTCACGAAGTCCGAGAGCTTCAGCGCTCGAAAGTCACCTCTGTTGTGCCAGCTGCAGACCGGATGCTCGGCCTCGATTTCCCAAAAGGAGACCGGCGCGACAACCGGATCGTCGCCGGGCCGCTCGAGCGCGTGACGACAGCGTCTGCGCACGCGATCCTGTTCGCAGTACGTGATCCAATCGGCGTCGATGAGCTTCCCAAGCTCCTCGAGGACCTTGTGCGTGAACGGCTGATCGCGCCCAAGTTCCTCGGCGGCGGCAATGAAGCGGAGCACGCGCTCCGCGTCTCGTGCGGCGAGCGCGGCCACGATGCCTCAAAAGATACGACGGATGACGAATGGACTCCAGTCGCCGGAGTGCCCACCCTGACCCAAGCACGCCAGCGTGCCTCGCGCTGGCCCAACAGGAGAGGAGCTAGGTGATGACTCCCGACGTTCTTGAGTTCGAGCGCGTCGCTGCACCGTCCGAACTGCGCCTGTCCGAACCGATCACCACGCCTGCCGGCGACCGGATCCGCTTGGTGAGGACGGTCGGTGGGTCGGTCGTAATCACACCCGCTCGCGGCGCCGATACCGACCTCGACACGCTCGTGATTACAGGACTCGAAGATGGCGCCGTCGAAAAGGAAGGAAAAGGCTTCTGGGGACTTTGTGGGACAAAGCAAAAGAGATCGGCAAAGAAGTGGGTAAGGCGGTCCTGGACGGCGGTGGCGGCGGCTGCAAACCAAAGACCATCACTAGGTTCGAATTCAAGGGCGGGCAGCTCGTCTCGGCCACGACGACGACGTCCTGCGAGTGATTGACAATCGCGGGCCGAGCCATGTATCTCAGGGATGAGTCGTGGAGTCGCCTTGGCCCAGGGCGTAGTCGTATCGCCTAACGTGACAACCGAATGCGCCTTTTGACTTCGCCCCGATCACCGTTGCTCTCAGTCCTCGCCGACCTCGCCCCTGCGACCTCGCCCCTGTAGGGGGCGGGGCGAAGTCGTGAGGGAGGGACGAGACCTCGCCCGGGGCGAGGTGGGGCGACGTCGGCTTGCCTCACTGTGACTTTCACTCTCTGAATGGTTGGACCGAGCGGAGGAGGCGGGCGTTTCGCGGCCCATCGCTCTCGTGTAGGTAGCCCTCCTCGAGCAAGGCGTCGATCGCCTGGCGCACGAACTCGCGCCGGCCCTTGACGCTCTCCTCGACTTGGTTGCGGCTGGGCAACTCGCCGACGTGCGCGGAGACATAGACGCTGACCTTCGCCATCAAGTGCGTTGGCCGGAAGGCGTCTCCAACGTCGTTGACGGAACGGATCGACCACACGGCGAAAGAAGTCCTCCACTTCGCGGCTTGAGTTCGGGTCGCAGTCGTGCAGGGCGAGAGCGGGATTCAAGGCATCGAAGACGACGAAACGACCGTCGCGCTGCACGAGCAAGCTCTCGACGTGCTCGCGGGCGTCATCGCTGATCGGCTCGGCGGGCCGCAGGTAGACGAACAGATCCTTGATCCGCGTCTTGAGTACGCCGAAGCTGAGAAGGCGCTCGAGCACGGCTCCCGGTCCCATGTCGTCGCCGTCGATCCAGAGGACTCCGTGCTCTCCAGCGAGTTCATCCGCGGCCGCCGCGAGGAGAAGCATCGACTTCCCGGCCTCGGCTTCACCGCTGACGACGTGCCGGCGTCCGGGGTAGAAGAGGCCGCTGATGCTGGGCGGCTCGGGCTTGGCCTTTCCGAGTTCGAGGAGATCGAGCGCCCGCCAGGTGTGATCGGGTAGAGCCTCTAGGAGCCGCGGCCGCCTCGCTGCGTCCCTCTCCTGGCGCTCGGCGATCTCCTCCTCGATTCCTGTCAGGTCGACCGAAACTTGCTCGCCGAACGGGATCTCCTCAGCTTCCGGATCAACCCAAACGGCTTCGCCGCTGTCGAAGTAAGGCCGGACCGAGAAGCCGAAGGGCCGCGGCTCGTTGTAGCTCACCGCGCTCCCCGCCCCATCCCACTGCGCATGTACGCCTCGAGCTCGGCGCGCAGGATCAGCGTGCGCGATCCGTCCTTGTGTCGCGTCAGCGTGCCGCGGCTGAGCAGGTCGTCGACCCAGTGGCGCCGAGCGCGCAGGAACTCGGCCGCCTCTGGGACCGTGAGGTAAGGGGAGTGCCCGTTCTCGGCCGGCTGCAGCTGCTCGAGCACAAGCGCGGCAGCACGCTCGGCGATCTCCTCGACCACCGAATCGGGCAACTCGAGCTTCACGCCGCCCGCTCCCAGGACTCACGGATCGCGATGGCCCAATCGAGCAACTCGGAGAGTTCCCGGTGGGTGGAGATCCAGTCGTACAACCGGGAGGACTCCCATTCACTGACGGAGTCGACGTAGATGCGTGGCGCGCCCTCGAGGGGCAGCACGATTTGGAGGGAAGGCGGACAGCTGCACTTGCCGCCGTCCTGGGGGGATGGCACGATTCACCTCGGGTCAGGTTGAAGGTCGCGGCCCGGAGTTACCGCTCCGGGTTCGCGTTTCTAATGGAGAGAGGAGTGCCGAGTTAGTCGGCGTCGGCGAGCGCTTCGTCGCGGAGGACGCTGTCGACCAGCAGGTCGATCTTCGCTTCGATCACCGGGTTGGAGCTTGGTTCTGTTCCTTGCGACCCGAAGACGTCGAGCACCACCTCTAGGGTGGTTCTCACGTCACCGTGGATCGCGTCCAGACGCTCGAGGAGCGTGTCCACGTCGGCTTTCGTTGCAGGTTCCAAATCGGCCTCTCTACTACTAAGTGCATTTGCGGAAGTTTTCGCGCGCCACTCGGTGATCGTCCGGGGCGTGACCCCAAAGAAGTCCGCGAGCGACTGCGTGTTGATCCCCTCGGCGCTGGCGCCCAAGCCAGCGCGGTATCGCTTCCACGAGCTGGGCTTAGGGCGAATCACGCCGTCTTTGATGACGTAGCGCACGACGTCTGCGTAGCCGTCGAGTGCGGCGACGATCTCCCGACGACCGGTGATCCCTTCCTGCGGTCGCCCCGCAGGCCGTGGCTCATAGCCGTCCGCAACCGTTCGCTCGGGATGCTCGGGGGCGTACCACTTCGCACGCCTGGCTCGAGGCTCGAGGAGCTCATCTCGGACATAGACGTAGCGAGCGTCGCGAGCGAGTTCCCGCCAGCCGGTCTTGATCTGCGGTTCGGATCTTTCGACGGGGACGCCAGCGCAAGCTGACGCCCCGCCTGCTCGCCCGCGGCGCTGGAGGCACCATCGAGCCGCGAACATCGCCGCCCGCGATTAGCGGTGATGTCGCGTTCCTGAGAATCCTCTTCGGCCATCTCGCGGGCCGCCTCCAGCGGCCTAGTTGGATCGCGTCAGCCCGAACCTAGCCGCATGGGCGGACGACTTCTTGGAGCGCGACGCCATAGCGTCTCGCCAGTCGCTCCGCTGTTGCCCGGTCGATCCGCTCCGGTGCGTCGGAACCGGGGAAGAGGAACATCGCGACGCGCTCGGGATCTCCTGGTTCCCACCGATGGGCGCCCGGCCCACTCGTACGTAGCAGCGGCAGGATCGAAGCGAAGAAGCCCCTGCCACTCGCCCGTGTCGAGGTTCTCGAAGCTGTAGTAGTCGTGTGCGCCTGCGCGGCGCGTTGTCACTTTCGTTGTCACCCTCGGCCCGCGCGGGCCTCTCGAAGAGGCCGAAACGGCCTGGTTGAGCGAAGCCGACGCCCGGACTCGAACCGGGGACCCCTTCATTACGAGTGAAGTGCTCTACCAGCTGAGCTACGTCGGCAGCGGCTGTTCAGTCTAGCCCGGCCCGCGTCAGGCCGGGACTACGCGGCGGCCTCGCAGCCGCGCCAGAAGCCGGCGCAGGGTGGCGCCGACGAGCTTGCCGGGGCCGCCGCCGAGGAGCGCGATGGCGATCAGCAGCTCCGCCATGAGCTCGGCGAGCGCCGCGCGCGGGCCAAGCCAGAGGTACAGGAGGAGCGCAAGGATGTCCGGACCACGTAACCCCGCCCCACGACGCCTAAACCCGACGCCGACCGGCAAGTGGCGTAGACTCGCCCCGTGCTGCTGCTGGCGCGCATCATCCTCGCGATCGCGATCAACATGCTTGCGCTGTGGGTCGCGAACGCGCTCTGGGACAGCGTCAACATCCACGGCTTCTGGGCCTACTTCATCGGGGCGGTCGTGCTCGGGATCGCGAACGCGGTGATCAAGCCGATCCTGGCGATCCTGACGCTCCCGCTGATCGTGCTCACGCTCGGGATCTTCTATCT
>Ga0075433_10004907_pt1 | contig 10469 bp, 9 predicted proteins | sample RhiMethybrSRZTD2_FD_75299 | JGI IMG/M metagenome (GOLD analysis project Ga0075433, IMG submission 75299) | Populus rhizosphere microbial communities from Tennessee, USA - Rhizosphere MetaG P. TD hybrid SRZTD2 | ecosystem: Host-associated > Plants > Roots > Rhizosphere > Soil | place: USA... | reverse complement strand
ACCTCGTCCCGGTCACGCGCGAGATCCTCGCGGACATGGACACGCCCGTCTCGGCGTTCTTGAAGCTCGACCGCGGCGACGCTTCCTTCCTCCTGGAGAGCCTCGAGGGGGGAGAGAACTGGGGGCGGTATTCCATCCTGGGGTTCCGGCCCGGGATCGAGTTCCGATCCAAGGGGACCGAGGTGCAGATACGGCGCGGCGAGCGCACGGAGCGGACCGAAAGCCGCGACCCCCTGGGAGCGCTGCAGGGACTTCTCCGTGACGTGCGCGCCGCGGACGTTCCCGGCCTGCCTCCCTTCAGCGGAGGCGCGGTAGGGCTGATCGGGTACGACTACGTCCGGTTCCTCGAGAAGCTCCCACCCCGTCTCCCCGACGACCTCGGGCACCCCGACCTCCACTTCGTCTTCCCGGAGCTGGTCCTGGTCTTCGACAATTTCCGTCACCGGCTCCGGTTCGTGGTGAACAGCCGCCCCGAAGGGCAGCCGGAGCGCCGCTACCAGGAGGCGGTGGCCACCATCGACGAGATGGTGGCTCGGCTTCACGGGCTCCCTCCGGCGACGGTGGAGGCGCCTCACGCAAACGGTGAGATCTCCTTCGTAAGCAATCTGGGCGAAACCCGTTATCTGGAAGCCGTCGAGGCCGCGAAGGAGCACATCCGCGCGGGGGACGCGGTCCAGATCGTGCTGGCGCATCGCCTGGACGCGGAAGCGCCGGTGAGCCCCTTCGACGTCTACCGCGCGCTCCGCATCCTCAACCCGTCCCCGTACATGTTCTTCCTCAAGAACCGGGAGCGCTCGATCGCCGGCTCCTCCCCGGAGATCCTCGTTCGGATCTCGGGCTCCAAGGTGACCCTCCGCCCGATCGCCGGGACCCGGCAGCGAGGCGAGACCCGCGCCGAGGACGAATCCCTGGAGCGGGAGCTCCGCTCGAGCGAGAAGGATCGCGCCGAGCACGTCATGCTGGTCGACCTGGGCCGGAACGACGTGGGACGCATCGCGCGGGTGGGCAGCGTCCGCGCCACCACGTTCATGGACGTGGAGCGGTACTCCCACGTCATGCACCTGGTGAGCCAGGTGGAGGGAGAGCTGAGCGAGGGGCTCTCCGCGTTCGACGTGGTCCGGGCGTGCTTCCCCGCGGGCACGGTCAGCGGCGCGCCCAAGAAGCGCGCGATGGAGCTCATCGAGGAGATGGAAGCGGCCCGGCGCGGCGCCTACGCGGGCGCGGTCGGATATTTCGATTTTCATGGGAACGCGGATTTCTGCATCGCCATCCGGACCGCGACGTTCGAGCGCGGCCGGATCCACTGCGGCGTCGGCGCGGGGATCGTCGCCGATTCCGATCCGCGGGCGGAGTGGCTCGAGACCCGGAGCAAGGGGCGCGCCGTGGAGGAAGCGGTGCGGCTCGCGGCGCGGGGGCTCACGACGTGATCCTCATGATCGACAACTACGACTCCTTCACCTGGAATCTGGTCCAGTACCTGGGGGAGCTGGGATCCACGCCCGAGGTCGTGCGGAACGACGAGATCACGGTGGACGAGGTGGCCCGCCGGAAGCCTTCGGCGCTGGTCATCTCGCCGGGGCCGGGACGGCCGAGCGAGGCCGGGATCTCGAGCGCCGCGATCGAGCGCTTCTCCGGCACGATCCCGATCCTCGGCGTCTGCCTGGGGCACCAGTGCATCGGGGAGGTCTTCGGAGGCAAGGTGGTGCGCGCCGAGCGCCTGGTGCACGGCAAGACCTCGGCGGTCATCCACACGGGTCGCGGCCTCTTTCTCGACGTGGACAATCCCTTCCAGGCGACCCGCTACCATTCGCTCCTCGTGGCGCGCGAGGGGCTTCCCGACAAGCTCCAGATCATGGCGTGGACGCCCGAGAACGAGATCATGGCGGTCCGCCACAAGGACCACGAGACCTGGGGCGTCCAGTTCCACCCGGAGTCCATTCTCACGGCGTGCGGCAAGGATCTGCTGCGCAACTTTCTGAGGCTCGTGCCGGACGTCACCCCAGCCAGGAAACAATGATCCGTGAGCTCATGCCGCGGCTCCTGCGCGGGGAGGGCCTGACCCGCGAGGAGACCGGCGCGGCGGTCCGTGCCATGATGCGCGGCGAGGTCGGGGACGCCCAGATCGCGGCCTTCCTCTTCGCCCTCGCGCAGCGAGGCGAGACCGCGGCGGAGATGCTCGGGGGAGCCGAGGCGCTGCGCGCCGAGGCGATCCCGTTTCCGGGGACGTGGGAGAGGATCCTCGACACGTGCGGCACGGGAGGGGACGGCTCCCACACGTACAATATCTCCACCGCGGCCGCGCTGGTCGCCGCCGCGGCGGGCGTGCCGGTGGCGAAGCACGGGAACCGGTCGGTGTCGAGCCGTTCCGGCAGCGCGGACGTTCTCGAGGCGCTGGGCGCGAACATCGAGCTCGGGCCCCAGGGGGCGGCGCGCGCGCTGGAAGAGACTGGATTCACGTTCCTGAACGCGAGACGATTCCACCCGGCGATGCGCCACGTGGCCCGCGCGCGGACCGATCTCGGGGTCCGAACGCTGTTCAACTGGCTCGGGCCGCTCGCGAATCCGGCGCGCGCCACGCATCAGCTGGTGGGGGTCGCCGCTCCGGACCGGGCCGCCATGGTGGCCGAGGTGCTCTCGAAGCTCCGGATCACGCGCGCCCTCGTGGTGCACGGGGCGGGCGGAATGGACGAGCTCTCGCTCACGGAAGGGAACCTCGCGGTCGAAGCGGGTCCCGAGGGCGTCGGTGGGATGCGCGCCGTGGAGGCGCGATCGATCGGCCTCCCGGCCGCCCCGGTCGAGGCGCTCCGGGGAGGGGATCCGGCCGCGAACGCGCGCATCATCCGGGCGGTCCTCGGCGGAGAGCGCGGGGCGAGGAGGGATGCCCTGGTCCTGAACGCCGCGGCCGCCCTCTGGATCGCGGGATCGGCGGAGACTCTGGAAGGAGCCGCCGCGCTCGCGTCGGAGCAGATCGATTCGCGGCGGGCGCTGGACGTGCTCGAGCGGTTCGTGGCCGTGTCCCGGAAGCTGGGGGAGGAATGATGGCGGACTTTCTGACCACGATCGCGAGGGAGCGCCGGGAGAGACTGGAGCGCGAGGCGCTCCATCACTCCACGGTCGACCTCCGGCGCGAAGCGGAGGCGCGGCTCGGCGATTCGCGTCCCTTCATCGCCTCGCTGCGAAGGCCCTCCGGCGAGCCCCTGCGGGTCGTCGCCGAGATCAAGCGCGCCTCTCCGTCGGCCGGAATCTTGAAACAGGAGTTCGACCCCGCCACGATCGGCAAGGAGTACGAGCGCGTCGGCGCCGCGGCCATCTCGGTGCTCACGGAGCCGCTCCGGTTCCAGGGCTCCGTGGAACACCTGCGCCAGGTCCGGGACTCGGTCTCGCTTCCCGTGCTGCTCAAGGATTTCGTGGTCCACGAGCGCCAGCTCTACGAAGCCCGCGCCCACGGAGCGGACGCGGCGCTCCTCATCGTCTCCCTCCTCGGCCCGGGACAGCTCCGCGACTACGCGGCCCTCGCGCGCGAGATCGGGCTCGAGCTCCTGGTCGAGATCCACGAGAAGAGCGAGGTGGAGCGGGCGCTGGCGCTCGAGGGCGCGATCGGGGTGAACAACCGGAATCTCCGGACGCTGGAGATGCGGCGCAACCACGCTTCCTCCATCCTACCGCTCGTGCCCGCCGACCGCGTGCGCATCGCGGAGAGCGGGTACAGCGCGCGGGAGGAGATGCGCGAGCTGGAGCGCGTGGGCGCGGACGGCGTCCTGATCGGGGAGACGCTCCTCAAGGCGGATTCCATCGAAGAGGCGTTCGCCTCGCTCTTCGGCGCCGTGCCCGAGAAGAAGTCCGCGGAGAAGAAACCGGGCTGATGCGAACGAGGATCAAGGTGTGCGGAATCACGACGCCGGACGACGCCGCCATGGCGTCCCGGGCGGGCGCCGATTTCGTGGGCGTCGTGCTGACCGAAAGCCCGCGTCGCGTCACGACCGAGCGGGCGAGGGAGATCGCGACCGCGCTATCCCCCGAGACCCTCCTCGTCGGGGTCTTCGCGGACGAGACCCCCGACACGGTCGCGCGATCCGTCCGCGACCTTCCGGTGCACGCGGTCCAGGTTCACGGGTGGAATCACGAGGAGCCGACGGGGTCGGGCGGGGCGGGGGAATCGTTCGAGGTCTGGCACGTGCTGCGGGACGGAGCGCCCGAGCCCGGCACCCTCCCCATGGTCCCGCTCCGGACCTATCTTCTCGACGCGGCGGACCCGGAACGCCCCGGCGGGACGGGGAAGCGCGCCGACTGGCAGTGGGCGCGGCGCGCCGTGAACGCGGGACTCCGGATCTTCGTCGCGGGCGGGCTCACGCCAGAGAACGTTTCCAAGCTCGTCCTCGACGTCCGCCCCTTCGGCGTCGACGCCTCCAGCGGCCTCGAGTCGGAGCCGGGACGGAAGGATCCCCGGAAAGTGCAGGCCTTCATCGAGAGGATCCGCGAGGCGGACCACAGCCGGCCGAAGCGCTCGTGACCCCAGGGCCGGGCCGCTTTGGAGCCTTCGGCGGCGTCTACGTTCCGGAGATCCTCTTCACGCCGGTCCTCGAGCTGGCCCGCGCCTATGACGAGGCGCGAATCGACCCCGCCTTCCAGGCCGAGCTCGCCCGCGAGCTCCACACGTTCGCGGGACGCCCCACGCCGCTCACCCACGCCGCGCGCTTCGGGGAGGCCGCGGGGCTGCGTCGCGTATTCCTGAAACGGGAGGACCTGCTCCACACCGGCGCCCACAAGCTGAACAACGCGCTCGGCCAGGCCCTTCTCGCGCGGCGGATGGGGAAGACCCGGATCGTGGCCGAGACGGGCGCGGGGCAGCACGGGGTGGCCACGGCCGTGGCCTGCGCGCGCGTCGGCCTCCAGTGCGTCGTCTACATGGGCGAGGTCGACATGGAGCGCCAGCGGCCCAACGTGGAGCGCATGCGGCTCCTCGGCGCCGAAGTCGTGCCGGTCCGGTCCGGCAGCCGGACCCTGAAGGACGCGATCAACGAGGCCATGCGCGACTGGTCGGCCTCCGTCCGCACGACGCACTACCTCCTGGGCTCCGTGCTGGGGCCGCACCCCTATCCCACGATGGTGCGGGATTTCCAGGTCGTGATCGGACGCGAGGCCCGGGAGCAGATCCAGGCGGTCGCGGGGAAGCTGCCGGATCTCCTGGTCGCGTGCGTGGGGGGCGGGAGCAACGCCATCGGACTCTTCCATCCGTTCCTGAGCGACCGCGACGTGCGGATGGTCGGGGTCGAGGCGGGAGGTGAGGGGATCGAGAGCGGGCGGCACGCCGCCCGGTTCGCCGAGCCCGCAGTCGGCGTCCTCCATGGAACCCGGACTCAGGTCTTACAGGATGCGTCTGGCCAGGTGCGCGGCACGCATTCGATCTCGGCGGGTCTCGACTACCCGGCCGTCGGCCCGGAGCACGCGGCCCTTCACGCGAGCGGCCGCGTGCGCTACGACCTGGCGGAGGACCGGGAGGCGCTCGAGGCGTTCGATCTGCTGGCGCGAACCGAGGGCATCCTGCCCGCGCTCGAGTCCTCGCACGCGCTCGCGTGGCTCCTGCGCGAGGGTCGAGCCCGACGGATCGACCCCGACACGCTCATCGTCGTGAATCTCTCCGGTCGCGGAGACAAGGATCTCGCCGTCGTGACGGCCGCCCGAGGGAAAGGCGGCTGACCTGCGCGCACGCGTGGTCCTGGCCTCGCTCCTTACGGCCTCCCTGACCTTCGTCGTCTTCGCTCCCACGCTTCGACATGGCTTCGTGAACTGGGACGACGACGTCTACGTCACCCTGAACCCCATGCTCCGGCCCCTGACCGCGGAGCACGTGGTCTGGATCGCGACCCATTTCTACTATTACGCCTTCATCCCGGTCACGCTGCTGAGCCATGCCGCCGACGTGGCCCTCTGGGGCTTGAACCCGTGGGGGCACCACCTCACCAACGTCCTCCTGCACGCCTGGAACGCCGTCCTGGTCCTGTGGCTCGGCCTCCTCCTGGTTCGATCCGCCCGAAAGGCGACGGGGAGGAACGAGCCGGGTCGAGGCGTGGACGCGGCGGACGTCGCCGGGATGACCTTGGCCGCGCTTCTCTTCGCGCTCCATCCGCTCCGGGCCGAGTCGGTTTCCTGGATCTCCGATCGCAAGGACCTCCTCTGCACCTTCTTCCTCCTCCCCTCGCTCGGGGCGTACCTCATGGGCGCCGACGCGCGGGGTCGGGCCGCGCGCGGGTGGTACGCGGCATCGTGGGCGCTCTTCGCGCTCGCGGCGCTCTCGAAGACGGTGGCGATCGGATTCCCGCTGCTCCTGATCCTGTTCGACGTGCTCTGGCTCCGGCGATGGAAAGGCCCTCGCGGCGGGGCCCGACTCCTCCTCGAGAAGATTCCGTTTCTGCTCCTCTCGGCCGGACTCATCGGGGCTTCCCTGATGCAGTCACCGGATGCCCGGCGCTCCTACGCCGTCTCCGAGCTGCGGGGCATCGAGACCTTGCTGTTTCCGTTCCACGTGCTCGCGTTCTCGTGGAGCAAGACCTTCGCTCCGTTCGGCCTGAGCCCGATCTATCCCCGCGTGGGGATGGACACGATGACGATCGCGCTGCTTCTTCTCCTCGCGACCGCGGCTGCATGCGCGCTGGCGCTGAAGCGGGGCCACGCGACCCCGGTTCTGGTGGGCGCGAGCTATCTCCTCTTCCTCGTTCCCAACGTCGTCGGGCTCTCCTCGGGGATGCAGCCGGTGGCGGACCGGTACTCCTATCTTTCGACCGTCGGGATCTTCCTCGGAATCGGTGGAGCGTTGGCCGTGGCCTGGAGACGCGGCCGCGCCGCGCGCGCGCTCGCCGTGGTCCTGGTCACCGCCCTTCTCGTCGCGCTGTCCCTCCGCACGCTCGCGCAGATCGACCGCTGGAGCTCCTCGATCCGCCTCTGGGAATCGGTGGTCCGCTCGGAGCCTCCTCGCCGGGACTATGTGGACGCCTACGTCAACCTCGGGGAGGCCTACGCCGCGGCGGGGCGCGGCGCCGAGGCTCGGGCGATCCTCACGCGTGCCGTCGCCCTGGATCCTTCCAACGCCGGGGCCCTGTACAATCTGGGCGTCCTGGAATACGCGGCGGGCGGCCGCGAGCGCGCCGCCTCCTTGTTCCGGCGCGCCACGGAAGCGAACCCCTCGGATGCGCGGGCCTTCTTCAATCTGGCCATCGTGCTCGACCAGCTGGGGAGGCGGGCGGAAGCCGTGGATGCGATGAAGGAAGCCGCGCGCCTCGGATATCCGGAGGCGAGGGAAGCCCTGGAGCGATCGCCATGACTCCGCGCGTCGTCTTCCTCCTCGACGTCGACAACACGCTCCTCGACAACGACGCGGTCTCCCTGGACCTCAAGCGATTCCTGAACGAGGAGGTCGGAGAGGAGCGTCAGAAGCGCTACTGGGCCCTGTTCGAGGAGCTGCGCTCCGAGCTGGGGTACGCCGACTACCTGGGAGCCCTCCAGCGCTACCGGGTCGAGAATCCCCGGGACCCGCATCTCCTCGATCTATCGAACTTTCTCATCAATTATCCCTTCGCCGAGCGGCTTTTCCCCGGCGCTCTCGAGGTCGTCCGGCATTTGAATTGCTGGGGTTCCACGGTGATCCTCACCGACGGCGACGTGGTGTTCCAGCCCCACAAGATCCGGCGCTCGGGGCTCTACGAGGGGGTCGAGGGCCGCGTCCTCGTGTACATCCACAAGGAGCGGGAGCTGGACGACGTCGAGCGGCGCTATCCGGCCGACCACTACGTCTTCGTGGACGACAAGGCGCGGCTGCTCGACGCGTTCAAGCGAGTCTGGGGATCGAGAGTGACGACCGTGTTCGTACGCCAGGGGCACTATGCCCTCGGCCCGGACGTGGCAACCCATGCGGCACCGGATCTCACGATCGAGAGGATCGGAGATCTCCTGCGTTTCGACCTCCCCGCGCTGGTCGAACCGACGCGAAGGAGGAGTTCATGAAGCGAAGCCTCGTTCGGATCCTGCTCTTGCTTTCCCTCATCACGCCCACGGGCTGCGGGAAAGCGGGTCCTTCGTCATCCGAGACCGATGCCGCGATCGGCGGCCGCCTGAGGAGCGGAATCTCCTCGGTCCAGGGACAGAGGCTGCTTCTGGCTGGCCCGGTCACCCGCTTCTACCAGGCGCGCCGCGGCGTCCACGCGTGGGACCCGAAGGACGCCGAGGAGATCGTCCAGGCGGTACGCGACATCCGTCGCGACGGTCTGAACCCCGCCGACTACCACCTCGCGGCGCTCCAGCGGATCCTCGAGAGACGGAAGGACGCCCCCAGCGCGGCCCTCGAGGCGGACCTCGACATCCTCCTCACCGACGCGGTGGCGGGAATGATGGACCACACCCGGTATGGACGCGTCCGGCCGGTGACGCTGGATCCGACCTGGAACGTGAATCCGCGCCAGGGGGCGCCTCCGGTCGAGCTCACCGTGGAGAAGATCGCGGAAGCCGGGTCGACGCGGCAGGCCATCGAGGAGCGGAAACCCACCCACTTCATCTACGTGGGCTTGAAGCGGGCGCTGGCCCAGCTGCGCGAAATCCAGGCGAACGGGGGATGGCCCACGGTGCGCCCCGGACGCTCCATCCGGCCCGGGCAGAGCGATCCGCGGATCCCCTCGATCCGCGCGCGGCTCGCCGTCAGCGGCGAATACAGCGGCGGGCGAAGCGCGTCCACCGTCTACGACCCCGGGCTCCGGAAGGCCGTGGAGCTCTTCCAGGAACGCCATCGGCAAGACCCGAACGGACTCATCGATCGCGACGCCGTCAGCGCGATGAACGTCAGCGCTGCGGCGCGCGCCGAACAGGTTCGGGTCAACATGGAACGGGCGCGCTGGGTTCTTCCCGGGCTGTCGGACGAGTTCCTGCTCGTGAACCTGCCCGCCTACAAGGCCTATCTGATCCGGGGTGGACGGAACATCTGGGAAGCCCGCACCCAGGTCGGCGAAGAAGGAAAGCAGACGCCCTCGTTCCGGGCCACGATGCGCACGATCGTTTTCAATCCCGACTGGACCGTGCCTCCCATGATCATCCACGACGAGGTGGCGGGAGGGGTGAGGGGCGGGAAGAACTACATCGCCCAGAAGGGCCTCGTGGTCCTCGACAAGAACGGACGCGAGGTCGACCCTTCGTCGGTGGATTGGGACCAGGCCGACACGGACGGATTCCCCTTCACGCTGAAGCAGCCGCCCGGCCCCGACAACGCGCTGGGCCGCGTGAAATTCCTCTTCCCGAATCCCTACTCCATCTACCTGCACGACACGCCGAGCAAGGGTTCGTTCGAGCGCGAGCGGCGAACGTTCAGCCACGGATGCATTCGCATCGAGCGCCCGCTGGAGCTCGCGCAGATCCTCCTCTCCGGCCAGATGGGTCCGGGCCAGATCCAGGATGCCGTGGCGTCGGGCGAGACCCAGAACGTGGACCTGGCGCACCCCATTCCCGTCGTGATCGTCTACTGGACGGTGAGCGTCGGCGCGACCGGGGAGATCCGCTACATGAAGGACATCTACGATCTGGACGGCAGGGTCCTCGCCGCGCTCAACATGTAGGAGAAACACCGACAGACACGAATTTTTCGTCTATAGCTTGACTGGCACTCGTGCCGAGTCCTAGCCTTATAGGAGCCGAACGTCGGCGCCAAGGGGTCTGCACAAGGGGACACCGCCATGCAATCAATGAGCACGTCGCACCCGATGATCCGGGCCCTCGTTACCGATGACCACGCGGTGATCCGTCGTGGCCTGAAAGAGCTGCTGGCCGAATCACGCAGGATCGAGGTCGCGGGCGAAGCCTCCACGGCACGCGAAGCGCTCGACCAGGTCCGCGCGGGCCGGTGGGATATTCTGATCCTCGATATCAATCTTCCCGACAAGAACGGCCTGGACCTGCTTCGCGAGCTCAAGACCGTTCGTCCGGATCTACCCGTCCTCATCCTCACCGTCTGCTCCGAAGATCAATTCGCGGTTCGGGCGCTGAGATCGGGCGCGGCCGGCTACCTCACGAAAGCCAGCGCCCCGGCGCAGCTCGTCGACGCGGTCGAGAAGGTCGCGCAGGGCGGCCGGTACATCAGTCCCGCGGTGGCCGAGCGCCTCGCGGTCTTGATGGGGAACGAGTGCGACGGCATGCCGCACGAGGCGCTCTCGGAGCGTGAGTACCAGGTGACCCGCATGCTCGCTTCGGGGAAGACCGTCTCCCAGATCGCCGCGGAGATGAACCTGAGCGTGAAGACCGTCAGCACGTATCGCTCCCGCGTGCTCGACAAGATGGGCATGCGCACCAACGCGGAGCTGACCTATTACGCGGTGCGGAACCAGCTGATCGACTAGCCGGACTTCTCCCCGCGCGCCATGGCTTCGGGCGCGTTGCCGCGCCTCGCGCCATCGGTGTGCCCGCCGCCCTGCATTGCCCGCTTCCCATTCCCCGGG
>Ga0075433_10004905_pt1 | contig 10472 bp, 6 predicted proteins | sample RhiMethybrSRZTD2_FD_75299 | JGI IMG/M metagenome (GOLD analysis project Ga0075433, IMG submission 75299) | Populus rhizosphere microbial communities from Tennessee, USA - Rhizosphere MetaG P. TD hybrid SRZTD2 | ecosystem: Host-associated > Plants > Roots > Rhizosphere > Soil | place: USA... | reverse complement strand
GCTGTCGTTGGCGGTCAGGCGCAGGGTGTAGCTGCCGGCGGCGCTGAAGCTGGCGCGGGTGTCGACCGCGGCCGCGTTTTGGAAGCTGACCACCCCCGGGCCGCTGTCGACCGTCCAGCTCGTCGTCACCGCACTCGGCGGATTCGGCAACCCGTCATCGCTCACCGTCGCGTCCAACACCGCATCGGCCGGCAACGTCACCGACTGATCCACCCCCGCATCCACACGCGGCGCCGTATTGGCAGGCGGCGGCCCGCCCCCTGACGACTCGAAGGCGCCGAGGTCCGGTGCGCTGCCGTTGTACGCCGTCGCGGGCAAACTGAGCACGGTCTCGCCGCGCCAGACGTACGACGCCGTGCCGGCATCGACGGCGGGGCTTCCGGCCGTGAGCGTCCAGTCGGCGGCGAGCATGGGATTGGCCGAGATGGAGGTCGCGGCGTCGACGACGCTCTCCTCGGAGTCGAGGCCGTTGCTCCAGAAGAGGTTGTACGCGCTGATCGAGTTCGTGCCGACTCGGCGAAGCGCGCTGAGTGCGGTCCCAGTCAGGATGTTGTTCAGCGCGATCGTGTTGCCTCCGCCGACGACGCCGTAGTGCTCAGCCGTGAACGTGTTGTTGACGACGTAGACGCGCTCTTCCAGCTGTGCGCCGCTGTAGTCCTCGTTCGTGTTCTGGTCGGGCATGCACCCGATCGCCGCCTTTCGCTGCTGCGTGAACACGTTGTGCTCGATCCGGATGATCCTGCTGGACGCGCCCGGCGAGTCGATCAGCTGGATCCCGTCGGAGTCGTTGTGGACGAACTTGTTCGCGCGGATGTCCGTGGTCAGCATCGGGCCCGTGTAGGGGTACATGCGGAACTCGATCCCGTCGTCGCCGTTGTCGCGAATCGTGTTGTTGACGATGTGGACGTCGACAGCGTTGTTGATGTCGATTCCGTCGTCCGTGTTGTTGATGAAGACGTTGTCGCTGAACGTCCCGCCCGATCCGTTGCCGAAGTCCGCGCCGTCCTCGTTCGCGGTCATGACCGAATGAGAGATGTCGACGTAGGCGTTGCCGCGCACGCCGTCTCCAGCCGTGCCGCCCGAAACCGTGAGGCCGACGACGGCGCTGCCGCTCGTGTGCGACCCGAACTCGATCACGACGTTGCCCGCGCACCCCGAGGCGCCGCCGCAGTAGCCGGGCGTAAAGCCGTTGACCGTCGTCTGGTCGACGTAGGAAGGATCGGAGGTCGTGTAGTAGCGGGAGGCGATCGTCAGCGCCTTGTCCTGGATCCAGACGCCGCCCTGGTACGTCCCGGGCGCTAGGACGATGACGTCCCCGCTCGCCGCCGCGGCGACGGCGGCTTGCAGCGTCGGCTGGTCTGCCGGGACATTGATCACGGTCGAAGCGAGTGCCGCACCCACCTCGTGTCGCGCTCGCGCCGAGGGGCTGGTGGCGCCCAGCATGACGGCCGCGAGCACGGCGAGGAACGCCAGGCAGCCAATACGCCGCCGACGCCGATGTCGATCCCCGCGGTGTGCCTGCCGCATCGAGCTCTCCCCTTCGCCGCTCGCCACCACCTTAGTGCGTCCGCCCCAAAAACAGAAGGCCGTCCTGAAGGCGGCATTGCGATCCCTTATCAGCCTGCGGTAGCCGGAGCCTCAGGCCCGGCGGCGTGTTAGAACGCCGCAGGGTCAACGAAGAGAGGGGGACGCTTTGAGCAAGCTCGCAGCACTGCTCGCCGGCTTCGCGGTGCTCACCGTGACCGCCGCCTCTGCCGCGTCGGCGGCGCCATGGTCGTCGAGCGTGCCGTTCACGAACACGGTCGTCAGCAGCCCGGTCGCCGGCGGGGGCTATCCCGTGCCTCCGGGGGCGACCCGTCCCGACCCGGGGACGTGCGGCCCGCAGCAGCTGAACTCGAACCACTCGGAATCATGGCTCGCCGTCAAGCCCGGCACCGAGGACATCGTCGGCGTGTCGAAGTTCTTCATCGGCAAGTGGAGCACGTTCTACGACTTCCACCTCGGCAGCTACACGATCCAGAACGGTGCGGCCGTCGCGACGAACGAGGTGCAGGGGTACGAGTGCACCACGGTCGGGACGCAGGACATGCCTCCGAGCTGGACGAACAACACCGACCCGAACGCCGATTTCGACACGAAGGGGCGCGTGTACCAGACGACGTTGCCGTTCAACGCCTTCTGGGCCGGGGGGATGCATCCGAACGGCGAGATCGATGTGTCGTACTCCGACGATATGGGCCGCCACTGGATCAAGGCCAACGGCGGCGTCGCGCTGGACAACACGAACAACCAGAACAGCGTCACGCTCGGCCACGTCGAGGACAAGCAATGGATCGCCGTCAATCACATCGTCGGCAACGTCAACCAGGATCACGTCTACGCGATGTGGACGACGTTCAACGGGTCGAACGGGAACGGCAAGATCATGGTCAGCGTCTCGCGCGACCGCGGCGCGACGTTCTCCAAGGCCGTGCAGCTGACGACGCCGTCCGAGACGACGCCGGGGAACACGTTCGTGTATCCCTCCATCGGCTCCGACGGGACGGTCTACGTCGCGTTCATCGGCGGCTTCGACCTGAACAAGAACAGGGTCGGTCACGTCTACGTGACGAAGTCGGTCGACGACGGCAGGACCTGGACGCCGTTCGTGATTGCAGCCAGCCCGATCGAGAACCCGACCGGCACGTTCGCGAACACGAACTTCCGCGACGGGATCCTCGAGAACTTCGCCGCGAGCCCGTCGCATCCCGGCCACGCGTATCTGACGTACGAGAACTGGAACCCCGCGGCGGGGACGTCGGACGTCTACTTCACCCAGACGGTCGACGGCGGCTTCACCTGGTCCGCGCCGCAGCAGGTGAACGACGACGCGAACACCGCGTCATCCGACCAGTTCCAACCGTCCGTGGCGGCCAACGGCGACGCCGTCGCAGTGGCGTTCTACGACCGGCGGGCGGCGTGTCCGAACGACGCGTCGATCCTGCCGGCGCACCGTGGCCAGGCGAACAGCTGCATCGCAGTGTCGCTGCAGGCCTATCGCGACACCGGCTCGTCGAGCGGTGCACAGCCGGTCGGCTCGAACGCGAACATCTCGGACTTCATCTGGGATCCCGACCAGCCGGGGCAGAAAGTCGACGGCATCAGCCAGTATCCGTGTGCCGGCCACAATGATCCGTGCCCGAGAGGACGCGGCTTCATCGGCGACTACTTCGGCCTTGCCATCTCAGGTGGGAACGTCTACACGCTGTCCGTGACGACGCACTATCCGCAGAACACTGGCGGAACCGCCGTCTATTACCAGCAGCAGGTGCTGGCGACGGTGCCGCGCTCGGCGTTCGGTCTCTGATCACGATCGAGGGCCGCCTCCGGGCGGCCCTCGAAATTTCTCGGTCGCGTCGACCCCGGTACCTAGAATTACGGTGTGGAACGCAAGCTCGCAACCGTCCTGTTCGCAGATCTCGTCGGCTCGACGGAGTTCGTCTCCGCGCAGGATCCGGAGGTCACGCGCCGCCGGGTGACGGCGTGGTTCGACGCGGTGTCGGGCTGCATCGAGACGCATGGCGGCACCGTGGAGAAGTTCGCGGGCGACGCCGTCATGGCGGCTTTCGGCATCCCGCAGGCGCATGAGGACGACGCAGAACGCGCGGTGCGTGCAGCACTCGGGATCATCGGCCACGCGCACGAGGCCGGGATCGAGGCGCGGATCGGGATCGAGGCAGGCGAGGTCGTCGTCGACGAGACCGACTCGACCTTTGCGACCGGCGAGGCCGTCAACGTCGCGGCGCGGCTGCAGCAGGCCGCCGGGGCCGGCGAGATCCTGATCGGCGACGCCGCGCACCGGCTGACCGAGGGGCGGATCGAGAGCGAGGACGTCGGCCCGCTCGAGCTGCGCGGCTTCCGCCGCCCGATCGGCGCGTATCGGGCCGTCGCCGCCGTCGACGGCGGGGTGCAGCGAGTCACGGTGTCGGCGCCGTTCGTCGGCCGCGAGTCGGAGCTGGAGCTCCTCGAGAACACGCTGTCGCGCACCATCCGCGACCAGCGTCCGCACGTCTTCACCGTCTACGGCGAGCCGGGCGTGGGCAAGAGCCGGCTGCTGCGCGAGTTCCTCGCCGGTGTCGAGGGCGTGACGATCCTCACCGGCCGCGCGCTCCCGTACGGCGAGGGCGTCACGTACTGGCCCCTGGCCGAGATGGTGAAAGCAGCCGCCGGGATCACGGACGACGATCCGATGGAGACCGCACGCGAGAAGCTGATCGAGTGCTGCGGCGACGAGGCGATCGCCGAGCTGCTCGGGCTCGCCTCCGGCGTCATGGACGCCGTCGAGGGGGAGCGGGGCCAGCCGGAGATCGCATGGGCCGCACGCGAGTTCGTCGACGAGCTCGCGGACGTGCAGCCTCTCATCCTCGTCTTCGAGGACATCCACTGGGCCGAGGAGCCCTTGCTCGAACTGATCGACCACCTCGCTCAGTGGGTGCGGGAGCGCGCGCTGCTCGTCCTCTGCCTCGCGCGTCCGGAGCTGCTCGACGTGCGTCCCGGCTGGGGCGGCGGGCGCATCCGCTCGACGGCGATCGAGCTCGAGCCGCTCGCGCGCGAGGAGAGTGAGGAGCTCGCCGCGGCGCTGCTTGCGCAGCACGAGATCTCGGAGCACGTCACCTCGCGCCTGCTCGAGAAGACGGAAGGCAACCCGCTGTTCGTCGAGGAGATCGTCCGCATGCTCGTCGAGGAGGGCTCGGACCGCGGCGACCGCATCCCCGACACGCTGCAGGCGCTGATCGGCGCGCGCATCGACCGCCTGCCGGCGGGACAGAAGGTCCTGCTGCAGCGCGGCTCCGTGATGGGGCGGACTTTCTTTGCGGGCGCGCTCGACCACCTCTCCGCCGAGTACGACGCCGACGAGCTCGAGGACATGCTCGACGACCTGCTGCTGCGCGACCTGATCACGCGGCAGGAGCGCTCGACGATCACCGGTGAGACCGCCTACCGCTTCAAGCACGTCCTCATCCGCGAGGTTGCATACGGCGGGCTGTCGAAGTCGAGCCGCGCCGAGTACCACACACGCTTCGCGGAGTGGCTGCGTGAGAAGGCCGACAAGGAGCTGCTCGAGATCCGCGCGTACCACCTCGACCAGGCGTGCACGCTGTACGCGGAGCTCGACGGCCGCGCGCCGGATGACCTCGCGAAGACGGCGGCGAAGGCACTGCAAGCCGCGGGCAAGCGGGCGCTTGCGCGCGAGTCGAACCAGTCCGCACGGAAGCTGCTGCTGCGCTCGCTCGAGCTCGAGCCGACGCTCGAGCGGCGCTACCTCGCGGCGCGCGCCGCGTCGCAGCTCGGCGACTTGCCGACGGTGCGCGACGAGATGACCGTCGTCGCCGAGGAGGCTGCGGCGGCGGGCGCGCGCGACCTGCAGACGCGGGCGCTCACTGCGCTCGCCGAGACCGTGGCGTCACTGGACGGCGAGATCGCGCGCGCCGCCGAGCTGGCGGACGAGGCGCTTGCCGTCGTCGAGCCGGACGACCACGAGGGCCGCTTCTCGGCGCTCGACCGCCGCGCGCGTGTCGCGCGGTGGCAGGGCAAGTTGTCCGAAGCGGAGGACTTCGAGCAGCAGGCGCTCGAGGAGGCGCGGGCGGCGGGCCGGAAGGATCACGAGGCCAAGGCCGCGCTGCAGCTTGCCGGCATCCACATCGGACGGATGGAGGAGGACAAGGCGGAGCCGCTGATCGATCGCGCGCTCGAGCTCGCCGACCACAGCGGCAGCATCGTGGCGCGCGCGAGCGCGGCTTCGTCGAAGGCGCTGCTGCTCAGCTCCCGCGGCGACTACGAGGCTGCGGCCGGCTGGTACACGAAGGCGCTCGAGCTCTACCGCGAAGCCGCGTCGGTCTCGGACATCGCCTGGACGAGCCGCCACCTCGGCATCGTCGCGTGGCGGACCGGAGACCTGGAGAAGGCCGAGAAGCTCCTGCGCGAGTCGATCCGGCTGCTCGCGCCGATGCGGGAGCGCGGCACGCTCTGCGAGAGCCAGCGGTACCTGGCGCAGCTCCTGCTGCACCAGGGCCGGGTCGAGGAGGCGGAGAAGTTCGCGCTCGCCGCGCGCGAGACCGTCAGCGCCGAGGACACCGTCTCACGCGCAACGACGCGTGTCGCGCTCGCTCAGGTTCGTGCGGCCCAGGGCCGCGAGCAGGAGGCCGAGACGCTATTTGCAGAAGGGCTCGACATCGTCAGCGAAGGGGAGCACTGCCGCATCCTGCTCGACGTCGTGCCACCCTACGCGGACTTCCTGCGCGCACATGGGCGCCCCGCCGAGGCTGCGGACCTCGACGCGCGGCTCGCTCAGCGCGTCCCGACGGCGGCGTAGAGCTCGTCGCGAATCGCCTGGTCCGACTCGAGGTCGGGCGACTCGGTGATGACCGTGGCGGGACGCTCGAACTGTGCGAGCGCCTCGCCGAGCGGTGCGGCGCGCAATGTCCCCTCGCCGTACGGCAGGTGCTTCGTCTCGTTTCGGTTGGCAAAGGCGATGTCGGAGAAGTGGACGTGGAAGGGCTCGCCGGGCTCGAGCACGCGGTCTGCGCCGGCCAGGATCGCGACGAATGCCGGCGTCTCGGTGAAGCCGCCGTCGGTGACCGCGTGCAGGTGGGCGAAATCGAGCACGGGGCGCACCCAGCTCGTGCGCTCGGCGATTGCGAACACATCCTCGGCCGTGCCCAGCTCGCGGACGCGGCCCATGATCTCGACGCCGAACGGCACGGCGCGGTCCTTCTTCTCCAGCCGCTCGCGCAGCTCGCCAAGCTGCTCGACGACGGAGTCGATCGCCGCGTCGCGCTCGCGGCCGAGTAGGAAGCCGGGATGGAAGACGACCAGCTGGGCGCCGGCCGCCTTGGCGATGCCCGCCGAGTGGTCGAGCATCCCGACGGCCATGTTCAGCTTCTTCCCGCGCTCCGCGTGGCCCATGAAACCGGCGATCGGCGCGTGGACGGAGAGGACGATGTCGGCCGCGCGCGCCAGCTCGCCGAAGCGCTCGGCCCAGGGATAGTCCATCCAGAACTTCCCCTCGAAGTCGATTTCGCAGGCGCTGAACCCGCGCTCCTGCAGGAGCTCGATTGCCTCCTCGGGGCTTTCGCGCGAGGGCACGCGGGCCGGGCCGTAATGCAACGCGGTCACGGGGTGAAGGTACCTCCGACGCACTAGGATCGACGTTCGGACCGGTGACAGGGGAGACAGGAGGGCGTATGAAGAAGCTCGGTTTACTGCTGGCGGCTGCGCTGTGCGCGCTGGGCGCCGCGGGATCGTCGTCGGCGCAGGAGGGGCCGACGTGTTTTTCGTTCGACCTCGGCGAAAACGTGCCCGCCACGGTGACGGGCGCAGGCGTGATCAGCGGCACTCCCGGTGACGACGTCATCGTCGGGAGCCCGGGCAACGACACGATCAACGGCCTCGGAGGCAACGACCTCATCTGCGGAGGACTCGGCAACGACGTCATCGACGGGGGCACCGGAAACGACACGGCGTTCGGCGACACGAGCCTTTCGGTTCAGCTCGGCCAGAACGGCGGGCAGGTGGTCCCGGGCGGAAACGACGTGTTGGTCGGAGGCAACGGTGACGACTCGCTCGTCGGTGAGGGCGGCAGCGACAGCATCGCCGCCGGCAACGGGAACGACTTCGCGACCGGGAACGTCGGCAATGACCTCGTCAGCGGCGGCAACGGCGACGACGAGCTGTTCGGAGGCCCGGGGGCCGACGTGCTCAACGGCGACAACGGCAACGACCTGCTGATCGGGACGTTCGGGAACGACATTCTGAACGGGGGCGCGGGAGACGATCTCCTGGACGGAGACCTTCCGCCGCAAAGCGACGACCCGAATGCGCCGCCCGAGCTCGACCCCAACCCGAACTTCGACGTCTGCAACGGCGACGGCGGCAACGACACCGGCTTCGGCTGCGAGGTCGCGGTGAGCGTCGAGACGATCATCCCCGCGAGCTAGATCCAGTGAATGTGCCAGGCACGGGGCATGTCCCGTGCCTGGCCGGGGGTGCCGTCCGATGCGGTTTCTACCCTCGCTTCATGGCCACTAAGCCGTCACGTATCGATTTGCTCGAGCTCGACATCGACCTCCGCCTGACCGACCTGTGGCGCGAGGCCGGTGAGATAACGGAGTGGAACCTCGACGTCGTGGCGGCGTTCATGCGCGCCGCGTACGGGAAGGGCTACTGCGACGCGCTCACCGAGGATGCGCCGGGCTCCCTCTGCCACGACCACGGGTATCGGATCCCGGGCCGTCGTCCCGCACCAGCGCACGACTAGGCCTCAGTAGAATTCCGGCGTGCCCGGCAAGCGCAGTCCGGCGCGGCTGATCGTCGCGCTCTCGGTCGCGGCCGTTCTCGCCGTCTTCCTCCTGTACACGTCCATCGCCGGCGGCGGGACGCCCTCGCTGCAGCCGAGCCAGCTGAAGGGCCACGCCGGCCGCGTCTCGCTGGTGGGGATCGTCGCGGGGCAGGCGAGCGGAGATGCGCACGCGGGCGGGCTGCGCTTCCTCATCCGCGACCGGCACGCGATGACGAGCGTCCCCGTCGTCTACAAGGGATCGGTTCCGGACCTGTTCAAGACGGGGCGCGAGGTCGTCGTCGACGGAAAGCTGCGCGGCGGGACGTTCGTCGCCGTGCCGAACACGCTCGTCACGAAGTGCCCGTCGAAATACGCGCCGAAGAAGTAGATGCCTGATCTCGGGCGCGCGGCACTCGTCACGACGTTCGTGCTGCTCGTGTACGCGTCCGTTGCGGGCACGTTCGCTGCCTGGCACGGTCGCAGAAGGCTCGCGGAATCCGCGCAGAACGCGCTCATCGCCGCGTTCGCCGCAACGGTCGTCGCCGTCGCCGTGCTGCTCGCCGCGCTGGCGCGTCACGACTTCTCGTTTACGTACGTCGCGCAGCACACGAGCCGCGAGCTGCCGCTCGGCTACACGCTGACGGCGTTCTGGGGCGGCCAGGAGGGGTCGCTGCTGCTCTGGCTTCTCGTCCTCTGCGGCTACTCGGTCGCGGCCGTGCTCACGGGGCGGCGCGCCGGCCGCGAGGTGCTCGCGTGGGTGGTGCCGGTCCTTGCTCTCGTCGGCACGTTCTTCGCAATGCTGCTCGTGTTCGTCGCCAGCCCGTTCGCGACGCAGGCGGCCCCGGCCGACGGCGCCGGCCTCAACCCGAGCCTGCAGAACCCGTACATGGCCATTCACCCGCCGATGCTGTACCTCGGCTACGTCGGGCTCACTGTGCCGTTCGCCTTCGCCATGGGCGCGCTGCTGGCCCGCCGCACGGACGAGCGCTGGATCGTCGCGACGCGACGTTGGACGCTCGCCGCGTGGGCGTTCCTGGGCGTCGGCCAGCTGCTCGGCGCGCACTGGGCGTACGTCGAGATCGGCTGGGGCGGCTACTACGCGTGGGATCCCGTCGAGAACGCCGCGCTGATGCCGTGGCTCGCCGCGACCGCGTACCTGCACTCGGTGATGATCCAGGAGAAGCGCGGGATGCTGAAGGTCTGGAACGTCCTGCTCGTCACCCTCGCGTTCTGCCTGTCCGTGTTCGGGACGTTCCTGACGCGCAGCGGGATCATCCAGTCGATCCACTCGTTCACGCAGAGCTCGATCGGGCCCTGGTTCCTCGGCTTCATCTGCTTCGTCACCGCGGGCTCGCTCGCGCTGATCTTTCTCCGCCTGCCGCTGCTGCGAGCGAAGACGCGCCTCGAGTCGCTCGTGTCGCGTGAGGCGACGTTCCTCTACAACAACCTCCTGCTGGTCGCGCTCGCGCTGACGATTCTGTGGGGCGTCGTCTACCCGCTCCTGTCCGAGGCCGTCACGGGCGAGCCGTCGACCGTGAGCAAGCCGTACTACAACTTCTTCCTGCACAGCTTCGGGCTGCCGCTGCTGCTGCTGATGGGCATCGGGCCGCTCGTCGCCTGGCGCCGTGCGTCGCTGCGCGCGCTCGGGCGGACGTTCCTGTGGCCGACCGCTGCGGCCGTCGTCGCGGGCATCGCGCTGCTCGCAGCGGGCGCCGGCTCGTCGCGCGTCGGCGTGATCGCCTACACGTTCTCCGTTTTCGTGCTCGCGTCGATTGCGCTCGAGTTCGCCCGCGGCGCGAGCGCCCGCAAGGCGCTCGGCGGCGTGGGGTGGGGCGCCGCATTCACGTCGCTCGTGGCGCGGAACCGTCGCCGCTACGGCGGCTACGTCGTCCACGCAGCGATCGTGCTGCTCGCGATCGGGGTCGCCGGTTCGAGCGCGTACCAGACGGTGCGGGAAGCGCGGCTCCATCCCGGCGGCTCGATGACGGTTGCCGGGAACCGGCTCGTCTTCCGCGGCTTCGAGGCACGGACCGTTTCGAACCACCGCGAGATCCGCGCGAACGTCGACGTGTACCGCGGCGGCGAGTATCTCGGGCGCTACCGGCCGGGCAAGAACCAGTACTTCGCCGAAGACCAGGTCTCGAACGAGGTCTCG
>Ga0075433_10004902_pt1 | contig 10476 bp, 8 predicted proteins | sample RhiMethybrSRZTD2_FD_75299 | JGI IMG/M metagenome (GOLD analysis project Ga0075433, IMG submission 75299) | Populus rhizosphere microbial communities from Tennessee, USA - Rhizosphere MetaG P. TD hybrid SRZTD2 | ecosystem: Host-associated > Plants > Roots > Rhizosphere > Soil | place: USA... | reverse complement strand
TCAGCACCTCGAAACGACTATCGCTGAGGCGCGGGCGGCGATCGCTGCCCACCCTCAGCGACTCGCCGATGCGGACGCCCGTCTGGATCACGCGAAGCGGGCGGTCGACGCCGCCAAAGAACAACTCAAAGCCAACAACGACGCCCGCCGCGCGCTCGAGAAGGACGTGTCGGTCTACCAGGGACGCCTCACCAAATTCAAAGACCAGTTGATGGAGGTGAAGACCAACCGCGAGTATCAGGCGATGCAGCACGAGATCGCCACCGCGCAGACCGAGCTGGGCGCCGTCGAGGAAAAAGTGATCGAGCGGATGGTCGAGGCCGACGGCATCACCGCTGACGTCAAGAAGGCCGAAGCCGCTCTGGCTGCGCAACAAAAGGCAGTCGAGGCCGAGAAGAAGGAGATGGCGCAGGACCTGACGCAGGAAGAGACTGCGCTCGCCAAGGCGAGCGAGACGCGCGCCGCGCTGGTCAAGGAGATCGATCCGCGCCTGATGTCGCTGTTCGAGCAGGTGGCTCGGGTCCGGAAGGGCATCGCCATCAGCACCGCGACACGCGACGGTCTATGCGCGCTCTGCCACGTGCGGCTGCGGCCGTCGGTCTTCCAGCAGGTTCGCCACAACGACAGCATCATCCAGTGCGAGAGCTGCCAGCGCGTGCTCTACTGGATTCCTCCACCGCCACCGATCGAGCAAGCGGTCGTCCATCGGTAATCGGATCGGCGATCGCCAACATCGACGGCGGCTCACGCGGCAATCCCGGATCGTAGCGCGCGAATCAGCTCGTCGCGCGAATCGCCGCCACCAACCGCCCCGCCTTGTCGTTCTCGGCCCGATACGACGTGAACACGTCGAGGTGCATCGCCGTGCACAGCCCCGACAGATAGATCTGCTCTTCGCGCACGCCGGCAAGCACGAGCTGATCGCGATTCGAGCCGGCAACATCGAGACGCAGCTTCGAACGCTCGTGTGAACCGCGAGGCGGAGGCGGCGCAACGAACCATCGATCGATCAGATAGCGCTCGTGTCCCGCCGCCGCGAACGCGTCGACCAGCTCGCTGCCCACTTCGTAGCAGCACGCCCCGATGCTCGGACCGATCGCCGCAACGAGATCAGCCGGCCGGCTTCCGAATTCGCGCGTCAACGCGTCCACCGCCGCCACCGCCACGCGCGCGGCCGTCCCGCGCCAGCCCGCATGCACGGCCGCTACGACGCCACGGGCGCGATCGGCGATGAGCAGCGGAACACAATCGGCAACACGCACCGCCACGGCGACGGTCGTCGAGTCCGACACGAACGCGTCAGCTTCCGGTCGATCCGTGGACAGCAATGCTCCCTCGCGCACGATCACGACCTGACGGCCGTGCACCTGTTTGGCCAGCGCGAGCGACTCGGCCCCGATCGCCCGGCTCACCGCACGCTCATCGGCAGGCGATGTGAACGCGATGTGACGCGTCGTGAAGACGTGAGGTGCGATGGCCGACAGCGCGCGGCAACGCAGCCCAGGGCCCCACGATTCAGTGGACCACTCGAAGTCGTCTGGAACGGGCGGCAGGCTCATGTAGGATGAAGGCGAGTCAATGAACATTATAGGAACCGGCATGGACGCCACCGAGATCGATCGCATCTCGCAGGCGATCGAGCGCTACGGCGATCATTTCGTGCAGCGCGTGTTCACCGAAGGCGAGATCGCGTACTGCCGCGGCAAGCGCGATGCCGCCGCCTCGTTCGCGGCGCGATTCGCCGCCAAGGAAGCGGCGATGAAGGCCCTCGGTACCGGGTACTCGCGCGGCGTCTATTGGAAGACTATCGAAGTGGTCCGCCATCACGGACCGCCGCGACTCCAGTTTCACGACGGCGCTGCCGATCGATTCGCACGCATGGGCGGCACCTCGTCCCTGCTGACGCTCACCCACTCGCGCGAGCTGGCGATTGCTCACGTGATGCTGTTGAAGGGCTGACAACCAGCGTCGACATCTCGCCGCCGCTCGATGCGGCATGGAATACGCGCCGGCCCGCATGCCTTTTCCGCAGCGACGCTTACGCACGCATCGCGCACATCCCGACCTCGGCAGCTCCCTTGCCCTGTCTTCCCGCCAAAGATGTGGAGGACACCGTGGTCGTCAAAATCACACCGAACGACAAGCACAATCCCCCAGGCAAGTTGGCTGATGCGGAGCTGCATTTCGATGACGGCGCGCTGGCCGGTCTGAAGCTGATGGGATTCGCCGTCTGGGAGCGGCGAACCGGCAACGGCCGCAACGTCACGTTTCCCGCGCGGACGTTCGCAGTCAACGGCGAGAAGCGCAGCTTTGCGCTGCTGCGGCCGGTCAGTGGCGATGCCACTGCGCAGGATCGCGTCCGCGAGCTCGTGCTGCAGGCGTATGCCGACTACGAGGAGCGCGCCGCCGTCACGACCTGACGCCTCACGGAAGTCGATCTTGCGCCCGCAGGACCGGACGGCGTCGACCGAGCGCGTCCTCGCGATCGGCAGGATCGAGAAAACGTACTCGGGTGGTCGTCCCGAACAACGCGCGGGCGTTCCAGTCGAGTCGTGCCAGCGTCGATCCGGGGAAGCGTGCGCGGAGCGCCGGTTCTTCCCAATCCTCGACCAGCAGTACGGGATATCTGCCGGCGGCGATGAGCGTGCTCACCGCATCATCGAGGTTCGGCAGGAAATCCCAACGCAGGATCGGGAGTCCGGTGTAGTAGTGCGCGCTCGCGCTCTCTTGTGAGGTCACGATCACCGCGTCTCGCGGCAGAACGGCGGCCAGATAACGCCCCGCCGTTCTGTACCTCGATTCGTAGCGATACATGTCGAACGCCGCATGCTGCTTCGCGATCAGGACGTCGACGGAACCGCACGCGACGAGCATCACCACGACGAGAGGGCCGCGCACAACCGAATGGATACGCACGGCCGCGTTCGCCGCCAGAGCACCAAAGACGATGAACGCCGCCGGGAACACCGGCATGAGAAAGCGGAGGTACGACCAGTCGGGAAACACGCCGTACGGGAGATAACAGACCAGCAGGGGGACCAGCACGACGAGCAGGAGCCGACGTGCGTTCCAGAGAGGCGTGCCAGGCTCCGAAGCGCGCCGACGGGTCACGGTCAGCACGCCGAGTGCGCAAATCGCCACGGCGAGCGCCGGCGTTTCGCCAATCGCCACGCGCGCGGCGTAGTCGCGAACGTTCTCGGGGATGTTGGCGATCGCAAACAGATCGCCGAGCGTCCCGTGGCCCGATAAGAGCGGATTCCCGTACAAGCGCCATTGCACTGCCGCGATCGAGAGTGGCCCGATCGCCGCTGCAGCGGCAAATGCGATCAGCCGTCGCGTGTGCGCGCGCAGGTTCGGTGAAGGAGAAGATTCGCGCAGAAACCACACCAGGACGAGGAACACGGAGGCCGCGAGCAGAAACAGGTTCGGCCGCATCAGGATGGCTGCGCTGGACGCGAGACCGGCAGACACTGCGGCTCCAGAAGCGGCAGCGAGAAGACCGATGGTCCAGAGCGCTGCCGCGGGCGCGTCGCTCATCGGCTGCACGATCTGAAACAACCAGATCGGGCTGGTGGTGAGCAGTGCCGCGGCAACGATTCCACTCGTGCGGCTGTGAACCCGTGCGCCGAGCAGGTACGTCGCCAGCACGCACAGCGCACCAAACAGAGGCGCCACGAGAAAGGGGCCCGCGTCTCCTGCAACGGCTGATGCGGCGAGCATGACCAGCGGCAAGCCGGGTGGATACGTCGGCACGATCTCGTCGATCGCGCGGCCGGGTCTATATCCGAGCGGCGCAAACGTCCACCCGGCTTCGGGCCAGGTCGCGCGGCGAATCAGCGGCTCGTGGAAGGCGATGTGTCCGCGCCCGAGGAGATCAGCCTGGCTCACATAGCCGGCGCCATCGGCGGCCGATGCCGCATAGGTGCCGAACGCGACGCCGATGCCCGCATGCGTGGCGGCGAGCACGATCGCGATCGCGAGTGCGTGGACGTGGATGCGCGAGGAGATGGCCGCGAGCGTGCGACGGACGCCGACGCGGTCGACGACTGCGGCGGCGGCATACGCCGCCACACAGACGATGAAGGGCAGGAGAATCCGATGGGCGGAGACGTGGAGCGGGCCGAGATCGAGTGTGAAGCCGCCGGTGATCGAGACCACGACCGCGATGCTGAGCGCGATGGTTCCCGCGGCAACGAGGAGGCCGGGCGCCACTCAGGAGATGTCGTGGAGCGTCGCGAGCAGGCGCGCGTTCTCTTTCTGCCGCTTCGGCGGCAGCGTCCACTCGGCGCGCAGCGCTTTGTCGGCTTCGGCGCGGAAGAACGCGTCCTTCATCCCGCCATCGATGATGTCCCACGGCAGCACGGCGTCGTGCGACCGATCGCGGAACACGAAGAAGTCGGGGTCGACGCCGGTCTCGGCCATTGCCGCGCGCCAGTTGCCGCCGTTGCGCTCCGCCGCCTCGATCGCCGGCGCCACGCGTCGATCGCCGAGCGACAGCAGCGCCTGATACAGCGAGTGCCGCTCCGACTTGATCGTGAAGTAGACGTTGTCGATGCCGGCAACCAGGCTTCGCATCCGCGCGATCTTGCGCTCGATGGCGCGATCGTCTTCCATCGGCAGCCACTGGTAGGCCGTCCCGGGCTTCGGGACGAGCGGATTCACGCTGGCGACGATGCGCCCGATGTGCCCGCGCTCGCGGGCGTGCGTGAGCATCTTCTCGCGCAGTTCGAGCGTGAGATCGCGGATGGCGACCAGATCCTCGTCGGTCTCGGTGGGAAGGGCGATCATGAAATACAGCTTCAGGTTCTCGAACCCGCTCTCGAAGATCAGATCGGCGGCGGCGATGATCTCGTCGTTGGTGATCGTCTTGTTGATCACTCGGCGCAGGCGATCGGATCCGGTCTCGGGCGCGATCGTGACCGTGCGCTCGCCGCTTTCTCGCAGCAGGCGAAGAATGGTCGGCGTGAGGTCGTCGAGCCGCAGCGACGCGGGACTGATGCTGTAGCCCATCTCCACGAGTCGCGTGAGAATCTCCTCGATATCGGGGTGATCGCACAACGCGATCGACACCAGCCCGATGCGATTCGAGTGCGGCCGGGCCTCGGCCGCGCGTTGCAGGATGCGATCCTTCGGGAACGCGCGCACCGGCAGATAGTTGTAGCCCGCCCAGCAGAAGCGGCACAGGTTGGCGCAGCCGCGCACCACTTCAACGAGCAGCCGCGAGCCGAATTCGGTTTCCGGTGTGAAGATCGTCGTCGCCGGCGGATCGACCGCGTCGGTCGTCTTGAGCGCCGCCTTCCGCACGACTGCCGGTGCGCCGGTGTCCTCCCGCGCTTCGAACCGATCGATCGTCCCATCGTCGGCGTACTTCACGTCGTAGAACGAGGGGATGTAGAAGCCGCGCTCGGCGGCGAGCCGTTTCAGAAAATCGTCACGATCGGCCGCCGATCGAAACGCGCGCAGCAGCGGTGGAATGAGCGCCTCACCCTCGCCGGCGGCGACGACATCGGCAAACGGCGCCAGCGGTTCGGGATTCACGAACGTGACGGCGCCGCCGATCATCACCAGCGGATCGTGATGCGTGCGATCCGCGGCGCGGCGCGGAATGCCGGCCAGGCGCAGCAACGTGAGCACGTTCGTGTAATCCCATTCGAACGACACCGAGAACGCGAACATGTCGAAGTCACGCACCGGCGTCTGCGACTCGATCGTCACGAGCGGGGCGCCGGAGGCGAGTTGCGCCGCCAGCTCGGTCTTCGGCGGCAGGAACACGCGCTCGCACACGATGTCGTCCTGGGCGTTGAACAGCGTGTAGACGGTTTGAAAGCCGAGGTTCGACATCCCCACGAAGTAGGTATTGGGGAAGGCCAGTGCGACGCGCATCCGCCCGCCGTGCGGCTTGCGGACGTATCCCACTTCCTTCGACAGAAGCTCGCGGGCACGCTCGCCCTGCAGCCAGGATTCGGTCATGAACCGTCGTGTGAATGAGACGAGGGACGAACGAACGATCGTGCGGGAGCTTCAGCTGATACGCCGCCGCTCCCGAATCCCGTGGATCTACTCAGTGTACCACCGGCGACGGTGGAGGCCGCCTTGCCTGCCCGCCCTAGCGCGGGCGCGAAGGCGGGAGGCGGCCCTTCCTCAATGCGGGCGCCGCAGAAACGCCGGCACGTCAAACGGCGTCTGCAGTTCGTGATCGGCCGACGCTGAGCTGGCCGACACCGTCGCGGCGCCAACTTTGGGCACCGACATCTCGATCCCCGGCCGGCGGCTCACGTTCAGCGTAGGCGCCATGCCGGCGTGATCCATCACCGGCGCGTGCAGCGGCAGATCGCCAGCGGACGCGGGCCGTGCTTTCATCGCGGCCGAGGCGGCGGCGGGCGCGTCGACCGTCGGTCTGTTCAGATGCTGCGTGTAGCTGGTGAGATCGACCGGCGTCTGCGTGGCATCGCCCGGCATGCCGCGGCTGCTCGTCTTGCGATCGAAGCCGGTCGCAATCACCGTGATCTTCACTTTGCCTTTCAGTTGCGGATCGACAACGGCGCCGAAAATGATGTTGGCGTCTTCGTGCGCGGCCTCCTGGATGACGCACGATGCTTCGTTCACCTCGACGAGCGAGAGATCCGGGCCGCCGGTCACATTGATGATCACGCCGCGCGCCCCGTGCACCGAGCTGTCCTCGAGCAGCGGACTCGAGATCGCTTTCTGTGCCGCCTGCATCGCGCGATCGGATCCTTCCGCGGTGCCGGTGCCCATCATCGCCACGCCCATGCCCGACATGATCGTCTTCACATCGGCGAAGTCGAGGTTGATGAGTCCCGGCGTGAGAATCAGATCCGAGATGCCCTGGATCGCCTGCCGCAGGACGTCGTCGGCCAATGAGAACGCGTCGGTGAGCGGTGTGGTGCGATCGATGATCGAGAGCAGTCGCTCGTTGGGGATCGTGATCACGGTGTCGACGCACTCACGCAGCGCTTCGAGTCCTGCTTCGGCCTGAATCGCGCGCTTGCGCCCCTCGAATCTGAACGGCTTGGTCACGACGGCAATCGTCAGCGCGCCAAGCTCGCTCGCGAGGCTGGCAATCACCGGCGCGGCGCCGGTGCCGGTGCCGCCGCCGAGACCCGCGGTCACGAAGATCATGTCAGCGCCCGACAGCGCCTGAATGATCGTGTCGGTGTCCTCGAGCGCGGCTTGCCGTCCGATGTTGGGATCGGCGCCGGCGCCGAGCCCCTTCGTCAGCTTGCTGCCGATCTGCACCTTCTGGCCGGCCTGGTTGTGATCGAGGGCCTGCATGTCGGTGTTGGCCACGATGAACTCGACGCCGCCAAGGCCGACTTCCACCATGCGGTTGACAGCGTTGCTGCCGCCGCCGCCAACGCCCACGACTTTGATGCGGGCGCCGTTGCGTGCCTCGGGTGCGAGCGTGAGCCGCAGGTTTCCGGCATCTCGCCCGTCTCGGCTTTGGCGTCCATCGTTTTTCATGTGTGCCTCCGTCTTCCGATCTCCGATTACCGTTGCGCGGGCCCTTCAGGCTCGCGTCATTCCAGAAACTCTTTGAAGATGCTCCGCAACCGCCCGACGACACCGGCGAGCGCGCCCGAGCCGGTGCGCGACGGCTCGACGACGCGATTGCGGTGCACGTACAAACCGATGCCGACCGGCGTAGCAAACACCGGGCTGCTGATGTGATCCGAAAGCCCGCCGACGTCGGCGGGCATGCCGCGGCGGATCGGCAGATCGAAGATCTGCTCCGCGATCTCCGGCATGCCTTCGAGGATGGCGCCGCCGCCGGTGAGCACGATGCCCGAGTTGAGCGACTTCTCGTAGCCGGCGCGCCTGATCTCGTCCCAGATCAGATGGAAGATCTCTTCGGCGCGCGGCTGGAGAATCTCCGACAGAATGCGACGCGCCATCAGTCGCGGCTTGCGTCCGCCGACGCTGGCCACTTCGATGGTCTCGTCTTCATCGACCATCGACGACAGCGCGCAGCCGTTCTTGCGCTTGATCTTCTCCGCCTCGGGCAGCGGCGTGCGCAGTCCGACCGCGATATCGCTCGTGAAGTGATCGCCGCCGACCGCCACCACCGCGGTGTGCCAGAGATTGCCGCGCTCGTAGATCGCGAGATCGGTGGTGCCGCCGCCGATGTCGACCAGCGCCACGCCAAGCTCTTTCTCGTCCTGCGAGAGCACGGCTTCGGACGCGGCCAATTGATCGATCACGGTGTCGGCAACGTCGACGCCGGCTTTGTTGACGCACGCGATGATGTTTTGCGTCGACGTCACCGCGCCCGTCACCACGTGGACGTTGACCTCGAGCCGCGCGCCAGTCATGCCGATCGGCGCGCCGATGCCGTCCTGCTCGTCGACGACGAAGTCCTGCGGGAGCACGTGCAGGATCTCGCGGCCGGTGGGCAGTGCCACGCCTTTCGCCGCATCGATCGCGCGGCGCACATCGTCGCGCGTGATCTCGCGGTTCTTGCCGGCCACGGCGATCACGCCGCGGCTGTTGAAGCCCTTGATGTGCGGACCCGAGAGCCCGAGATGCACGGTGCCGATCTCGATGCCCGCCATGAGCTCGGCGTCCTCGATCGCCTTCTTGATCGATTCGACCGCCGCTTCGAGATTGACCACCACACCGCGCTTGATCCCGCGCGATTCGGCGACGCCGATACCGACGACGTGCAGGCTGCCATCGTCCATGTCTTCGCAGACGACGCACGCGACCGTCGACGTGCCGACGTCGAGCCCGACGATGTACCGCTCTTTACGCGCCACCTGGTTTCCTCACCCTCTTCCTAGCCACCGGTTCTGGTCGCCTTGCCGCGCGATGATTTCGACTTCTCGCCCAGCGGCCTCACGTAGACGCGCTCATCGAACCTGAGGTCGACGTAGTCGATGCTCGGCACGCGGTCGCGCAGTGCCGGGCGGAGATCGACGTACGACTGAATGCGATCGGCGAATCGATCCTCGCCGACGCGTACGAGCGCGGTGTCGCCTTTGAGGATGACCACCGCGTCGCGCGGATCGCTGACGTCGATCTGCGAGATCCGTCCCGCGAGATCCGGTCGCTGATGCAGGTCTGACATCACGCGAGCGGCCAGCGTGGCGCGGCTCTCGTCCACCAGGGTGCCGCCAGACGAGGGCGCGGCGGCCAGGCCGTCAATGATCGGCAGGTCGAGCTCGGCATAGTTCGGTCCGTATTCGTCGATGATCGCGCCCTGTTGGTCGACGAGATAGAGCGTCTCGCGAATGCGTCCGATGCCCATTGGTTTGCGTTCTGAGATCGCCACCGTCAATGTGCCTGGCAGCACGCGTCGCAGCGCGGCGTCGGCAACCCATGGCGAGTTCAGCAGCTTCTGGCGCCACGACTCGAGGTCGGCCGTCACCATGCTGCGGCCGCGAAGACCGTCGAGAATCGCGAGCACCTCGCCCTTCGACATGCGCTCGTTGCCTTGCACGGTGATGCGCGACACGCGCAGCGCATCGGCAGACAGCAGCCCGCTGACAGCGACATACACGATGAACGCCACGACGACACTCAGCGCGCCAACGCGCGCCAGCAGAAGCCACGAGAGCCGCCACGGTCGCTTGCGCGCCGGCGGCACGTGGGCCCGCCGGAATCGACGATCGGCAGGTGCGGACACCGGCATTAGCGCGCGCCTCCTCGCTGTTCGAGTGCGTTCACGAGCTGTCGCGGCAACGTGCCAATGGATCCGGCACCGAGCGTGATGACCACATCACCGCGCCGCGCCATATAGACCAGCGCCGGCACGACGTCGCCAAGCGCCTTGACGACATGCACCGGGCGTCCCGACCCGCTTCGAATCGAGTCGGCCAGTCGCTCGATCGTGATTCCAGCGATGGGGTCTTCGCCCGCTGCATAGATGTCGGTCAGCAGGATCTCGTCGGCCTCGGCGAGCGCCGGACCGAACGCGTCGAGCAGTTGCGCCGTTCGCGAGTAGCGATGCGGCTGAAATGCGACGATGAGCCGCCGGCCGAGCGTCGCGCGCGCCGCAGCCATCACCGCGCGAATCTCGGTCGGATGGTGACCGTAGTCGTCGACGACGAGCACGCCGCCTGCTTCCCCGTAGCGCTCGAAACGGCGCTCGGCGCCGTGGAACCCGGCAAGCGCCTCGCCGACGCGTGCGAACGGCAGCCCGATTCGCTCGCCGACCGCCACCGCGGCGAGCGCGTTTTGCAGATTGTGCCGGCCCGGCACCGCCAGCTCGACCTGCCCGAGGTGCTCGACGCCATCGGCCGTACGCCGGTGTACCGCGCAGCGGCCTCCGAACGAGCCGAGCTCGATCTGATCGCCGCGCACGTGCGCATCCGGGTTCTCGAGACCGTAGGTCACCAGGTGTCGCCTCACCGACGGCAGGATCGCCCGCAGATTCGCATCGTCGACGCACGCGATCGCGGCGCCATAGAACGGCACCTTGTTCGCGAAATCGAGAAACGCCTGCTGCAGGTCTGCCAA
>Ga0075433_10004898_pt1 | contig 10477 bp, 10 predicted proteins | sample RhiMethybrSRZTD2_FD_75299 | JGI IMG/M metagenome (GOLD analysis project Ga0075433, IMG submission 75299) | Populus rhizosphere microbial communities from Tennessee, USA - Rhizosphere MetaG P. TD hybrid SRZTD2 | ecosystem: Host-associated > Plants > Roots > Rhizosphere > Soil | place: USA... | reverse complement strand
AGCCGCCGGCCGAGCGAATCGACGGTGCGGAAGAAGTCGGCGCGCTCGCGGTCGAGACGGTTGACCACCACGACGCACGGCAGCGTGTATTCCGTCGCGAACTTCCAGACCTTCTCGGTCTGCACCTGGACACCGGCAACCGCGTCGACGACCACGACGGCCGCCTCGACGACCCGGAGCCCGGCCCGCGCGTCGGCGATGAAATCTCCGTAGCCGGGGGTGTCGACGAAGTTGATCCGGTGACCTTTCCAGTCGCAGTAGGCCACCGAAGTGTTGATCGAGATCTTGCGCTTGATCTCGTCGGGGTCGAAGTCAGTGGTGGTCGAGCCGTCGTCGACCCGGCCCAGGCGCGTCACGGCACCGGCGGCAAACAGCATGGCCTCGACGAGCGACGTCTTGCCCACGCCGCCGTGACCGACGATGCCGACGTTCCGGATCTTCCCGATATCGATCGCCATCAGCAGGCCTCCTGGAACGCGATGCGGTGGCCCGCATGCTACCACCGAATGACAAACGCGTTAAGCCCCGACCGCCCGGCGAACCTGGGCGACAACCTCCTCTTCAGAGCCGGTCAGATCGGTCGGCGGCGGGAGCGGCGGTGGCTCGTACTTGAGCCCTGCGCCGGTGAGGATCAGCATGACCTCGGTGTCGCGGGCGACCTCACCGCCGTCCTTGAGCCGCGCGAGCGCCGCAACCAGGGCTGCCGACTCGGGCGCCGTCCAGATGCCCTCGGTGCGCGCCACCAGGCGCTGCGCGTCCTGGATCTCGGTCTCGCTGACCGCCACCGCGCCGCCGCGTGTCTCGCGCAGGATCCGGAGCATCTGGCGCCCGGCGAAGGGAGAGGGCACTCGGAGCCCCGCCGCGAGCGTGGTTGGATTCTCCCAGGCGGTCGTCGTCTCGGCGCCTGCATCGAACGCCTTCACGACGGGCGCGCAGCCGTCGGCCTGGACGGCGAAGAAGCGCGAGAGCGAGCCGGAGAGCCATCCCATCGCGCGGAGCTCTTCGTAGCCCTTAGGGATGCCCACGAGCCCGGTGCCGCCGCCCGTCGGATAGAGCAGGACATCGGGCATCCGCCAGTCGAGCTGCTCGGCAAGCTCGAGTCCCATCGTCTTCTTCCCTTCGAGGCGGTACGGCTCCTTCAGCGTGGAGAGGTCGAACCAGCCGAGCAGCGGCGCGACACGCGCGACGACGCGTCCGGCGGTCGCGATCGAGCCCTCGATGGTGAAGACGTGGGCGCCGGCAATCTGCGCCTCGGCGACCGCCGCCGCCGGCGTGCCGCGTGGCACGATAACGACGCAGGGCAGGCCGCAGCGAGCCGCGTACACGGCCGCCGCGCCGCCCGCGTTCCCGGCTGACGGGATGACGAATCCCCGGGCGCCGAGCGTCCGTGCGCGCGTGAGCGCCATACCGAGGCCGCGCGCCTTGAACGATCCCGTCGGATTCTGGCCCTCGTCCTTCCCCCAGAGCTTCCGGACCCCGAAGTGGGCGGCGAGTCGCGGAAGCTCGAGCAGCGGCGTACCCCCCTCGCCCAGTGTCACGGGCTGCTCGCCGTCGTCGAGCGGCGTCAGCTCGCGGAAGCGGTACATCCCCGGCGAGCGCTCGCGAAGCACGCTCTTCGTGACGCTGGCCGCCACGCGCTGCAGATCGTAGCGGACCGCCAGCATCTGACCGCACTTCTCGCACACCGTCAGCAACCGCTTGACGTCGTGGTGGGCGCCGCAGATGGTGCATTCGACGTGGCTGACGAAGCTCATCGGCATCCTCGCAAGAATCGGCTGACTGCAGTGTAGCCGATTCTCCGAATCGCACCGGCCGGGAGTCGCCAGATGTCCGCTCATGGGGACGTTGACGGGCCGGCGCGGCCTTGATTGAATGGCGTCACGATGGGGCTCGCGGTCAGGCGACGACGATTCAATGTCGAGGAGTATCGCCGCATGGGGGAGGCCGGCATTCTCGCCGATGACCCGCGGATCGAGCTGATCGCCGGTTCGATCGTCGTGCGCGAGCCGACCGGCTCTCGCCACGCGGGCGCGGTGGACCGGGTCGGCCACCTTTTCTTCGGGGAGCTGGCGGGCCGGGCGATTGTTCGAATACAGAACCCGGTCACGTTTCCTGACGAGATGTCGGAGCTGCAACCCGACATCACATTGCTGCGCCCCCGCGCCGACTTCTACTCGAGTGCTCACCCGGGCGCGCCCGACGTCCTGCTGCTCATCGAGGTGGCCGATTCCACTTTGCGGCTCGACCGGCGGGTGAAGATCCCGCTGTACGCCCGGGCAGGAATAATTGAGGCCTGGCTGCTCGACCTCACGACCGAGTACGTCGAAGTGTTCCGTGAGCCGAGCGGCGGGCGCTACCGGGAGATCGTTCGGCTCGCGCGCGGCTCGAGACTCGCGCCGCTCGCCTTCCCTGATCTCACACTTGCTGTCGACGACCTGCTCGGCTGATACGAGCGCTCGGGCCTAACGGCCTGCCCTCCTCCGACTAGATGGTCTGGCGCATGGCCGTGCGCGCCGGCAGGGTCAGACCGCGCTCCTCGGCCATGCGCGCGAGCTCCTGCGGCAGCGCGAAGCGGACGTCCTCCTCGACCACGTGCACCTCACGCACCGAGACGCCCTGCCCGCGCAACGCCTCAACCGTCTGCGTGACGAGCACCTCCGGCGTCGAGGCGCCCGCCGTGATGCCGATTCGCGACGCGTTCTCGAGCCATTCCGGACGGATGTCACCGACGTCGTTGATGAGATGGGCCCTGGTGCCGGCCGTCCGCGCCACCTCGACGAGCCGGATGGCGTTGGAGCTGTTGGCCGAGCCGATGACCAGCAGGAGATCGACGTCGTTGGCCAGGCGCTTGACGGCCGCCTGTCGGTTCTGGGTCGCATAGCAGATGTCGTTACGGGACGGCCCGACGATCTTCGGGAACTTCCGGCGCAGGGCCTCGATCACGTCCCGTGTGTCGTCCACCGAGAGCGTGGTCTGGGTCAGGTAGGCGATCTTGTCCGGATTCGGCACCTCGAGTGTGGCGACCTCGTCCACGTCGGCGATGACGAAGATGCGGTCGGGCGCCTCGCCGAGCGTGCCGATGACCTCATCGTGGTCCTCATGGCCGATCAGCACGATCGAGTAATCCTCGCGCGCATAGCGGATCGCCTCGAAGTGCACTTTCGTCACCAGCGGGCAGGTCGCGTCGATGACGCGAAGACCGCGGCGAATGCCTTCCTGCCGCACCTCGGGCGAGATCCCGTGGGCGCTGAAGATAACGGTGGCGTCGTCGGGCACCTCGTCCAGCTCGTCCACGAAGATGGCGCCCTGGTTGCGGAGCGTCTCGACGACGAGCCGGTTGTGGACGATCTCGCGGCGGACGTAGACCGGAGGTTGGCACACGGAAAGCGCGAGCTCGACGATATCGATGGCCCGTTCCACGCCGGCGCAGAAGCCGCGGGGGCCGGCCAGGAGGATCTCCGCGATTGGCGCCTTCATGTCCGTTACCCTTTCAGGGCTCGATCAGCACTTTGAGGGCCTCGCCTCTGGCCATGAGCTCGAGCGCGCGCCCGACCTCGTCGAGCCGCATCCGGTGTGTGATGAGACTGTCCGGCGCGAGCACGCCCGACTCCAGCGCCTCCACCGCCCGACGGATCGTTCCCGGCGTGTGATGAAACGCGCCGAGGAGCGCCAGCTCCTCGTAGTGCGCCCGCCGCGTGTCCAGGCGGATGGAAGTCCCGGGAGCGCACCCACCAAAGAATACCACGGTGCCGCCGCGCCCCACGGCGTCCACGGCCTGCTCCCACACCTCGGGCCGGCCGGTGGCCTCGATGACCACGTCGGCTCCGCGCCCGGCGGTGAGGCCCCGGATCTCCTCGACCACGCTGCCGGCGGCCGTGGCGTCGAGGCAGCGCGCGAAGCCCAGACGCTTGAGTCGATCGAATCGCCATCCGGCCTTTCCGACCACCATGACGCGCGCGCCACAGGACCTCGCGAGCATCCCGAGCAGGCAGCCGAACGGCCCGTGACCGAGCACCACCACGGTCTGCCCCGCCTCGATCCGCGCTCGCTCGATCGCCAGGAGCGCGCACGCCAGGGGCTCGGCGAACGCCGCGCGCGCGGCCGGAAGGGAGGGCGCCAGCGGCACGACGTTGAGCGAGACGAGCCGCGGCGGCAGCGCGATGAACTCGCCGTAGGCGCCGTTGACGAACAGCAAGTCCTCGCAGAGATTCGGCCGCCCGCCGCGGCACGAGGCGCAGGCGCCGCAGGGCGCCGAGTTGGCCGCCACCACGCGGTCGCCCTCGCGCAGCGCCACGCCGGCGCCCACCGCGCTGACGGTGCCGGCGAACTCGTGGCCGAAGACTGTCGGGATCTTCGGGATCATCACCGGATGGCCGCGCCGCAACGTCTTCACGTCGGTGCCGCACGTGAGCGCGGCGTCGATCTTCAGGACGACTTCGCCCGGCCCCGGGACCGGAACCGGCAGCTCCTCCGCGCGGAGGTCGCCCGGCCCGTGGAACACCATCGCCCTCATGGCGTCACGTACACCTTCAACGCCTCGCGCCGGCGCATCAGCTCCACGCCCTTCGCGAGGCTCTCGAGCGGCACGCAGTGCGTGACGAGGCTTTCGACCTCGATCGCGTTGCCCTCGATCAGGCGAAACGCTTCGGCCAGATCGGATGGGGACGACGAATAGGTGGCCGTGATCGTCAGCTCGCGGCGGTAGAGCCGGTCGAGCGAGAGAGGTAGTGTGTCGCCCCCGCCCGCGAAGCAGTGCACGGCACCGCCGTCGCGGAGCACGTCCGCCGCCCACGGCAAGACCTGCGCGCCGCCGCCGGTGACGATCACGTGATCGGCTCCCCGCCCGTCGCTCAGCGCGCGCGCGGCGACGCCGGCCGGGTCAGCCGATCCGCAGGCGTCGGCTCCCAGTCGCCGGGCGAGGGCGACGCGGTCGGCAAGTGTGTCACAGCCCACGACGAGGGCGCCGGCATGCTTGAGCAACTGTACGAAGAGACAGCCGATCGAACCCAGGCCCACGACCACGGCGGTGTCGCCCGGACGGATCCCCGTACGCCGCACGGCCCGCACGCAGCAGGCCAGCGGCTCCACGAACGACGCCGCCACGTCGCCGACGTGGGGCGGCACGCGAAACATCGCGTGCAGCACGTTCGGCTCCGGGACGCGCACGTACTCGGCGAAGCCGCCCGGGTCCAGGTTCGACGCCTTGAACGAGGCGCACATCGATTCGCTGCCCCGGCGGCAGTAGTGACAGGCGCCGCACGGCACGTGGTGGGCGACCACGACGCGATCGCCGACCGCGTAGCCCGACACACCCACGCCGAGCGCCGTCACCTCGCCCACGACCTCGTGGCCGAACACCGCCGGGATCTTCGTCGCCGGATCACCGAGCTTGGCGATGTCCGAGCCGCAGAGACCGCAGCCCTTGAGCCGCAGCAGCACCTCGCCCGGGCCAATGGCGGGCCTGGGCCAGTCCTCGACCGCGACGCCGGCGACGCCGCGATAAACCGCGGCCTTCACGCGGCGCGCTCGCCGCGCGGCCCGGCGTGGCCGAACCGAGCCGACGCCCAGCAGCGAAGCGCGATCGCGAGCTTGCGGCCGGTCGGCAGGGTGATGCGCTCCCCGAACACGCGGAACCCACGCGTCTCGATCTCGTCGAGCAGCGCCCGGTAGATTCGCCCCATGATCTCCGCGGCCACCAGCGAGCGCGCGTCCATCGCCGGAAAGGCGTCTCGCGCGGCCCGGTAGAACTGCCGGGCCCGCGCCGCCTGGTGGCGCATGAGGCTCACGAACTCGCCGGTGTAGCGTCCGGCCCGCAGGTCGTCCGTGGTCACGCCGAACTTCCGGAGGTCTTCCTGCGGCAGGTACACGCGGCCGGCGCGGGCGTCGGCGCCGACGTCGCGGATGATGTTCGTCAGTTGGAGCGCCGTACCGAGGTTCACCGCGTACTCGCGGGCGCGCGGATCCGTGTAGCCGAAGATCTCGATGCAGCAGAGGCCGACCGCTGAGGCGACGCGATAGCAGTAAGGATAGAGGTCCTCGGCGGTCTCGTAGCGGACCTGATCGAGGTCCATTTCCACCCCGTCGATAATCGCCAGGAGAGCCTCGCGGGGGATCGCGAACTCGCTCACCGCGCGAGCCAGCCCTGCCGCGATCGGATGCTCAGGGCGACCCCCCGGCTCGTAGCAGAGCGCGACGTGGCGGCGCCAGCTTTCGAGCTGGCTCCGCTGCGCGGCGCGGTCGACGCCGCGCTCGTCGCCGAGGTCCGCGATGTCGTCCACCGTCCGGCAGAATGCGTACACCGCGTAGAGCGCCTCCCGCCGGCGGCGCGGCAGCGTGAGGAAGGCGTAGTAGAAGTTCGAACGGCTCTTGCGCGTCAGCCGGGCGGCCAGGCGTCCGATCACGCGATCTTTCTCGCGGGCCGGGCGTACCCGTGCTCGACGAACCAGTCGGTCGCGTCGCGGAGCGCGTCGCGCACGTCGGTCTGCGGCAGGCCGAGGTCGCGCCGGGCCTTCGCCGGGCTGAAGAACATTTTCTTCTTCGCCATGCGCACCGCCGTCAGCGACGCGCGTGGCGTGCCGCCGGTGACCCGGGCGGCGACCTCCATGCACCCGGCGGCGAGCCAGGCGACGGCGTAGGGAATGCGCATGCGCGGCGGCCGGCCGCCGGTGATCTCCGCGAGCAGTGCGCCGATCTCGGCGAGCGTGAGGTTTCCGTTCGCGTGGCCGAGAATGTACTTCTCGCCGCTCTGGCCGCGCTCGGCGGCCAGCAGATGGCCGCGCGCGACGTCGCGCACGTGGACCAGGTTGAGCCCCGTGTCCAGCGTCGCGAACATCTTGCCCTGCAAGAAGTCGACGATCATCTGGCCGGTCGGCGTCGGCTTGACGTCCCACGGACCGATCGGCGTCGAAGGATTCACGATCACGACGGGGAGCCCCTTGAGCGCGAAGCCGACGGCGACCTGCTCGGCGAGGAACTTCGACGCCTTGTACGGACCCACCATGTCCGCGAGCGTGACCGGCGTCGTCTCCGTGCCCGGCGTGCCGTCGGCGGGGATGCCGAGCGCGCCGACGCTCGACGTGTGCACCACGCGGCTCACGCCTGCGTCGGCGGCGGCCTGAAGGATGGCGCGGGTGCCCTCGACGTTGGTCCGGTACAGCTCCTCCGGCCGCCGCGCCCAGAGGCGGTAGTCGGCGGCCACATGGTAGACGGTTCGCACGTCCTGGACCGCGCGACGGAGCGACGAGGGATCGCCGAGGTCGCCCTCGCATACGTCCACCGTCAGCCCTTCGAGCGCGCGGCGATCGCCGTGGGCGCGCGCCAGCACGCGAACCGTGGCGCCCTCGCGCAGGAGCTCGCGCACGACGTTGGCGCCGACGAAGCCCGTCCCCCCGGTCACCAAGGCGTCGATACGGTTCATGAGCGGGCGACCGTGCCGAGCGCGGCGGCGACTGACTTCAGGGCCGCCTGCGTCCCACTCCGGAGCATCATCGCCTCCGCGATGGCGCCCGGACGCGAGAGCACGACGCGGACGGCGCGCGTCGTGCGCACGCGGCCGTCGGGCTCGACGACCGCCGCGAGGTCGGGCGGGACGCCGCGGCTTGACGTGTCGGAGACCCCACGGACGACGGCCGCCGGGAGCCCTCGGCCCCGGGCCCACTCCACGATTGCCACGGATTCCATGTCGCAGGCGAGCGCGCCGGTCTCCATCCAGAGCCGCGCCTTCAGCTCGGCAGTGGAGACGACCGCGTCGACGGTCAGGAGAGTCCCGGCGCGCCGAAGGCCGGGCAGCGCCGCGGTGGCGTGACGGACGGCGCCGGCGCCGACCACGGCTTCGGGCACGACCAGGTCGCCCTCGGCGAGGTCGGGAGAGAGCGCACCGCAGACGCCCGCCGAGACAACCAGTGTCGTCGCCGATCCGGCCGCGCGCGCGTCGAGGTGCGCGGCCCGCGGGCCGGCGCAGAGGAGCTCGAGCGCGCCGCCGCGGAAGTGCGGCCATGCGCTCCCGCCGACGCGCTCGAGGCCGAGCTGACGGGCCAGACCACGGGTCTCGAGCTCGACGGCGGTGACGACGAGGACGCGGGTCACGCGTCCCTGACTGGCGTGCGGCCGGAGTCCTTCTCAGCATGGCCGGCGGCTTTCGCCGCCTCTTTGGCGCGGAGCCATGCCGCGTAAGAATTGCCCGCCGCCGTATCTCGGCCGGTGAACCGGATCGTGCGGATCGTGTGGTAGGGGATGGTGTGCGGTCCCTCGCCATCCAGATCGAACATCTGCACGAACGGCTCGGGCGCGTCGGAGTTGCGGTTGAACAGGAAGCCGACCATTTCCGAGCCGTCGATCTTCACCACGGTGACGTTACCGCGATAGTCGAACGCCATGTCGATGATGGTCGCGAGGGAAAGACTGCCGCCGACTTCCGGCGTCCAGCCCTCGAGCGTGGTCTCGTCCGTCACGCCGCCTCCCGCCTCAGAAGCGCCCGGTGACCGTGGCCGCCACGGTATCGCGGAACCCGCGCCACGAGGAGAAGGTGTGGTTCACGGCCGTCGGCTCGTAGCCGCAGTGCACCATGCAGTCGCGGCACTTCTCGTTGCCGCTGCGCCGCCCATAGTTTTCCCAGCGCGTGGTCTCGAGCAGCTCGTTGAAGGTCGCGGCGTATCCTTCCTGCAGGAGGTAACAGGGCCGCTGCCAGCCAAATATGTTGTACGTGGGGTTTCCCCACGGAGTGCACTCGAAGTCCTGCTTGCCCATGAGGAACTGCAGGAACAGCGGCGACTGGTTGAACCGCCAGCGGCGCTTGGGGTTCGTGAGGATCTTCGAGAAGAGCTCGTGCGCGCGCTGGGTCCTGAGGAAATGCTCCTGGTCCGGCGCCTTGGCGTAGCTGTAGCCGGGCGAGATCATCATGCCCTCGACGCCCAGGTCCATCACTTCGTCGAAGAACTCTCGCATCCGGAGCGGGCTTGTCCCCTCGAACAAAGTCGAGTTGGTGGTTACCCGGAAGCCGCGGCGGAGCGCTTCCTTGATGGCGGCGACGGCCTGGACGTAGACGCCGTCGCGGCACACCGCCTCGTCGTGCTCCTCGCGGAGCCCGTCGAGGTGCACGCTGAACGAGAGATACTTCGAGGGCGTGAACAGGCCGGCTTCGAGCTTTTCCTTCAGGAGGATGGCGTTGGTGCAGAGGTAGACGTACTTTCTGCGCGCGACCAGCCCTTCGATGAGGCGGCCGATGTCGGGGTACATCAGGGGCTCGCCGCCGGGGATCGAGACGATCGGCGCCCCGCACTCGTCCACCGCCGCCATGCACTGCTCGACCGTCAGGTGCTTCCTCAAGATCTGTGCCGGGTACTGGATCTTGCCGCAGCCGGCGCATGCGAGATTGCAGCGGAACAGAGGCTCGAGCATCAGCACGAGTGGATAGCGCTTCCGGCGGGCGAGCTTTTGCCGGAGGACATAGGTCGCCACAGCCCACATCTGAGAGACGGGCACGCTCATGCGCGCTGAATTCCTTCGCGGTCAGGGCCGAGCGCGATCACGCCCGGACTCCGGTTGAAGTGGACGATTACGAGGGCCACGGCGAGGTGGATTGCCGCCCCCACCGCCGCCAACCGCCACTCGCCGATCAGGATCGTCATGGCGAGATTGAACCCGAGCACGCCGTAGTATAACGCGACACCGGGCCAGGCCCGCCCTCCCGAGGCGTTCGAGGCGGTGGTGCGCGCTGCAGGCCGTCGCGGGGCTGGGGCCCCGCCGGCCGAGGCGCGCCGATGAATCAAGGCGAGGTAGAAGCCGACGCCGATCGTGCCGACGATCACCCACCCCGCGAAGTTCGACAACGGCACGCCGAAGTAGACGCCGGGCTCCGGGTAGAAGAAGAGGTGGCCGAGAAACCACCGGTCGCCGCGCACCGCGAGCGGATCGATCACGACGTCGAGCGCCATCATGAGCGAGCCGGCCAGCACCGCCGTTACCGGCCGCGACGGCGCCCGGCCGGCGAGCGCGACGCGGGCCAAGCAGAACGACGCGTAGGCGAGGAAGGTGAAGGACAGCGAGTCCATCACGGGCACGTCGGCCAGGAACAGCTCGCGGCCGCGCGTGAGCTGCGTGTACGTATAGAGCCCGAAGGGGATTCCGGTTCGCGTGGACGAGAACTCGGCGAGCCAGGCCACCGGCCAGACGCACCCGGCGAACCCGAGGACGCGCCGCCAGCCCAGATCGACCGCTCCTGCGACCAGGAAGACCGCCAGGAAGGCAAAAACGTACGGTCGAAGCACCATGGTTCCGACGAGAAGGTCCATGGAAGGTTTCAGTAATCCAGTCAGCATGTTACCATCACCCACGTGAGGCACCTGCAGGACGCGATCGGCCGCGCCCAGGCGCATCTGCTTGGCCAGCAGGCCCCCGATGGCCACTGGATCGGCCAGCTCGAAGCCAACACGACGATCACATCCGAGTACCTGCTGCTCTGTCATCTGATCGACCGGGT